>Ga0224527_1001029_pt1 | contig 15198 bp, 11 predicted proteins | sample CBST0metaG_FD_179882 | JGI IMG/M metagenome (GOLD analysis project Ga0224527, IMG submission 179882) | Peat soil microbial communities from Stordalen Mire, Sweden - C.B.S.T0 | ecosystem: Environmental > Terrestrial > Soil > Wetlands > Peat | place: Sweden: Norrbotten County, Stordalen Mire... | reverse complement strand
CACTGAGTGCTTTTCATGCGAGAAGAGCACCGGATGCACCCAGGAAAGGCCGGAGGCAATGGCGAAGTCTTCCCTACCCTGAATCTGCACTTTCTTGATAGAGATGCCTTCTATAGAGTCGACGGGATTAATCATCCCTTGGGTCTCGGCCGCTTGCCAGTTGATGCCATAGTAGGCCTTTGGGAATTTTGCAGTAAAGGATTTGTAGTCGTATTTCCGCACGCCCGTCTTTCCCGCTGAATGGCAGCGGTCGCACTGGCTTTTGTCAGGTCCTTCCGAGCACGCGGCAAAAATCGGCTTGCCGTCGAACAGTTTTTTTTCATCGTGACAGGCACCGCAATGGAAGCCCTGGCGATTGGATTCAGGCGTAACTCCAGTAGCCTTTGCTTCCATGGCAAAGCCGATATCAACGTGGCAGAGACGGCAGGTGAACTTGGATCGGTGCAGCCAGTGATCGAAGACAACCGCTCCGGGACTACCCGGTTTGGAGGCTCGACTGTCGAGTATGACCTTGCCGTAGTTGGAAGGCTGCGCGGGGGGAGGCGGAGGTAGATAGAACTGGGCTACCGCACTCCCGAGTAGGAAGAGGAAAGCGCCAGCAAGCACGAGCAGCGTAGGTCCACGCTTATTTCTTCTCGTTCCTTTTCGATTCGAGCACGTAAGCATAAAGGCCTCGGCACATCTTCAGTCGTCCCACGTAGACCTTTCTTCGCGTTTCATCGAGCTTTTCAATTTGCGGCAGCAGGGCGTCACATCTCCGCACAAAGGCCACGAGTTCCTCCTCAGAGAAGCTCATGGCATCCTGAGTCCTGGAGCAGACATGATCGAACTCCCTTTGCCACGCTTCATTCGCGGGAGCCTGTGCCCCCTGCGGCTCGGGCGCGCCGCGCGCGAAGACGCTGCTTCCAGCGAAGCCCGCAACAAGCAACACGGCGACCATCACCCTCCTGCCAACATAAGTGGTCATTGCGTATCTCCGTTCAGGGCTGTACCTGCTTGGAGTGGCAGCGCTGGCAGTCTGTGAGCGGGAATGCGACGGAGACATGGCACGCGCCGCAGGATTTACCCTCGGAGATGTCCACCATTGTGTAGTGCGAACTGCCCTTCTTTACGCCCATGAATATGTCCGGGTGGCAGAGCTCGCATCCGTTCCACACGGTGTGTTTCTTGTGCGAGAAGATGATGTCAGGCATCCCCTCGACCTTCGGGTTCAGGTCGAAGTCCTTTTGGACAGCCAGAGAGCGCCTGGGGCTGGTGAAGCCATCCAGGTGAGCGGCGGGTTTGATAAGGCCAATTTCTTCCGACTTCTCCCAGTCAATACCGTTTCCGAAGCGCTCCTTGGGAAGCGGCTGACTGAAGGTGAAGAAGTCCTGGTCGCTCTGCACTTTCTTCCCCAGCGAATGACAGCGCTCGCAGCGTTTCTGATCGTCATAGCCCGCTTTTCTTGAGCAGGCGGCGAAGAGCGGTTTGCCATCGACGGTCATCTTGCCATTGTGGCAGGCGCCGCAGTAGTAGCCACGCTCGTTGTCAACCGCGCGGATGCCAGTCTGCCCGGCCTTCATGCCGAAGCCTATGTCGACGTGGCATACGCGGCAAGTAAACCTGGAGCGGTGAATCCAATGCTGGAAGACCACGGGCGAGAGCTCGGAGTTTTCCGAATAATTATTGATGACGACGCGGCCAAAGTCGTACGGCAGGGGCCGCTTTTTCTTGGTGCCTGTTTGGGATAGGGATGGAATGCAGAAGGCGAGGATTAAAGCGAGAATCGCAAATCGTTTCATGTTCATCGAGAACCTCCTCCCGATAGAACTTGGCTCATTCGATTTGTGCTTGTGCAATCTCTTTCGAGGGTTCCTCCCGCGAGCGCGCCCTGCCGGGACGAACCCATTGCATGTGGCACAAAACCCGGTTGAGCATTTACTACCCCCGAGTACAATTACGCAGTGACCACGCTCACGGCTCGTGGTGATTGGCTGGCCTCCCGTCTGCCCTTCCGAACAGAAAGTGTAGCCAAACGGGCACGGTGGTTGGATAATCCGGAAGCGGAAACAATTCCTGTTGTCCGTATGAAATTTAGGTGGAAAGCCCGCGACCAACGAGTTACCCTGCCCTGAGTACTTTGGAACACAAGTACCGGGCGGTTCTACATCGTTGAGCAGGCACGAAGTCTTGCTGATCGAATTCCAAGAAACGGGTTCGCTGAAGGCAGATTCTGCCGCAAGGCGACCCCTTGTTCTTCTGTTTCTAAGCAGTTAACAAAAAGAGAAAACCGATGAAATTGATTAAGGTGTTTGCCGTCTTAAGCGTGGTGCTGGTTGGGATGTCTCTCGCAGCTCTGGCCCAGGACCAGAATGTCCGCAAGGCAATTCAGAAGAGGATCGAGTCCGAGTATGCCGTCACGAAGCCCACAGACGATAAGACGGACATCGTAACCGCCGGTTCAGTCCTGACTCTGCGAAAAGACAAGCTGATCATGTGCGCCGTCGGGAATTCGCGTTGCGGCAATTTCTACAGAGACGGAAAACTGACACAGAGCGGTAGCTGCAAAGCGAACGCGGTGTTGGGTAAGCTCGGCATGTTCGGTCAAAACTCGAAACCATCGACCAACCGGGCTTTCGTTAGCGGTGAAAAATTCTGGCTGACAAAAATCGAGGTGCGGGACGCGGGCAAGGATTCCGGTGTGTACATGGAGTTCTTCTCGGATGCGATCAACGATACCCGCTTTGAGTCGTCATTGCTGATTGGTTTCAACGATGGCGTACTGCCGTCTCCGGAAGAGGCCCTGAAACTGGTGCGCGACGTAGTGACGGTTCCAGAGGAAGCCAGGACGAACCAGCCCGTGCCTGAGCCAGTACCCACAGAAGCGACCCCTGCCGCAATCCCTCCGCCACCTCCGCCTCCCGATGCTCCGGCAGCAGAGCCGCCCACGGTGGCACTGGGACAGACACCGGAGCAGGTGGTGGCAGTCCTTGGACCGCCGTTGCACAAAGCCAAGATCGGCCCAAAGGACATTTATACCTACAAAGATCTCAAGGTCACATTCCTGAATGGAAAAGTGAAAGATATCCAATAGTCAGCCGGAGAAGCGGCGTTGAAGTAATTGAGGGAGAAATTCTATGACTACGCTGGAGCAGTGCCAAGTTCGTTTGCCCAGATTCTTAAGCTTATGCGTGATTCTAGCGCTGCTCGCGTGTGCGGCTTCGGGCACAGACAAAAAGACTGAACCGGCTAAACCGGCTAAGGCTGCTACGCCAGCTAAGGCTGCGCCCGCAGTTCACTCGTCCAACCCAGCGGGTGGTGCGCATGGCGCAAGCACAACAGCCACACACGGCCCATCGACTTCCGGAGCAGGCCACACCACGACCACGACGGGTACGCATATGACCACTGGCGGGGCAGCGACCACTACAGGCGGACATACCACTACCAGCACTGGTGCGTCGGCTGGCACGGGTCGCCCGGCGAACGCTGAAACTGGCGGAGCAGCGAGCCACAACACAGTCAATAATGGACCCGGAGGCCACGGCCCAGCCAATGTGAATGGAGCGGGACATAACGGTATGGGCGCGGGAAGAGTCCCCGCGAACCATGTGGTGACACAGACGAGAAATGGCGGCAGCGTGGCGCGGCGACCTGATGGAAGAGTGGCTTCGCTGCATGATCCGAAGCGCGGCATGGATGTTCACCGCGGCCTGAACGGGAACCGCCGTGTAGTTGTGGAACGAAGCGACCACAGCCGGGTATTCGTGGAGCACGGCGGTCATGGCTACGTGCAGCGTCCTTATATGTACCACGGCCATGAGTACGCGCGACGCTCTTACTACTATGGAGGGCACTACTACAACCGCTACTATGGTCGCTACTACTACCGCGGAGTGTACATAAATCCCTACTATCCCTCTTACTACTACGGACCTGGTTTCTACGGATGGGCCTACAATCCGTGGGCTGCGCCGGTGGCGTTTAGCTGGGGCTGGGGCGGAAATCCCTGGTATGGATATTATGGCGGATACTTCACTCCCTACCCGGTGTACGCCAGTCCTGCATTGTGGCTGACCGACTACATGGTCGCGGCCTCACTACAGGCGGCCTATCAGGCGCGTGCTGAGTCGCAACAGGGACAAGCGGAAGCTCTGAGCAATCCGGCACCGCTGACTCCGGAGACGAAGGCACTGATCGCAGAAGAGGTGAAGCGCCAGATTGCACTGGAGAACACTGAGGCGCAGGCTGGCCGCACCGGCGAACCGGATGCAGCATCGAGCAGCATTCAACGCGCTTTGACGGATGGCACCCAGCACGTCTTTGTAGCAGGACAGGACCTTGATGTGGTGGACGCCTCGGGAAGAGAGTGCGCCATCAGCCAGGGCGATGCTCTGCAATTGGCGGGGAAGAACCCGCCGGACGCGACCGAGGTCGACCTCGTCGTGCTGGCCAGCAAGGGCGGAAAAGAGTGCCCGCGTGGAGATACGGTCTCAGTTGGGCTTCCGGAACTGCAGGATATGCAGAACCACATGCGCGAGACGATCGACCAAGGCATGGCGGATTTGCAGAAGAAGCAGGGACAGAACGGAATCCCGGCTGCGCCTGCTTCAGCCAGCGCTCCTCCAACCGAATCGGTGATGGCATTGAGTGCGCCGCCCCCTCCGCCGGAGAGCGAAGTAGCAACACAGCTCAAGGAAGAATCCAAAGAAGCTGATACGGCGGAAAAGGAAGCGGCTGTAGATACCGGAGGAACAACCGCAACTTCTTCGACGCCTCCAACCGTGGCGCTCGGGCAGACACCAGATCAGGTCATGCAAGCACTTGGAAAACCCAAGAGCATCATGGACCTCGGCATTAAGAAGATCTACGTGTATCCGGATATGAAGGTCACGTTCAAAGCAGGCAAGGTAACGGACATTCAGTAAACTCGCAACGGGGCGTGCCGACAAAACGGCACGCCCCGCGACGATCCCATCGCATTCAACTCATACATAAATTTTGGCGCAGGATATTCCGGGTAGGCTTTCCGGCAGGGAGCGTGCGCGGGCCTGAGTTTGTATTCTGAGGCGGCGCAGCGCTTCCCTGCCAGAACATCACTGACCGCTGCGGGCCTTGTTTTGCGCCGCGGCAGCCATGAATTCGAGAGTTAAACGAGTCCCTGATCCATCATTGCGTTGGCTACCTTGAGGAAGCCTCCGATGTTGGCGCCAGTGACCAGGTTTCCGGGAGCGCCGTAGGCTGCGGCGGTCTCGAAGCAATTGCGATGGACTTCCACCATGATGCTGTGGAGCTTCTTGTCAACTTCCTCGCGAGTCCAGGCCATGCGCTGGCTGTTCTGCGCCATCTCCAGACCAGAGGTTGCAACGCCACCGCAGTTGGCAGCTTTGGCAGGCCCGTAGAGGATTCCGTGCTCGAGGAAGAGACGGGTTGCAGGCAGCGTGCTGGGCATGTTCGCGCCCTCGGACACGACCTTGCAGCCATTCTTGATCAGGTTCTCGGCATCCTTCAGATTGATTTCATTCTGCGTGGCGCTCGGGAAGGCGCAGTCGCCCTTCATGGCCCACAGCGGGTTGTGATCCATCTGCATGTCGGTAGGAACGAAGATGGCCTTCTTGAACTTGCTGACGTAGTCGATCATGCGGCCACGCTGCACGTTCTTCAGTTCCATTACATAGGCAAGCTTCTCGCGGTCGATGCCATCGGGATCATAGACGACTCCGTTGGAGTCAGACATGGTGACCGGCTTTGCACCGAGATCGAGGAGCTTCTCGACGGTGTACTGAGCGACGTTGCCGGAACCGGAGACGAGGCAGACCTTGCCTTGGAGCGAGTCCTTGCGGGTCTTCAGCATCTCCTGAGCGTAGTAGACGCAGCCGTAGCCGGTGGCTTCGGGCCGAATCAGCGAACCTCCCCAATTCAGTCCCTTGCCGGTGAGCACGCCTACAAACTCATTGCGCAGGCGCTTGTACTGGCCGAAGAGGAAGCCGATTTCGCGGCCACCCACGCCGATATCGCCAGCGGGAACGTCAGTGTCTGCACCGATGTGGCGCTGTAGTTCGGTCATGAAGCTCTGGCAGAAACGCATCACTTCTCCGTCACTCTTGCCCTTGGGATCGAAGTCCGAGCCGCCCTTGCCGCCGCCCATAGGCAGCGTGGTGAGCGAGTTCTTGAAGACCTGCTCGAAGGCGAGGAACTTGAGGATTCCCAGGTTGACGGAGGGATGGAAGCGCAGGCCGCCCTTGTAGGGGCCGATGGCGCTGTTCATCTGGATGCGGAAGCCACGGTTGATCTGCATATTGCCGTGATCATCAAACCACGGGACACGGAACATGATTACGCGCTCGGGCTCCACCATGCGCTCAAGGATGCGGGCTGAACGGAATTCGGGATGCTTGTCGAGGACGGGTCGCAGGGATTCGAGGACTTCCTGCACGGCCTGATGGAATTCCGGTTCGGCGGGATTCTTCGCCTTCACCTGGGCAAGTACTTCTTCGATGTAGCCGGCCGGATTCTTGAATCCGGGGGTTGCGAGGTTGACTTCGGTTGGCATGTTTACAAGCCTCCAGGTTCGATTGAACCATTTGCTATAGGAGGGCTCCCGGCGGGCCCTTAGCACGAAGGGGAGGAGGATGGAGCGGGGCAGCGGGACATCTTCAGAGTACGCAAGCGGCGCACTACGCTGCGGCGAACCAATACACCAAACCACTGGGGTAAAGGTGGCCCGGAGGGCCCAATTGTTCGAGGGCAAAACCCTCGATCCGGGACAGCATTAAATCCTCTGCGGAATAGACGCGCCATGACGCATATCACCTGCTGTGGTGACATGTATCCGAATTGCAACCTTCCTTCCCTCTTCAGGCATGACTCCTTATCGCGAGACCACGCTATCGAGGTCTGTACGACACAGGCCGAGATTACTGGGATGCATCCGTGGACGCGCGGCCCGCGAGTGCGAGGCTCTCGCGGAAATAATCGAGGCTCAGGGTAAGCCCGGAGCGGAGGTCGATTCTTGGCTCCCAGCCGAGAAGCGCTTTCGCCTTGGAAATATCCGGACAACGCTGCTTGGGATCGTCTGTGGGGAGAGGTTCATAAACGATTCTACTGCTGGACTTGGTAATCTCCAGCACCACCTTGGCGCACTCCAACATGGTGAACTCGCCGGGATTGCCGATGTTGGTTGGCATGTGTTCGCTGGAAGCAGCAAGACGGACAATTCCTTCGATCTCGTCACTCACATAGCAGAAGCTGCGCGTCTGGCTGCCGTCTCCGTAAATGGAAAGCTCCTCGCCGAGCAGAGCCTGCTTCATGAAGTTGGATATGACGCGACCGTCATCGAGTTGAAGCCGTGGACCGTAGGTATTGAAGATGCGGACGATGCGCGTATCAACACCGCGATAACGGTGATAGGCCATGGTCAGCGCCTCCGAGAAACGCTTGGCCTCGTCATAAACAGAGCGCGGTCCTATCGGGTTCACGTGTCCCCAATAGGATTCCTTTTGCGGATGCACGTCGGGATCGCCATAGCACTCAGAAGTAGAGGCGAGGAAGAACCTCGCACCGTACTTGAGGGCAAGCTCAAGGCAATTCCGCGTCCCCAGGGAGCCGACATTCAAGGTCTCTAAGCCCCACTTCATGTAATCCACGGGGCTGGCGGGCGAAGCAAAATCGTAGACGAAGTCCACTGCGCCAAAGTCGAAGGGAAGGCAGATGTCATGAGCCTCAAAAGTGAAACGGGGATCGCTGGAAAAGCTACGGATGTTCTCCACGCGACCGGTTAACAGATTGTCCACGCATATGACGGAGTGGCCATCTGCAAGCAGGCGCTCGCAAAGATGCGAACCCAGGAATCCCGCACCGCCCGTGACTAAGATCCTCATTCATGAATCATAAACGAAATCATCGTGGGGAGTAGGTAGGACTGGAACTTAAGGGAGTAGTTTGCCCACTGGTAGTTAACAGCGTCCCAAGTCAGCCCAACGTTATCGCGACTTGGGACGCCGCGGAGTTCGAAAATGCTAGAAGTGATATCCCAAACCGGTGCTCCAATTTTGATAATAGGGCGTATGGCGTCCCCAGGCCTGAGGTTGAATGTCAAACTGACCGACGCGCCAATATAACTTGCGGTTGATTGTGACATCTACTCCGCCACCGAGGCGGTAGGTGAAGCCACGCTCCACGTCATTTGTACCCAGGAGCGGAGGATGGTGGTCAGCGGCATACATGCCATTGGAATCCTGATAGGCAAATCCGGCTTGCGCAGTGACATACGGACGAATACGACCAGTAAGGAGATTTACCTTCGGGCCAATCGTGCCAGAGAACTGCTTCACGTCGTATCTGCCTCCAAAGACCGCGGCTCCCATGGCGACTACGGACAAATGCGGGCGGAAGTTTTTCTCATAGCCCACCTCAGCCCCAGTGAGATGGTGGTTGTAGAAATGGGGGCCGTAATCCGGGAGCGTCAAGACAGCGCCAACATAAAGATCAGAATCCGGGGCGACAAAAGCCGCCTTCGGCACCTGGGCGAAAGAAACGACGGCCGTCAGACACATCAGTAGAGCAATGCAGAGAGCTTTCATCTTGCCTTTTCCTCAATTCCGGTGTTTGGCTGAAACGCAGACACTCCATCGCCTGAGTGCGCGAATAAGGATGTTCCGGGTAGTCCAATTATAACCAGAACTGCAGGAGGGGCATCAAGTTACTTCAGGCTCGGCACGAAGCGTTCTCACACACTGAAAGACGCCTATTTGGGGACGCTTTCTTCCGCTGCATGGGGAACAGGCTCGACAAAAGGACGTCCAACGCAGTAGTAATGAAAACCCGCTTCTGCCATCGCCTTAAGCGAAAATAGATTACGTCCGTCGATGACGACGGGGTAGCGCATTACTCCACGCAGACGGGAGAGGTCCACCTCGGCAAACTGTGGCCATTCGGTCACCACCAGAAGTGCGTGCGCATCACGCGCAGCGTCGAATTCGCTGGAGGCATAAATCAGGTTTTCCTGCTCTGGCAGCACCATACGAGACTTCTCCATTGCGGCAGGATCGTAGGCCGAAACGCTGCATCCTTCCGATAAGAGAGACTTGATGATGTTGATGCCAGGAGATTCGCGTATGTCGTCGGTACCTCCCTTGAAAGCCAGGCCAAGCACGCCGATACGCTTTCCCTTCAGCGTCCATAGCGCGGTTCGCAGCTTTTTCATGAAGTACGTCTGCTGGTTGGAGTTGATTTGCTCTACCGCTTTGAGCAATTCAAAGTCATAGCCAACCGATTCCGCAATCTTATAGAAAGCCCGAACGTCTTTGGGGAAGCACGAACCTCCATAGCCAATTCCCGCATTGAGAAACTTGCCTCCGATGCGGGAGTCTGCACCTACGCCAATTGCCACTTCATTCACGTCGGAACCAACCAGTTCACAAATGTTGGAGACCGCATTGATAAACGAGATCTTCATGGCGAGAAAGGCGTTGGACGCGTGTTTGATAAGTTCGGCGCTCTGGGCACTGGTTTCCAGATAGAGAACACCGCTGGAGAGATCGCGCGGGCCGGAAATATGATCGGGTCTCGAGAAATAACTGCCATCGATAAGAGGCTGGTAAATGCGACGCGCTATTGCCCTGGCACGATTACTGTCAGCGCCAATCACGATGCGGTCGGGATACAAAAAATCTTCGATGGCCGTGCCCTCGCGTAGGAACTCGGGGTTGGAGATGACTTCAAAACTCTCCTCCCTGGCGCCGTTGAAGCGAAGGGTGCGGCGAATCCACTGGTTCGTCAGCACGGGAACAGTGCTCTTTTCGACAACAACCTTGTACTCACTGAGTTCGGAGGCAATCTCACGAACCGAGGCCTCTACGTAGGAGAGATCAGCCTCGCCGGTCGGCGATTGGGGCGTCCCCACGGCGATGAAGATGGCTTCCGACTCCCGAACGGAGGCGTGAATATCAGTGGAAAATCGTAGGCGGTTTCCACGATGGCGGGCCAGCACCTCGGGAAGTCGATCCTCGTAAATGGGGACCTCGCCAGCCTCCAGCGCAGACACCCGTGCGGCGTCAATGTCCACGCAGATGACCGAGTGCCCCAGTTCCGCAAAGCATACTGCGGCGATTAACCCAACATAGCCGGAACCCACGACTGTAATCTTTACGGATGCATCTGCACGCTGGCTGTCCAACATTTCCCCTTTCGCACGGCAGCTCCGAAAACGCCCTCGAGCCCCGCACACAAGACGGCTATGCATCTGATTCGAGGATCTATCGAGCCCGCGCGTCATATTCAGGATACCAGACCCCGCGAGCATGGCTTGCGGAGGAGTCCCGCGTTTCGCTGGACAGTTGGAACTGGTATGCTTTTTGCATCGATGAAGAATAGGGAGATGGGCGTGACGAAGAAGGCTTTGATTACCGGAATTACCGGACAGGATGGCTCCTACCTTGCGGAGCTCTTGCTCTCAAAAGGATACGAGGTTCATGGTGTTAAGCGTCGTAGTTCCCTGTTCAACACGGATCGCATCGACCATCTCTACCAGGACCCGCATGAACTGCATCGCCGATTTTTCCTGCATTACGGAGACATGACGGACAGCAGCAGCCTTCTGCTCATCATTCAAAGCGTGCAGCCGGATGAGATTTACAATTTGGCGGCGCAGAGTCACGTTTCGGTATCCTTCGAAGAGCCGGAGTACACGGCCAACACAGACGCTCTCGGCACGCTCCGCGTGCTGGAAGCGATTCGGATTCTGCGGCTGGAGAAAACCACGCGCTTCTATCAGGCCTCCACCTCTGAGCTTTACGGCAAAGTGCAGCAAACTCCGCAGACCGAAACCACGCCGTTCTATCCACGCTCGCCCTATGCTGCGGCCAAGCTCTACGCCTACTGGATCACGGTGAACTATCGCGAAGCCTACGGGATTTACGCATGCAACGGAATTCTGTTCAACCACGAATCCCCGGTACGTGGCGAGACGTTTGTGACCCGCAAAATCACGCGCGGACTTGCACGCATCAAGGCCGGTTTACAGGATCAGCTCTTCATGGGCAATCTCGATTCCTTGCGGGACTGGGGCCATGCCCGCGACTACGCAGAAATGCAATGGCTGATGCTGCAACAGAAAGAGCCGGATGATTTTGTCATCGCCACGGGTGAACAGCGCAGCGTCCGTGAATTTATCAACATTGCGGCCAGCAAGCTGGAGATCAAGCTGACATGGCAAGGTAAGGGTGTGGACGAAAAGGGATATGACGAATCAGGCCGGTGTCTGGTTGCGATTGATCCTCACTACTTCCGGCCGACGGAAGTTGAAACACTATTGGGAGATCCTTCGAAGGCAAAGGCCAAGCTGGGATGGGAACCAAAGACTAGCTTCGACCAGTTGGTAACCGAGATGGTGAACTCTGACTACGAGCTTGCACGACGCGATGCAATGGTGCGCGAGGGCGGCTTCAGGATTCTGAATCATCATGAATAGATTCATGGATCTCAATGCGAAGATTTTCGTGGCCGGGCACCGTGGACTCGCGGGATCGGCCATTGTGCGTAAGTTGCACGGGCTGGGCTACGGCAATCTTGTACTGCGCACGCGGCAGGAGCTCGACTTGCAGGATGCAAATGCAGTAAGCGCCTTCTTTGCCGAGCAGCGCCCGGAGTTCGTCTTTCTCGCGGCTGCAAAGGTGGGAGGCATCCTCGCCAATCGCGACTTCCCTGCCGACTTCATCGCACAGAACTTACGCATTCAAAGCAACGTGATTGAGAGCGGGCGGCATAACGATGTGAAGCGACTGCTCTTTCTAGGCTCAAGCTGCATCTATCCCAAGCTTGCTCCGCAGCCGATCAGCGAAGATCAATTGCTGGCGGGTCCGTTGGAGTTCACCAATCGCTCCTATGCAATTGCGAAGATTGCAGGCATTGAGATGTGCTGGGCCTTCAATCGCCAATACGGCACATCATATCTTGCGGCTATGCCGACAAACCTCTATGGGCCGGGAGACAACTACGATCTGGCCGCTTCTCACGTGCTTCCGGCGCTGATCCGCAAAGTGGACGAAGCCAAGCGCGCGGGAGCAAGCACGCTGACTGTATGGGGGACCGGCAAGCCGCTACGAGAGTTTTTGTTTAGTGACGACATGGCCGACGCCTGTGTTTTTCTGCTGAATCTGCCGGATGATGAGTTCCGCCGTCTCACCGGAGATGCCGAGCATGCGCCGCTGGTCAATGTGGGCAGCGGCAGCGATCTGAGCATCGGCGAGTTGGCGCAGAAGGTTTCCGACGTGCTTGGATTTCACGGCACCATCGTCTTCGATACAAGCAAGCCAGATGGCACGCCGCGCAAGCTGATGGACAGCGGGCGGCTGTTCAGTTATGGCTGGCGACCAAAGGTGTCTCTGGAAGAAGGAATCCGCACTGCCCACGCCGACTTCCTTCAGCGGACGCAAACCAAAACGGAGCAGCGATGATTGACATTCACTGTCACCTGCTTCCCGGCGTGGACGACGGCGCCAAGTCCTGGGACGTGACGCTTGAGATGTGCCGCATGGCGCAGCAGGACGGAGTTACTCACATTGTTGCGACTCCGCACGCCAATTATGAATACAGCTACCAGCGCGGGGCTCATGAAGCGATGCTCAACGAGTTGCGAACGAGTGTGCCCGGACTTAGCTTTTCGCTCGGCTGCGATTTTCACCTGTCGTTCGAAAACATAGAGGATGCACTAGCGCATCCCAAGCGCTACACCATCGGTGATACCTCTTACTTGCTGGTGGAACTCTCGGAGTACAGCATCTTCAATGTCACGCAGACGCTCTACCAGTTGCAGACCGCCGGGATGATGCCGATCATCACTCATCCCGAGCGTAATCCATTCGTCCTCTCCAAACCCGAGATGGTTCAGGAGTTCTACGAGGCTGGCTGCGTGATTCAGATCACGGCGAACTCGCTCACCGGGTTCTGGGGAAAGCCATCGCAAAAGCTATCTGAGACGCTGCTGCGCAAGAGCCTGGTTCACATCATTGCCAGCGACGCACATGGACTCAAGAACCGTCCTCCACTGCTATCCATCGCACGCAAAGCCGCCGCCAACATTGTCGGGGAAGAGGCTGCCTCAAGACTCGTGGTGGAAAATCCGGGCGCGATAGTCGGCAATCTGACGATTTCAAAATGACGCGCAATACTGCGCGAGCACTGGTTGTCTGAACCAGAAGAAGCCAAAACTCTAAAGATTATTTTTATAACTGCGATAAGCTCTGCTTATCGCTTTGGCATCCAACTCCGGCCTGCCTTTGCAAAACTATCCCCTGTGAAATGTAAGTGCCGGGATTACAACAGAATTGCGGCCTCCTGAAACCTCCCAAGCAAATGAAGCTCTCCGACGACTGCTGATAGAAGGTTCTGTTATCGGAGCGATAAATAAAAGAGATTGGTGTGAGACTAAAACTGCAGATAGCCTTGCCCATTGGCACAGACTCTCTCAGCACATGAACAGATTCACTGGAGCCTTGAAGCGGACAGCTACAAGACATCCGTTCTCCCGTCTCGGGTTCGCCATGACAGTTCCAATCGCAGTTACTTTCATTAAAGTTGCGCACATATTATCCAGAAGCCATGCCGCTGTAGACAAATTCAAACAGGAGAATGAATTGTGAGCACACCGAACACAGAAACATCTCGGAGTCAGCCTCTCGGCAAGGTGCTTTTGAGCCGTGCCGTACTGGTTCTTGCCGCCTGTATCCTGGCGTCTCTACTGCCCTGTATGGCCCAGGTAGCCCCGAAGCCGGATCCGGCAGGCATTGCAACAGGGGACAAGACAACCGTAGTTGACGCGGGTGGTAACTCCTTCACGGTTGCTGAACCGACTGACAAGACGGCTCCCGACTACGCGCAGAAGAAGAAGGACTTCGACGATTTCCAAGCCCAAGCGGCCAAAGAACCGCTCGCGATGAAACTCGCCGACTCAACGGGCCACATCCGGGTAGCCACCAATTTTGCGTGGACCCTCAACACCGGATATCTGGTGCTCTTCATGCAGGCCGGATTTGCGCTGCTCACCTGCGGGTTGGTAAGGAAGAAAAACGCCGCCCACCTGATGATGCTGAACTTTGCGGCGTACGTCTTCGCCTTCATCGCATATTACGCGGTTGGATATGCGTTCCAGTTCGGAGCGGTGGCCGTCAATGCCGCACCTTCGAATCTGGGTGGGACTCCGACGCTGAATCACTTTCTTTTCGGAAGCGGTCTGTGGGGCTTCCTGGGAGGCAAAGGCTTCTTTATGACCGGGCCTGCCTATGACGCCGGGAGCAACTGTTTCGCGCTGTTCGAAGTAGTGTTCATGGAAACCGCGGGTTACATCATTGTTGGTGCCATCTGCGAACGCATCACCTTCTGGTCATTTCTGGTCTGCGAACTGTTCATCGGCGCAATTCTCTACCCGGTTTTCGGTTGCTGGGTGTGGGGCGGTGGCTGGATGTCTCAGCTTGGCAACACAATGGGTTTGGGACATGGATACGTAGATTTCGCGGGCTCTACCGTGGTGCATGCCGTTGGTGGATTCTGCGCCATGGCGCTCTCGGTTATATTGGGACCTCGGCTTGGCAAGTACGGAGCTGACGGGAAGCCGCGCGCTTTCCCTGCTCACAACATCGTTTACGTCGTGATCGGAACCTTCGTTCTGCTATTCGGCTGGATGGGTTTCAATCCGGGCTCGACTCTGGGTGCGACAGACCTCCGTATTTCTGTCGTTGCGATCAACACAAACCTGGCGGCGATCTCTGGCTCGGCGACCGCGATGCTCTTCTGGTATTTGAAATTTGGCAAGCCGGATATCACCATGGCCTGTAACGGCATGCTCGCGGGGTTGGTTGCGATCACTGCACCCTGCGCCTTTGTCAATCCGACTTCGGCGTTCATTATCGGCATCCTTGCGGGCCTTGTAGTCTGCCTGGGGGTTCTGTTCAATGACAACGTGACCAAGATCGACGATCCCTGCGGCGCGATTTCGGTACATGGCTTCTGCGGCATTCTGGGTGGCATTTGCGTGGGACTGTTTGCCGACGGCACATATGGCCAGGGATGGAACGGCGTAGGTGCCACCAGCTATCTTGGACAGGCCGGAAAGGGCGTAACCGGGTTGTTCTACGGCGACTCCAAGCAGTTTCTAGTCCAGGTGATGGGTGCTGTGATCTGCGCTGCGTGGGCCTTCGGCGCTACGTTCGTCGTCTTCAAAAC
>Ga0224527_1001026_pt1 | contig 15217 bp, 5 predicted proteins | sample CBST0metaG_FD_179882 | JGI IMG/M metagenome (GOLD analysis project Ga0224527, IMG submission 179882) | Peat soil microbial communities from Stordalen Mire, Sweden - C.B.S.T0 | ecosystem: Environmental > Terrestrial > Soil > Wetlands > Peat | place: Sweden: Norrbotten County, Stordalen Mire... | reverse complement strand
TTGGCGGCGCGATTTTGGTGGATGCCGATGGCTCCGGCCAGCAAGGCAATCAGGAAGTCGCAAACGGCCCGGCAATGGGCAGCCCACGATGGATGGCCTTGTTCGTTCACGCGCTGGCTGAGGCCAAGAGGCTCGGGCTCGAGATCAGTCTCAACGTCACCAGCCGCTGGGATGTAGGCATTATTGGCGGGCAGACCGTTACCCCCGAAGACGCTATCAAGCTGCTCAGTTGGTCGCGGACGACCGTGAACGGCAGTGGCAGCACAATGGTGCGCCTCACTGCTCCGCGTGTCGTCAATGGCTTTTACAGGCCGATTGCCACGCTCGCATATCCGCTCCGTCGTGGTGCGGCGATGCCCGGCGCGCAGGGAAGTGATCGCAGTGCGATCCTCGATCTCGAATTCAAGACCGCCTCCGCTGAGACCGGCTTCTCCATGCCACCCTCCGAGCAGGTATTGCGCAACGGCAAGGCGGTAGCCGGCGAACAGGATGCCGATGTTAGCGAAGTCGTCGATCTCAGTGAGCACGTAGATGCCAACGGCAACCTCGAATGGAACTTTCCTGCCGGCCAGTGGGAGGTTCTGCGCATCGGTTACACAGACACGGGCAAACAGCTCACAGACGCCGCCGGCCATGGGCTCGGGCTCCCACTCGATGTACTCAGCGCGGAGTCCTTCGATCACTATTGGCAGCAGGTTGTCACACCTATGCTCGAAGCAGCGCGTCCTTACATCGGATCGAGTCTGCGCTATCTCGTCACCGATAGCTGGGAAGCAGGCGGCTTGAACTGGACGGCAAACTTTCGCGAAGAGTTCAAGCAGCGGCGCGGCTATGACCCGGTCGCGTATCTGCCCATCGTCACTGGCCGCATCTTGACCAGCCGCGAAGCAAGCAACCAGTTCCTCTTCGATCTGCGCCGCACGGTTGCTGACCTGATCACAGTGAACTACTACGACCGCTTTGCCGACGCCGCGAAGAAGAACGGCCTGGGTACGCATCCGGAATCCGGCGGCCCGCATGGAGCGCCGATTGATGCTCTGGAAACCTTCCGCAACTCCTCGTTTCCGCAGACTGAGTACTGGGCCGATTCCGGCTGGCATCGCGTCGCCGATGTTGAACGTTTCTACGTGAAGGAAGCCTCCAGCGCTGCACACATCTACGGCAAGCCGTTTGTGGCTGCCGAAGGGCCGACCAGCATGAACCTGGCGGCCTGGTCGGAGTCGCTCAGCACCAATGTACAGCCCGCCATCGACTACGCATTCACCGAGGGCTTGAACCGCCTGTTCTGGCATGAGTTCACCTCGTCGCCCGTCGAGTACGGTAAGCCCGGACAGGAGTATTTTGCTGGAACGCACCTGAATCCCAACGTCACCTGGTGGCAGCAAGCCGGGCCGTTTCTACTCGCGCTGAATCGTGCGCAATTCCTGCTGCAGCAGGGCCAGCCGGTCAGCGATCTACTCTATTTCTATGGCGATCAGGTGCCCGGATTTGTGCGCCCCAAAAACGACGACCCCGCGCATCTGCTGCCCGGCTACGACTATGACGTTGTCAACGAGGATGCTCTGCTCCATCGCATGAAGTTCGACGGCGCAGCCTTGCGGACACCGGAGGGCATCGGCTATCGCGCCCTCGCTCTGCCCGCCAATGGAAGGCTCTCGGTCGCAGCTCTGAAGTGGGTCGAGCAGTTTGTGGCCCAGGGCGGAACGGTGATCGGTCTCAAGCCCAGTACACCGCTCGGCCTCACCGCTCCCGCTGCGTTGGCTGAGTACAAACATGTGGCCGACGCGTTGTGGGCGGGCTGCACTTCCGGAGCAGGCACGGCCGTGTACCAGAAGGGCGCCGTGCTGTGCACGAGTAATGCACGCAATGGCTTTGCCGCGCTCGGCCTTGCACCTGACTTCACTTATCAGGCGAATGTCGCCGATCCGCATCCGGTGGAGACTCCGGTCTTCGACTTTGTACATCGCACCGCATCGGGCAGTGAGATCTACTTTGTGCGCAATACCCAGCCGCATTCGGTTCAGGCCACGCTCTCATTCCGTGTGGAAGGCCGAAGCCCCGAACTCTGGTCGGCTGAAGATGGCTCGATGGTTCCGGTCGAGATCTATCGCACGAGTTCTGATCACCACACAGAGATTCCGCTCGCGTTTCCTGCTTATGGCTCGGTCTTTGTGGTCTTTGACCACCCAGCCGGAAAACACCTGCTCAGAGTGGAACGTGAAGGTGCCGCTGTTTATCCTTCTATCCGCCAGGGTACGGAACTCTTCTATGGAAGCCATGGCTTGGGGGCCACGGCTCCAGGTGCTTACTTGGCCAACGATTCAGCCGGCCAGCAGCATCGTGCCACTGTAGCCGTGGTGCGTGACATGGCCGAGAGCGCGCACTGGACCCTCCAGTTCCCCTCTGGTTGGGGAGCACCTGCCTCGGTGCCGTTGACGGCCTTTCAGTCCTGGAGCCTGTCAACCGATCCGGGCGTTCGCTACTTCTCTGGAACGGCCACCTATCGCACCACGCTCCAGCTTCCTTCTTCAGCAGCAGCGCAACAGCTCTGGTTGCAGTTGGGTGAGGTGCGTGAGATCGCCACGGTGCGCATCAATGGCAAGGATGCAGGTACGGTATGGCGCGCTCCCTATGCTGTGCGCGTGGATGGGCTGCTCCATGCCGGTACGAACACCGTGGAGATCAGCGTGGCCAACCTCTGGCCAAATCGCCTGATCGGCGATCAGCAGCCGGGCGTCGTACGGCGTTACGCGCAAACCAATAGCCGCGCTTACAAGGCCAGCTCACCGCTGCTGCCTTCAGGCATTCTCCTGCCCGTCGTTCTTGCCGCTGGCATACCGCTGGATTGGAGCAACTAGTGAGCGGAGGGCTCTGTGAGAATGTGACACGCCGCCACATCGTATTCGCTCGCCGAACTTGCCATCATTTTCACGTGCAACAACAACTCGAAGTGCTTGAGTGGACCGGAAGGCGAAATACCGCATTTCCGCAATTCCATCGAGAGGCGAGACAGATCGGTGACCAATTTCCCCGCAGACTGAGTCCCTTCCGCGTTGGCTCCAGCCAGAAGGAGGATTTGGCCGTTCTGGTCGGGACTTTGAACAAAAGCGACGATTGCGAACGATTCGCCAGTGTCCCCGCCCCCACCGCTGGGGACATACTCAAGTTGCTCGTGCGGGCGAGGGTGAACATTGCGGATGCTCTCGAATCCCGTATTGTCGATAACGAATCGGAAGTCCAACTGATCGTCGAACACGGAAACCCAGGGATCTGAACGGGGACTTCCAAGAAAAATGAAGTTGTCATCGGTCTTCAAATTTGAGAATTGAAGACTGCGAGCGCCTTGCACGTCGATCTTTCTTGAAATGCTCTGAGCCAGCGCCGCAACTTCGGCGGCGACCTGCGTGTCGATCAAGGCTGCTCTGTGTCCTTGCAGAAGCTTCAAGCAGATTTCTATCACTTTGGGTGTCAGCGCTTTTTGGGTGGGAATGTAGATATGGTTTGCGTATTCCGAAACCGAGATTGAACTCATGGTCAGGATTTGGATCTCGTCGATGTCAGGGTCGCTGGCGATCAGGTGCGTGGGATTCGGAGATCTGAAGATCGCCGACCAGGGTAGCACCGAGACTGGCGCAACAGTAGAAGCCGAAACCGATGGAGTCTGGGTGCGCGAAGCCCGCATCCAGACGATGCCAAACAACAAGATGCCAAGCAGCGCAATATTTAAAAGGCCAAGCGCGCCGGCGAGGGATCGCCAACGGAACCCGGAGCGGCCTGTAAAGCGCACGGTTTCGAGGCCCGCGGGAGCGTGACTGGCGGAAACCGGCTCCGCTACCACCACAGAAGCCAACCCGGAACTCTGGTGCGCCGTGGTTACTGCGGGTTCATCCTGCTGGCCTTGGTGCGCATTGCCAGCATCCACTGCATACGACTTGCTTTGATCCCCCGCATCTGCCTTCTGGATTGGCCACCGCACAGAGGAGTGCATTGGCGGTGTTTCGATGCTCGTTTCATCGATCCGTGCAGTGGCGGAGGCATCCGAAGGCGACAAGGCAGAAAGTTGGTTATCTTTAACAGAATCAACTAAATAAAAGGAAGGAACATAATGGCCGCGCGGAATCTCGAGACGGAGAGTCTCATCCTTGCCTTCGGTCTTGAAGTACTCTTCCAGGCGCTTTCGTAGAAGGCGGGCGTAGTTGCGGACGATGTTGTCATCGCCGGGATTGTAAGTCGCGGGGCGTCCCAGTGCCTTGACGCCGATCTCGTGCTCATTGATCTCATGGCCCCTTCCGCACAGTTCCCGCTTGCAGACATAGAGCAAAAAGTTGATAAGAAATGTCGATTTCTCGAAGCTCTTGCTGGCCGCGATTCTGCGCGCAAGTTGCCACCGAGGATCGTCAGGCAGAGGACGCGCGGGGGGCTGACCTGATTCTTCGCCGCTGATGAAAGGCATGGTCTGCGACATCGATGTACTCTCCTACGACCGGGACAACTATTCAAAAGCCCCCCCGAATGCTTCTTGAGGCCAGGGGCTACGGACCAGGGGTAGACCAGCCCAGGCAAACTGCAATGCCTGTATGCGAACCGAGGCATCGAGAGCGATGCAACGTTAGGAACACTGGGAATAATAGCCTTTCCACGGGGTAAAGGCTACCAAATAAACTTGGCCCGTCTTGACCGCTAACGGCCATTCTTATGAACGACCTACGCTATGTAACCCGGAATCGTCAACCCCTCTACACCGGGGAAACACCTAGTCAAGGCTCCCACATTGCTCGTAGGGTGCTCCCCAGATTGCTTCAGGACCTGTGGATTGGAGCAACGACAATATTGCACCAGCAGAGGATGCTGGCGCAATGAGATTTAAACCGTGAAAAGACCGTGAAACTCGAACCGGGGCTGCTTGGCATCGTTCTTTTCAAGAGACAATGAAAAGCGCACCCATTACCTAGGTCCGGCCTGGACCAAACACGGCGAATCCCCATGCCGTTGTCCTCCGGCTTAGGAAAGCGTAGACCCATCGTGCCATGTGTCCAGACAGAATCAAGAACCATTCAGAACCCTGAAAGGAGTCAAGGAAGCAAATGACAATAAAGAGCATCTTCCAGAGGCTTGGCGGCGCAGTTGTGGTTCTCTTACTCTGCGTATTCTTCAACCCATCAGCTCAAGCGCAGTTCGATACCGCATCGGTCCTCGGCTATGTGCATGACAGTTCGGGCGCTGCAATTCCGGGCGCCAAGGTAACGCTCGTCAACCTTGCTACAGCCGTGGAGACGACGGTAACGGCAGACGCACAAGGCCAGTACGAATTCACAAGCGTTCGTATTGGACAGTACAAGGTGAAGGGCGCGGCGCCTGGGTTTAGTGAGGCTGTCACGGAACCCTTTACCGCTGAAGTCAATGCGCGTCAACGCGTGGACGTGAAGCTGAAACCCGGTGCAGCTACTGAAACGGTTACGGTAACCGGAGCGGCCGCAATTCTCAGTACGGAAGACAGTGAACGCGGGCAGATCATATCTGCACGCGATGTCGGCAACCTGCCGCTCAACGGGCGCGCCTATGCCGATTTGGCGTTGCTTACGCCCGGTGTTCGTGCCAGCGTTCTGGAAAACCAGACGGTGACAAGCCGCGATGCTTCCTACAACGTGAACGGCAACCGCAGCGAACAGAACAACTTCCTGCTCGACGGCATTGACAACAATGCCTACGGCACCTCAAACCAGAGCTACTCCAACCAGGCCATCCAGCCTTCGCCAGACGCGATCAACGAGTTCCGCGTAGAGACGGACAACTACAGCGCCGAGTATGGACGCTCGGCCGGCGCCGTCTTCAACGTCAGCATTAATACCGGAACCAACCACGTCCACGGTAAACTTTGGGAATATAACCGCAATACAGACTTCAACGCTATCGGCCCCTTCACTCCGCCGACCAACGTCCTCACGGGAAAATCGGTTAAGTCGGTATTGGTGAAGAACCAGTTCGGCGGCGCCATCGGTGGCCCCATTCCCAAGTTCATGAGGGGCAAGATCTTCTATTTCGGCGATTTTGAAGGGAATAGGCAGGTGCAGGGCCAGTACTCCGCCTCGACCGTCCCCAACGTCAATCAACGGCAGGGCATCTTTACTGATACTCTGGGCAATCCTGTCTCGCTCCACAATCCATTAACGGGCGCTGTATACGCAAACGGTGTGGTTCCTCAATCTGATTGGAACGCATTGGCAAAGCTGGTGATTCCCGATCTGCCAGCTCCCAACGTTGCAGGCGCATTCTCAAACAACCTGGTGAATGTGCCTAAAGCCAACTTCACCGACAACAAGGCCGATGCGCGCTTCGACTTCTTCCTGAATCCGCGCACAACCGCCTTCTTGCGCTGGAGCTGGCACCATCTCAATATCCAGGATGCCGAGCCCCTTACCGGTGCGGCAGGCGGAAACGCAAACGGCACGCTTCACGACTACAACAAGCAGATCGCGGCCGGCTACACCTTCCTTTTCAGCCAGAACTCGATTCTGGACGCGCGCGTCGCTTTCACCTGGACGCTGGGAGGCAAAACTCCCTATGGTCTTGGTCTGCCCAGCCTGATTACGCAGGCCGGCATCCCGGGCCTGCCCACCGATCCTTTGATCTCTCGCTCCCTCAACGACCAGAACGTCTCATCCTTCTCGCAGTTTGGCTCGCAGAGCAGCAACCCACAGTTCCAGAACCCCTTTGCAATCGATCCAAAGATCAACTACACGATTTTGCACCGCCGCAACAGCATCAAGGTTGGCTACGAGTATCAGGCCATCAATACGGAGATTGACGACTTCAACCCAACCGATGGAAACGACAACTATGGCGGCGGTTTCAGTTCCGGCGCATCAAATGCAAATGCCGGCGCTTATACCGGCAGCAGTGACGCAGGCATCAAGGAAGCGGCATATCTGACCGACTTCCTGGTGGGCGCTCGCAATAGCTATACGTTGAATAACTTTGTCATCGTCAACTATCACCAGATGATGAACTTCTTCTATGTGCAGGACGATTTGAAGGTGTCCAACAAGTTCACTGTGAACGCCGGGCTCCGTTATGAGCTTGTCACGCCGCAGTGGGTAAGTGGAAACCATCTGGCAAATTTCGTTCCTCCTGCCGGAACTGCATCGCAGGCGCCTTACCTCGGAATCACCACTGGCACCTTGCAGCAAGCGAGTTACGGTGGTGTGTCCAACCGCGCGATGGTCAACATGCCGAAGCGCGATTTCGCTCCGCGTCTCGGTTTCTCCTACGGTTTGGATCCCAAGACAGTTGTCCGCGGCGGATATGGGGTCAACTACATTCAGTTCAATCGTGAAGGCGGCGAAAACCTGCTTGCCTACAACGGTCCCTATATCGTCAATTCAGCAATCACCCAGTCAGTCAACAATCCCATCTGTGCAACCAATGTGCAGACGGCCTCCTGCTTCAGCCCCACCATGCAGGGCTATGGCGCAAACTTCGTTAGCGCTGCCGGTTTTAGCACTGCTGTGGCCGAGACTCGCTACATTCCCAAGGACATTTCTACCGGCTATGTGCAAGCCTGGCATGTGGGCGTGCAGCGGAAGTTGAATGAGGGTACCCTGGTCGAGATCTCCTATGTTGGTGAACACGGAGTGAAGATCTGGGTGCTCGACGACATTAACCAGACGTCACCGAATGTTTCCTCGCCGACTTGCTCCTACAGCACGACTACGAACACATGGACGACGACCGGTTGCGTGCCGCTACTGAGTCGCCGCCCCATCGTTGGCTTCACTGGCATCGAAGGATCGGCCAACCTCGGTATGCTCATCTACCATGGTGTGCAGGCGAGGGTTGAGCACCGTTATGCGAACGGTCTTTACCTGCTCAATGCATTCTCTTATTCCAGGGATATCGACAACGCATCGGGCCACCTGGACACACCCAACAACGATAACTCGCGTGTGAACCTTGCCAACCTCAGGGGAGAGCGCGGACAGTCGGCCTACAACCAACCGGTCAACGATACCTTGACCGCGATCTGGGATCTTCCCTATGGCAAGGGTCGCCACTGGGGCGGGAGCGCCAACCGCACCATGCAAACCGTGGCCGGCGGCTGGCAGTTTACGGTGATCAATACCGCCACCAGTGGAGCGCCTGTCAACCTCATCTACTCTGAACCGTCGCAGATGGATGTCAGCGATCTGCTCAACTACCGCCCCAACGTGAACGGTAATCCGAGAAACCCAAGAGGTTCATGGACCAAGACCGCCACATCGCTGACGGGCTATCTCAATTCCTCAACCGTGACCGTACCAACCAATGTAACTCAGCCCTACGGTAATGCGGGCAGAAACTCGATGCGTGACAACGCGTTCTACCAGATGAATGCCGGTTTGCATAAGGCATTCCCGCTGTGGAGCGACTCCTCCAACCTTGACTTCCGGTGTGAGGCCTTCAACGCTCTCAACGCGGTCAATTACCAGAACCCGGACTCGAACCGCTCCGATGGCGGATATGGCGCTATTACGGCGTTCTTCCCACCACGCCAGATACAGTTGGCGCTCAAGCTGTCCTTCTAAGCTGACGCGGACAAGCAACGCCTATCACTGTCGAAGGTTTGGCTTCCCCTCGGCATGTGCTTCTGGTTCAACCCTCACGCGCTCTTTAAGGGCGCGTGAGGATTGCTCACAGTTGTCAACCGTTGGGTGTGCTTCGCCGTCATTGATATACACGAGTTTCAATGTTATTCCGTCAGATAGCAGCCTGTGTTGAAAGTCGAAAATGCAGAAAGACCGTCCCTCAAGGGCCAAAGCCCATGGTTATTTTGAATCACTTACGGCACGACTAAAGTCGTGCCCTTTCAAAATCCGACTTTCACCACAGGCTGCTAGTGGTGTGTCACATGCAGATGGTGGTTTATGTTTTGCGTCAGGGCATGACTTCAGTCGTGCCATAAACGCTGCAAAATGAGTGGGGCTTTAGCCCCTGAGAGACGGGTTGATTCAAGTTGGAGACCTGATCGGAATTTCTTTAGGAGACGCAGTCTCTCGCTGTAATTCTGTGAACGCGCAAGCAAGCCGGGTCGCGCGCCATCCGCCAAGGTTGCTCATTGGAAGCTACCGTCAAAACAATTCAAGTTGGCTGCAATCGGAGCACCTTGGCATCATTGTGCCGTTCTGCCGGTTTACTGCAACGCAATTGAAATGCGATACACAGTGGAGACTGCATGCGTCGTCGTGAGTCGTATATTCGTCCAGGTTGGCTCAGTTCCGCACTTCTGGCTGCCGTAATCGCACTGCCAGGGCACGCGACCGCGCAGGTCGAGTATGTCGATCCAACTATTGGCAATGTGGGCATTCTCCTCGAACCGACCCGTCCGGCTGTGTACCTGCCCAACAGCATGGTACGTGTCTATCCAATCCGCGCCGACGCGATGGACGATCAAATCAAGTCCTTTCCGCTGACCATCAGTTCCTACCGGATGCAAGCGTTGTTCTTCATCATGCCCGGCAAGGATGGCAGTGCAGCAGCCTATGACCAGGAAAAGACAACACCGTATTACTATTCCACCCGCTTCGATCGTTCGCTGATTCAGACGGAGTTCTCCGCAACCGAGCGCTGCGGCTACTTCCGCTTCACCTTTCCTGATGGGAAGGCTTCCGTCGTCCTGGCCAACCGCATGTCCGGCGATCTGCAAGCGGAAAGTGAAAACGCTATCAGCGGCGAAGAGCGTTTCAGTAACATGAAGGCATTTGTCTACGGTGAATTCAGCGCGCCGGTTCAATTCAAGCTGGAGACCAAGGGTGGACGCAATCGCGCAATCGCATCAAGTGCAGGCGCAAGGACCCTCGAATTCCGGTACGGCATTTCCTTCATCAGCAAAGAGCAAGCAAGGAAGAATTTGCGCCACGAAATCCCGGTATGGAACTTTGAAGAGGTCAAAGCTTCGGCAAAGGCACGCTGGAATCAGACGCTCGGTGAAATTGAGGTGGAGGGCGGCACTGAATCGCAGCGTAGGGTGTTCTACACCGCTCTCTATCGTTGCTACGAACGAATGGTCAACATCACTGAAGACGGCCGCTACTACAGCGCCTTCGATCACCGGGTGCATGAGGATAAGCGCCCGTTCTATGTCGACAACTGGCTATGGGATACCTACCGCGCGCTTGAGCCGCTGCAGACCCTGCTGAATCCCGACATGGAGGCCGACAAGATCCAATCCTATGTGCGCATGTATCAGCAGTCGGGAACAATGCCCTCGTTTGCCCTCCTCACAGGGCCTTATGCATGTATGAACGGTAATCATGCCGCCCCCTGGTTTGCGGACGCGTGGTTCAAAGGCGTGCGGAACTTCGATCTGCAAACTGCTTTTGACGGCGTCCGCAAGCGATCTCTCGAAGCCACGCTGCTTCCCTGGCGCCTCGGACCCAAGGGACCGCTCGATGAGTTTTATGCCGTCCATGGCTATATGCCTGCCCTGCACCCTGGCGAAAAGGAGACCGTGCCAGGGGTTAATCCGTCAGAGAAGCGGCAACCCGTGCCAGTCACTTTAGAGAACAGCTTCGATGACTGGTCGATTGCACAGCTTGCGCGAGTTCTCGGCAAGCCACAGAGCGAGGCACTCTTTCTTCATCGTGCAGCAAACTACAAAAATCTCTTCCGCGCTGACAAAGGAATGATGTGGCCAAAGGATTCCGACGGGTATTGGATTGAGCCGCTCGATCCGAAATTCGATGGTGGGATGGGCGGAAGGGACCTTTACGACGAGAACAACGGCTACACCTACACCTGGGACGTGATGCACGATTTCAACGGCCTGATCGCACTGATGGGCGGAACCGAGAAGGCCACGGCCAATCTCGATCAGCTCTTTCGCGAACCCCTGGGCCGATCGAAGTATGAGTTCCAGGCGAAGTTTCCTGATTCCACATCAATGGTCGGCCAGTTCTCCATGGGAAACGAACCCAGCTTCGCTATACCGTACATCTATAACCGCCTCGGATATCCGTGGAAGACTCAGAAGCGAATCCGCATGATCCTGGAATCGTTCTTCACCGATACTCTGCAAGGTATGCCGGGCGATGAAGACGGAGGCGGCATGAGTGCGTACGTAGTGTTCTCGATGTTGGGTTTCTATCCTGTCACGCCGGGAATCCCAATCTACGACATAGGAAGTCCCGTCTTTGACAAGGCGACGATTCATCTAAGAAACGGAAAGACCTTCGTGATTGTCGCGAATCACACTTCCCATGAGAATAAATATGTGCAGAGCATCCGCCTAGATGGAAAGGTGCTCGATCAGGTCTGGTTTCGCCACGCGGACATCGTCAATGGCGGCAGGCTTGAGTTGACTATGGGTGACACGCCCAACACCTCGCTCGGCTCCGCAACTGCAAGTCATCCGCCCGCATCCATCGATGTCCACCCGGAAGACTACAGTAAATAGGCTTCGCTAAACTCATCAACAGCGGGGGCACGGTATATTTATCACGATTCACGTTAACCGCACTCTCCTGGTTGGGCAAGAATGAGAAGAACGACAAGATATTGATGCCCGCGCTCGATATTTCTGCGCATTCTTGCTGGTTTTGCTCGCTTGAATGTGATGGAGAAGATACATTGAGCTACGAGGTTCTGCGCGCAAGAATCCGAGCAGAGAGCGGAAGAACCGAATGAAAGGTTGGATGCAAGAATGGCGATGAACAGTTTCTGGACTAGGCGACAGTTTCTCGGCGGAGCGGCAGGGTCAGCAGCGTCTCTTGCGTTGTCAGGGGCGGAGCTGTGTGCGCTCGGAACTGGGGAAAGCCTCTCGCCTTTTCGCGGCAGGTATCTTACCCATGTTTCAGTTGTGCGCGTGAATCAGATTGAAGTAACTCCAGATCGTTCGATCGGAGAAGACGAAGCTTCTGACAATAGCCCAGCCAGAATTCGCTCCCGGCGTGAAGCTTTTGCGAGAGGCTGCCCAGGGGGCAAGATGACGTGGGCAGTGAGTTGGCTGGCCCTGAATGACAGCCGACAGGAGTACAAGGAGGCGCGCCGCTTGCTAGCCTCCTATCACCACCGCTTTGGCGACGAGATCACATTCATTCCCGGCGGCTATTTCGCACCCATGTTCAATACGCGTGAGCAGAATCGCGAGACGATTCATAAAGCATTGCATTTGATTTCCGCAATGGTAGGGGGAGGGTATTGTCCGCAAAGTCTGGTTGCAGGCTATATGGATGCGGAGAACATGAGATTGCTGGCTACCGAGGAGGGCATACATGTCTGTCAGGGCCAGATCTGGAGTCAGCACGGTATTGACCATGGCGATGGCGACGGCGGTATCTGCTATCCGTATTACCCCAGTCGTGAGCATTATTTGAAACCGGCCCAGGGGCCAGCGGATTTCATTGACTGCGTGTGCCTGGACGGCTGGACCTGCGATTTTCTGGCTGCGCGGCGCGATGGTTTTCAGGGTGGATTCAACAGCCGGCTAGGCGTGGGGCCTATCGAGACGGTAGGGAATCTTGGTGTGGCGCAGGGCCGGAAGGAGATGCTGGACACAGTCGAGATGCACTTTGACCGGGGTCACGCGCTGAATGGATTTGGCTGGGTCACGGCGATCTGGGAAGTATCGATTGGCCACGACGAGGATCTGACCTACTGGCTACAAGCGGTCCGGAGCAGGTGGCCCGACACCCAAGTGATGACCGAAGGAGCGTTTGGCTTGGAGTGGCGGAAGCACACGCCCAACAATGCATCGCTCAACTACCGATTCGACGCGAAAGGAACTGGAGCACCAGGGTCTGAGAAGGAGTTGGAGATAAAGTGGTTCATGAATCGTGAGTTCAGGCTTGCCCTTCTAAGCAACTGGATGACGGACGGCCCTTCTTTTGTAATTGACTTTACCCGGTATGATCTGAAGACACACGAGCCTGAGATATTACAGAGAGAATGGAGCTTGATGAACGTGCTCAATCAAAAAGGCACGCGTTCGCAAGACAAGCCAATCAGGCTGGCGCAATTAGCTGCCGAAGATCAATCCATGATTTATTCGCAATACCCGGAATTGAAGAAGCTCGCATAAAGAAGAGATGGGTTCTTCAGAACCCAAGTTGTATTTTTGCATGCGCGCCCGACATGCTTCTATTGGTGTCCGCCGCACAGATGGTCGTTAATGTTTGTGAAAGGGCACGACTTCAGTCGTGCCCTAAACGGCAGAGAATGAGCTGGGCTTTAACCCCTGAGGGAAGCCCACTTCCAAATTCCTTCCAGTAACGGCCATTTGTAAATGATCTTAATGGCGGCGGACAGCACTGGAGCCGACTCTCTACGACCTTGGTCATGAACCCTCCGGTGTTGTGGAGGCTCAAGAGCTTGCGCCGATTCAGTGCGCGCCTGCGCCCTGTGCAACATGCCCCTGCTTACTTGGCTGAATGTGTGTTGCTCCGTTTGGCTTCCGGGACGTTTACTGCGTGTGGATTTCCCTAGAACGGGAACGATCCTGTTGCGCAAAAAATCACCTGCCTGCCAGAGCGACTTCTATACTCCTGCCGATGCGCTAGTCCTGTTGTTTGAACCGAATAGGAAATTATTTACCGAAAATCGACGAAATGGCCGGATGCCCCGATGGGGCTTACACTTGGGGGCTTTTTCAGAGGCCTTCCAAAGGACCAGCTTCAGGGATTAACATACTCGCACGGAACCATCCCAGAATCGCGGAATGCTCTGGATGAAGATGCCGGGAGGAGACAAATGAGTTCGCACGATCATCGCATCGAGGATGCATACAAGATTGCCCAGGACAGGTACGCCGAGCTTGGGGTGGATACGGACAGTGCTTTGCAGATACTGAATGAGGTTCCGATCTCCATTCAATGCTGGCAAGGGGACGATGTCCTGGGATTTGAGCCTGCCAGCGGTAGCCTCACGGGTGGCATTCAGGCAACGGGAAACTATGTGGGCCGTGCTCGCACTCCGAAGGAACTGCGCAGCGATCTGGAAGCCGCGCTGGCGCTGATTCCCGGTAAGAAGCGCGTGAATCTGCACGCCATCTACCTTGAGACCGACAAGCCTGTCGAGCGGGATCAGGTAGAGCCGCGCCATTTCCAGGGCTGGATTGACTGGGCGAAGCAGAACGATCTGGGGCTGGACTTTAACCCCACCTGTTTTTCGCACCCCAAGTCGGCGCAGAACATGACTCTCAGTCACCCCGACCCTGCTATTCGCTCGTTCTGGATCGACCACTGCCTTGCCAGCGCTCGCATCAGCGAGGCCATGGGGCAGCAGTTGGACAACACCAGCATCATGAACATCTGGATTCCCGATGGCCAGAAGGACATTCCCGCGGACCGGCTCGCGCCGCGTGAAAGGCTGATCGGCGCTCTGGACAAAATCATCGCCGCAACCAGCGGTTCGCATCACAAGATCGCAGTCGAGGGCAAGCTGTTCGGCATTGGCGCCGAGAGCTACACGGTTGGCTCCAACGACTTCTACCTGGGCTATGCCTCCACGCGCAAGACCCTGCTCTGCCTTGACGCCGGCCACTTCCACCCCACCGAGAATGTGGCCGACAAGATCTCGACCGCGCTCCTCTTTGCGGGCGAAGTTCTGCTGCACGTCTCCCGCCCGGTGCGCTGGGATAGCGACCACGTGGTTCTGCTGGACGAAGCCACGCAGGGCATTGCCACAGAGATTGTGCGCGCCAAGGCATTTGACCGCGTGCATATCGGCCTTGACTTCTTTGACGCCAGCATCAACCGCGTCGCCGCATGGGTTATAGGCTCGCGCAGCGTGCGCAAGGCCCTGCTATTCGCCCTGCTTGAGAACAGTCAGACGCTGAGGGATGCGGAAAACAACTTCGATTACTCGCGTCGTCTTGCCCTGATGGAAGAGGACAAGGCCCTGCCGTGGCCTGCTGTTTGGGACTACTACTGCCACACGCAGGGTATGGCCCACGGTCGCGAATGGTTCGACACGGTCGTCACCTACGAGCGCGACGTCCTGAGCAAGCGGTAACAACTGCGCTGTCTGTATCGGGCGTGATTACTCCGGCCCTCAAATAGAAGCACCGTGCCCCATCCATTTCGCAAGCTTTATTGCGAAATGGGTGGGAAGCATACACACCATTGAAGGGTCGCAAGATTGTTCCAGCCCGTACCATTCATTCCGCAATCAAAAATCCAAATGCCATTACCCTGCCTGCAGCAGCCATACGACTTGACGATTCAGTCCAGCAGATGCTCGACTGGAT
>Ga0224527_1001025_pt1 | contig 15228 bp, 12 predicted proteins | sample CBST0metaG_FD_179882 | JGI IMG/M metagenome (GOLD analysis project Ga0224527, IMG submission 179882) | Peat soil microbial communities from Stordalen Mire, Sweden - C.B.S.T0 | ecosystem: Environmental > Terrestrial > Soil > Wetlands > Peat | place: Sweden: Norrbotten County, Stordalen Mire... | reverse complement strand
GTTGGCGCGCTTGCCCAGGCGCACAACGATTCGTGCGGGCAGATCTGCCACAGGGACAAGAGCGCCAACTGCGCTTTCCCCGTCCAGCTTGACGGCCTTTTCGGCGATCTTGCGGTTGGCTTCGGCGCCTGAGGCTGCCAGCCCCAAATGCACCAGCAGCTTGGGCAGGCGAAGTTGCTGCGAACCGTCGGGCCCGGCCACGTCGGCAAAAGCGACAGCTACCTCTTCCAGGTCCTCGGCCGTTTCTTTCTGCTGGAACATCCTGGCCCAATTTTCGGCGGCGCTCGCTGCCGCTTCCTCGCCGTGGAAGTCCGCAGTAATGGTCCGCGCCAGCCGCTTCTTCGCTTCCATTGGATGCAGCTTTCCGGCAGCGACTTCATCCTTGAGCGATTCGACCTCCGAGCCGCGAAGATCAGTCAACAAGAAAAAATACTTCCACATCAGGTCGTCGGAGATCGACATGAGCTTGCCGTACATTTCGGCGGGAGGCTCGTTGATGCCGATGGCGTTGCCCAGCGACTTGGACATCTTCTGGACCCCGTCCAGGCCCTCCAGAATCGGCGTCATCAGCACAATCTGCGGCTTCTTGCCATAGACCCGCTGCAGCTCACGGCCGCACAGCAGGTTGAACTTCTGGTCGGTGCCGCCCAGTTCGACGTCGCACTCCAGGCACACCGAGTCGTAGCCCTGCATCACCGGATACAGAAACTCGTGCAGACTGATGGGCTGCTCGGCGTTATAGCGCTTGTTGAAGTCGTCGCGCTCCAGCATCTGCGAGACGGTAAAGTGCGCCGTTAGACGGATCGTCTCCTCGTAGCCCAGCTTGCCCAGCCACTCGCTGTTGTAGCGGACCTCGGTCGCGCTCTCGTCCAGAATCTTGAAGACCTGCTGCTTGTAGGTCTCGGCGTTGTGATCGATCTGCTCGCGGGTGAGAGGCTTGCGGGTGACGTTGCGGCCGGTGGGGTCGCCGATCAGTGAGGTAAAGTCGCCCACCAGGAAGATGACCGTGTGCCCAAGCTGCTGAAAATGGCGCAGTTTGCGCATCAGCACGGTATGCCCCAGGTGCAGGTCGGGCGCAGTGGGGTCAAAGCCGGCCTTGATGCGCAGCGGGCGTCCGGTTTTGCGGCTCTCTTCGAGGCGCTCGCGCAGGTCGCTGACTCGGATAATCTCCGCCGCGCCCTTCTGGAGCAGGTCAAGCTGTTGGTCTACAGGTAAGAACTCTTGCATATCAAAACAAGTATAAATTTTGAGGGGCCGCAATCCCCGGGGAGACAGCAAAATGCAGCAATTCAAGCTCGAAACGCAACTTCCTTCCGCCGCCTTCAACCCTAGCCGCAGACGAACTTCCGTATCGGTCAGAGGCATGAAATACCCCCTGAAAATGCCCCAAAGCACCCCTCAACGTGTGGCTTCCCTCGTACCGCTTGGGGCATAAAATCACGAAAGCCCCCGATTTTTCATGGACTTGAGTGATTCTCTTGGTTGTCTTGGGAGCTTTTCGGAAGATTTATGGCGGAGAGAGAGGGATTCCCAAATATAGATTGATAATAAAAACGTTAATGACGTTGTCGGGGCATTGTCGGGTGCAGAATGGCTCCAGAGGTCCCCGCGATGCCCAAAGCCACCCTGATGGTCCGCTTCAAACGCCCAGCGGACACCTCCTGGAAGCTCAAGCCTGCCTCGATCGGGACAACCGGCCGCAACGGGGCCGATGCCCTTCCATGCTCATGCGCATCTCTGCACGCCTCGATGCCAAGAAGACCGCTGAAGCTGTTGGCCTAGTCGTGATCGTTCCAGAGAAGGAACAGAAGAAACGTGTCCGACTCACGGACGCGTTTGACGACTACATCAACGATGCCGAAAAGCACGGAGCGATGGAGGCTCGCGACCAAGCCATTCTGGTCAAGAAAGAATTCCTCAGCGCAGTCTCTGTCGTTTACGCAGATGAGATCGACCGCAACCGTATTCTTGATTTCGACCAGTTTCTTTGAAATCGCAAAAAAGTTGGATCGTACGATTTCCAACAAGCAGCAGCGGCTTCAGTCCATGCTGCGATGGTCCGGAGTCGATCCACAAATCTTTCCGCCCAAACCGCGCTACGAGAAGAAACTTCCGACAATCTATACCCCGACACAACTCGCAGGTCTTTTCGGTGTAGCCACTCCCTATTAGAGGATGGCATGCAGTCTTGCGCTGAAACAATGATAGCCGTTATTCAGATTCTTGTTCTACTGCATGCATTGGTTGGACGATTCTGGCTGTAATCAATTCTGCCACCCAGTAGGGTGAATAGGCGCTACCAAGACTGTCCTGCGGAACCAACACACGGCTACCCGCCGGAGGCGTGTTGGCCAGTTCACAGGTGGTAACTTCCGAACAACCTGTGAAGAGTAAAATTCAAATCGGTGCCGGAAAACTGGTTCAAGGCCGAAGTTTTATTCGCTTGCATACACTTCCGGAAGCGCAGTGGCAAAGTATGGATCGCTGGCGCATTCGGGCAAAATCCGAGTGCGGTCTTCGCACTCTTCATCGAGGAACTGGCATGATCGAAAAACCACTCGAGATTCGAACTCAGGACGGCGCTGCAGACGCCTTCCTTATTCAGCCGGAAAAGGAAGGCCGCTGGCCGGGCATCCTCTACCTGACGGACATCTTCGGTATTCGCGATGCCAGTTGGGGTATGGCCAGTCGTCTAGCCTCCGAGGGCTACACGGTGCTTCTCCCAAACATCTTCTATCGCAATGGCAAACCGCCCATCTTCAATTTTCCTTTCAAGCCAGGCGACGAGCGCTTCGTAAAACGCATGAACGAGATTCGCGGTCTGCTAACGCCCGACGCGATGGACGACGATCTTTCCGCGTACGTCGATTTTCTCGCAAAGCAGCCGAGTGTCAGTGGAAAGGCCTTTGGCGCCGTCGGCTTCTGTTTCTCTGGGCAAATGGTGTTGCGGGCCGCTGCCACGCGATCGGACCAGATTGCCGCCGCTGCTTCATTTCACGGCGGCGGTCTTTGCACCGACGCGCTGACCAGCCCGCACACGCTCCTTTCTCGCGTCAAGGCGCATCTCTATTTCGGCCACGGCACCGAGGATCGCTCGATGCCGCAGGAAGCCATCGAGAAGCTCAATCGCGCCCTTGCGGCGTGGGGCGGAAATTACGAGAGCGAAGTTTACGAAGCGCACCACGGTTGGACTGTTCCCGACAATCCCGCATACAACGAGCCCCAAGCCGAACGCGCCTACAAAAAACTAACCGATCTTCTCAATTCAACTTTCAAGCGCAACTGAACGCAGGTAACAGCCAATCGATATCCTGGCGAGCGACAGGCCGACCTGAAACTCTATTCCTTGAATCCATTGCGATGCACAAAATCATCTCTGTCGCGACGTACCAGCAAATAATGAACAGGCGCAACGGGATAACCCAATCGCATACTGAACGCTATGGAAAACTTTTCCGGGAGATCAAGCAGCTTCGCAATTTCGGTTGCCACTTTCTTTCCAGACAACGAGCTTACGATATGGACGCCGATCTTGAGCGAGTTGGCCATCAACCACATATTCTCCATCGCGCAACCAAGACTGATAATGCCCAGGAAATCGCCTTCCGAGGCCGGCGCCCGTCGGCTCGGATCGTAGAGTACGAAAAGAACGGCCGAGCTCGATACGATCTGCGTGGCCATATACGCGGCCCTGTCTTCCTTCTTTATCTCTTCCAGGTCAGGATCGGGTGTTTGCCATGACTTCGGGAACATCGTGCCCATGATCCCGGTTTTTCTGCGGCGCAATTCGTCTTCGGTGAAAGACAATTGGGGATAATTCTCTTTGATGAAGGTCGGATCGACAGGGATTTTTATCTCACCGATCGCAGCGAGGAGTTGTTTGTCGTCCACCACCACGATCTCAAAATTCTGCATATTGTGCGCCGTGGGCGTCCACCGCGCCGCTTCCAGAATCTTCCCATGTCTTCGGCGGGAATCGCTTGTTCCGGGTCGAAAAGCCCTCTTGCCGACTGCCTGTTTTCAATGAGTCGCATAAGCTCTTGCATAGTTTTTCCTCAAGCGATTTTCAGGACTGCTCTGAAGAGTACTTTAGCTGCCATCATTTTGTCGAAGGCAATCCCTGCCTGTTCGAGAGGAAACGTTTCGACCATCGGCATGGCGCCCGATAGCAGACTGAAATGGATGGCCTCTTCGATATTGCCGCTGACCCAGCCGCCGATGGAGCGGTTGCCTTTCAACAGGAGTCCCGGATGAAACTGCATCATGTCCTGCGGGGCTGAAACAATAATGATCTTGCCATCCCTGCCCAGGCCGTCGATGAGCTCCGCAATGGCCCGGCTATTCGGAGCCGTGCAGAGGATGACCCGCGCCCCGCCCATTTTTTGAAGTTCCTCGACCGCCCCGCCAGAGCTGGCGTCGAGGTAAGAGTGTGCACCTAATTTCAGTGACAGCTCCTTTTTATCTGTGCCGCGCGATATGGCGATGGTTTTGAAGCCGAGATTGCGGGAATACTGTATGGCCAGGTGCCCCAATCCGCCGATGCCGTGAATGGCAACCAACTCGCCGCCGCGGGCGCCGCTCGACTTGAGAGCGCCAAATACAGTGCGACCGGCGCAAAGCAGGGGCGCGCCCTCGATAGCATCAAGCTCCTGGGGAATATCCACGACGGCTTCGCTGCGAGCCACCATATACTCGGCGTATCCGCCATCGATGGTGATACCGGTTACCAAGTTACTGCTACAGGCAAAAAAATCCCCGCGCCGGCAAGCGGGACACTGGAAACAATGGCCGCCGTGCCAGCCCACGCCCACTCTCTGCCCGGCCTGCCATCCGCTTACGTCCGAGCCGCATTTGCTGATGGTTCCGATAACTTCGTGTCCGGGAATTCTCGGATACGTGAGGCCGGGAAAGTGTCCGCCCTTCAGAATCGCTTCGCCATGACAGACGCCGCACGCTTGCACCTTGATTAGCAGTTCTCCGGCGTTGGGCTCGGGAATGTCGCGGTTTACCAGTTGGAAATCGGACCCTGGCGCACTGATTTGAATCGCTTTCATTGTTGGCATAACAGTAGGCTCCGCGATTCATTTTAGGACTCCGAGTGAGAATCTGGGCGCCCTTGCGGGAGGTCGCCAGCAGAACCACCGGGCCGGTTCGAGCAACTCGTAGACCTTCGAGAGAGGCAGATACTTCATCAGGTTTGGACTCCTGGACACGGCCTGCAAATACTTCGAGCTAACTAAAGCCGAGTACTGGATGAGGCACATACGGCTCCTCAAGAGAAGCGACCTCCTCATGCGTCAAATGCAATGAGAGCGCCGCCACGGCGTCTTCAAGATGATGCGGCTTGGATGCGCCCACAATAGGCGCGGTGATAGCCGTCTTTCCGAGCAACCAGGCGAGTGCAACCTGCGCAAGCGGGACCTCACGCTTGCCAGCAATCTGCACCAGGCGGTCCACAACTTTGCTGTCAACATCTTCGGTTTGCGAGTACATCTTGTTCCCGAACTGGTCGGTCTCGTAGCGTTTGGTGCTTTCACTCTGCCAGGGGCGCGCCAGCCGGCCACGCGCCAGAGGGCTCCAGGGAATGATGCCGATGCCTTCGGACTGGCAAAGGCCGATCATCTCGCGCTCCTCTTCCCGATAAAGCAGGTTCAAATGATTCTGCATGGTGACGAAACGGGTCCAGCCATGAAGGTCGGCGAGATAGAGCGCTTTGGCGAATTGCCAGGCATACATGGAAGAGGCGCCGATATAGCGCGTCTTGCCGGACTTCACCACATCGTGCAACGCCTCCAGAGTTTCCTCGATCGGCGTTTCGTAGTCCCAGCGGTGAATCTGGTAGAGATCCACATAGTCGGTCTGAAGGCGGAGGAGGCTCTGATCGATTTCGAATAAGATGGCCTTGCGCGAAAGGCCATGGCCGTTGGGTTCGTCGCGCATGAGGCCCTGAACCTTGGTGGCGATAACGACGGCTTCACGGCGTACATTCGCCTTCAAGAACCGGCCCAGCACCTCTTCGCTGGCTCCGCTGGAATAAACATTGGCAGTGTCGAAGAAATTGATCCCGAGATCGAGCGCCTGGCGAAGAAACGGCCGGCTCTGTTCTTCGTTCAGAGCCCAGGCCTGTCTGCCTGGTTTCAGTTCGCCTGTGGCAGGCTCTCCGTAGGTCATGCAGCCGAGACAAATGCGAGAGACTTTTAGTCCGGTTTTGCCAAGATTGATGTAGTCCACTGCGACTCCTGGGAGAGATGAGAATCGTCCGGGTCATGGCGACCCGTGGAGTTCCGCGCTCCCTCTGCATAAGAGTATATTTGCCAGAAAATGATTCAACGCCTTTTTGAACAGAGGCGAAGTGCGTTGAATCGGTGGAAGCGTGGCAGGGGTCGCACTGGTTCTAATGGACTGCCTTTGAAGGGGCGGGGTCCCGCTTCGGCTTCCCCATCAGCAGCACCAAAGGGGCGGTCAGCAGGAACAGCCACGCCATCACACGAAACACGTCGATGTAGCTGAGCAATGTGGCTTGCTGCTGTAACGAGACATACAGGAATCCAAGCGCCTGGTGCGTGGAGGTCACCGCGCTGGAGCCGTGCTGAGCGAACATCGCCCCGGCCTGGTTCCGCGCTTGCAGCAACTGCAGATTGGAGAGCGCAATGTTGTCGGCAAGACGGCCCTGATGGAACTGAGACCGTCGAGCCAGCAAGGTGGTCACGAAGGAAATTCCCATGCTGGCCCCAATATTGCGCATCACGCTGTAGAGGCTGGTGGCGTAGGGCGTATCTTCCTTCGGAATAGGGCCCATGATAAGTAGGGTCAATGGCAGGAATATAAACGTTTGACCTATCCCCTGATTGATCTGATGAATCAAAATATCCCATGTTCCGGAGTTCAGGTCCATTCTCGAATAGCCGAAGAACGCCATGCTTCCGGTGAGGCACCCGAGAACCACCAGCCATCGGTAGTTCCAACGCTTACCCAGCAGGTAGCCGACTACCGGCATGCAAACTGCCGTGGCAATCCCCCGCTGGCTCGTCCAAAAGCCGGCAGTTTCGGCAGTCCAGCCAAGCAACTCCTGCATGAACAGGGGCAGAGACACGAGGCTGCCATAAAGCACAAACCCCAGCACCGTTGTGATCAGGATACCGACGGCAAAGGATCGGTGCCGGAAAAGCGATAGCTTGACGAGGGGCTGCGCTGTATTCAGCTCCCGAATCACGAACGCCGTCAGCATGACGGCCGCCGTGATGGCAAGCGTTCTGATAAAGCGAGAGCTGAGCCAGTCGTCTTCCTGCCCTTTATCCAACATGATCTGCAGGGTTCCCATCCCGATGCCAGCATTCCCATGCCCCACGCATCGAACCGCATGGTTCCGCGCTTGATATACGCAGGGTCATAAATAAAGAGAGAGATCAGGATCAGGCTGATGATTCCGATGGGCAGGTTAATATAGAAGACCCAGCGCCACGAGTAGTTATCTGTGATCCAGCCGCCCAACGTGGGCCCCAGGACCGGGGCCGCGATAATGCCCAGGCTCCAAAATGCCATCCCTTTACCGCGTTCCCTTCCAGGAAATTCTTCGAGCATCACGGATTGGGAAAGAGGCTGCAATCCTCCGCCGGTGATGCCTTGAACCACCCGGAAGAAAATCAGGAAGGGCAGGCTGGGCGCCAGTCCACAGAGAACGCTGGACAGCGTAAACCCGGTCACGACCGTGAACAACAATCGTTTGCGTCCAAAATAGTTCGATAGCCAGCCGGTGATTGGCAGATGATTGCGTTGGCAACAATGTAGGATGTGAGGACCCAGGTGGCTTCGTCGGTCGTAGAGGAGAGACTCCCTGCGATATGGGGCAGGCTGACATTGACCACCGAGGTGTCCAACACCTCCATGATCGCGCTGGACATAACGGCAATGGCGACCAGCCATCGCCTTGAAAAGAACCGTGCTTCGGCCGGAGCTGACATCGTGGGTTGCTTTCGATACTAATCTGCCCATGGCAAAAGCGCTGTTGCGGCCCTCCTTTGCACTCCTGCCTCGACCGCGACACGGAAGCCATCTCGGAATAGGTCCTGGGATACGCCGATGTAGCTTTGGTGTCTCTCGATTTACGCAATATCCGCCTTGTCTTGAAGGCGGAGACAGGATCGAGTTGAGCCTCAATGCGGTTGTCCTGCACTGGAGGCGTGCGTGATTACGAAGCTTGATCGGGTAAGGCGGCGGCGTTGATCGTCTATGGGACGTCCTGCTCGCAATGAATCGACCCCCTTGGGCGCTTCTCAGTTGAAGGAACAAATCCATACTGCAAGCCGTATCTCTCAGCAGCAATCGGAACGAAACCTCGAATCGTCTTCCCTCGATTCACGGCACTCCCCTCGCCTTCTTCGCTCCCTGACCTATCGGAGAAGAAGCCCCCTGCAGATATTTTCGCTATCAATCTGCCAGCCTGGAGCCCCAAATGCGGATGGTTCCTTCCAAGAATTCCATCAGACCCCTTCTTGTTATCGCGCTTCTAGCGGCGTCCTGCTTCTCGCTGGCACAAAGTCCGATGATTCGAATAGACTCTGGCGCGATATCCGGGGTTCGCGAAAGTGGGCTGAATATCTACAGAGGAGTCCCGTTCGCCGCTCCGCCCGTGGGAGAGTTGCGCTGGCGCCCCCCGGTTGCTGCCGTACCTTGGACGGGTACGCACAAGGTCGAGGCTTTTGCTCCTGCGTGCATGCAGACGGGTGTGTCCATGCCCGGGGAGACACCTCCGGCAGTCAGTGAGGACTGCCTCTATCTCAACATCTGGACGCCGGCAAAGAGCCTGCAGAAACGCCTTCCCGTGATCGTCTGGATCTATGGCGGAGGCCTCATCAATGGGTCGGCTTCCATGCCCTTGTACTGGGGCGACCAACTGGCCAAAAAAGGCGTCATCGTCGTTACCATCGCCTATCGCCTTGGCCCGCTGGGCTTTTTGGCGCTGCCTGAACTGACGCGCGAGTCTGCCCATCACTCCTCCGGGAACTACGGCCTTATGGACCAGATCGCGGCACTCGAATGGGTGCAAAAAAACATTGCTGCCTTTGGCGGCGACCCGCATTGTGTCACCATCGCCGGTCAGTCCTCCGGTTCCATATCAGTGAGCATCCTCATGGCCTCGCCTCTTGCAAAGGGCTTGTTTCATCGCGCCATTGGAGAGAGCGGCGGCCTGTTCGAGCCGCTTCAGCTCGGCCCCAAGTTTCTGCTGGCCAATGCGGAACTCGACGGGGAGAAGTACGCGGCTTCGCTGGGCGCCCCCACGCTCAAGGAATTGCGCCGATTGCCCGCCAGCAAGCTTACCGGCGACGCTGGCGGATTGGTTCACGCGGTGATCGAGCCTTACGTGCTGCCACTCACGCCCTATGATGCTTTCAACGCGGGGCAGCAAAACGATGTCGCTCTCCTGATCGGCTCCAACGCCGAGGAAGCGCGCGCGATGGTCGATGTCACCCACCAGACGGCTGCCACTTTCGACAGCGACATTGCGCAAAGCTTCGGCGCTCTGCCCCCTCCGCTGCTCGCAGCCTATCCACACGCTACCGACGAAGAAGCGCGCCAGGCGCGGCTAGGTCTGGAGCGCGACCTTCGCTTCGGCTGGGACATGTGGGCCTGGGCGAGGTTGCAGGCTGCAACAGGACAGCATCCCGTCTACTACTATTCGTTCCAGCAGCAGCCACCGTTTCCTGCCGGCTCAGTGTATGCAGGCTGGGGCGCGAGTCACTTCGCCGAGCTCTGGTATGTCTTTGACCACCTGGACCAGTGGCCCTGGAAATGGACCCCGGCAGATCGCAGATTGGCTGGCGAAATGTCCAGCTATTGGGTCAACTTTGCCAGGTCGGGCGATCCAAACGGACCGGGCCTGCCCCCGTGGCCTGCATTCACGAATGCAGCGAGCGACGTCCAGTATCTCGGCGATCCAATCGCCGCTGGCGGCGTCCCTGCCATCAAGAGCCTGACAGTTTTCGATGCCGTATACACCATGGTGCGCGGCAAACCGTTTACCCAGCGGTAACCTGCCCCGCGCTCTTCTCACTCCATGCAGATTGGCGGGTCTCAACCATTCGCCGCATCGCCGGAAAGGAAGGGAATGTTGGGATGCGCCCACGATGGATGCCAACTGCCATCCCACTCTTCCAGCCCAGGTCGCGGCTACAGAAGGAACTCTGGCCGAATGAGTAACGGGATCGCCGATCCGGCCGGAAATCAGATACAGGCGAGGGCAGTTGGAATCCCGGACGCCGGCCGACTTTTGCGGCACTGAAGTCGTCGAATCAAATTTACTTCTGTTTACCAAGGGAATCAAAAAGATAGATATATGTCTGGCGGGAGAGGGGGATTCGAATATATAGCTAAACTCCACAGAATGAACATAATGCTAAAATCTGGATTCGAATCTATACCATAATCTATACCCATCAATTTTTTCAATAGGATTTTCAGCGAAACGATAATAGACTATCCTTTCGTTACAAAAAAATCAGCGAAAGGATACTGTGCCAGGCACCGATCACAACGCCCGACAAGGACGTTACGTCCTGAAGCAGTTTCACGGCGAAACTGTCCGCGCCTTCGTGCCACCGCCATTGCCGCCCGATCCTCCAGTCGATCTAGCGCGTTTCCAAATTCTACTGGAACAGGCTAACCAGGCCATTGGCAGGCTCGACGGGCTGGCTTCGCTGCTGCCAGATCTTTCGTTGCTCCTCTATACCTACGTTCGCAAAGAAGCTGTGCTCTCTTCCCAGATCGAGGGCACGCAGTCGTCGCTCTCTGATCTCTTGCTGTACGAGAACGATGAGGCGCCGGGCGCGCCCATCGAGGATGTGCAGGAGGTCTCGAATTATGTCGCGGCAATGAACCACGGCCTGGAGCGAATGCGCTCAGGTTTTCCGCTGAGCCTGCGTCTGATTCGGGAGATCCACGAGATCTTGCTATCCAAGGGACGCGGCAGTGGCAAGCAGCCCGGCGAGTTCCGCCGCAGCCAGAACTGGATTGGCGGCAGCCGCCCCGGCAATGCTGTCTTCGTCCCTCCGCCGCCAGAGCTGCTGGATGAGTGTCTGAATCAGCTTGAGCTTTTCTTGCACGACGAGCAGACGGGGTTACCGTTGCTCATCCGCGCCGGCCTTGTGCATGTGCAGTTTGAGACCATCCATCCATTTCTAGATGGCAACGGCAGACTTGGACGGCTGCTCATTACGTTCCTGCTCTGTGCTCAGGGTGCGCTGAGGGAGCCTATTCTTTACCTCAGCCTTTACTTTAAGACGAATCGTGCAGCCTACTACGAATTGCTTGAGCGCGTGCGCACCAAGGGCGACTGGGAAGCATGGCTCGACTTCTTTCTCATCGGCGTGCGCGACACCGCCGAACAAGCAGCCAGCGCGGCACGAGAGATTCTGGAACACTTCAGCCAGGACCAAAGGAAGATCGAGACCCTCGGAAGACCGGCAGCTTCGGTTCTCAGAGTGTTCCAGCACATGCAACGCAACCCCATCATCGCGATTCCTTCGGCAGCAAAGAAGATTGGCATCTCAGCCCCAACCGTCGCGAAATCGTTAGGCCACATGATCCAACTCGGTATCCTCGAAGAGACCACCGGTCGCGAGCGCCACCGCCTCTTCGTCTATCGCCGATACTTGGACATCCTCAATGAGGGGACTGAACCTTTACGCTGAGACAAAGAGAAGATGCACGCCAGTACGACGAAAAGATTTTTGGACCCGCACAAAAGCTAGAACGGTCACAAGCGAGATGGAGCACTGATGGGAAACGGTAAGCAAGGTGCGACGACGGCAAAACCGACGGATGCATTCAAGGACATTGAAAAACTCGAAAAAGATCTCTGGGAAGCAGCGGACAATCTCCGCGCCAATTCGAAGCTCACCTCCAGCGACTACTTCATGCCAGTTCTCGGTGTGATCTTTCTCCGGCACGCAGCCAATCGGTTTGAAGCTGCACACCGGCAGATCGAAGCCGACCAGGCAAGCGGCAAGATGCCCCGGCGGAAGGTACTCCCCGCCGACTATATTTCTCGGCGGTCCCTCTTCCTGCCACAGAACGCTCAGTTCGATTGGATCATGGACCAAGCTTCCGTTGGCGGTGTCAGTCTTTCGACGCTCGTCACCGACGCAATGACCGCCATAGAAACCGATTTTGAACCTCTCCTTGGTGTTCTGCCGAAGGATTACGGCATCTTTGAGCCCAAGGTGCTCGAAGACCTCATGCGCCTGTTCAATAGCGAGCGCATCAAGCAGGCAAGCGGCGATGTTTTCGGCCGCATCTACGAGTACTTCCTGGCCAAGTTCTCCATCCAGAAGGCCCATGACAACGGCGAGTTCTTCACTCCGTCATCGATTGTGCAGACCATTGTCAATGTGATCGAACCCGACCATGGAACAGTCTTCGACCCCGCCTGCGGTTCAGGCGGAATGTTTGTGCAATCCAGTCACTTCATTGAGCATGAGGGCGGCGATACGGCACAGAAGGTCGTGTTCTACGGACAGGAGAAAAACCCCGATACCATTCGCATCGCCAAGATGAATCTGGCAGTTCACGGCCTCGAAGGCAAAATCGCTGACGCCATCACGTATTACCAGGATGAGCACACGCTGTATGGGAAATGCGACTTCGTGATGGCCAATCCGCCGTTCAACGTCGATCTGGTTGATGCCAAGAGGATCGAAGGCGACCCTCGCTTGCCCTTTGGTCTGCCGGGGGTGAACAAAGCAAATAAAGTCAGCAACGGCAACTACCTCTGGATCTCTTACTTCTGGAGCTACCTGAGCGAAAAGGGCCGTGCAGGCTTCGTCATGTCCTCGCAATCGTCGAGTGCCGGTCATAGCGAAAAGGATGTACGTAGGCTGATTGTCGAGACGGGTGATGTGGATGTGATGATCTCCATCCGCCAGAACTTTTTCTATACCCGCACCGTCCCCTGCGAGCTGTGGCACTTTGACCGCGCCAAGCCTGCCGCGCGTAAAGACAAGGTGCTGATGATCGACGCGCGGAACGTCTACCGCAAGGTCACTCGTAAGATCAACGACTTCTCGCCTGAGCAGATGCAGAATCTCTCCGCCATCGTGTGGCTCTATCGCGGGCAGCAAAAGCGCTTCCTCGCATTGGTGAAGCAATACCTTGCGCGAGTGGTCGAGGAGAGTTCTGCCGTCGAAGCGGAACTCGCCCAGTTTGAGACGACCTTTGCGGATATTCAGAGCCGGTTCCACACGCTCGCTTCCGCAGTTTCCAAATGTGCGGAGATCGAGGACCAGCAGAAACAGAGCTTCGCTGACGCCGTCACCGAATTGAACGAAGCAACCGGACTGTACCACGGCGACAGAAAGAAGTTGACCGGAAGCCTGGAGAAGTTCGTGCGCAAGTACAGTGATGCCGTTCCTGCCAGGAATGACGAACAGCACTCAGCACGGAAGGCCTTCGAACCGAATGTCGAAGCCATGCGCGGGCTCGTAAAGCAGATCGACCTGCTTTATAAGCTGGCGGCGCGGGTTGCCGGGTTGGGCGCCGCAGTTGCCTCCGAAGAGAAAATCGCGGAGATCCACGACCGCCGCGCCACCGGTAGGCTAGTGAAGCAACTTGAGGAAGAGCGGAAAGCTGCGGTCGAACAGCTAAAGCAGGCCGTTTACTTCCAACGCCAGGTTGCATGGCTGCAGGATCGCTTCCCGAATGCTGAACTCGCGGCTGTGCCTGGTCTGGTCAAGCTGGTTGACAGGAAGGAGATCGAGGCGGCTGCTTGGAGTCTAGCTCCAAGCAGCTATGTTGGTGCGGCTCCTGCAGAGGTGGACAATGATTTCGATTTCGAGCAAACGATGCGGGATATTCACACGGAACTTGCCGACCTGAACAAAGAAGCCGTTGAGTTGGCAGCAAAGATTCAAGTTAATCTTGAGGAGCTGGCGGTATGAAACTCCAGCCCAAACGTATTGCAGATTTGGGGCGAATCGTTACCGGAAAGACTCCCCCGACTCACCAAGAGCACAATTTTGGTGGCGACTACATGTTCGTAACGCCAAGCGATCTAAACTTCAAACACTATCGCTGCCAACAAACTGAGCGGACAGTGACTGATGAGGCAAAGTCCGAGCTACCGAACCAGTTCATCCCTGCATCTTCCGTCATGTTCACCTGCATTGGCGCAACGATTGGAAAATGCGGAATTGCAGTTGATGAATGTCTGACGAATCAACAAATAAATTCTGTTATTGCAAACGACGAGACCGATTCGACATTCCTCTACTATCTTCTCTGTCATAGTGTGGATATAGTCAAGGCCCTCGGCGGCGGAGCTGCCACGCCAATTGTCAGCAAATCGAAATTCGAGGAAGTACAGCTATTAGTCCCTCCGTTGCGAGAACAGAAAGCCATTGCCAGTTTTCTGGCCGCATACGATGACCTAATCGAAAACAATCACCGCCGGATTGCCCTACTTGAAGATGCTGCGAAGCATCTTTACCGCGAATGGTTCGTTTATCTCCTTTTTCCCGGCTACGAGCATACCGCGACAACCAACGGTGTTCCTGATGGATGGCGTCAAACCCAACTCGGTCAGATGCTGACCCTGAAGAGAGGTCATGACCTGCCATCGGCTGAACGAGTTGATGGAGAGATTCCAATCGTCTCCTCCTCTGGAATAACCGGCTTTCACAATGAGAAGAAGGCGACCGCTCCGGGAGTCGTGACTGGACGATATGGAACGATTGGAGAGGTCTATTATGTTCAGCAAGACTACTGGCCATTGAATACCGCTCTTTACGTCTGCGATTTCAAGGGAAACCCGCCTGCTTACGTCGCCCACTTGCTGAAGCATGTCCTTGCGGGAACCCAAAGCGATAAAGCCGCCGTCCCAGGCGTCAATCGAAACGTGCTGCACCGCATTCCGATTCTTGCCCCAACAAAGCGATTGATCGACCAATTTGCCGAATTTGCTCAATCGACCTACCAGCAGATTTATGTTTTAGACACAATGAACCAGAAACTCTCCTCAGCTCGCGACCTGCTCCTTCCGCGGCTGATGAGTGGAGAAATCGCTGTGTGATGAAAGGGATCGCACCATGATTACGGGGATCAACAGTGAGGACCGGCTCGTTCAGCGGACCTTTGCCGAGCACCTTGAGAATGTGCTCGGATGGGAGAGCGTCTACGCTTACAACGACGAGACCTTCGGTCCGCACAGCTTGCTCGGTCGCTCTTCGGAACGGGAGG
>Ga0224527_1001021_pt1 | contig 15278 bp, 9 predicted proteins | sample CBST0metaG_FD_179882 | JGI IMG/M metagenome (GOLD analysis project Ga0224527, IMG submission 179882) | Peat soil microbial communities from Stordalen Mire, Sweden - C.B.S.T0 | ecosystem: Environmental > Terrestrial > Soil > Wetlands > Peat | place: Sweden: Norrbotten County, Stordalen Mire... | reverse complement strand
TATTTCAGTTATGCAACCAAAATACAACATTCGGTATTAGCACCACTTTCGCAGTGTTGTCCCCATCTAGGAGGTAGGTTGTCTACGCGTTACTCACCCGTTCGCCACTAAGATTTCATTGCTGAAACCTCCGTTCGACTTGCATGTGTTAGGCACGCCGCCAGCGTTCGTCCTGAGCCAGGATCAAACTCTCCATAAAAGTTATATTTATGAAGAACCTTGATGGCTCTTTTAAAAACATTTATTTTGGAGCGGGAAAGGAGATTCGAACTCCCGACCCTCGCCTTGGCAAGGCGATGCTCTACCGCTGAGCTATTCCCGCATACCCATTAATTTGACTTGCACATCTGGCTTATTAAAACCATACTTACATTGTTTAGTTTTCAAAGAACACCCAGTCATTTACTATCGACTGTTTTACCAGTCATCATGGCGAAGTCTAATTCTACCACAATAACGTTTAACTGTCAATATCTTTTGTTGCCGTCGCTGGCAACTCACTTATAATATCATACTATTAATCTAGCTGTCAATATTTTTTGCCTATCTATTTAAAATAAATTTACTCGGCTTTAATTTTCTGATCTTGATTGCCCTTTCTATATACTACTTCTTACATATCATTAATTATAAGGTTAAGGAACACTCTTTCTTAAACTATTTATATCTATAAGTTTTATTAAAGAAATTACATCCTATATAGGCACGTCGAATTAAATATTCTAAATGGCAATCGTCAGGAATGGAAGATTAGCAATATCAATGTTACTTTTTTACTGCATCCTATATAGACCTAAAGTAATCTTGCAACCATCCAGGAAATTGTTCAGGATGCGTAGCAATAAAATCAGTTTAAAAATAAATCTAATTTAGTATAATTCCATTTTATTTAACTTATTGTGGCAAAATAATTATTTTCACTGGTAAATTAGATGCCCCTGGTGGACTAAACTTAAAGGAGAGTGAATCACCACTATCATACGTACCTAAAAAAGCAAATTCTTTCTGTGTATCGCTGCCAAAATAAATTTTCCCTTGAGGCGTTGGCAGCGTATGCACTCTAATATCTGGATTGTTTATCCCAATGGCCCCCGCATAATACCCTCCCATTGGCACAAGATAATAAGCAACTCTACCTTTGTTCTTGGATGGAAGTAAGATTTGATAGACAACACCATAATTGCCATAATCAACAACTTTCGTACCATCGGTAACATCAATTCCCTTTAAATAAGAATCAACTTCATTATCAGCTAACGTTAAAGCTACTGCACCATCAACTGGATCGTAAGCTTCAACCGGTGAAATTTTCCGATCTGCCCCCTCAAAAGTCCCCCTCAGATGACACGTATCAGAGGGCAATGTCTGCGCCGTCTTAGAAAACTCCACACTATCTTCAAACATAGGCAACATCATCACCTTAACCGTTACAGGATGATCTGCCACAAAGTCAAAAATACCATTAATCAGCATATTCGGCAATACCGCCGTCTCACCTATATCCGCTGACAATGGCATCACTCCACCTGGCGGAATCGTGATCTTATACTCCCCTTTCCCACTAATGTATGAAGCCATCGTTTCTTTTCCTACTGCTAGCCAATTGTATCCTGGTCCACCCAAACTAGATTGATTCACTGTAATATGAGCATTATCATGCCCCTTGTTTTCCAATATTACATCCATTTTTTTAGCACTTTTTTCTGCATTTACATGATAAAAAAAGAGACGAACTTTTCCTTCTACCTTATCCTGGTACATAATACCATCATTAGATACCATTTCAGGACTATCCGAAAGTATAAGTTTACCACCAGTTGAACTATTTTTAACTTTCCACTCTGGAAGATTATCTATATCTAGTTCAGAAGGCGCAGAGGCTGCAACAATATTTTCACTTCCTATATTTACAAACATCATCACTACTACAAATAATTTAATTACATATTTCATTTGAATATATTTCATTCCATTCCCCCTAATCTGCGGCAAAGAATGTCCTACTCCTGAAAATAAATAAATTCCCTCGCGATGTGCCTCACATCACAGGGAATAAATAAATTTCCAATCGTTTTTGAAGTCTTCCTCACTATCTTTCTATACCCGACGATAGAACCATCAAACCCATGCCTCTTAGTTTACCACAAAATACAAAGTATCTACAATAATTTAGCAAGTTTTTTTGGCCTAAAATTTATATATATAACGCACTAAGTATTTTCCTGGCAGACCAGCAATATATATATTACTTTCTTTGTACGCTTTATATACATTAATCTCAATTCTTCAAAAGTTATATGTTCATCATTCTGCAGCATGGTAGAAATCAGCAATTTCCTGCACATCATTTCTTCCTGTCAAAAGTTTTCCTTCTTCAATACCTGGAAGAACAATATCAGCACAACACGCTAGGCTGTTGATCTCGCGGACCATTTCTTCTTTATCCTGCCAAAGACCTGGACGAAGATTTGGATCATAGGATATCTGTACACCTTTGGCTCGCGCTTGTACCATCCGTTCATACATCATCTGCCGGCAGCCATCTGACAACGCCGAAGGAATACCTGTTAGATGAATATGGTCAAATTCATCCCAACATAACTTTGCGATTGTCTGCACATTCATCTGGGAGGCCGCGGAATTTTTGCGCAATGAAAACACTTGCGGGTCACCCTTCGTCACTTTTTGCTTCCACTGGATGCCAGTAAAAAGTTGTTCATCATACGTCACATATGAAGTATCGATTCCACTATGCTGTAAAAATTTCTCGATTTGCTTACCAAAGGGATCATTACCCAACTTAGTAATATATGTTATTTGATGTCCCAAACGCACCATACCAATAGAGAAGTTAACTTCAGCACCTGCAACGAAGCAAGAAAATTTTTCCGTTTCTTCCAATGAACCTTCCTGTTGCGCTACAAAAAGTGCCATAGGCTCACCCACTGTAAGAATTTTACTCATATGATCCTTCCTCTTATAAATATTTTTCTAGAGTTGCCCTTACTGCACCAGTTCCCACAATCATTTCGCTAAAATACTCTTCAACTCGTTCTCCTAAGCCAACTTTATAAAGGTTCACCCCGAATATTTCTTCATTTGAAAGTATCGGTTTTAAAGAATTACCTAGAGATCCTACATCACCTAAGCTTATGCTTAAAACGTATGTTTTCAATATACCCATTAGAGGATCGGGACTCAATGAAAATGACTTGCCACAATCATCTACTCCCATCAAATATCTACACCAGCCGGCAATAACAAGAGGAATATAGGTAAGGTGTGCTGCATCTAAATTAGCTCCTTGGCTGTATGCCTTGATGGTCTCGCCGAATCGTATGCCTAGCTTTTGTGATGTATCGCTGGCAATTCGTTGTGGCGTATCAGGTATATAAGGATTGGGGAACCTTACCTCAATCACTTCTCTAATAAATGCTTCGGGATCTATGATTTGTGGATCTATCACAACCTGCATTCCTTCTTCATAGCCTACCTTTTCCACTAGTTTTTTTAACTGTATGTCTTTCATCTCGTCGGCGATCAAGGTATAACCTAACAAACAGCCAAAAACTGCTAATGCTGTATGTAGCGGATTTAGGCATGTACATACTTTCATCTTTTCAACCCTATCCACCGTTTGCCGATCAGTGAAAATAACACCGACTTGTTCCAGTGGCATGCGCCCATTGGGAAACTGATCTTCGATTATCAAATACTGTGACTTCTCCGCATTAACAAACGGAGCAATAAATGTGTTTTTGGTCGTGCAAATGATGTCTATGTTTGCTATCCCATTTTTATTTAGTTCATTTTTAACATTTTCAGCTGGTCGCGGCGTAATTTTATCAATCATACTCCATGGAAAAGATACCTTCTTGGGATTATTTATATATCCTAAAAATTCTTTTTCTACTAAACGTTGCTCCAGCCATTTGGTAATAATAGTTTCAACCGCCCAATAAAGTTTATCTCCATTATGAGAACAGTTATCCATACTTACAAAAGCAATCGGCAACGCTCCATTTTTATAGCGAGTATACGCCAATGATGCCACTTTTGCCATGACACTTATAGGTTGTTCTGGTCCGTTTACCATATCCGACTGCACATCACAAGAATAATCTCCTATTGCATTCTTTAAACTATAGCCTTTTTCAGTTATCGTAAAACTGACTACCTGTAACGACGGTTCCGAAAAAATCTCCTGTAATCTCTGCCATTCATGGATTCTAGCAGGTTCTCCCACAATACTCTCAGCAATACTGCCGATTATATTTTTTTCTAGACTGCCATCGGCATTCATAGTGACCAACAATCCTAAATTATCATATGGTTCATAAATTTTCTCGATAATTTCATTATCATAGGTTTCCACAACGACAATCCCAGTATCGACTTTGCCGTCATTTAAGAGTCTTTGTTGCAACATGGCTATGAAACCTCTGAAAATATTGCCCGCACCAAAGTGTACCCATGTGGGATTTTTCTTTGTTAAATCAGACATTTCATCATAATCAAATTTCAACTGTTCAATTTTTGCCTGCTGCCAAACACTACTGTTTTTGATGCTTTCTCGATTCAGACTTAACATGTAAGAACACCTTCTTTTCTTTTGATTTACCTTTTATGCTTCAACTCCTAAATAGTTTTTTATATTATTAAAGCATATATCTTGTACCATTTTCCCTAACAAATCAATATCAGGATAGCAACTGCCTTTTTCAACCCAGTTTCCAATAAAATTGCAAACAATACGTCTAAAATATTCGTGTCTTGTATAAGAAACAAAACTCCTTGAATCTGTCAACATTCCAATAAATCTTGAAAACAATCCGATATTGGCTAAGGCCTGCATCTGCTCGATCATGCCCTCTTCATTATCATTAAACCACCAAGCTGGACCGAATTGAATTTTTCCTGGTACATTACTTTGAAAGTTGCCCGTCATTGCAGCCAACATGTGATTATCCCTTGGATTCAAACAATATAAAATTGTTTTAGGTAATGTAGCATCCTTATCTAGCTCATCGAGTAAATCCGCTAATTCACTAGCAAAATTAAAATCTGCAATTGTATCATAGCCCGTATTGGCTCCTATGGAACCTAACATTCTAGTATTGATATTTCGAATTGCACCGATGTGAATTTGCATAGCCCAACCGTACTTTGCATATTCTTTTCCCAAATACAGCAAAATAGCGGTTCTAAATTTCACTTGTTCTTCCAGGGATACTGGTTCATTATGTAAAAACTTTTCGAATATAGCACTAATTTCCAGTTCACTACTTTGTAAGTAAAAATGATTGGATAAACTATGATCTGATAAGCGGCATCCAACATCATGGAAATCCTGTATTCTGCATGCTAATGCAGCAAAATACTCCTTTATAGTTCTAATGTTAGTTCCTGTACAATTAGCTAGCTTATTTATCCATTCCCGAAAATCTTCGTGACCAACTTCTAATGCCATATCGGCACGAAAGGTTGGAAGCACCTTTACTGCAAAGGTTTTGTCTGCTTTTATCCGTTTATGATGATCCAATGTATCTATTGGCTCATCGGTTGTACAAAGAGCCTTTACATTTGATTTTCTAATTAAATTTCTAGCGGAAAAATCTGGTTGTTGCAGCATTCCGTTGCATTTTTTCCATATTTCAGTCGCTGTTTCTGAGTTTAGGCGTTCCTGTATGCCAAAATAATGCCTAAGTTCAAAATACGTCCATTGGAATAACGGATTTCCAATTGTATAGGGAACGGTTTGCGCCCACTTTTGAAACTTTTCTTGATCGCTTTTATCCCCTGTAATGTATTCCTCTGCTATTCCATTTGCGCGCAAGGCACGCCATTTATAATGATCACCACTCAGCCACAACTGGGTTATGTTTGCAAATTTTTTATCATCGGCGATTTCCTGTACTGACAAATGGCAGTGATAATCAAAAATCGGCATATTCTTTGCATATTCAAAAAACAATTTTTTCGCTGTCGCGGTTTCCAATAGATAATTTTCGTCCATAAATCCATTCATCTCGCTCACCCCTGCAATCTATTTTTTCATCCTTATCTAATTATGCCGTTACTTCTTTTCCTTTGCCAATCACAGCCTTGTCCTCATTCACAAAGAAAGCTACTGCCATGGCCCCTGTCATAGCCAATCCAGCTGCTAATACAAACGCAGTTGTATATTGTCCAGTGCTTTGTATGAGCCAGCCCGTTATTGCTGGTCCAAGGATTCCTGACAGGTTAGCAACACCATGAATAAACCCACTAGTCCCCCCCACTCGTTGCGCTGGTACAATATCTTGGATGATAGCCCAATATGTTGTCGCCTGTAGGTATAAAAAGCAAATCCCAGCGGTCATCAACGTGACTGCCATTGTAACATTATTGGCAAACCCAGTCAGCCCAACACAGATAGCAGCTAGATTCAGACAGATCACTAAGACAACCTTCCGTGACCAGAGCAACCTGCCGGTTTTTCGGTAAATATAATCAATGATCACACTACCTACAAGCTGGCCGACAGCCCCCGCTATCCATGGAATCATGGTTGCAAAACCCATTTGTGTAATACTCAAATGTCTTGCATCTACCAAATAGCTAGGAAACCATGTAAGAAAGAAAAATAAGGTATAGTTATAACCAAACAACCCTACCAACAGGCACAATATTTTACGTTGTCTAACAATTGATAATAGCGAAACCTTTTCCCCTATTTGTTGACTAACCGCGACTTCTGCTTTGCCAAAATTTATTTCTGCTAACTCTTCCTTTAACACCATGGAATGATCCTCCGGTTTATCCGTACTTATTTTCCACCATACCGCTGTCCATAGTAAACCCACTACCGACAAAATGATAAAGGATGCTTCCCACCCCCATCTCAATGCAATAAATGCGATAAGCGGAGCTGATATCGCCCCACCAACTGGTGATCCACAATTACAAATACCAACGGAAGTTGCTCGTTCTTTTAGTGGAATCCAATTATTCATTGTTTTATTGGTCGTAGAGGTAATAGGTCCTTCACCAAATCCGAAAAAAACGCGGACAATAAACAGTGATGCAAAGTTAAATGTCCCTGCCGTCAATCCACAAAAAATCGACCACGCGGCCATAGCTATTCCCATGACCTTCTTAGGTCCAACCTTATCAGCAAGATAACCACCCACAAAATTAAAGACAGCATAGCCAACAAAAAAACTGCTTAAAATCAAACCTGATTCAAACGGGGTTAATTGAAATTTTTTCCCCAATATTGGCAATGCCACTGACATGGCCGAACGGTCAATATAATTTATCGCATTCGCTAAAAACAGCATGAGTACTATATTCCATCGATATCTTCTAAACATAAACAGTTTCCCCCTAATGATTATTTACACCAACCCAACTAGTCTGCTTTAATTTAATAATCGATCTTAGGATAATATCAATTGTCATTCATCAGGATAAGTTTCTAAGACTATCCGAAAATCCGTGCAGCTGCTACGCAGACTTTGAATCAACCATTGTAGTACTTTACAAGAACCTACATAACGATATCATTATGCCTTTACTTTACATATTATTTTCCTTTATTCACTGTTAGCACCACTACTTTTCATCATTCCTACTAATGGCATCCCATAATCCACATAAATAATTGGCGCCTAATGCTCTATCATATAACCCATAGCCCGGTCTGCCTTTTTCTCCCCAAATCATTCGTCCATGATCAGGGCGAATGGGACCTGTAAAACCAATATCATGAAAGGCCTTCATAATTTCATATAAATCCAAGGATCCTTCATCGGATTTATGGGCCGTTTCATTAAAAATCCCCGCTTCATAAACCTGAACATTTCTTACATGCCCAAAAGCAACACGATCACCGAAGTAGCGAATAATTTCAGGTATATTATTTTCTAAATTGGCCCCCAAGGAACCACTGCATATAGTTAAACAATTGCTAGGACTATCCACCATATCCACGATTCGTTTTAAATTTTTCTTCGATGTTACAATTCTAGGCAACCCGAATACTGAGAAGGGTGGATCATCTGGATGAATCGCCATTTTTATTCCATATTCCTCTGCTGTAGGTATCACCGCTTTTAAAAAGTAGTGCAGATGATCGAACAATTTTTCTTCATCAATTTCCTTATATAATTCAAAAAGATGTTGCAATTCTTTTAACCGCCAATCTTCCCAACCAGGAAGCTCAAACCCATTGGAATTTTCTTGCATCTCTTTGACTAATTGTTGTGGATTTTTACCACGGATCACTCTAATATCAAAATCCAGTGCAGTTGAACCATCACCCAGGACCTTAGTCAAATCAGTTCTTGTCCAATCAAATACAGGCATAAAATTATAACAAACAACCTTTACTCCAGCTTGCCCGAGATGTTTCAGTGAAGTGATGTAATTTTCAATATATTTTTCACGAGAAGTAAGTCCCAATTTAATATCTTCATGTATATTGACGCTTTCAACTGTTTCAAACAACAAACCCTGATCTTCTATTTCTTTTTTTAATGCTCTTATTTTTTCTAATGGCCAACTTTCACCAACAGGGACATCAAATAGTGCTCCTACAACCCCTTTCATACCAGGAATCTGGCTGATGTTTTGCAAGGATATGGAATCCTGCTCCTTGCCATACCAACGAAATGTCATCTTCATTATTATCTGGCCTCCTCTTAATTTAAAGCAAGCTGACCCCGCATCTTACCTTGGCTCGCAAATTCATGAAAATATATAATGTTAATTTATTCCACCTACTTGTCTTTAAGACAAGTCTACCATACTACCATACTAGCGTAAACAGTATTTTCCTATTATTGGGATATTTTTTGCGGGTTATTATGAACAGATAAAAAAGGACAGTCTCTCCATCTGAAGAAACCGCCCTCTATTAACCATCTGTTTTAATACTATATATAACACACCCAATATTCTACAGGCAATCGCTATGAATGGAAGATCGGGGTGAGCCCAGCCTTACATAGGGAGCCAGAGATATCCGATCCTCCAGTCCTAGCAGAATAATAATATACATGTTACTTTCTTAGTGTGTTACATATACTAATCCTCATTCCCAATTTTGTATTGGTTGCTTAAAATAATGGGGATAACGATTTGCCAACTCTCGAATGTCGATTCTAACTTTATTTAAATGCAGATCAATTGTCCGTTTTCCTAATTCCACATTGCCTTCACGAATTGCCTGCACAAGAATCTTGTGTTGTTCCAACACCAGATTTAACTCATGCCCTCCTGTAATATGAAGCCTTCTTACACGATTATAATGAGTGTGCATTTGTTGAATCATAGCCCAAATTCTTGCTTTTCTACAGCCTTCAAAAATCGTACTATGTAAGGTTTCATCCAACTCATAAAATTTACTATAATTTTTCTCCTGAAGACATAATTCTTGCAAAATAAGAACAGATTGCAATTCAAATATTTTTTCATGGGGGAACGCTTTACAAGCAATTTGAATAATCGCTTCCTCTAATGTTTCGCGTAAAAATTTTGATTCTTGCACATTTTCACTATCAATCAACGAAATATAAGTTCCCTTTTGTGGCAATATATCCAATAGATATTCATGAGATAATTGGATAAACGCTTCTCGTACTGGAGTTCTACTCACCTTTAACATCACCGCTATTTCTTGTTCCGATAGGGCGCTACCTGGCTCAAAATGCAAATTCATAATATTAACTTTCAAATACCGATAAACATATTCTCGCGTTGACTCTTGCGGAAATCGTTTCACTGAGTGAGCATCCATAATAATTCTCCCATCTATTACTCTTTATTTCTTCCAGCACTGCTATATCGGGATTAACACCTTCAATGCTCTTACTTCCACCTTTCTTCCCCATACGCTTTGATATTTTATATCGTATTCTGCCATGTTATGCAGTTCTTACATTGTATCAAATAATTAATAATTTGCATACGCCCTTACTGTTTTCCAACATTCTATGATAGCAACGTTTCATGATTGGACTATAATTCACTTGATGCGTTTTGTATAAAATTAATTTAAATAATCGGTTTTCTCTTAGCACATCTTGGGTACACTATAGCGAGAAGGAGGTGATCTCATGGAAAAACATGCAAATAACTCCAAAGACAATAATAAAACAAAGTCTAACTCTCAAGGTCAAGCAAAACCACAAGCGCAATCTCAGAACCAAAATCAAAGATCTTCTACTGAATTTGCAAAAGAGATTTGCCCTAAAGAAAAAAAATAAACAAAGTAAAGAAAAGAAAGGGTGGTTATACCGCCCTTTCTTTTCTTTACTCTCTGCCTTAAAAGTGGTTTAAAGCATTAACAGATAATACATCAGCAATGGCTACTCCGATTGCTGCAACGACAGCTCCATTCAACGGGCTTTCACTAACCGTTACTTCTAATGCTCGTTCTAGAATATGTAATGTTCTAACTGCAAAAAGTCTACGTGTTAGGTCGTATTCCATGGCCTGTCGTTGGATTAACTTTTCATCCAGCATTTGATTCACCATCTCATCCCCTATTTTTATTTAAGTACACTAATTACCTGGTTAAATAGGTTTTGATTTTCCTTGATTTTCTGTTCATTGCCAAATACACACAAATAGTTTTGTTGCATAGCCTCATCTACTAAATTAGCCAACTTAGAAATATCTGCTTGTTTAGTAGCCAAAATCTCATTACGTTCTTGTTGAATCTTAGTCTGAGAAATTTTTCTGATATATTGATTGGTTGCCCGTTCTCCCTTCTGCGAAGGGGTAAGAGGGGTGTCAACCTGACTCATAGTACCAATAATATATTTGGTCATCTCTCGCTGGTCAACGGCAAACTTTCGCAAATACGCGGAAGTTTCATCATAGACCACTAAAGTTTCCTTCAGATTAGGATCACGGTAAGAACCAAAAACCATATTGCCGTTACGTTCAAATTTGGCAAATCCACCGTAAGCTCCACCCTGTACACGTACTCTAGTCCATAAATAATCATACCGCAAAATAGTTTCTAATACTTTTAAGCTCCCATGATAAGAATAACCTAGCTTACGAAAGTTGGCCCCTTTTACAACATATTGAACTTTACCTGCTGTCATTAATCCTTCATTACGCTGCGTCGCCGCAAGATTGTATTGCTCTGCAAGCACTTTGTTTGATGTTAGGCATGCATGAAAATCAGAAAAGCATTTCTTGAATTTCGAATAATTTTCCTCTTCAGCCGTTACGCTGATTAACAAGTTTTCTTTATTAAAAATTAATTTTGCAACCTGTTCAAGATTAGAATAAAGTTCTGTTGACCGTGTTGCAAAATTTGCTTCTAAATCAGCAATAAAGTTATAAAACTGTAGCATTCCAACTTCATTGTACTGAGCAATTGGCGAGAAATATGATAACACTCTATTAGTAGCTAATTGCTGACCACGACGAAATAAATTCATATCCCAATTTGATTTGATTTCCTGAACAAGCTCCTGCATGCGTTTGCTATTGTCAAAACAACTATGTGCAATAATTTGTTCAAATAGCTTGAATAAATTTGGTAATTTCTCCACCAAAGATTTTCCTTTTACTAAAAACTTCGACAGATACTTTTCATCATTTTCATTTTCAGTATAAACCGTCACATCACAACCGATACCGCCAGTATGAATATTGATCTCATTAGATAATTCAGCATAATCATATTCCTGGGTTGCAACCTTGCCTAATATTTCGGCCAATAAATAAACATAAGGCAACTGCTTCTGAGGTACTAGATGAGTGTCAAAATACATATTCACATATGCAATGTCATTAGTATACAAAGAATGTTGTAAAACAGATACACCTTTTTCTTCTTTTTCCACGAGCGGCAATTCTTCTGCTTGCTTTTCGATATCGGCAAGAGCCAGTAAGGGAATTGTTGCTAATGCTTCTGGTGAATCAATAGTTTCCTGCCTACGCTTTAATTCCATTGTTTGCTCAACTAGTTTATCAATTTCCACAGATGACAAAGATGCTTTATAACTAGCTAATTTTTCCCGCACCATTTCATCTTTTTCCTCTGTTAATCCGTGTTTAGGGCGTAAAATAACCAACGCCTGATGATTATTATTGATTAAATATTTTTCAATTAACTGTTCAAAATAATTAGTTGTCAAGGCACTTTTTATTTTCTTAAGGATGGATGTATATTCAAGGTGAATCACTGGACTTTCATCATAAATCCAACTATCCATACACTTGATATTATATACAAGCCCCTTAGGACGATTCCCATAATTCCCCTCACGTAACGTAAATTCAAAAATGTTAATACAAGCCTCAATTAATTTCTTATCAATGCCCTCTGAAACCAACCGTTTTAACTCTTGCTCCACCACTTGGATAAACTGTTGTTTTTGCTCTTCATTCGCACCTGTGACAACAACTCCAAATGTAGGTTGCAGAATACTAGGTACAAATGTACCAACTACATCTTTGCCTAATCCGGCTTCAAGCAATACATTTTTAAGGGGTGCAGCTGGTGTCTCTAGTAGTAAATATTCTAAAATTTGGAATGATAAACACATTTCCGAATCGGTTGCTTGTCCTAAGACAAAATTCATACTTAGGAACGTTTTATCCTCTTTATTCTCAGCTGGCGCAATGGGATAATCGAATATCTTCTCAACCTTTTGCGCAAAAGCTGGTTGCAAAGCAATTTGAGATGTTACTTGAATTTTTTCAAATTTATTTAAATAAGCCTCATCCAAAAATTTTATATTTTCTTCAATGTCTAAATCACCATATAAGAAAATATAACTGTTGGATGGATGATAATATTGTTTATGAAATTGAACAAATTTTTCCTGAGTAAGCTGTGGAATATCATCAGGATCTCCACCCGATTCTACGCCATAAGCGCTTTCTGGAAATAAGGTTTCAAAGGTCTTCTGATCAAGTATCGCATCGGGTGAGGAGAAGACGCCTTTCATTTCATTGTAGACAACGCCTTTATAAGTGATTTCTCCTTCTTTACTTTCTAATTCATAATGCCAGCCTTCTTGCATTAAGGTTTCTGGACACGCTCCAATGTTGGGATAAAAGACGGCGTCTAAATATACATTCATCAAATTATGAAAATCTTTTTCATTACGGCTGGCTACAGGATACATGGTTTTGTCAGGAAAAGTCATGGCATTTAAATATGTATTTAAAGAACCTTTTACCAGTTCAACAAAAGGTTCTTTCATGGGAAATTGCCGAGAACCACATAACACTGAATGTTCAACAATATGTGCTACCCCTGTACTATCCTCCGGTGGTGTGCGGAAAGTAATCGAAAATACCTTATTATCGTCATCATTTTCCAAATGAAACAACCGAGCTCCACTTTTTTCATGATAAAAAACTCTAGCTATAGAATTTATATCCTCTATCTGTCTTTCATCTTCTAAGCGAAAACCATTATATATCTTATCTTTTTTCAAATTCATTCCCTCTTTTCAAAAAATCAACTTACAAAGTTTACCTCTATAGCATATTCGTGAAAACATCAAAAATTCCTATCAATAAGAACAATATTTGCAATTATTAGTAAAATATTGACGATATCAACATAAAATGAGACAATATTTATAGAATGGCAATCCCCTCGATACTCATAGTTTAAACTGGAAGGATGTTAACAATGGACAAATTATTTTATTTCTCATCAATCTGCGGTGGCATATTATTAGCCATTACTTTTATCTGGGTGGCAATGTACAACTTTCGCAAAGCTGAAACTCACAAAGGAGTATTGTTTTTGATTTCGGGACTCTCAATTGCAGTTGTACTTATCTATAGTATCCTATTCCCTCAATAAACATTCAAACTACCAAATTTTTATTCTAAACATCCTATTATTATTCACAGACTGCAATCTATCGCCAAATAAATGTGAGATTGTCCCCAGAAACACATATGGTGCTGCACCATAAATATACATAAAGGGTAACGATAGCATGACGCACCCTGCCAAAGTGTGGCAAAAGCCCCGATGAGTCATTAACTTCGCAAATATATTGAATCTGCCAAGTATAGATTTAGGATGATCAATATCTGGTAGCAAACTACCAACTATTATAAAAATAATATCCCTTGGCTGAGTATGAAATCCCATACTAAATAAAAGACCAATAATGACATGTACTGCCCAGTTGAAAATAATCACCTATTTCATTATATATTATCCTATTTCGATGCGAACATCGGTTTGTATTTCAATAGTAAAGCAAACTGATGTTCTTGTAAAGAGCATTTAGCTATTTTCTTGTGATAAAGTTATAACTTAGTAAAAAAGTGTGTTGTAGATAATATAGTGATTCTAATCATGCAATCACTATATTATCTACAACACACTAGAAAATAACGTGTATAATACCTTTTTCGTTTAACCAGCAACTATCTATCCTCCCAGGCCGTTTCCAAACAAGTACTTTCGACGTATGGGCTTAACTACTGTGTTCGATAATTCGACTGGCGATAATCCCCCATCTGCGTCGTTGCTCCTGCGCGCGCTCACTTCGCGTACTCATGATAACAATGAGGTTATCGCTTCGCTCTAACTAAGCAGGGAACCAAATATTTGCGAATATTTGGTTCCCTGCTTATCGTCGCGCCTAGCATCTGAGGCATTCTCACCAATCTAACCTCTATAATAAAATATAGTTTCATCAGTACAAAAAAAGAACACTCATAATTGAGCGTTCTTTTTTAAACCAGCAACTACTTATCCTCCCAGGCCGTTTCCAACCAAGTACTTTCAGCGTATATGGGCTTAACTACTGTGTTCGATATGGGAACAGGTGGGACCCCACAGCTATCGTCACTGGATCAACTGGCAACTACCTATCCTCCCAGCCCGTTTCCAAGCAAGTACTTTCGGCGTATGAGGGCTTAACTACTGTGTTCGGTATGGGAACAGGTGGAACCCCTTAGCTATCGTCACCAGATTTACAGAGGTAAACATCTCAAAGAGTATGCTCCCTCAAAACTTCATAGAAGCAGCGCGCCAAATCTTTGACAAAAGATTTCTGTAAGTCGCGACCTTAGCACGTTAGTGCTAACATCATTTCAACTTTACTACGTCGCTGTAAGCAAAAGCAACATTTAGGATTAAGTAGTTCATAGCTACGCTATGAACTAAATTAAGTCAAGCCCTCGACCTATTAGTACCAGTCAGCTGAATTCATTGCTGAACTTACACACCTGGCCTATCAACCTTGTGATCTACAAGGGGTCTTACTAGCTTACGCTATGAGAGATCTCAT
>Ga0224527_1001017_pt1 | contig 15319 bp, 12 predicted proteins | sample CBST0metaG_FD_179882 | JGI IMG/M metagenome (GOLD analysis project Ga0224527, IMG submission 179882) | Peat soil microbial communities from Stordalen Mire, Sweden - C.B.S.T0 | ecosystem: Environmental > Terrestrial > Soil > Wetlands > Peat | place: Sweden: Norrbotten County, Stordalen Mire... | reverse complement strand
ATGCCGTGGCGCACCGCCCAAAGGAATGGATGCCCTGGAACTACCTCAGCGCCGTCGGCATCATCTCCTGTCAGGATTAATTACACCCACCCAGCCGCCTTGCACAGGCTTGCCGGAAGGACACCATCGACTGATTCAAATCGGGGCCGGTCCGCAAAAGTCCATGCGAATCGGCCCCTTTTGTCCGCCTCCAGACTGATTTTCCGCTTGCTTTTGTCCCTCCAAAGCCAGACTTCCAGATTCGTTGCTATGATAGGAACCGGCTAAGACAATCGTTTGACTCAGGAGTTTACATGAAGCATTGCGCCGGATTCGCAGCCGTTCCACTCCTCCTTTTGACCCTCTGCAGCTTTTCTCAGTCCCCAGCCCCCCAAGGCCCGTGGATGAACGCAAACCTCTCGCCCGATCAGCGCGCCGAACTGGTGCTCAAGGAGATGACGCTCGACGAGAAGGTCGCCTTGTTGCATGGCGTCGGCATGCCGACGGACGACCCGCTGACGCCTGAAAATGCACCGTCGAACCGGGGCGTGGGCTATGCGGTCGGTGTGCCGCGGCTGGGCATTCCGGGCATCGACATGAGTGATGCGGCCTATGGGGTGCGGTCCAGCGGCGTGAATGGCCGCTACTCGACGGCTCTGCCAGCCAACGTAGCTGCGGCGGCCAGTTGGGACCGCGATGCGGCGTTTGAGTATGGCGCGCTGATCGGGCGGGAACTGCGCGCGCAGGGCTTCAACATGTCGCTTGGTGGCGGCGTGGACATTACGCGCGAACCGCGCAACGGGCGCACCTTCGAGTACCTGGGCGAAGACCCGGTGCTGGCTGGAACGCTGGTTGCCCGGCTGATCGAGGGAACCCAGTCGGAGCATGTGATTGGCGACATCAAGCACTATGCCTTCAACGACCAGGAGAGCGGGCGGAATTCCGTCAACATCCACATTGATACTCGAGCCGCGCGGGAGAGCGACCTGCTGGCGTTCGAGATCGGCGTCACCGAGGGCCATCCGGCGGCGGTCATGTGCTCCTATAACCGCGTCAATGGCGACTACGCCTGCGAGAACAAATTTCTGCTCACCGATGTGTTGAAGAAAGACTGGAAGTTCCCCGGATTCGTGCTCTCGGATTGGGGCGGAACGCACAGCACCGAGAAGGCTTCGGCCGCGGGACTGGACAACGAGGAGCCGGGCAGCTTCTTCTTTGCCGAGCGCTACAAGGCGGCCGTACAGAAGGGAACCATTCCGCAGTCCGAGTTGAACGATCACGTGCGGCGCATTCTGCGGTCGATGTTTGCCGTCGGAGTGATCGATTACCCGCGCCAGCGCAGTGTCGTCGATCCATTTGCGGGGCTTGAGGTGGCGCGCAAGATCGAAGAGGGCGGCATCGTGCTGCTCAAGAACGACCGTGCCGCGCTGCCGCTGATTCCGGCGAAGATTCACACCATTGCCGTGATCGGCTCTCATGCTGACGTGGGCATGATTTCAGGCGGCGGATCGGCGCAGGTGGATCCTCCGGTAGGGAATGCGATTGCCGCTCCGGGCAAGGGCGCGACGCATTGGCAGGATGAGATCTGGTTTCCCACTTCTCCGTTGAAGGCCATCCAGGCGAGGGCTCCGGAGGCAGTGGTCAAGTATGATTCCGGAGCGGACCCTGCCGCGGCCGCAGCTGTGGCCAAGGGCGCGGACGTGGCCGTGGTCTTCGCCTACCAATGGGAGAGCGAAGGGACCGACTTGGCCAGCCTGTCGCTGGCGCACAATCAGGACGCCTTGATTGCGCAGGTGGCGGCGGCCAATCCGCACACTATCGTGGTGCTGGAATCGGGCAGCCCGGTGACGATGCCGTGGGTTGCGGCTCCGGCGGCCATCGTGGAAGCATGGTTTGCCGGATCGGACGGCGCCAACGCGCTGGGCAATGTGCTCTTCGGTACGGTCAACCCTTCGGGCAAACTGCCCAACACCTTCCCCAGGAGCGAAGCTGATTTGCCGCATCCTTCGATCACCATGCCGCCGCCGGAGTCGGCGCACTGGTCCGGTCCGGTTTCACCCGAGAAGGAAGCCGCGGGCCTGCCGGCCTTCCAGGCTTCTTACGACGAAGGCGTCAAGGTCGGCTATAAGTGGTATGACGCGGAGAAGAAGGCGGTTCTGTTCCCCTTCGGCTTTGGATTGTCTTATACGACTTATAACTACTCGGCGTTGCAGGTAACTCCGGGCGAGAAGGTCAAAGTAACTTTCACACTGGCGAACACCGGCGCGCGTGCGGGAGCCGAAATAGCGGAAGTCTATGCTTCGCTGCCGGCCAGCGCGGATGAGCCTCCCAAGCGGCTGGTGGGCTTCAGCAAGGTGAAACTCGAAGCTGGAGAGAAGAAGAACGTGACGGTAGAAGTTGACCCCAAGTATCTGTCTATCTTTGACGTGAACAAGGATGGATGGAAGCTGATTCCGGGCGATTACACGATCAGTGTTGGCGGCTCGTCGCAGGACCTTCCGCTCAAGGCAGTCGTCAATCTGAAGTAGCTTTCGTGATCGTTCGGAATGACTCATCTCCCACCTTCGGCGCGGTGTTCATCACGCCGAAGGTGGAATTCTTCTTTCTGGAGTTGCCGTTTGCGCTCAAGCCGACTCAACAATTGGTCTAGCCCGCGCTATAGCATCAAAATGACTGCGCGAGAAGCTGCGTCATCGGCTCTGCCTGGACTGGAAGCGGCGTAGACAGCAATAAAGCGAAAGCCGCTATACCAGCCGGCTTCACAGCGACAGATGTCAGCGACGCCGCCAAGCTTCGAGGTCTTAACCATAGCCGAGAACTTCGGGGCGGCCTATAGGCGCAGACTGGACTGGCAACAAGGTTGCGCCGGACAATCGCTGGCGTGCTGGGTGGACTGGCCGGCGAGGTTGCGAGCAACTCGACCCCATCGACTCCGCCTGCGCTGTCTCCCATTCGAGCCAACTCAAAATCCATCCCTCTCATCCCCGTCCGAACTTTTTTCCGCCCCCCGCGTATTCTCTGCATCCCCGCGCGCATGCTTTTGCGGATATGAGAGTAGAAACGAAACCTATGGCCGACGATTGGCAGTCCGACTTTGAACAACTCGTGGACGACCATCAGTCAATGGTCTTCTCGATCGCCCTGCGCATGACCGGCGACCGCGGCCTAGCCGAAGAAATTGCCCAGGACGTTTTTGTCGAACTGGACAAGCACCTCAGCAAGATCGAGTCCCCCGACCACGCCTGCTTCTGGCTGCGCCGGGTCGCCATGAGCCGCTCGGCGGATGCGTTGCGCCGCCGGAGGGTCCGTTCGACGGACCTATGGGTGCAGTTTGAAGAGCATCACGGCGCGCCGGTCGAAGTACGCGACTCGCCTCTCGGTGCGCGGCTGGAATTGCTATTGGCTACCTTGCCCGAAGCGCAGCGCGCGGCTCTGGTTCTCCGCTATCAGGAGGACCTGACGCCGGAAGAGATCGCCGCCACGCTGGCGGAACCCGTGGCCACGGTAAAAAGCCATCTGCAGCGCGGTTTGAAGCTGCTGCGGGCCAAGGCCACACATCATTTGCAGGAGTACGTTCGCAGCAAAAAGGAGTACATCCGTGGAGTTTGAACCAATGGACGATTTCGAACAGGAACTGCGCCAGGCCTTTGAGCGCCGTCCCGCTCCGCCCAACCTGAAGCGCAAGCTAATGGACAGGCGCGCGGACCAGCGCCGCACTCAACAACGGCGAAGCCATATCCAACTATGGCAGCGGCTGGCCGCCTCGCTGATCCTGGTCGCTGTCGTGAGCAGCGCCGCCGAGTGGGTCCGCCACGAGCGCGAAGAGCATCGCCAGGGCGAAGCCGCCCGTCAACAGGTGTTGACCGCTCTGCACATCACCGGCCACGCCCTCGACCACTTGAATACACAACTCACAGCACACGACCGCACCGAACAGCGGCAAGGAGATCGACCATGAAATACCGCATTCTAGCTTTTGTTTTGGGAGCAGCAGCGCTGACCGCGCCGCTCCTGGCGCAGAACTCGCCCCTGCCCCTGCCGCCGCCCGTTGAAAAGGAGCTTGCCGCCCGCGCCTCCAACGTCACGGAGGTTACCCTGGGCAAAAACATGCTCGGCTTCGCTGCACGCTTCATGAACGGCAAAGACAAGGACGAAGCTGCGACCCGCCAGCTCATCCAGGGGCTCGACGGCATCTACGTCCGCGAGTACACCTTCGACAAGGATGGCCAGTACTCCATCGAGGAGATCGACAAGTTGCGCCAGTACTTCGAGACCAGCGAATGGTCGCCCCTGGTCCGTGAGCGTGAACGGAAAGGCGCAGAAAGCACCGACGTCATGGTCAAACTCGTCAACGGCGAATCGCACGGCATGTTCATCCTCACCGTCGAGCCCCGGGAGTTGACCATAGTCCTGATTCTCGGCCCCATCCACATGGATGAACTGGGCAAGCTCAAAGGCCTCGGCGGATTGGGCGCCCTCGGCAGCGTCGAAAAAAGCACAAAGAACAAAGACAAGTAGGGAGGGTACGCATGAAACGTGTTTGGATTCTTCCCATATTCGTCCTGGCCCTGTTGGTCCCGGCCGTTGTGCTGGCCGGCAGCGGCCAAGGATTCGAGGGCGTGGTCCGCTCCGTTGAGACCCGCTATCACGTCCGCTCCACCCACATTCCCTTCCTCGGCCTCGCCAGCTTCATCGCTGGCAGGGCCACCCACGGGGGCGTCGCCAACCTGCACATCGCGGAGTTTGAGCACTTCTCGCAAGCCGTAGACGGAGAAGAGCTCAGCCGCATGGTCCAGGAAAAGCTGGGCTCCGGCTGGGAGCGCATCATCCGCGACACCAGCCGCCAGGGCAGCGAACAGACGCTGATCTACATGCAGCCCGAAGGCACCCGCATGGGCCTCTTTGTCGTGGCTCTCGACGAACACGAGCTGAACGTGATCGAGGTCTCGGTCGATCCCGACCACCTCAACGAAAGTGTCGGCCGCTACCGCCGTCACCACGCCAACGACGATGAATCCGACTAAAGCGGTTCCAGGATTGCTGGACCTCGAAACCACAACATCCGAGTTGACGCGACCAGCAGGGAGCGGCAACCTCAACCCGGCAGAAAACGTATACCTATCCTGGAACCGCTCCAGGTCTCTGGCAGCTTGAAGTTGTACAAAAAACGGGTGACCCAGGTGCCGATTGTTCAGAAGCCGGGCGGTTGCGTATCGTGCTGATCGCACAACCGCCCAGGCGCGTGATCAACGGGCGTCTGCTCCATGCAACGGCGCCTTCTTCTCAACCTTCGCCCAGGAGTCTTTGAGGGGCAGCGTGCGGTTGAAGACCAGGCTGCCCGGGGCCGAATCCGGATCGAGGCAGAAGTAACCGACGCGCTCGAACTGAAAAGGGGCTCCGAGTTTCGCGCTGGCCAGAGATGGCTCAAGCTTGGCGCCGGTCAGGATCTCAAGCGAGTTGGGATTGAGGTTGCTCAGCACGTCCTGGCCTTCTTCGACGTCGCTCGGATCGGCCTTGGCGAAGAGATGGCTGTAAAGGCGAATCTCGGCCGTGATGGCGTGCGCGGCGGAGACCCAGTGCATGGTGGATTTGACCTTGCGTCCGTCGGGCGAGTTGCCGCCGCGGCTGGCCGGATCATACGTGCAGTGCACCTCGACCAGGTTACCGTCCGCGTCCTTCACCACGCTTTGCGCCGTGACAAAGTACGCGTTGCGCAGGCGGACTTCCTTGCCCGGCGAAAGGCGATAGTACTTCGGCGGAGGAACTTCGCGGAAGTCGTCCTGCTCGATGTAAATCTCGCGCGAAAAGGGCACCTGGCGCGTTCCGGCTGAGGCGTCTTCGGGGTTGTTCAGGACTTCGACGAATTCGACTTGATCAACCGGGTAGTTGTCGATGACTACCTTGAGCGGGTGCAGCACGGCCATGGCGCGGCTGGCGCGGTGGTTCAGCACATCGCGCTGATAGTGCTCCAGCATTTCAATGTCGGTGGCACCGTTGGTGCGCGAGACGCCGATGGCGGCGCAGAAGGTGCGCAGGGCCTCGGGCGAAAAGCCGCGGCGGCGAATGCCGGCCAGCGTAGGCATGCGCGGATCGTCCCAGCCGCTCACGCGGTTTTCCGTGACGAGCTGCAGCAGCTTGCGCTTGCTGAGCAGGGTGTAAGTCAGATTCAGGCGGTCAAACTCAATCTGCTGCGTGGGGAAGATGCCCAACTGCTCGATATACCAGCGATAGAGCGGCTGGTGGTCGGCGAACTCCAGAGTGCACATGGAGTGGGTGACGTTCTCAATCGAATCGGACTGGCCGTGGGCGAAGTCGTACATCGGATAGATGCACCACGTGTCGCCGGTGCGCTGATGCGGGGCGTGCAGGATGCGGTACATGACCGGATCGCGCATGTTGAGGTTGAGCGCGGCCATGTCGATCTTGGCTCGCAAGACGCGGCTGCCGTCGGGGAACTCGCCCTGCTTCATGCGCAGGAAAAGGTTCAGGTTTTCTTCAATGGTGCGGGTGCGATACGGGCTGTCCTTGCCGGGCTCGGTGAAGTTGCCGCGGTACGCGCGAATCTCTTCGACAGTGAGGTCGTCGACGTAGGCCTTGCCCGCCTTGATCAACTGCACAGCCCACTCAAAAAGCTGCGGGAAGTAGTCGGAAGCGTAGCAGAGGCGGTCCCACTCGAAGCCGAGCCAGCGCACGTCCGCCATGATGGAGTCGACGTACTCCTGCTCTTCCTTTTCAGGGTTGGTGTCGTCGAAGCGCAGGTTGGTCTTGCCGCCGAATTCGTCCGCAAGGCCGAAGTCGATGCAAATGGCCTTGGCGTGGCCGATGTGGAGATAGCCGTTGGGCTCGGGAGGAAAGCGGGTCTGGACTTGAGCGTCGCCGTACTTTTTGGTGCGCACATCCTCGGCGATGATGTCGCGGAGGAAGCTGGGTGAGACGGGAGCTTCCTGAACGGGAGCGTCTTCATTTGGAACGGCGGGTTTTTCCGGATTCGAATTGGTCATCGCTGCGTTTCCTTGTGTACGGCTGCTTCTGTCAAGTGGTTCTGTGCTCAAACGAGCGATTCGAGCTTTTCTTCGGCCTGCTGGATGCGGGCGAGGCAGAGGTCGCGGCCCAGCACGGTCATGGTTTCAAAGAGCGGCGGCGCGTTCTTGCGTCCGCAGACGGCGACACGGATGGGCTGAAAGGCCTGCCCGGCCTTCAAGCCAAGTTCCGCGGCTGCGGCACGCAGTGCCTGATCGAGCGAATCGTGATCGAAGTTGACGACGGGCAGAACTTCCAGCGCGTGCTGAAGAACGCGCCGGGCCATGGCTGCATCGCCGCCCTTCGCCGGGATCAACTCCGCCGGGTCGTAGGGCGCAAGGTCTTTCTGGAAGAAGAAATCGGCTGCCGCGGGGGCTTCGCCAAGAAGCTTGATGCGCTCGCGAATGAGAGGCGTGACGGCCAGGAGCTTTTCGGGCGTGGCCTCAAGGCCGGCTTGCGCAAAAAATGGCTGGAGGCGCGGGCTGAGTTGTTCCACAGGCAAGGCGCGAATGTGCTCGGCGTTGAGCCAGACGGCTTTCGGATCGAACGGGTCTTCCTCTGTAAAGTTCACCACGGCGTTGGCGCGGTTGACGTTTTCGAGAGTGAAAGCCGCCGTCAACTCATCGAGGGTGAGGAACTCGCGGTCGTCCTTGGGAGACCAGCCAAGCAGGCAAAGAAAGTTGATGAATGCGCCCGCGAGGAACCCCGCATCGCGATAGGTGGTCACGCTGACGACCGGACCATGCTTGCGCTTGGAGAGCTTGGCTCCATCAGGGGCGACCAGCAGGGGGAGATGCGCAAACTGAGGCGACTCAGCGCCGAGGGCTTCGAAGATCAGCAGATGCTTGAAAGTGTTGGTCAGGTGGTCCTGGCCGCGGATGATGTGGGTGATGCGCAGATCGGCGTCGTCAACGCAGGAAGCGAGGTGGTAAGTCGGCATCCCATCCGAGCGAAGAAGAGCAAAGTCTTCCACTTCGTCGGCTTGCTTGGACTGTTCGCCATAGACGCTGTCCACGAAGCGCAAAGTCCGGTCTTCGCCGCGGGGGACGCGATAGCGGAGGGCGAAGGGCTCACCAGCAGCGGCGCGGCGGTCGCTTTCCTCTCGCGACAGTTCCCTCATGCCGGGATTGAAAAGCCATGCGCCCTGGGCGGAGGACTGATTGTCGTCACCGGCGTGGGCAGGGGTGAAGTCGCGATAGGCAAGGCCCTTGGCGAAGATCGCTTCGGCCGCCGCGCGGTGCAGGGCAAGGCGCTCGGACTGCTTGTACTCTTCGTCCCAATCGAGGCCCAGCCAACGCAGACCCTCAAAGATGGACTGCACGCTGGCGTCGGAGTTGCGCTCGACGTCGGTGTCGTCCAGGCGCAGCACCATGGTTCCGTGATTGTGGCGGGTAAACAGCCAGTTGAAGATGAAGGTGCGGGCGCTGCCGACATGGAGAAAGCCGGTGGGCGAGGGCGCAAATCGAACGCGGGGGAGCTTTTGAGAACCGGGAGTCAAATCAGGCATTGTGAATGTGTCTTTCCATTCACGATGCTAACGCATTGGCCCCCGCTCGGTCGGCGCGGCCCCTCTCAGACCTGGGACGACGGCTGGGGCGGATAGGGCATCTGGGGGCCCCAAATCGCTTGCGGCACAGGCACAACCTTCCAGTCGGAAAATGCCAGCACAAAGGTCAAGATCACGGGGCCGAAGGGAAGGATGCTGATCAAACTGAGCCAGGGAGAGAAGCCGGCCTTTTTGCAGATGAACCAGAAGGGCAAAACCGCCAGGAAGGCGAACATGGGAAATACGAAAATGGCAAGGACGATAAGATGCCAGGGCTGAAGTAGATCCATCACAGGGAACTCCGAAAGTGAATTTTTTGACGGGCAATCGTACCACGAGCAAACAGCGCGTCCGTGCACATGCGGAGTTCGACCTGCGATACCGCGGAGGGGCTACTTCTGCGCCGTCCCGTTCGTCACCTGCTTCTCATCCCAATATGCCAACTTGAGCGGCATCCCATCCAGCGAGAGCAGCCGCCCCACCGGGTACTCTCCCACGCGGTTTTCCAGGAACCAGGGCGAGCGGTCATAGAAGAATTCAAGCCGCGCTCGCGGGCTGGCGGCAAACCGCGCGTCGTTCTGGATGCGCTGCTCGAATTCTGCCTTGAGCGCCGGGTCCTTGGCCATGTTCTCTCGTGCAAGTTTCTCCAGCACGTAGCCTTCGCCGTACTCCTTCTGCTCGAAGATCGAATCGAAGAATCCCCAGCGCATGGCCGAGTCCGGCGCCTCCGGTTCAAGCCAGTGGAGGATCACTTTCGAGAGCCTCTGGCTGAGCATGGCCACAGCCGATCCTGCGGGGAAGGTCATGGCCTCCGTTGTCAAAGTGCATTGTCCGAATCGCCCTGGCTGCGTGCCTCCGCCTTCGCCGCCGAAGATGGGATGCCGGCCTTCGAACGGCGCGTCCTTCCACTGCATGCCTGAGCAGCGATAGCGCTCCACCTTGCCGGTCCACGGTGCGGTGGTGTGGGCGAGCTCGACGCCGTGCGCTTCCAGAACCTCGATCACATGCGTCCATTGCGGTGGGACAATGTAGGCGGCGGGCGACATGGTGGAGGCGCTCACCTTGGTTCCGGTGGCCAGGGGCAGGGTTACATTCCACGGCTCGTGCGAGTAATGAACCCACATCGCGCCGGAAATCTCGCTGAGCGCCCGCGTGAACTGGTAGCCGTGAAACACTACCGGCGTGGTTTCGCCGTTCCAATCGATCGCCAGCGGGAATTTCTGGTTGCCCAGCGCGTGCGCGCCGAGATTCGCGGCCGCCAGATCGGCCTCGCGGTTCATGGCGATCAGCTTGGCCGCGTCGCGGTTCATGACCTCCAGCAGCGCGCGCAGAATCTCATAGTTTCCCGTGACGCGCGTTCGGTAGTCCTTGAGCATGTGCAGCTCAACGAGCAGTCCGGGGCGGTTTTCAAGAATCATCTGCCCGGTCGAATAGCGGGGGCGGTTGGAGCTGAAACTGAGGCCCTTCGCCGGGTCGGTGTCGTCGTTCAGCTCGATCAGGGAAGGGAAGCACTTGTGCCCAGCCGCATTGACTTGGGCCGCGAGTTCCGGAGTGACGATTTCATGCAGCCAATGCGCTGTCGCCGGAGCCACGTCGGGGCCATCGTCGGCCATGAAGGTGACGTCGTACTGGTAATCCATGCCGTCGGTCACATGGTCGTCGACAAAAAAGTCCGGCAGCCAGTGGTGAAACATCTTCAGTAAAGCGCGGGTTTCGGGCGCGTCGGCCTTCATGTAGTCGCGGTTCAGGTTGATGTTGCTCCCGTTGGCGCGCCAGCCGGCCAGCTCCGGCCCGTTCTGGTTGATGCGGTTGTAGGCCGACCGGCGCTCGTGGCCGTCGATGTTGTAGACCGGGATGAAGACGAAAACCACGTGATCCAACAAGTGCTTCGCACCGTTCTTGTCCTGGGCGATGTCGCGGAGAAGGGCGAGGCTGGCGTCCTTGCCGTCCATTTCGCCGGCGTGGATGGAGTTCTGCACCAGCAGAATCGCCCGTCCCGACGCATGAATGGCGTCCGGATCGAAGACTCCATCCTTCGACGCGATGACGATCTTCAGGTCGCGTCCCTCGCCGGTCTTGCCGAAGTTTTCAATCTTCACCTGATTGGGCGAAGCGGCGGCAATGCGCTCAAGATATGCAACGGTTTCTGCGTAATCGGGGGTGGTGCGGTAGTCGGATGCTTCAGCGGGCGTGCGCCAGTCGGAAGATTGGGCAGGCATGGTGAAAGTGGACAGGAGAACAGGGATAGCGAGAAGACAGGAACGGAAATGCATTGAAAAATAGCCTCCGGCGGGCTGGCGAAAAAAATGATGGATCGATGGAAGGCAAAAGGCCCCTTGCTTCAATGGCGGAGCGCGGGGTGCGGCTTGTTTTTTGTAGCAGTCCCGCAGGGGTTAAAACCTGATTGGGACCCTATTCGGCACGACTCAAGTCGTGCCCTGACACAAAGCGGATTGACTCAGAGAGATCGAAGGTCGGCCCAAACAGGTCACGGATTGCCCCAGGCACAAAGCGTGTTTTGGAACAGACTCCGGTGCGCGACCCGAGTGAATGTGTACTTCCCAGGTCCCCAAATGCGAGGGACCTGGGGCACCCAGCGTTTTTTTCCTGACCCCTGATCCCTGACCCCTGATCCCTAACCCCTGACCCCTGATCCCTAACCTCTGACCCCTGACCCCTGCTCTTACGTAATGTCATCCGTGTCGTAGACCGGGGCGACACGCTTCTTCGGCGTGCCATGGACAGAGCTGAGCAAGCCGTCGACGACATCGTCGTCCAAAGTGGGCTCGGCCTCGATCTCGGCAGACAAGGTCTTCAGGTCTCCTGGCTCGATCACGCGCTCGACTAGGGTCACGGCATGGCATTGCGCCACATGATCCAGGCCCAGGCCTTCCGGCGTTTTGGCCTTGATGCTCACCTGGTCCAGGTCGACGCCGAGCAGGTCCGCTACGCGGGCGCGCATTTCGCTGGCGACGGGACCAATCTTCGGCGCGGCCAGGATGAGCGTGGTGTCTACGTTCGCAATGCGGTAGCCGGCGTGTTCCAGTTCTTCGACAGCCAGGGCGAGGAAGATGGCCGAGTCGGCGTCTTTCCAGCGCGGATCGCCCGGTGGAAAAAAGTTGCCGATGTCGCCCGCGGCCACGGCGCCCAGCAGCGCGTCGGTGATGGCGTGCAGCAGCACGTCGCCGTCGGAGTGGCCAGCCAGGCCCTCCGGGTGTTCCAACGTCAGGCCGCCGATGCGCAACGGCACGCCCGGCTTGAATTCGTGGGAGTCAAAGCCAAATCCAATACGTGTATCCATAAGTGCGTGGGTCTCCGTGCCTGATTTGAGAATGTACCTACGGGCGGCGAGGATGGATCTTCGCCAATCCGTCGTCAGCGGGCGCGCCGGTGCAGGTAAAACTCGGCCAGTTCCAGGTCGCCCGGCTGCGTAATTTTCAGATTAACCTGAGAACCGGGCACCACGGCGACCGGATTGCCGGCTCGCTCCACAACGGAGGCTTCGTCGGTCCCGACGAACCCATCCTCTGTGGCCTCGGCAAAGGCCTGCTGGAGCAACCCGTAGCGAAAGCCCTGCGGGGTCTGCGCCAGCACCACGAACTCACGCGGAATGGTCGAGGTGATCAGCGCTCCGTGCGCCGTTCTCTCTACCTGCTTGATGGTGTCCACCGCAGGCATACCCACAATCGCCGCTCCGTGCTCGATTACCGCGTCGATGGTTCGGTCGATGGTGACCGCGTCGATCAGCGGGCGCACCGCGTCATGGACCAGCACAATGTCGTCCGGTTCGGCGGGCAGTGCGGCCAGGGCATGCGCCACCGACTCCTGCCGGTTGTCGCCGCCTTCCACGACCTTCACCCGCTGGGCAAAGCCGTATTCGGCAATCTGCGCCTCGACCCGCTCCACCTCCGGCTTGCGCACGGCCACGTAGATCGCCGTCACCCGCTTGACTGCGTCAAAGGCGCGCAGCGAATGAATCAGGATGGGAACTCCATCGAGCGCTAAAAACTGTTTGGGCTGCGGCCCCGCCATCCGGGTACCGAGCCCTGCTGCTGGAAGAATCACAAAGACTTGCATACCGGCTGGAGTATACAACGAACGGCGACCCATGCGCGGCCCTGGCTTCGTCTGACGCGCCCCTGCGGCCTCCGAGGGACTCTTTACTGTCAGCTCCCAGCATCGCCCCGTATCATTTTGGGATGCGTTCCACGCCGCCTTCCTCGCTGCCCATTGACCTCTCGCTGCTCAAGCCGGGACTGCGCCTGGCCGTCGGCGTCTCCGGCGGGGCGGACTCCGTGGCTTTGCTGCGCGCCCTTGCTGCCCAGGGCAGGGAACTGGGCCTGGTTCTCCACGTCGCTCACCTGCATCACGGTCTGCGCGGGCAGGAGGCTGACGACGATCTCTCTTTTGTCCGCAATCTCGCCGCTGAACTCGGTTTGCCCTTTCACGAGGCGCGAGTGGATACAACCACCGAGGCCCGTGCCCGCACCGAGACCGGCAAACCGGGCGAGTCGGCCAAGGCCGCCGAAACCATTGAAGAAGCCGCCCGCCGTCTGCGCTATGGCTGGTTCCGGCAGCTCCTCGCCGCAGGCGAAGTGGATGCCGTGGCCACCGCCCACACACGCGACGACCAGGCCGAGACCGTTCTGGCCAAGTTCCTCCGCGGCGCCTGGACCGAGGGGCTCAGCGGCATTCACCCGGTGGTTGAGTTCCCGGAGGGCCGCATCCTGCGCCCGCTGCTCAACGCAACGCGGACCGAGGTTGAGGCCTATCTCGCCGCACTGGGCCAACTCTGGCGCGAGGACTCGTCCAATCGTCACCCCACCTTCACCCGCAATCGCATTCGCCACGAACTGCTGCCGCTGCTGGAGACCTGGAATCCACGCCTGCGCGAGCACCTGGCGCAGATGGCGGCGCTGGCCCGCGACGAGGAGGAGTGGTGGCAGGCCGAGCTCGCCCGCGTGGCCCCGCAGTTGCTGCTCCAGGGCCGCCCGGTGCGCGGTGGCGGCCGGGCCTCGTCTGAAGGGCTGGCTCTGGACGTCACCCGCCTGGCTGCGCTCGCCCCGGCTCTCCAGCGCCGCCTTCTGCGCTATTCCGCCGAGCAGTTGGGCGCAGCACCCGATTTTGCCGCCACGGAATCCCTTCGTTCCATGGCCCTCCACGGCCGCGCCGGACAAAAACTGGAATTGGCCCAGGGCCTCTCCGCCGAGCGAACTCCACGCGAATTGCGCCTTGCGGTGGGATTTGTCGCACCCTCTGCTGCGACCTCTGCCGAGGCCGTTCCCGAATACTCGCTGGCCGTCCCCGGCGAAGTGACCGCGCCGGCCTTCGGAGTGCTGCTCCGGATCGAGCTCGCCGGAGACCATTCAGAGCCGAACGCCCCTTCCGCCACCTTGCGCAACTGGCGGCCGGGCGACCGGGTCAAACTGCGCTACTCTTCCGGAGCGCGCAAGGTCAAAGAGGTGCTGGAACGGCTCAAAATAACCGGCTCCAGCCGGGCCGTCTGGCCGGTGCTCGAATTCGATGGCCAGATCGTCTGGATGCGGGGCGTTGAGTTGGAGCCGACGCCCGGAATTTGCATTGCGGCAAGCAGCATGGAGAGCGCTCCCTGTGAGGAACCTGGGGCACGCGGCTCCCGGCCACGGCTAACCTCTCCAAGGAAGGCATGAGCTTGGCGCGACAGTTGTACTTCCCAGGTCCCCAAGTGCGAGGGACCTGGGGCACCCGGCCGGGCTGACCGGCTCGAGGACGGCGCCTAACGAGGCCTCAAATCCTGCCGGTTTTCCTGGCTTGGGAGTACAATCTAAACTACTGCTCATCCGGGCGACGGGATAACTGTCCCTATCGTCAGGGCGGCCTGTATTTTCTGTGACTTTGATGAACGTACCGGCGTCTAAAAGATGATGTAGGCGGTGTTGGAGGTCTTTACGTCGACTTCTCCCCCGCCGGGAAAAGAGGAATCCTGGTGAATTCGACCGTTAAAACGATCATGTTCTGGGCTTTCATCCTCATCTGCCTCATGCTGCTGTATGGCGTGGTGTCGAAGAGTTCCAGCATGGGCGGCAAGGATTCGGAGATCAAATACTCCGAGCTATTCGATAAAGTACAAAACCACCAGGTGCTGGATGCGGCTATCCAGGGGAACGAGTTGCACGGCCACCTGGCGAGCAACCCCAAGGAACAGTTCCACACCACGATTCCGGCCAACTATCAGGACCTCGAAAAGGCCATGCTCGATGCCAAGGTCAACTTCGAGATCAAAGAGCCGCAGAACAACATGCTGCTGCCCATCCTGTTTAACGTGGGCCCGTTCATTCTGCTCGGTCTGATCTGGTTCTTCATGCTGCGCCAGATGCAATCGGGCGGGAACAAGGCGCTGTCGTTCGGCAAGAGCCGCGCGCGCCTGCTCTCGATGCAGCAGAAGAAGATCACCTTCAAGGAAGTGGCCGGCGTGGATGAGGCCAAGGAAGAACTGAAGGAGATCATCGAGTACCTGCGCGAACCGCAGAAGTTCCAGAAGCTGGGTGGACGCATTCCCAAGGGCGTGCTGCTGGTCGGACCTCCGGGAACCGGCAAAACCCTGCTGGCTCGCGCTGTGGCTGGTGAGGCGAACGTGCCGTTCTTCTCCATCTCCGGCTCGGACTTTGTTGAGATGTTCGTCGGCGTGGGCGCAAGCCGCGTGCGCGACCTCTTCGAGCAGGGCAAGAAGAACGCTCCCTGCATCATCTTCATCGATGAAATCGACGCTGTGGGCCGTCATCGCGGCGCTGGTTT
>Ga0224527_1001011_pt1 | contig 15406 bp, 11 predicted proteins | sample CBST0metaG_FD_179882 | JGI IMG/M metagenome (GOLD analysis project Ga0224527, IMG submission 179882) | Peat soil microbial communities from Stordalen Mire, Sweden - C.B.S.T0 | ecosystem: Environmental > Terrestrial > Soil > Wetlands > Peat | place: Sweden: Norrbotten County, Stordalen Mire... | reverse complement strand
ACCTTGTTTACAGTAAAGAATTTGGCCCGTCAGGCATTATGCACGATCCAGACAGGCTTGGTATTGGCGAGGTTGTAAACTTAAGCTACACGGTAGCGCCGTCTGGCGTAAACGTGCCGGACGCAGTTCAATGGGACGACACCGCGCCATGGCCTGAAAATCCAACACCTACTGACCCAAATCCGAAAAAACCACCGCTAACTGGGCCGTTTCCCGCGTTTACCGCACCGTTTTGGAAGTGTAGCGATCTAATCATTTTGACGCTTGAATCGGGGCCATCCGCCGGCTCAGCCGTTCAATTAAAACAAGATATTATCTTACCGACTGGTATGTGCCAGATTCCGAAAGACAAACCAGGGACAATTTACCACGATGGGGTGGGCGCAGCAGCACCGGCAGGTGCACCACTTCCGAGCGCCGGTTCCTTGCGCTGGAACTGTCTGCTTCCGGTAAATGTGTCGTGGGCAAATGTCCAAACGAGCGAGACAGACTGTTTACCCGCCACGGCCACAGGAACGTGCGCAGGTGCCAAAAATATATATCACGAACAAGGGACCACATCCGAGTTGATCACGCCGCTCTGGCACGGATACGCCTATGTTCCAAAGGATAATGCCTGGGAAAGCGACCAGGTAGACATTGTTTTCATGCTGCTGCGGACGGTAGGCCAGGGCGAAGTGGTTTATAATATAGCCATTAATGTTCGGACAACTGGCATGATCGACTGCCCGGTCAATGGAATATTTGATATGCCCCAGACCATGATAGAGGACAGCACCGGCACCGTTACGCTCTCTAAGGGCGGGCTCACTACGGTGGCTCCGCTCACAATTAACGGCGCATACGCGCCGTATGTCGGGCCGTTTCCCAATATGAGAACTCTCCAGGGCCCGGTGCCGAATAAGTGGTAGATGAGGAAGATGTTATGTTCGATAATTATGGGAAAATGTTATTTATAGTCCTCAGCGTTTTACTGATGACTTATGGATTGCCTCCTTCTGATGCCGACACGAAATCTGTAACTTATGGCACGTTATTGATGTTGCAGTTTAGAGACGGGCCGCCTGATGCATCGGTCGTTGCCGGGTTAGGCAAAATTGATGAGCTGATAAACAAATCAGACAAAAAGGGGCTGCTAGCATTTGCCAGTTCTCTAGAGATAAAGTACCATCCATTTACCGATAAGACCGATGAGTATGACTTGTTGGGGAACGTTGCCAATGCGCTAATGTTGCCGCGAGTATACAACGGTAGACCACTTCCCAATAAGCAGGTGCCCCTTAGTCTGGCGCTATACCTGTTGAGACAGAAAGACATACCGCTGGACATCGCTTCAGAGCGGGTGATAGCCGTTCTCACGTTTTTTATACAGGAAACCCCCAGCGGAGACAGTCTTCCTGTAAAGGAACGGTTGGAATATACAGGGCTTGCCTTAAAGCTTCTTCAGCGAATTGACCTCGCGATCAGCCCGTCGTTTGATCCCAACGAAGTGCTCGGGTATGACGACGGATTCAGCGACGTTAAACCGAATGCAACCGATGTTCCCCCTATGCCAAGCGAGCAGGTATTTATGCGAATGAATGATATTCCTTATCATCAGAGGCAGATCTACCGCCTTCGTGAGACGTATAAGCCTAGGCTGGTGATATGTCTAGGTTATCTGTACGCACAGCCGCCGAAAAACGTACCGGAGCTCGTTCGGCTTATGAACGAGTACCATATGACATCGTCTTTTCAATCAGATGTATTAGCGCAGGTCAAGGTGGATCAAAACGGCGGGGTTTTCAGTTCGCCGTAGGCTAGGAGGTGCTGCTTCGCAGGCGTAGAGACTATTACATAAACATGGACACGACGATCAGAATAACCATATTTGCTGTGCTGAGTTCTTTAGTAATGATTTGCAGCAGCAGCATCGCCGCCAACGCAGGCGCTAAGCAGAATAGCTATGGAACCGTGCTGATGGCGAGGTTTGAAGAGGAGCCGTATGAGCCGGCTGTCGCAGCTGGATTGGATTGCGTTGATAAATTGACTGGCAAGGGCGATATTAAGGGACTCCTGGCATACGCGAATTCCGTCGAAAAGAAATATGCGAAAGCCACCGACAAGACAACGGAATACATGCTATTACAGTTTGTTGAGAGCGCCTTAGAGGGGAATGGTAGTTCCGAGGAAAATACACCTTTTCGTAAGCTGCAAGTCGACAATCTCGCTCTGTATTTGCTGCGGCAAAAGGATATACCGATAGACATTGCAGTGGGAGCGGCGCAAGGCATCCTGGAAAATTTGATACGTGAACAGCCTTTGCAAAAGATGTTTTCTGTAGAGAAACGTAAAGAATACATGCAGATGGCCATAAAGGTTCTTTGGCGGTTTAATCAAGCCATACTTCCAACCTTCGACCCTAAGGCGGATTATGCCCTCATGAACGGCGTTGGCCACACGTCGCTTGGACAGGTTGAACTTCCGTATGTGCCAAGCATCGCAGAGTTCGCGCGTATGAATTACATTCCTTATAACCAGGCGATTCTTTACAAGTTCCGTGAAGATTACAAGGCCAGTTTGGCGGATGATCTGGCAGATGTCTATTCAATTGAGCCGCGTAACACGCCAGAGCTTGTCCGGTGTATGAATCATTACCATATGGATGGTGCATTTCAAGCAAACGTGTTGGCGCAGATCAATGCACACAATAGCGGCATTCCTTACAGCACGCCGTCGTATCATGAAGGCAGCTGATTGCGGAATTTGGGACAGGCCGGCGACAGCAGCGTTACAGCAAAACTGTGGCCGACTTCGATAGGAATTGGCACCGGCGCGGCAAGCACTGCGACAATCTCAGTTCCGGCTTCCGCAGCCATCGGATCGACTTATACGGTACGTATATCCGGCGTGGACGCCGCAGGAGACCGCGCGAGTACGACGATCAATGTCAATGTAGGAACGCCCAGTTTTACGCTGAGTGCGAACCCGGCGGCGGTGAGTGTCAACGCGGGCGATCCAGTGGGAACGACAAGTCAGATTATTGTTATGCCGACAAGTGTGTTCAGCGATGCGGTGAATCTGACCGGCTCAGTGCCGGGCTACCCAGGCATCGTTATTTCCTTCACGCCGCAGTCGGCGGTGATTGGGGAAAACGGGCATGGCAAAACATGCCTTGCAACAATTACTGCGGCGTCGTCGGTTCCTCCGACGACTTATACGGCGACAATTACTGGAACGGTTGGCGGGGTAACTGCGACGACGACTCTTGGCATTACGGTAAATCCTGCAGGCACATCGGTGCTTTCAATTGGGGATGCGAGTTGGAGCCCGAATCCGGCGGTATTGGGCCCTGATGGCGCTCTCGTATCCGGCAGCGTTACAGCGTTGATCTCTGCATCCCTTCTTGCGGGCGACAGCGTATCCTACACGTGGACCGCAATGCAGGTTTGGAGAGCAGATCCAAATGCCGACACCCTAAAGTTTCGACCATATAATGGCAGCTACATTATTACATGGCCCTCAAACAGCACAACCGCTACGCCGACGTTTAACGCCACCTTCTATGACGCTGGGGACTACATAATACAGGTAAGCACAACGGCGAAGATCAAGCATGCGGATAACAGCACAACATCGATAAGTGGTTCAGGCTACATAGGCGGGAGCCAGAGTGACGTTGACGGTGGCGCAGCGACTGCGGATGTCGCTGCCGGAACCGGTGCAAGTCATGCAATGGACACGAGCACTCCCATTCCATGGTCACATGTACAAGTTACTTTCCCGACAACGGTGAATACGGTTGCTATAACGGTAAATGGAAAAGCCGTAGCTAATGGGGCAATCGTATATATTCAACGAGGTATGCCGATTACCCTTTCGGCGGAGCCGGGCGTGGTTATGAAATCAACCGTTTGGACATTGGGCAACAGCGGAACGCCAGTCGGCAGTTCTAGATGGACTTCCGCCTACGGTATGACCTGCAAAGTTGCTACCACACCGCTGGTATATCCACTTACAAGTCAGAAGATTACATACCTCTACACCACTACAGGTTCGGATTTAACTGCCAGCGTGGCTTGTACCGACGCCAGCGGCAAAGCTTATTCCGGCGAGATATTTTTTAATACCACAGACCCCAAACCGCAAACGGCCGATATGGTGGTAAAGCTGCATTTATACTGGTATTATCACGCGAACCCGGTGAATCAAGACCTTAAGATGTCCATTCCTACCGCGGACCAAGTTCAATATCCATTTACACCCAGACCAGATATTATTATGAATGTGATGTCGGCGCGCGGAATGGGCGATTCCTTCGGGCTAACGTACTGGACTTTCTGGTTTGATTTCTGCAAGAGCTGGTCGATCGGTGACTGGGGTAAGAACTACCTGTATTACCCAGATTTGACCTATGACAGTAAAGTATCTGCCTGGCAAAGGCGCCTTGGAGCCAATTTCAATTATGGCGCTATGGGTGCTGAAGCTGGAATGAATCTGGCTGAGCTCCTGACCATCGGACAGGTGTTGTGCATCTACAATACCTTGGCGAATCATCAGTGGCCCCCTAGTCTCCATCCGGAACCAGAACAAGCGGCGATTGAGGCCGGATATTACTGGTGGAACAACTCACAAAAGCAAGCGATAATGGAGGGGGCGACACTGGATATTCACCTGAAAGATCACGATCAGGGTGCCGGTCTTCTAGAACCATAACCGGGACGTTGCGCCTGACCGATAGCCTAATATCCTTTGGTAGGAATGGCGGTCGGCCGCTTTGGCAGGATTGGTATGAGTACGATGGGTTTGCGTCGCGAAAGGATAGGTATACCAAATGATATCAAACAGCCCTGAGATAGGCGGGCAATCTGGAAAAACGTCTTATATGCGCTATCTTGCATTGTGGGGTGTCAGTTGGGCTTTGATCATACTGCTTACTCAGCTCCCAGTAGTATGCCAAATGGCATCTGCCGCAGCGGCGGGCAGAGTTGTCTATGGTTGCTTGCAAATTCCGCCGCGGCATCCGATGCCGTTTATAAGCGCACTCAGTGGCTTTGCCGTTGGGCGAATTTGTATTGCTATTCCTTTCGCGTTATTTTTTGCACTGGTGTCCCTTGGCATACATGAACTTTTTCTCTGGCTATGGCGGCGCTTTGGCTCCTCTTCAAAAGGCAGGATCGGCAAACAGCTGGTGGAAAATGGAGTCTTAGCAGGCCTAGTCGAAACGCTGTTATTAGGGATACCAATCGCTATCCTGGTATACGAAACCGTTGATGTTACCTTGGTGGACGCCGACTGTGCGTATGCGCTCACGAATCGATCTTTCCTGCATATACAGACGGACGGTGTCGTTATTTCGTATTTTGTCGCATGTGTTATTGCCGCAGTTTGGGCAGGAAGAGGAAGGTCTAGCCGGTCCAAAGGTGAAGCGCCAGAGCAGCTGCTGGGCGGTGTTGAATAGGCGAGTAAATTGCCGAAGATGATTATAAAAAACAGGACATTAACTATTGGAGCGTTCGGCGGCGCTGTTTTTGGGAGATGTTCTTTCCTTAAGCTTAGGCAGGTTATCGAAATATTTTTGTTGAGCTTACCTGCGTTTATGCTAATTTTCTGACGTATTGGTTGTATAATCACACTGGACTTCAAATTCTGTACTATAGTTTTGGCAGGTTGTTTTTCATTAAGTCTGCGATGATTTTGTTGCTGGTGTTGTCTCGATTAATTGCTGTTGTTGTTTCTTTTTAGGTTCGTATTTCCGTGTTCTTGAACTAACTTTATTTCGCCGTCCTGGGAACAAGAAAATGAAAACTCTGCAAAACTTTCTGCTGTGCCTTATGATTTTGTCTGGGGTATTCGTTTCTTTAAAACCTTCATCTGCGCGAACCGTCTCCAGTAAACTGGTAATTGCCGATTATCGTCTTGCATGCGGCAAATTGGTCTACCGCGAGACAGAGTCAATGAAGGGAGATAGTCCGTTCAATCGGAGCGGAATTATTGCGGCCTGCACATTGCCGGATGGCCGTTATTCGATGAATACCGACATTGCCGGCACAAACGGCAGCAGCTACCGGATGCACGAGATTTACGACGGCACGGATTTTCTCCGTTTAACCAACCACGATGAGCAAGTTCAGTTTTGCAGGACTGGTATTCTGAATAGAGAAACTGGACGGATGAGGGGTATTGGCCCAGGGCCGGTATTCGCCCTTGGCCGAGGATTATCTAATCTGCGGCAATTTCAGATCAAAGGAGGCGCGACCAGCGTCCTGCTTACCGGTATTGATACCGATGGGACATCTATTACGGCTAAGCTTGACCCAAAGCATGAATATTGTGCGCGGGAAATCATTTTGTCCCATGAAAAGGATGTGTATGCTGTCTGGCATCTCAGCCACCTGGTGAGACTCTCTAACGGTGTTTGGGTAGCAGCTCACGCAGTCTACGATGCGTACACGCTCTCAGGGCAAATAAGCGACCATAAAGAGATCTCTTTGCTTTCGAGAAAATACAGGGTTTGCCGATCCTCCGATTTTTTATGCGACTGGCAGGCACCAGGCAAAGATATTATCGACAGCCGGGTTGTCGGCTTTCCGGCACCGGAGTTTACGTCGGATGAGCTTCTTAATGCTTGTGGGACAGCTCCGTTGACATCAGCCGCTCTGCTAGCCTTCAGCAAGCAGTCTATTGCTGATCAAGGACCACTGGAAGAGCTGTTAAGAAAGCAGCAACAGCAATATCTAATCAAAGATACCGAGGTTCTCGGTTCCGTCACCGCCCTAGCCACTACAGTATTACTGCTCGGTCTTCGCGGCCGCCGCAAAACTCCATTTCCGCTGGTTGGTGAGCGTGTATAATTCTTCTTCAGGCCGCTCGGGCTTTTGGGTGGCGGCGCGACCAGGCATTTATGAAGGTCGTGACACATTTCGGATCCCATTGAGTTCCAGCTCCGGCGATGAGAATCTCTAATGCTTTTCTTTTGTCCATTCCTTTACGATAGGGACGGTCTGTGGTCATTGCGCTGAAAGCATCGGCGACTGCCATTGCTCTAGCGATGAAAGGAATGTCTTCGCCATTAAGACCGAGTGGATATCCGCCGCCATCCCAGCGCTCATGATGGTGTCTGATAGCATCCAAAGTCTCCTCGAGGCCAGGTACTGCTCCCGCCATGACCGCGCCCATTTGTGGATGCTGCTTAACCGCTTCATATTCCTCTGTCGATAGCCGTCCCGGCTTTCGCAATATGGCATCGGGTACGCCTATCTTGCCGACATCGTGCAGCAGAGCTGCTATCGCGACTGTCTGCTGCGCCTGTTTGTCCATACCCATCTCATGATAGATCATCAGGCTGTATTCCATTACGTCTTCGCTGTGCCTGCGTGTATAGCGATCCTTATTGTCAACTGCTGCGACCAGTGCATCAAGCATCGAGAAGCCCTGCACCCGGTTTTTCGCGTCTGCGCGTATATGGTGTGCCGCATCTTCCAATTCACCGCCCGTTTTCGACCAGCGCAGCCGATCATCTGCTCTTTGGAGTACCTGGCGACAGTTTGTATCATTTTGTGTAAATATGGCTGCACCAAGTGAAACTGAAATAGGGATGGTGACGTTTTGTTCTGCCACGTAATAGAAAAGCCCTCGCAATGATTTGCGAAGTCTGGTTTCTATAATAGCCGCGTCAGATTCCTGAATTCCGGGAAGCAATACCGCGAACTCATCGCCCCCGAAGCGTGCAATCGTATCGTATCGACGGCTGATGCTCTGAAGCTTGCGAGCAACCTTTTGTAACACTTCATCGCCGGTGGCGTGTCCATAAAAGTCGTTAAAAAATTTAAAGTTGTCGAGGTCGAGCATAACAATAGCAATGTTTTTTGCTTCGCGCTTTGAGCGCGCTTCCTCGACATCCAGACGGTTAAAGAACGCTCGATGATTGTATAGCCCGGTTAACGGGTCAAGATCGGCACGCTGCTGTGCTTCAATTAACAATTGCTCTCTTTCTTCTTCGATCAATTTGCGATCAGTGATATCACTGAAAGTAATCACAAATAGAAGAGGGAACGCGGCACCAAGCGAGCGTGTGCCACCGATAACTGTTCTGCTTGATCCGTCTTTACAGCGAATAGTTATTTCCACTGCGTCCGGTGATGTGCTGTTATTAAATGCATGCTCGCGATGGCGAGTACTTTGAGCAGCCACCCATTGCCTGTAAACTGGGTCGGGATAGGCATGCGACCACCACGTTTCCATCGTCGGTATCTCATCGAGCGTGTATCCGAAGGTTCGTGTGAATTGCGAGTTAATAAATGTTATGCGTCCGTCGTCACATAGCATACAGGCGACGCTTGAGGCATCGACCACTGTAAAGAATTTTGCTTCACTCTCACGCTTTGCCTCTTCGGCACGGAGGCGGTCTTCCACCTCTCTTCGCGCCTCATCATACAGACGAGCTCGTTCTATCGCCTGTGCGCACTGGCCGGCAACAGCCCAGAGAAAGACTTTTTGTTCGACATTTTTACACCGATCGGCAGAGCAGAACACTACTAAACAGCCTATTGTCCGATCACCTATGAGCATGGGAAGGCAGAGCTGCACATGATCAGCAGATTCGAAAAGAGCGTGTATATTGTCGTCCTGTTCGCCTCGCGCCTCACTCTCTGATGATATCAACAATTTTCGATGGTAGAGGGCATAACTGATCGGGGCGGGATCAGCAATTGATATGGAGTTCCACCTATCAATAATCGTTTGCGGAATGCCTCTGTTATGTGCAATCTTTATCGTGCTGCAATCGGCATGCAGCAGCGCTACCATTCCAGAATCGGACTTCAATATAGATAGTGCGGAGCTCAGTATGACTGTGATGACATCGGCACAGGTGATTGCTTCACCCAGAGCGCTGCCAAGATTTAACAGGCTTGCCGTATGCTCCTCTGCAATTTGCTGGGCCCTCTGCGCTTCTTTATGTTCAGTGATATCCTCCGTAAGCGCCAGTACAAATTCGGGATTTGACGATTTATCGTGAATGAGGGAAACGCTGTTCTGCACCCATATAATATGTCCGTCCTTATGACGGTATCTGCGTTCGAAGACATGTCCAGGCTGCCCGGACGCTAAAAACCGTTCAAATACATTGCGAACCTTTGCCACATCGTCGGCAACCGCGATTGACAAAATCGTCAATGTCAGCAGTTCCTCTTCTGTGTAGCCAACAATTTTGCAAAAGGCGCCGTTAACCGCTAAAAATGTGCCCTGTAAATCGACAATCGACGCGCCAACTGCAGCGTATCCAAATGCCGTTTTAAACATGGAGGTGCTTCGGCGTAAAGCTTCTTCTACTTTCGCCTCAGCGACTTTAAGACGAGAGCTGTACGCATCTTCCAAAAGTCTCGGTTCGTCATATACAAGTTGTTTAGTGGAAGTTGTCAAAAGCATCGTCCCATTTGAAAATAGTTACTTTTCCTTTTAATAGGAGAAAGAAGGCAGATAAGCGTCAATACTGTTATTTTCGGAGAAAAAGTACTCTATATGGAGAGGATAAAATTACCGAAGAGAGTAAAAGACGCGGCGGTTTATGCCGTTTTCTGTTTTTCACGGGATGTCAGGATATGCTATACTTTCCTATGTCATCTCCTGAGCCCACAGTCCGTCGACTTGTGGTTTCTGTCACCGGTGCGAGTGGTGCGATTTACGCCGTTCGGTTTTTACGTTATGTCGCCCCGCTCTGCGAGCGGATCGACCTAATATTTTCAAGCAATGCCGTTTCCGTCGCCGCTACAGAGCTTGATTTAACTCTCACGTCGCCGGTAAATGTCTCAGAATATCTTGGAGGAGAGTTTCCTTCAATTAAGGTTCTGGATGCGAAAGATTACTTTACGCCGCCGGCGAGCGGCTCATATGTTCATGATGGTATGGTGATTATTCCATGTTCAATGGGTACTGTTGGGAGAATTGCTAACGGTATATCGGATGATCTTACTACACGCGCTGCCGATGTTTGCCTTAAGGAACATCGTCCTCTAATTATTGTTGCGCGAGAATCGCCTTTTAACTTGATTCACCTGCGTAATTTGACCACAATTGCCGAAGCAGGCGGAACAATTGTTCCCGCCGCACCGGCGTTCTATCATCATCCGAAAACGATTGAAGACCTTGTTGACACTGTCGTCGCCCGCGTCGTCCAGCAGCTCGGAATTCCCCACAACATCACGCCTTCGTGGCAGTCTTCAAACCAGTGACACCGCTCGCACGCGCTGAGGGGCTCCCGCCCATCAACCATCGCAACTTCTTATCGCCTGGTAGCAGCGGCCTCAGTGCCGGTCTCGAACGTTTCTTAAAGCGGTACATTTCTGCGTTAATATTTCATCAATTAAGTGAACTAATCATGTTTCAGTATACTTTTAAAGTGAATGTGGTATAGTGAGACTCGAGCAGTTCATTAATTAGGTGAATTTCACATGATGCAAGGTACTGAAACGGACGAGTTTACAAACAAAAGCTCCAAGTCGCGTACGATGTTAAGCAAGCTCTTGCGCGAAGGTGGAGAATTGCTTACGGTTGAAAAAACTGCGCTTATCCTCGGCATGAATAACGACAAAGCGGCAAAATCCCTCGCACGATGGCGCAATCAAGGATGGCTCACGCACATTAAGCGCGGGGTGTACGTCGCCGTACCCATTGAGGCTGAATCGACAGATCGGGCTTTGGAGGATGCATGGATGCTCATTCCCGAACTGTTTGCCCCTGCGTATGTTGGAGGCTGGTCAGCCGCCGAGCATTGGGATTTCACTGAACAGATATTCAGGGATATTTGTATATTCACCGCCCGGCCTGTCATCAAGCGTAACCAGATCGTTCATAACGTTCCTTTTGTCGTGAACCATTCGCCCTCTACGCATCATTTTGGTACAAAGACGATATGGAAAAAGAACGTCAAAGTCCTCGTTTCCGATCCGACCAAAACCATCGTGGACATGCTTTCCATGCCCCGAACCGGAGGCGGCATTCAGCACCTTATTGACTGCCTCAGGCAGTATTTCAAAAGCCGGTACTTCAAAGACACCCAGCTTATTGACTACGCGATGCGTCTTGACAACGGTGCTGTGTTTAAACGGCTTGGCTATCTTGCCTCGCAAATTCTCGGCGACACCCATCCCGTAGTAGCTGCATGTCAGGCGAACCTAACCGAAGGAAAAGCGCAACTCGACCCCACACTAAAGGGAGAGCGGCTTATCACGCGCTGGCGTCTGTTTATTCCATCTCACATCGACATCGGCGGCCAAGAATAAATGATTCTAAAAAATGAAATTCTCACCCATGCCGCCGAGATAAACCTTAATCCTCATGTGGTAGAGAAGGACTACGTGCTTGGCTGGTTGCTTGCCGGCATTAACGAACATCCCATCCTAAAAACCTCCTGGGTATTCAAGGGCGGAACGTGCCTGAAGAAATGCTACTTTGAAACCTATCGCTTTTCTGAAGACCTCGATTTTACCGTACGTGACCCATCCCATATTAACGAGGGCTTTCTGCGTGAAACCTTCTTCGAAATTGCGGAATGGGTATCCGAGAATAGTGGCATCGAAATCCCCGACGACCGTATGCTATTTGACGCTTACTCACATACGCGCAGACATGGGGTGTGATGTGGTCGCGCAATATGTTTGTTGGCTTATCAAGAATTCCCTATCGCTATTGATGGCAGTTGGTCACCATCTGAGTATCGGCCCGGTCTGGCACGCTACTCGCCCGGCATACATTGCAGCCGATCCTTCGGGGACGCGTTCGTTAATGCAATCGTCCAGGCAAATGCCAAAGCCAAGAAGGCCAGTGAAACAATTGCTTCGCTGGCCTTAGTAGCAATATTTAATGTTCTAAATATTCAGTTTAGCTGGCAGGTTTTACTCGCTTGAAGTACCAGTAGTCATTGCTGCGTGCTGTGCTCCATGTCATCCATTTGACATGACCATCGGCGAATACATATTCTCCGCCTCCAAAATGGCCGTCCCCTGGAACATAACTTGCGTATCCTGTGCATCCAGGAGCGATTGTGTCGGTGTTTGGAATGCGACCCGGGAGTTTCCAGATGTCACAGTTAGTCATAGTCGCGCCGTTGACTGCGCCAACATAGGAAGAAGCATTATTAGCTGCGCTGCTGACTGAAGCGTAATTTTCGGCAAATGCTACCGTGTCAGATGGTGCGTCGAACGTGGCAAGTATGTAGCCGCGACCGAGACCTGCGGTGCCTCCACCGTAGGTGCTCATACCTGTGTTTAAGTCTGGTTGGGCGGCGGCGTCGTAAATTGATGCGAGATAACCGTAAGAACGATAAATCGCACGGGGCTCATATGAGGAATCGTACCATGAATACGCCGCAGTATCGCTTGGCGCGTTTCTTGTGCCATGGTCGCTGAGGCAGGTCCATACATTATTGTTTTTAACGTAGGGCATTAACTGCATGTCGAAAGGAATACGTGCGTCGCCGCCATTAGAGAGGGTGGAAACAGGAACGCTCATGCTTGCACCTGGCATGGTCTCGTCATAATCGCCAACGTACTGTACAAGTGCAAGGGCGATTTGCTTCATGTTGCTTAGGCAGGCGGTCTGTCGTGCTTTTTCGCGAGCCTGGGCAAACACAGGGAAGAGGATGGCCGCGAGAATCGCTATAATGGCTATAACGACGAGTAGTTCTATTAGGGTGAAAGCGTTTTTAGAATTAGCCTTCTCGGTTTTATTTTGCGAGCACTCTGAATTTCCGCAGTGCATATTTTCGGTTAACACGTTATTTTTTATCTCCTGAAATGGTCATAAATGTTAGTCATCATTAAGTCATTACATTTGATCTAATTATGAAAGATCAATATTAACGTATTTTTATATTAATATTAAGTTACTGTGATATTATTAGAGTAGTGAACGACATAAGGCAATATGTGAGAATACTTACTTTAATCCCTAATGTTCACCGTCTACAATGGACACTTGGGCTGCGGATTGTCGACGGAAAAAGAGCAAGGCCAGCGGGGTCGCGATGACAAATACTACGGCAATAAGTAGAAAAGCATCGTTGTAGGACATTGTCAGCGCCTGCGCCTCAAGGGAGCGGTCGACCACGGCAATAGCGGAAGAATGTGCGCTGGTCTGGCTGTACCCGGCACCGATAAATTTATTTGTGAGAGCCGCTATTCGTGTGCTCAACGTAATATTTCCTGAATAAATATTCGTCACCAAATTTGACCGGTGGAATGCGGTTTGGCTTGTCACGTAGGTATTAATCGCGGCGATGCCGAACGATCCTCCGAGCTGGCGTGCTAAATTGCTGAGGCCGGCTCCTTGCGCAATTTCCGCACCTTTCAGAGTATGCAGCGAGGCAACCGTAATCGGCGCAAACAGCAAACCCATAGCTCCCCCACGAACAATGAGCCCAAGCCCCGTATCCATAGTACCGCTTTGTGATGTCATCCGGCTGAGCATCCATTCAGATATGGCGAATATGACCATTCCGCAAAGAACTAACACGCCCGGCCGTACAAGCGGCTTTGCACCGTTCATCAGCCGTCCACATATAATCGTCCCAATAATCGTGGCAATGCCTCCAGGTAGGAAGAGCAACCCAGTGTCGGTTGGGGTAAAGCCAAGAATGCCCTGCGCAAACAAGGGAAAGATAAATACGCCGCCGTAAATACCAAAGCCTCCCACAAGCAGTAGCAAAGCGCCTGTAGAAAGATCGTTATGCTTCAGCACACGCAGGTTTACCACTGGTGCAGTATTTCGAGGTGACAATTCCCAGAACACAAAGGCGCCTAATGTGGCAGCGGCGAGCATTGTTAATCGAAAAATACTGTAGTCGTTAAACCAATCGTAGCGTTCGCCTTCTTCGAGGACATATTGCAGCGAGCCAAGGCCGACCGCGAGCAGGCTGATTCCCTGCCAATCCAGTCCCTTTGGTTTATCAATTACTGACGGCTGATCTAAAAACTTCCAAACCAACGCTGCAGAAACAAGCCCCAGCGGGGACTTAATAAAGAATATCCACGGCCAGGAATAGTTGTCCGTCATCCATCCGCCAAATGCCGGCCCAAGGGTGGGGCCGGTGACAACGACCACGATGAAAAGCGATTGAATAAGCCCCTGCTGCTCCTTCGGGAAAACCTGCCTCAGCGTAGTCTGTGCTGTCGACAGGAGGGCTGCTCCTCCCGATCCCTGCATTATTCGCCAAAAGATCAGAGCGCCCAGGGAATTGGAAGCGCCGCAGGCAAACGATGCAAATGTAAACAGCAAAATGCTGAAAGTCAGATAGTTCCGTCTCCCAAACATTGATGACAGCCAGGCGGTGAGAGGAAGTATCACAACGTTGGATAATATGTAACCGGTGGAGACCCACGCGATTTCGTCCGATGTTGCTCCGAGATTGCCCTGCATTTGACGAAGCGCAACATTTACACTTGTAGTATCAAGCAGTTCTAAGAATGCTCCAGTCAGTACCGCGACCATAATAATCCAGCGATACGGATTCAAATCGTCTGCAGCCGGCTGCGATTGTGGAACGGGCGAAACAGCAGTCCGTTCCGCCGGCTCTGAGGTCAATGTAAGCTTGATATCATCTTCAGGGATTCTTAGCTGTCGTTCGGGAGCAATCATGGCGTTCGTCTTTCCGGTCTAATCTAAAATTAGTGTAGGTACACGTAATAATAAATAGTTATATAAATCGGTTCCCGAGCTTACGGGATTTCTCGCCAGACTTTTACCATGATCTTCTGACTTCTAACCGCAGAATGCCGAATTCGGAGCTCACCCTCAGTCCCTCTCGGCAGTTCCGTGCTTGGTTTTACTGTGACGACAGCAATTTCGTTCTCGGCACTCCACTTCCGAAAGGGATGTGTGCGTTGCACAATATGTGATTCGTTCACCTGACGAGTTCAGAATCTTTCCCCTCTGGCAGCGGAACGGCGATTGCGATTTGCTGAGAGTAAGCGTAACCGTCACGTTCTGCAACGGGGGGGATTTAGGGGGAGGTTTTTCTTTGGCCCGCTCGGAGCTCACCCTCAGTCCCTCTCGGCAGTTCCGTGCTTGGTTTTACTGTGACGACAGCAATTTCGTTCTCGGCACTCCACTTCCGAAAGGGATGTCAGCGTTGCACAATATGTGATTCGTTCGCCTGACGAGTTCAGAATCTTTCCCCTCTGGCAGCGGAACGGCGATTGCGATTTGCTGAGAGTAAGCGTAACCGTCACGTTCTGCAACGGGGGGATTTAGGGGGAGGTTTTTCTTTGGCCCGCTCGGAGCTCACCCTCAGTCCCTCTCGGCAGTTCCGTGCCGGGTTTTACTGTGACGACAGCAATTTCGTTCTCGGCACTCCACTTCCGAAAGGGATGTCAGCGTTGCACAATATGTGATTCGTTCGCCTGACGAGTTCAGAATCTTTCCCCTCTGG
>Ga0224527_1001010_pt1 | contig 15422 bp, 13 predicted proteins | sample CBST0metaG_FD_179882 | JGI IMG/M metagenome (GOLD analysis project Ga0224527, IMG submission 179882) | Peat soil microbial communities from Stordalen Mire, Sweden - C.B.S.T0 | ecosystem: Environmental > Terrestrial > Soil > Wetlands > Peat | place: Sweden: Norrbotten County, Stordalen Mire... | reverse complement strand
AATACGACATAAGATCGCGCAAATACTCGCCGTCTGTGCCATCTTCCCAATTTGAGCCGGCAACAGGCGATGGCCAGCGGGTATGCCTGAGGCGATAAACCAGATCGTCAATATCGGCTTGCGGAATATCGATACTCATTGGTTCAATAGATATTGTTTTCATTTTTCACTCCTTGCCTCGGGGGCTGCCCACCCCATGGTCGCTCATGTAGCATTAGGTGTTCGTTTTACGTGGCCGTCTCGAATAATTTTGCCAAGTCTCCAGCGCCGCCCTTCGGGTTTACATGATGCTTATATCTTCGATTTGTTGGGCGGCGCCTCCGACAGAAGAGGCAAAATTATTCGATTCAGCCGCACCTTTGTTTATTTCAGAAGAGTTTTTCTAATTATGCAGTATTTGTTGTTCGTAAACTAGCATTGATATTGCAGTTCTCTCAAAGAGAGACTGAACAGGCACGATACCTGTGCTAAAGGAAGGTAGATTGTTTTTTGCTATTTAGATCGTTTCGAAGTTATAGCCGGTGATCCGGTGTTAATCCGGGCCATTGTAAGTTATTCTCTCGGCATAGGGCCTGTCCTTCGCCGAGCCGCTGTTGCAGTTGAAATTGATTTTGGACCAAACATTCTGTCGTTGCCTGCGTAACAATGGCGGCGCAAAAGAGTAAGAGCACAATACCGATACACGGAATGGCTACCGTCAGCGAACTGCTGACCAGAGATCGGAATACCGGCTTCCTGCGGACCAGAGCCGTAATTACAGCTCCTATTACAAATAGGATGAATGGGCCATACATAATGGCGGCCACAATAAACGCCGCCAGCATGTCCACAGGCAGGGGCCTAGAGTCTAAAGTACCTCCAAGGCTTAACGGTGCCACTGAAATATTAATATTGTGTAATAACCGTAACAGGAGCATAGTTTCGACTGTGTAACAGAAAACATAGAGAACGACGCGCGGAACAGTTTGCATTTCCTTGAATGTTCGGCGAAATATGATCGCGGTCACCGACATCGTCCCAAAAAAGGCAGTTAAAAGTGCCCATCCAAAAACAAAGAGGCTCGCCACAAGCGAAATTGTATCCAGCATCAATTCCGAACCCGTAGGCATAGGTACATCAAGTGCCGAAGGGCCAGGCGCGGGACCATAGATTGCCTGCATGCGTTTTTTTAAGTCAAGACCAGCAGTAATTTCCCTTGCGACCCACACGGCTTTCTGCGGCTGTTTATGCGCATTCAGGAAGCTTTCGTACAACGCAATCCTTCGCCTCTGTGCATCCGCTGCCCTGCAATAACGTCGCCTGCGCAAGATCATCCTTATGCTCCGCATAATACGCTCGGGCAAGCATGTATGGAAAATAAGCGTTTTGCGGATCCAGCTTTTCCCCCAGTTTTGCCTGGACGATAAAGCGGTTAATAAAAGACAGTTCCTGGCCGATCGGCGCCGGAAGATCGCTGGGATTTTTTTCTCCGGAAGAGCGGATATCCTCGCCTCGCCACTCTGCCTTTGGCAGCCAGTCGCATTCGTTCTCCATGACATTCGCCAGGACTGCCGCATTGTTGGGAAACTGCCTGATAAGCTTATCTTCAGCGGCAAAGAGCGTTACTTCGATATCATTATTCTCGTCAGGATGCATTATTTCTTGAAGTATCAGATCCGGGCCGGGATACGTTATCGCGCCTGCCGGATAACCGGCAACCTGGACCTCATAATCATTAGCATGCTCAGCAACATATCTGCGCTGCGCTTTATCTCTATCCACCATGTTAGCAAGTCCAACAAAAGGCCCAATAAAATCCTGATGCAAAATTCCCGCAACATAGGGCCGCGTTAGCGGAAGACACGCGACTACCAAAAATGCCGCAAGGCTCATCCCAAGCAGCCATCGTATTTTTTTGGTCAATTTTATCATAATCCTTCACTATTCTACAAATCCATTTTTCATTTGAGTTAGGGGCGTCCGGGCTCTTTGGCAAGGGCGGGCCAGGCAAGACCGTGCTTTTGGTAGACATATTGCCACTGGCCAATTTTCTGCCACATCGTTGCGTATTGCTGAAGGGGCCTGTCAGTAATAATTCGTCCGCAAACGGACACTGTAAACAGCAAAAGGAAAACACTAATAGCTGGAACAACTGCTGTCATGAAGTTGCTTACCAACGATTTCAAAATGCTTTTAGAGCGAATTCGCGCGATGAAAATGCTCGCTAAGATAAAAACTACAAATGGAGCGATAAAAACGATCGCACTTACCAAATATGCAGTGATAACATCTTTGTGCGTAAGGAAAGCGGACGCGCTGAAAACTTCCATGAAGCTCCCCATGCTGACTGCGTTAACTAAAGCGGCACACAGTAAACCAAGTGCGTCAAAAAAGACAACACAAGATCCTACCATTCTATAAGTAAACTTTCTCGCCCTAATTAATCGAAACAGGCCCATTGCGCTGCTTATCATTCCTAGCAGGCAGCACGTCATAACCGTCCATGCACACAGAACAACTGCACAAATCTTCGCAACCATGTCAGCGTCGATGTTTTTAACCGTAACCTTAGATTCGGTATCTGGATTCGGCGCATGCCTGAGGTTATTCACCGCAGCAAACTCCTTCGCCACCCACATCGCCTCAGCCGTTTTCCCCCGTGTCGTCAAGAAGTGCAAATACGCATTCTCGCGACGACTTACAATGTCGTCATTTTGACGGTCTGGTGGCAGCTTTTTATTGGTTACGAGGGGACGCATACCGTCGGGTACAGAAGTCGCGATTGCCCACATTCTCATACCAAGCACATTGGAAGCCATTGCCGTGCCGTAACAGCGCGCGAGAGCGCCGTAATGTATGATCGCATGACGGAGCCTGACACCTTGGTCAACTTTACCGTTGATCTCCAACTCGACCGCTTCCCAACTAGCTATTCTGGCAACCCCGCGAATACTGACTAATTCCGGTGTTGGAATAGACTCCAAAATATCAAACTTTTCGTAGCCATCTAGTCCCTTTGTCAAGGTCGATGTTGCATCGGTAATTTTCCTCTTACCTGCCGCCTCGGCTGACGTGTAATCGTTCCAGCCGGTGTCTTGAGCGTGTGCTAAAAGCTCCGATTGTGCCTTATCGTCCTCATGAACAGCATAGTATGCTGACGAAAGCATCAGTGTAAAATAGGCATTCTGTGGATCAAGCCTCTCGGCGGCCTTAGACTGCGCAATAAAATCTCTGAGGTGGATAAGGTGCAGTCCTGACGGTAACGGAAGATTTCTGGGATCTTTGCGATGGTATTCAATCTGTTCTCCAGCCTGCCATTCAAAAGCGCCGATTGTGTCACTTTCAGCTCTAAGGACATTGGCATAAACCGCCGGATCGCTCGGAAACTCTGCAATTAGTTTGTCTCCTGCAGTGAAGATTCCAGACTCGTCAGCCATTTTGACATTTTCGGAAGGTTCCCAATGATCGGTTTGATTTTCCCAAGGAATCATCAAATCTGCAATCTGTACGGTGTGGTCGGCACGGTGTGCCCGAATATAGGAAACGGCTTTCAAAGTATAGTCGGCGCGGCCGGCATACTGCGGTCCGAGAAGGTCGTATTCTACAGCCTGCGCAACATAAAATTGAGTAGCAGGAACGCAGGCGACGACAAAAAGCGCTGCCAAACTAATTCCGAGCAGCCAGCGCAGTCTAACAGAGAGCTTCTTCATTATTCTTCCAATTTACCACACCCCTCTTCGCGCTCAGTCAGCGCTGTGTTGGCTCGTTGATAAGCCCTGGCCAAGTAAGATGGTCTCTCTGGAAGACATATTGACCTTCGCCCATTTTCTGGGCCATGAGCATCGCATGCTCGATCTTTCCATCAACCTTTGCTCGTTCCAGAACGGTTACGGTAAATAGCAGCAGCAATAGGCATATACAGGGAGCGGCGACGGTCAAATAGCTGCTGGTCAGCGATTTTATTACGCTCTTACGGCGAATAAGAGCTATGAGAATAGCAACTGATGTGAAAACTCCGAATGGTATAAGCAGAATTGTGCCGATAAGCACCGGCCCTGTTGGAATTCTGTTTTGATCGATTGCTCCCAAATCCACAGGAACCTGCATAACAGTTCGTATGTTTGCTGCATTTTCTAAATGTATGACGCTATCAAAGACAACCGCCAGTAAAAATGAAGCGGCCGCAAAAGAGAGCACAAGCCCTGCCATAGCGCCTGCAGATCGCTTCGCCCTGTGTAACCGAACAAGCCCCTTTATACTAACCAGCATCACTGACAAGCAGCCTATTATAAGCGCCCAGCCCACGACAAAGATGCCGACAGCCAGCAGGAGACCATCGGCAAAAAATGCCCGCATATCAAAAACATTATAAGACGAACTGCGCTCTTTGACCACCTGGCCGGCAGCCAGTTCTTGGGCAGCCCACAGCGCTTCAGATTCCTGACCATGCGACCGCAAAAAACTCTGATAGGCGTCAATGCGCCGAGTAAATACATCCGCGATCCGAGCATCGCCTGTAAGGCTGTCGTTAGGCAGGATATGCGGGGCTTCATCAGGCCGATCAACGGCAATACTGGAAATAGCAATGCCTACAGAACTGCATATCAGCGTTCGGCCATAATGACGCATAAGAGAACCGTAATGCAGAAGTGCATGTCGCAGCGCGATTCCCTGTTCCGCATGGCCGTTAACTTCTTGCTCCTCCGCTTCAAATTTCGTCATTCTGGCAACCTGACGAAATTTTGCATATTCCGGAAAGAGTTCATTATCGCTAATCGCAACGACCCCAATGCCGTCAACTCCGTTACCATAACCCGCCATACCGTCAATAATCTTGAGGTCACCTTTTTCTTCGCTGGATTTGTACTCCCGCCAATCAGTGTCCTGAGCGCCAGCTAATAGCTCCGCCTCGGCCTTGTCGTTCTGATGAGCAGCATAATAAGCTGATGACACCATCAAGGGAAAATAAGCATTCCGTGGGTCAAGCCGCTCAGCGGCCTTGCCGTGATTAATGAAATCGGCGATATTCTTTAGCTGCGAAGGATCCGGCATCGGGTCGTCCACCGCCTTTTTTTCGCCTTCGTTAATCAAGGCTCTTCCCTGCCATTCAGGACTTTTCAGAGTATTTGACTCCTCACGGAGAACATTGGCATAGACAACTGGGGACGTCGGAAATTCCGCAATCAGCTTATCCCCCTCGGCAAAGACTGTGGACGTACTCGAATATCCGGAAGCATCTACGAAATCACCATCCCTCCATCGAGTCATTAACCCGGCAACCTGCACATCGGAGTCGGCCGGATGATCGGCGACGTATGCCTCTTCCCTTTCTTTTTGAATCCATACAGTCGCGCTCGACGAGCCAATAAGGTCCTGCTGCAGCACCTCGGCAACATAAAGCTTTGTCGTTGGAGCCAACGCGGCTGCTAAAAACGCAACTAAGCTAATACCGACCAAGCACCATGAAACAATCGTAGACTTCTTCATAATCCATCTATACTTTCAAGTTCGTTTTTCAGCAATGTTAGCGTTGCACTGGCTCTGTGACAAGTGCAGGCCATGCAATGTGTGCTTTTTGGAAGACGTATTGCCCTTCGCCGATGCTTCGGCGCATTATAGACTCATGCTGAATTTTACCGTCAACCCTTGCCCGCCACAGCGTGCTTCCTGTGAAGAGAAGCAGCAGCAAACACATACACGGAACGGCAGCGGTTAAGGAGCTGCTTACAAGAGACCTTGTTACTTTTTTGCGTCGGACAAGCGCGACCAGCATAGCCATTACAATGAAAAGGGCGAACGGGCTGAAGACGACCACGGCGGCTTCCGTCGGTATGTATTGGAATGTTGTTTGATCATAAATCCCCGGCGTTCGCAGCACCGTATCTAAGTGGACAATATTCATTGAAACAAGCGCCAAGAGCAGAGCCGACAGGACGAAAACCGCGGCCTTGGCCGCGGCACCTCCATTAAATTTCTTTGCTCGCACCGACCGAAAAAGCCCAATGGCTGTAATCAGCACTGCCGACAAACAGCCTATCAATAACACCCATCCTATCTCCAAAATTCCAATTATTTCCAGAATAACATCAGCTTTGAGAGTCCGTATTTCGGAGATATTGTCAGCCTGCATTGTGTAGCTGTGGCCAAAATTCTGTCCCACAGCTAATTCTTGAGCAGCATAAGAAGCTTGCGGGGCTTGGCCATGAGAAAGCACGAAACTCTTATAGGCAGCAAGCCGCCGCTCAATAAGATCGGGATAGCGGCGATCTTCCGGCAAGTTATTGTCAAACGATAAGTTGTTCACCCCAGCAGGCCGATCGATCGCAACATTTGAGACAGCAATTCCCACAAGATTGGTAATCACTATACGACCGTAATAGCGCATAAGCGAGCCGTAATGAACAAGTGCGCTGCGCAGTCGGATACCTTTGTCGGTGTCGCCAGAGGCTTCCAGTTGCCCAGCATTCCAGACTGCCATTCTGGCAGCCGAACGAATATCTGAGTACTCCGGCAGCAGAATATAGCACTCGATTCCGACGCTATCGAGACCGTCCGGCTCATCAGAAAACTCCGATTCGCCGGCAAATATCTTTCTCTCCCCGGTCACATCGACAGACAAGTATTCCCGCCAGTCGGTATCATTGGCTCCGGCCAAAAGCGCCGCTTGAGCCTGATCATCCTCGTGTGCAGCATAGTAACCCACCGCAACCATCATTGGAAAATAGGCGTTGTGCGGATCAAGGCGCTCAGCGGTCTTACCCTGGCTAATAAAATCGTTAATATCTTTAAGCGTTGAAGCGTCAGGCAGTGGGAAGTCCACCTTATTGTTCCCCTCAATACTTCTAATCTCCTGCGCTCGCCATTCAATAGTTCTTATCCGGTCACATTCCGCGCGAAGTACATTAGCATAGACTGCAGGGGAGGTTGGAAATTCCTGAATAAGCTTGTCGCCCTGAGCAAAGATCTCGCCTTCACTCACTGATTGTGGACCGCCGGGGAAAGCTGCGCTGCTGCTGGGTCCCCTCCAGAGAATCATCAGCCTGGCTACCTGAACATCAGAATCGGCCTGGTGGGAAATCACGAACGATTTCTCCCGAGCTTCCTGCTGGGCAACGCTTCCTCGCGGCGTTCCAGTAAAAGCCTGCTCCAACGTCTGCGTAACGAATACCCGCGTCGGCGCGGCGCATGCTACAACCAAAAACGCGCCAAAGCTAATACCAACCAACCACTGTAACCGAGTCGTGAATCTTTTCATAATCGCATAATCTTCTTTAACTCGCGGTTTCGACTTTAGCCGTGTGCGGGCTCTGCAGGCAATGCGGGCCAGGGAACATTAGCGTTTTGGAAGACGTACTGCCCTTCTCCGAGACTGTTTCGCAGGGCGATATCATGCTGAATAGTCCTGTCAGTCCGGGCACGGCCGATAACACTTGCGGAAAACAGCAGCAGAAGAACACAAACGCACGGTACGGCGACAGTTAAAGAGCTGCTCACGACGGATCCTATTACACTCTTTCCGCGAGCAAGTGCGACAAACGCAGTCACAACTAGGAACAGCACCAGCGGGCCAAGCATAATAATTGGGGCCGCTAGGGACATAATAGAAGCCTCATCCTGGCCTATTAAGCCGAAAAGCAACGGCATTTGAAGCAGTCCTTCTATGTCTATTACGTTGTGTGACACAAGAGCAATAATAAGGGCCGCGATAACAAAACACACTGCAAACCCCACAGCGGCAGCAGTAACGCGCTTGGTTTGGAGCGAGCGAACTATGCCCGATGAGGCAGCCACAATTACCCATAAGCACCCTGCCAAGAGTGCCCATCCCGCAATAAAAAATGTCGCAGTTTGCAGAATAATATCAGCTATGATATCGTTGACATTATAGGTTTGATTGAGCAGCGGCATACCTTTTTGCTTAAGATCTGTCCCGGCAGCCATCTCCTGCGCAGTCCATTGCGCGTCCGCCACGTGCCCGTGCGACAGTAAAAAGCTTTGATAAACCGCAAGCTGCCGTTCGTTTAAGTCGGCGGATTGACGATAATCGGGGAGGCTTTTACTAACTACGAGGCAAGCACTTCCGCCCGGCTGAGAGATGGCGATATTGGTAATTCCAATCCCGACGAGGTTGCAGATGAACATTCGTCCATCACAGCGCATCAAAGATCCGTAGTGAATAAGTGCATCACGAAGCCTAATGCCTTCGACAATATTGCCGCCTGCCTCCAGCTCTTCGGCGTCCCATTTCGCCATTCTTGCGACCGCCTGAAATCTACCATATTGCGGGCACATAAAGGACGCTTCGACCGCGATTTCCCCTAGACCGTCCATCCTGTTAGCAAACTCTAATGTCTCTTGGACAATTTTGCGTTCGCCATTCTCCTGGGCAGACATGTATTCCTGCCAATCGGTGTCTTTAGCTCCAGAGAGCAGAGCTGCTTCTGCGTTATCATCCTGATGAGCAGCATAATATCCAGCAGATAGCATTAATGGAAAATAGGCATTCTGAGGGTCAATTCGCTCACCGGCTTGAGCCTGAGTAATAAAATCGTGAATATAGCTGAGCTGCGCGGCCCCCGGCAGTGGAGCATCCGGTCCGCTCTTACCGCCTTCGCTGATGATCTCAGCGCTTCGCCATACGATTCTCTGCAATGCGATGCATTCGGCCCGAAGAACATTGGCACAGACCGACGGATCGGCAGGAAACTGCCTGATCAACTTGTCTCCCTCTGCAAAGAGGATTCGTTCGTCCCCACTGCTCACATTGCTTGATCCGCTGTTCATTGCCTTTTGTCCGTAGCGTTTCATAAAGTCGGCTACTTGCACCTCACTGTCTGTTGGGTGAGATTGCACAAATGATATCGCCCTCGACTGCTGTGCGGCAGCGCTGCCGTCCGGCGATCCCAAAAGATTCTGCTGAAATGCCTGAACAACGAACAGCCGAGTCGGCGCAAAACAGGCGACAACCAGCAGCGCGCCAAAACTGATACCAACCAGCCACTGTAATCTATTTGTGAACTTTTTCATAATTTTCTCTTTTGATTTGTTTGCGAGACCAATTCTGAGGTATTGGCGCTATTAATGAAAATATTTATTGAGCGCCGGAGATCACAGAATCGCAAAAATTGCTCCAGTACCAATTTTCAACAGCCACAGTTGTGGCTTTGTCAGCCTGTATATTTGTTTCTAAACCAGTATTTGGTAAGTCGGGACGGATGCACGTCGGATGACCTTCGGAAGTGCTTTCACCGGGGGAAGTAGTCCAGGCTTGATGGTTTCAGTGCATTGTTCAATTAACGAGAGAGAGGCCATGCGCTGATTTGGCTTGTCAAGAAGCATCATTAGCTTTTCGAGATTGATAGTACGCGTAGACGCAGTGCTATCCGACGCATGCTGAGGCGAAGTTGGTATACGAAGAGAAATTTGCATTAGCAAGAGGGTTCCGCAGGCACCGCAAAGCATCGCAATAAACAGAGTTCTGAGCTGCGAGATGAATTGCTCTGCTTTAGTAGGGGGGCGGTAGACTCCGGCAACAACAACTTCATCAAAGTCGTCACTGAGAGATACCGATGTCACCGTTCGCAATGCATTTCTGAATGCGTAGCCATCGCTGCTGAATTCAATAGCGGACACGTACTTGCACCTCCACCGGCCTCGTCGCTTCCTGCCATCGCGACCTGAACTTTGCCCGAGCCGCATTCAGCCGACTCCTGACCGTGCCCAATGGAATGCGCAACAGCGATGCGATTTCTTCATATTCTAAGCCGTCCAGCTCGCGCAGCACGAGCGCAGCGCGCATCTGCGGAGGCAGCTCATTTAAAATCTGCCAGACAAGAATAGCGGTCGACGTGCTGTCGGCACAGTCGGCATAACATGTGGTGTACTCCACTGACGACAATGGAATATCTTTGGCGCTTTTTAGACGTCTTTTGTCAAGGCAGATACGGACGGCAATTTTTGAAACCCAGCCGTAAAACGACGATTTACGCTCCAGGCTTGGCAGCATTCGAAACGCTCGTATAAAAGCCTCTTGTGCAACATCCTCTGCTTCGGCTGCTCCGCCGAGCGTTGCTGATGCGACACGAACCACCCTGTCGCGATAGCGACTAAGCAGCCAGCGATAGCCGGCTTCATCGCCTGCCTGAGCACGCTCGATCCAGCCTAATTCCTCGCGATCCTGCGCGACCTGCCCAAGAATCACCGAACCACGAATGGCAATCAAACCAAGCGCCTGCGTCCCATCTACAAACATAGTATTGTTGTACCTTTCTAAGTTAAAGACGCGATAACTTTCCTGATTAGTTCAGGAGTTATTTACTGTTTTTAATATTTTTGTCGGCAATATACTTAGAAATACAGCGCCTATTTCAGCGACTCCGGCAATCCATTTTCTTTTAGCAGTCGCGGGCTCATTTGGGGAGCAATATTATTGTATGACTGTCTGCTCAATTCTGCCGATGTCGACAAAGTGCCCGGCATGTGCTGCCTAAAGCGTGCTAGACTGGCACGATCATCCTTAAGAATGCCGATATAGATCGGTTGCTGCTTCTTAGAGACCAGAGGTGATGTATAGTCACTGCCAATAGAATCCTGCGGTTTTTGGCCGCTGCCGGAATTCCCAGACGAAACCAGGCCTAATGATACGACCACAGCTACTGCAAAGAAGAATAGAACTTGAAACGGTACTTTTCGCATGTATCATGCCTCCAGGCAATACTAGAAATTCATAGGGATAGCGGCAAACCCTGCTCCTTCAACACGCGAGGGTCAATTTGCCGAGCAATATTATTGTATGACTGCCTACTCATATCGGCAGCCATCGGTTTAACTCCTGGCCGATGCTCCCTGAATGCCGTCACGCAAAGGCGATCATTCTTGAGAACGCGTATAAAGATAGGCTGATTTCCGCGAAGGACGAGCGGAGGGACGTATTTGCTGGTCAGCGTATCACGCGGCGTTTGGTTGCTGCCGGAGCCACCGGTTGATATCTGGGCTATAGATACAATTACTACTACAACAAAGATTAGAACTTGAAACGGTATTTTACGCATCCATCTACCTTCGGCCTACATTAATGTTCATCTAAATATTGATAAACAATCCAATTTTAACTACGTTATTCGGTCGCGTCTACCTGCAGGAAATCTACTTATGTCCATTAACCTGACTACAGTGATCACGGTACTATTACTGAAGCATTGTTAATATCATACAACCATTCTATTTATTTTGTCAATTTACTTATAAATAAAATCAATTTTTTCTATTAAAATTCAGATTAACATTAAATTCTTCAAATAGAATAAAAGCTGCCGACCGTCAACTATATCTAAATTTTCGCGGTTTTCATAAATCGGTGTTGCCAATGCGCCCTCCGGCGGTTGGCCACGGTTCCCCTTTTAGCTGAGCATAATAAGGTCCCTGCCTCATTGCCAACATCGGTATCAATTGGCGTGACACTCTCAGATCCTCTCGTGCCTGGATTACAGTCAGCACACAAAATGCCAGCAGAAAGAAACAGAGCAGCGGCAAGGTTGCCTTTGCAAAGGCGAGAGCCAGCTTGCCGGCTCCCTGCCTCCTATTAATGAGGGCGGACAATACAACCAAAATCAGCCCAGTATAGAGAGGAAGAAAACACACTACCTTCTGAATAAACGGGCGATAGTCCAGATGTGAGTAGAACGCCGTTGATGCAGGATCAAGAGCAGCTCCAGCAAGCAGAAAACTGGAAGGAGCACCTCCGGTACAACAGGCAGCAATGGCAATAATTACCGAAAAAATTATAATCAGAAAATACGGCATGAGTTGTGCCGGAGACAGCTGTCCAGCTTTACCGTTTTGTCTCGCCCAAGCAAGCTCAGTTATTACGCGGGCACTGCACCAGGCCAGTACTATACATATAAACCATGATAACGCGATCCACTGCCCAAAAACAGCAGCGCCGTCAATGTCCATAATCTTTGAGAGTTTGTACAGGAGTGGACCGTCTTCCTGCGCAATGATATTTACCACCCGGTTATCATCCGCTTCGTTCGCAGCGATCCATTCTGCCTCTTGCGGATCGCCCTGACTTATCAAGAACTTTTTGTAGCTCGAAATTAATTGCTCGTCGATTACCGGAGCCAAATACCAGGAGCCAATCTTTATCGTCTTTTCATTCGATGTACTGGGAGAGTTTCGATAGATCAAGTTCATCTCACCTACACCCACAAGTGCCCCTATGGCCGGCCCCGACTGCTCGCGCATTACCGCAGCGATATGCAGCAATGCGTGGCGCAGTTTGATGCTGTCCGCGGGCCGATGTGAGGTCTGTAGATTAGCCGCATACCAGTCTGCCATACGAAAAACCCCATTAATTTTGGCGTATTGCGGTAACAACTGCGCATATGCGACATCCGCCCTATCACAGCCATTAATGCCGCCATTAGCGAGCGTTATCGTACGCCAGCCACCTTCAATATTGGTATCGATATAATCCTTCCAAGAATTATCGGAGCCCGCCCTCAACAAAGAGGCAATGGCCAGATCGTCCTGGTGTTTGCTAAAATATCCAATTGCTGCCATGGTCGGAAAATAGGCGTTACCAGGGTCAATCTGCTCCCCATGTAAAGCGGCATAGATAACATCGTCGACATTGCGTTCGTGAATAGAATCAGAACCCGGCCCTGTCTTAAAGTATGTCGCAGGAACACCCCACATCGCCTGTTCCTGCGGACGCCATTCAATATCAAGCCCGCCAGTCATACAGCTAAGACCAATCTCATTGGCAAAGACTGCGGGGGAATTCGGAAACTTTTGTTCGAGACGTTCAAATGCAACAAGTTGTGCAAAATGGTAACCATACAGAGGAGAATACACATCATGTAAGTTCCAGATCTTCCAAATACGCAGAGAAACGTCGCCTGGATAGCGAGCCAACAAGTCCTTATTGGGCTGTGGAAAGAAATTTGGTTTCCTTACCGGCTCAACAATCGCCATAACATCATGGCGAACAATCCAGCCCGTCTGTGGGATGCACAGCACTGCAAGGACTGCACCAAGACTTATTCCTAACAACCAGAGCAAAGTTTTAGATAGCGGCGGCTTCATTGATGGCATACTCGACATCCCCAGTAATGATGACGAGCTCTCAGTGTGGATTAGTTCAGCCGGCCCCGGCCAATTATTGAAAGGCTCGCTTCTGCTATAATCACAGGCATGTACGAATATGATGTCATCGTAATCGGCGCTGGTCATGCGGGAATCGAAGCAGGACTTGCTTCTGCACGGCTTGGCAGCAAAACTGCCATTCTGACAATCAATCTAGACAATGTGGGTCTGATGCCCTGCAACTGCAGTATTGGAGGCCCAGCAAAAGGACATGTCGTCCGTGAGGTGGATGCTCTCGGAGGAGCGATGGCTGCCACTACCGATAAAGCAGTAACACATATGCGGATGCTGAATACCGGTAAAGGCCCGGCAGTACAGGCCCTCCGCGCGCAATGCGATAAAAAACTTTACCAAAAGGTGATGAAGTCGACAATTGAGGTCGCCCCAAACCTCGATTACAAGCAGGCAATGGTCGAGGACCTGATAGTAGAGGATGGCGCCATTGTTGGTTTGGTCACGCAAACCGGTGTAGAGATGCGCTCGAAGGCCGTTGTAATTACCACAGGTACCTTTTTGCGCGGGCTCTGCCATATTGGTGACAGAAAAATCTCCGCGGGACGAGCCGGGGAATTCCCTTCAATCGCGCTCGCCGAAAGCATCAAACGGCTCGGGTTTCCAACGGTGCGGCTAAAAACAGGTACAACGCCTCGCATCGATAAGCGAACAGTCGATTTCGACAAAACAGAGCTGCAGCCGAGTGACATCGATGTTCAGCCATTTTCGTTTATGAACGACAAACTTGGCATTGCCGATCTGCTGCCGTCATGGCTGACCTATACCAACGATGCCACGAAGCAGATCATTCAGAAAAATTTGCATCGTAGTGCAATGTATGGCGGCTATATCGAAGGCCTCGGCCCTCGATACTGCCCTTCAATTGAAGATAAGATTGTCCGTTTTGCCGATAAAGAACGTCACCAGGTTTTCCTTGAACAAGAAGGATGGGATACTGACGAGCTCTATGTGCAGGGAATGAGCACATCCATGCCGGAAGATGTTCAGCTTGAATTTCTGCATACTATAGCAGGACTGGAAAACTGCTCGATCACTCGCGCAGGCTATGCAGTTGAGTACGATTCAGTACCGGCAACTGAGCTGACACATGCATTAATGACGAAGCGTGTTGCAGGGTTATTTCTGGCAGGCCAGCTCAATGGAACATCGGGCTATGAAGAAGCAGCGGGACAGGGATTAATCGCAGGGGCAAATGCCGCCCTTTACGCGCAGAAGCGTGAACCATTCATTCTATCTCGGCGTGATGCTTACATCGGTGTTATGATCGACGATCTTGTTACCAAAGGTGCCGATGAACCCTATCGCCTCCTGACCAGCCGTGCCGAGTACCGCCTCCTGCTGCGCCAGGACAATGCTGATCTTCGCCTTACCGAAAAAGGCAGGGAAATCGGGCTGGTTGACGATAATCGCTGGGAAAAGTTTACTGAAAAGCGTACGGCAATACAGAGTGAACAGAGCCGCTTGGAATCGTCGTATATTTACGAAACCGACAATAGCCGATTGGCCGAACGGTTTATTCGCCCGGTCACAAACAGGGTAACACTGAGCGACCTGATGAAGCGTCCCGAAGTGGACTACGGCGATATCGCCTGGCTCACCGGCCAATCTGCACCAAGGGCAGTTGCCGAACAGGTGGAAATCATGACGAAATATGAGGGCTACATCAGCCGTCAGCTTGGCGAAGTTGCGGCAAGCGCAAAGCGGGAAGATGTAGAGATTCCAGTGGATCTCGAGTTCTCAATAATTCGCGCTCTGTCGAACGAAGGCCGAGAAAAGCTAAGCCGTGTCCGGCCTATTTCTCTCGGTCAAGCCTCCCGTATCCCCGGAGTAACCAGCGCCGATATTTCCATCCTGGGAATCTACATAGAGCAAAAACGCAGACAAAAAGCAGCACAGGCAAAGTAATTCCGGGTGCCACGCTTTACGTCCGGGTGCCACATCTCGTTGCCCTCAAGGCTCAAGGCACCCCGAGGGTGTCTTGAAGAACCTAACTTTCCCGCAAGCGGGCCCCTGTCTTTCCTACGAAGAAAGACAACAGAAGGAATTCGGACTAAGATTCCGGGTGCCACATCTTTGCGGCTCGGCGCAAAGGGTGTCTTATCTTTGAATCAGCTCCTAGCCCCATAACGAAGGCCGTCGATTAGCAGGGCGACCATGCGTCGTTCGTCGCCGTATCCGCTGTTGTGAGCGAACATACATAAGCTTGCTACCGCACCCAAGAGGTCCTTAGGGTCGAAATCGGCGCGGATTTCACCGGCGGCAGCCGCGGACTCTAGTAG
>Ga0224527_1001008_pt1 | contig 15474 bp, 18 predicted proteins | sample CBST0metaG_FD_179882 | JGI IMG/M metagenome (GOLD analysis project Ga0224527, IMG submission 179882) | Peat soil microbial communities from Stordalen Mire, Sweden - C.B.S.T0 | ecosystem: Environmental > Terrestrial > Soil > Wetlands > Peat | place: Sweden: Norrbotten County, Stordalen Mire... | reverse complement strand
CAACCTCGATCCGCGTAGTCTCGTATCGACGAACGCGAGAGGCCTTGTGCCTGAAGCCAGGCACTGTCTGCCAAGAATCCCTCTGGCAGGGCAAGGAGCAGTCGGTTTAGACGCGAATGCCTTTGTGCATCCATAACGCACATAATCTCCTATATTAAAACCAAAGTCAAGTTTAGATAGATATAATATCGTGCGTCTTTAATGCACAAATACATTAAACATTAAACCTGTTTTTTGTGCAGAATCTGTAAGAATTCGTACGCACTGAATTCCAAGAACAGTGAAAAAGGTTGGGCTGATCCCCCCACGGGTCAACCCATACGCACCGCTTGCATAGTTGAAAAAGTTTGTGGCATTTTTGTGGCAAATAGTGCCCATTATGCCGGTTTTGCCGACTCAGCCGACTTATAAGCCCTTTACCGTCAACAAAACGTCAAATAGAAACCACCTTCACACGGTGGAAGTCGCAGGTTCGAATCCTGCAGCGCCCACCATTAAAATCTATAAGTTACGACCTTTACAGCCGAAAAAATCAACCCACATTTCAACCCACATCTATTGCACCATTGCAGTGTGCGTTTGTAGTGCCAGAAGAAACTGACCTTGCGCCGCCCGTGCTTGCTCCGAGTCCTGCTGGGTGTACAGATCCAGCGTCGTCTGAATCCGGCTATGCCGCAAAATTCCCTGCACCGTCTTCGGCTCAACCTTCCCCTTGTTCACCATCCAGTTGGAAAGGGAATGGCGGAGATTGTGCAATCCAAACCGATGCCCTTTGGGCACCTGCACTCCAGCCCCAATGGCAGCCTTGCGCAGGTGATCCGCTACGAACACAGCGGGCGAAAGTGGAACCCTCCCGTTTGCCTTGAAAGAAGGAAACACGAAATCCGTGTCCTTTCCATAAGGCGTCCGAGAATGCCAAGCTTTCAAATGACGCCCCAAGCGGGGGTGCAGCGGCACAACGCCGTCTGAACTTGCCGTCTTGGTTGCCCCGTCTTTTCCTCTTAACCAGCGTTTGGATACCCGTATCAGCTCATCCTCAAATCGGATGTCTGCCCACCGAAGCGCAAGCAACTCTGACGAACGCAGAGCGGTTGCGGCACACGTGAACACCAGAATGCGGTGCAGCGGACTGGATAATGTACGCAGGATCGACCGTGTTTGCTGCGGTGTGATGACAATAGCCCGGTAGTTTGTAGTGCTGCGTGTTTCGACGGGTTGCGCAGGATTTTTGGAGACAAGCTCATGCAGGATGCCGACTTTATAGATGCGCAGCATGACGCCGCGAATCTTAGAAACCGTTGTCCATGCAAGCCCCTTATCCGAGTGCATCGACTTCAGCCAGCGCTGAAGGTCGAGCGGTTTGATGTCCTCGGCGATCTCATTCCCCCAGCGGGGGATGAGATGCTGTCGGACAATCTGTTGAGTGTTTGAGGTCGTTCCTTCGGTTTTCGGACGCACGGCGTCCTCACCGAAGTCCGCCTTTAGATAGTGCTCGGCAAGGGATGCAAAGTGGAGGCGACCGGTAGCAGGGGTATCGCTGTTGATGCGGACGAGCAGGCCGAGTGTGTCCACCTCACGCCATGCGGCTTTCTCGCTCGGAAGATCCCGGACGAGGCCGATTGGCAGGGAGTTTTCAACCCGTCTTCCGTCTGCCGTAGCTACCCTGTATCGGAGCACCCAGGTGTCTCCTTCCTTGCGCGGCACTTTCTTCAATGATCCTCGCTGATAAGCCATAAAAGCTCCTCTCAGCGGGGACTGCCATGGATCAAATGATACCGCTTCGAGGCGATAGTTTCAGCGAGTTCCGAGAGCCGAAACACCCATACTCTGCGGATACCGCCCGTGCCGAGCGCATACGCTCCGACGACACCTTGGCGGGCGAGGGAGAGCAAGAATCTACGTTTGATGCCAAGAAACTTGGCAGCTTCATCTGCGGATACAAATGGTTCTTGGTTCAAGGTTATTTTTCTCCTTCCGCTGTGCGTCGATTACAGCTGTGTCCTCGCTTTTTGTGCGCCACAATCTCTCGCGACAATCAGAGGGATGCCTATCGGAAGATGCATACGAAACGTCCTCGATACGAAGTTGAGTCAAAATGGGTTCTGCAAGGTTCGCCTCATCTTTCCGGTATCCGTTATGCAATGTACATTTCAATACTTTCGCATAAATGAAAGAATGAGAGCAAGCTCATTTCGATTCAGAATGCTGGTTTGATTTTGTTCCCCCGACAGGCTAATCGGTAGGCTTCCTGCTTTGCGCCTTGCGCGATTTCTCTGCTTCAGCTTCCAAGCGGAGGTTTTCGGCGTGGTGCCGCATCGCGGCCTCGTAGATCATTTCCCAGGTAATGGGAAACTGTCCCCTCGCCCCGAGCAGTCGCACAATAGCGAACTCCGGGCGACTTTCGATCACAATCCTGCGCTTCTTGCCGTTCTCTTTAACGGACGAAGCAGAGACAAAAATTGTCTGTGCCTTGTGTTCAATGAGGTAACTCATTCACACTTTCTCCTATCACAACCCGGCCTGCCCGATTTTTTGTGTCGGCGAGATTGTCAGTTAAAGGCGACAAGTGCACGAGATGCACCTTCGCGGCCAGGGGTGTAGGGAGCGGTACGCTTCCCTTGCTTACGTCGTGTTACGGTCATTCTTACGACACGCAAGGTCATACACAGTTACGTCATTTTTCTGCGCAAAACCGGTGATCGCGCGATATGCACGCGGTAAATCCCTCCTGTCCCACCAGCTGTACCCAGAGGCCGCTGTCCGTGATTGGTCCTACGCATAGCACCGCCTGCAGCCTGCCGCGCAGAACGGGCTCAACCAACTCCAGCGACTTTGCCGTCTCAACGACCACACCGGAAGGTTCATCGCCTGAGGGATGCAATACCGGACTCGCGCCATACAGCAGTGGCAGAACCGCAGAGTACGTGTATGGCGAATAGCCGACCCGGTAAGGTCCGCTGTCCACCTCTACCTGAAATCTTCCCAAATCCCAGGCGCGTTCGGCATGGCTCAGAGACAAGGATGATTCCTGGACAAACAGGCTGCTCGCTGCGGTCAACACTACACTCCGTGTCGATCGCACGAACAGCTTTACACCGATGTCTCTCTCGAGTGACGCCACCCTTCTGGTGAGTGACGTCGGAATAATCTCGAGCCTTTCTGCTGCCTGGTTGAAGTTGCCTTCCTGTGCGATCACGACGATGAGGACAGTGACCTCGATTGGACTTCCGTCTTGCATACAGACCTTCCTTGATGAGTTTGGGGAAGAGACACCAAGAGCGTTTGCAATATTCCGCGGCTTAGGAATGCCCTTTCTTCAATCCGCACTCCGGTATGTGAAAGAGGGCCGACAGATGGGGAAGACCTGCCGGCCGCATCAGGAATGGACTTTCTGGCAATCTGCGCCAAGTTGAGCCTGTGGCGTCCAAAATCGCGCCACTATAAGCTAATACGATTCATCCTTCCTTCGACAGAAGTCCAATACTCTTTTGAGGGCTGGTGATTACCTGGGGTAATGACTGCGCCGGCCAACTCATGGACTGGCGGTCAAGGTCATTTGATTGCGCGTACAATTGGATGGCATTTGTGATGGGATGTCTTCGAATTCTATTCCACGACGGCCCAATTGATGACCTGCCGTGTTTCAAAGCCAACGTTCTGCCACTTCCCATCCACTACTTCCAGCAGAACGGGGGAGGAGGAACGATGGCACGCAACAGCACCAGGTACATGGAATCGGTGATCGCCCTCGCCGAGAAACTGAACTTCGGCCGCGCCGCACAGGAACTGGAGATCAGCCAGCCGATGCTTACGAGAAACATAGCTGAGCTCGAGGCAATTGCCGGTGTCCAGCTCTTCACCAGGAATCATCGGACGGTAAATGTAACCGCTGCAGGCGAAGCCTATATTGAGAAGGCGCAAATCGCCCTCCTCTATGGGGAAAGGGCGCTCCTGGCTGCGCGCGCGGTGGGTGAGAACGCCAAGACTGTGTTGTATATCGGCAAGTCTCCGTATACCGACCCGGCGCTGACCTCCATGCTCCTTTCCATCAAACTGCCATCTCACCCGGATTTGCGCATTGAGCTGACGAGCCAGTATTCCTACGGGCTTACGCAGGAACTGATCGACGGTGGACTCGATCTGGCCATCGTTACCGAGCCACCGAAGTCACGTATCCTGACTACACTCAAGGTAGCGGAAGATCCCTTTTACATTGGCATGTCGAAGCAGGATGAGTTGGCGGCAAAACCGTCTTTGACGCTCGATACGATGGCGGGCCGCTGCTGGGTCATCTTCGAGCGCCGGATTCATCCGCCGATCTACGACGCCGTCATGAAGCTTGCCGAAAGCAGAAAGATCACTCCTGCGAAGATCTACCACATCACGGCCCCGGAAGAGGCTTTTCCGTTTGTTGCCGATGGCTCATCCGTTGCATTTTTTGTCAAAGCGGGCGCGCTGGTCATGGCCCGCAATGGCATCACGGTGCGGCCTCTTGCCGAGAAGACGCTCCTCCTGAAGACCTATCTTGCATCGCGCACAGACAATGAATCAAAGATCGCAAGCGAGCTGGTGAGAACCTTCATGACCGGCATTGCGGATTGGGATTAGGACGGCGAGCAAGGTTTGCTTTCTGTTGCGGTTCAGTGATCCGGCCGGCTCTCACGGTACGGTAGATCAGTCGGTAGAACTTCTCAACTCCTCTGTAATTGTGATTCGGACCGGACCGAACCACTTACAGTTTGGGCAAGAGATCATTCCCGTGGAGATGACCCTCAAATCAGTCTCGTCCAGATTTATCAAGTGCCCGCACTTGGGACACTTGTGAACGCTCTCCAACTCTCTCCGCCCCTCATCCTTAGTTGATTGATTCGTCATCTGTTATGTTCCGATCTCCTGCAAAGATTTCTCCCAACATGCACATTCCAAGTTCGCTCTTATCTCAACCAAGACCGCATCCATCGGTAGCTGGTATCCAGTCATCCGTGCGGAAAGAAAATTGAAAAACTGCGCGTTCGCGGAAACGGGGTATCGCGTGTCGCTGTAGCTGCAGCGTGTTCACGCGGTGTCGCGGCGGTGTTCCTGCCAGATGCGGAGACTGCGGGGCACTGGCTCGCAGGCAGGTTGCTGCCTGGCGACGTGGTGCTGGTGAAGGGTTCGCGCGGCGTCCATATGGAGCAGGCCATTGAGGGGCTGTTCAACGGCCCGGCAGTCCAGTAATCTTCAAGCGATCTGCTTGCCGGCTTCTGCGCCGGCCGACTGATCGAATACTGATTCCACGGTGATCTTCACCAGATGATGCATGGGCGGCAACTGCTTGGGCGAGGCCTTTAGTTGCTCAGTAGTTTCGTCGAAGAGCTGGCCTGAGTCGAGTAGTTCGGCGGTTCCCTTGATCTGATAGCCCTTGCCGGTCGTGGTATCGACCACGGTGACGGCGACCTTCTTGTTTTCCTCGAGGTTCCTGCGCGTCTTCAAAGAGAAGAGATCTGCGAAGAACACATGATACTCATCGAGCAGTTTGAGGGTGCCTTTGGGAGTGACGTTGGGCATGCCGTCGCGGGAGGCGGTTGCCACCCATGCGAGCTTGCCGGGAAGAAACTCCTGAACGTGCTTGGGAATGCTGACCATGATGGTGTCTCCAGAGAGAGTTGGCGGATCTTTTCTTTTGTCCGGCAGGACGATTGTGCCGCCGGACAAAGGCCGAGCGGCGAAGGCAACTGATATGCCGCGAAAGATGGTGAACCTGTAACATGCGGGTTCTTACTGCCGCTATTCCGATTCTGGCAGGTCGCGGCCCGCGGCGTTGTAGCGGGCACTACATGGTCGGGAGTTTTTGGGGGAAATGGCAGTGAATCAGCCGGCGACGGCGAGATCGCGGATGAAGAGAAGCTTGCCTTCGGTGCGGATCTTTCCCAGATCGCGGAGTTTGCCGAGGGTGCGCGTCACGCTGACGCGATGGGCACCGACGATGAAGCCGATCTCCTCGTGGGTAAGGGGGAAGGCGATGGTCCAGCCGCCGGCAACGCGGGTGCCGGCTTCACGCGCGACGTTGACCAGCACCTCGTAGAGGCGGTCGTCGAGGTTGGGCTCGGCGAGAGCGCCGACCTTTTCCGAGAGGTACTGAATGCGGCGCGAGAGATTGCGAATGACGGCAAGGCCGACGGCGGGGTAATCGAGAACCAGGCTCTCGAAAGGCTTGCGGTCGATGCCGCAGAGGAGGGTGCGCTCAAGGCAAGTGGCCCCGACGGGATACTTGCCTTCTTCGAGCAGGACGTTTTCGCCGAGCCACTCTCCCGCGCGGCGGATGTCGAGGGTGAGGATGCGCCCTTCTTCGGTCACCTTCCAGAGCTTCACTGCGCCCATCTTGATGAGATACATGCTGTCAGCGCGGTCACCCTGGCGGAAGATCTCTTGGCCGGCGGAGAGACTTTTGCGGACGAAGCGCCTGGCGAGATCGGTCATGGCCTCGGACGGCACGCCTTCAAAGAGCCAGACCTGGCCGAAGCAATGTGGATGGAGAACGGCGCCCGGACCAGCCATCTGCGCACAGAGGCACGCATTGCTCATAAGTCTTCCTTTCGCTTCGGCTGCAGGGAAACCGCTGGAAGTGCATCCAGGCCCGGAGCTTTCAGCATAGATGATGGCCGCTGGCAGGTGCGGAGCCAAGCAGACAGTCCGGGTTGCCGAGGGCAATCCCGTTTTCAAACAGGGCCTTGTTGAATAATCGCCAAAGCGCCCGCTCCTTCTCAGGAAACTCCTTCAGCTTTTTCTTGTTGGAGCCAACACGAATACACTCCATTCCGCCGAACTGAACCGGCTGCCGGTAGGCGCGTTCAATTTCCAGCAAGACTAACGCCTTCCCATTGATGTGCGCTTCCAAAAAGGCGAAAGTGAATCTTAGGCGTGAGCAGCCGTGGCAGTCAGTTCTACAGTTCCTCATTGCCCATCTTGGCAGCGCGTAGCTTGAAGTTCGTCCCAACGAGTGCGTGAGTCGTATCCTCGACACCCAATATCAGATAAGCAAAAGCCTTGCCTACCAGTGCCGCGGAGTTCGACAGAGCCGAGATCTATTCGCCAATCTCCTTAGAGAGACTCTTCCGAGGACTACAACGATGCTCCAAGGAGAACGATCTGAGAACGGGTACTCAGATCTGGGCCAGACCACCATCGACACAGATTTCGCTGCCGTTCACAAAACTTGAGTCGTCGGAAGCGAGAAAGAGAGCTGTTGCCGCAATCTCTTCTGAGCGTCCGAACTCTTTGCGTGGAATTCCTGACAGGAAGTATTCCTTCGCTTCTGCCGGAAGATTGGCCATTGCGTTCGTCGCAATCGGCCCGGGGCTGAGCACGTTGACGCGAATCCTGCGCTCCGCAAGTTCCACCGCCCAGGAGCGCGCAAACGACCGCAGCGCAGCCTTGCTGCCTGCATACACGCTCAACCCCGGCATCCCCTTGAGATGAGCGATCGACCCATTCATGATGATCGATCCGCCATTGCGCATCATGGGTAGCGCCTTCTGCACAGTAAACAATGTACCGCGGCTGTTCAGGGAAAAGAGGCTGTCGAACTGGTCTTCTGTAATCTCTCCGAGCATGGCCCGGCCGCCATGACCGGCGCTGGCAAACACCACATCGATATGGCCCTTCTCCCGTTTTACCGTCTCATAGAGCCGATCGAGGTCGGTCAGCTTCGCAGAGTCTCCTTGTACTCCGGTCACATTCCGTCCGATCGCCTCGACTGCCTTGTCCAGATTGTCTTGCTGGCGGCCTGTGATGAACACGTAGGCTCCCTCTTCCACAAATAGTTTTGCCGACGCCATCGCCATACCGGAGGTTGCTCCGGTGACCACTGCCACTTTCCCGTCCAACTTGCCCATCCCTGATCTCCTTGTTCCCCGTTGAGGATTGATTGAAAATCCGAATCACCCATCCACCCAACTCGCGGGTGAGCATGAACGTTGCATACGCGATCGGTCGCCGTAGTCAGACGACACCGACTGGCGAAAGGTTACAAAGTCTCGTCCCATCGGTGGAACTGCAGGTGTTCCCAAACAATTGGGCGCTGATTTGTGAAAAATTGGGAAGCGAGCAGAAGATGGAGCTGGCTATGAGAATAGGCTTGGTAGGTTTCTTGTGTCTTCCACGTTTCATGCAACACGATGAAGCTAGGCTCTCGGTGGAGGCGCAAGCCGCCCCGGTGTATTACGACAAACGTGCAAGCCTCGCCGGATCACTAATGTTAAGTCGGCTAATCAGCGGCGATCGGAATCGCAGATCAGGCGCCGCTGCGAAGTACAGCGCCGGGCCTGCCTCTCTTTGCCTGACCTCGAACTCCGCCGATCACGACATTGGGGTGCAGGCGTCGCCAGGGCCGTGCGCTACATAGTTTTGTATTCTTCTTTCAGCCACGTGCCTACCCAGATCAACGCGAGAAGAACCGCCGGGGGCGCCGGGGGCTGACCATGTCCAAGCTGCGCCGCGATGGCTCCGCCAAGATATGCTGAAACTGGAAGCAATCCAAAAGGGCGGGTTTTGGGCACTAGGAAAAGCGCAGCGCTCGCCAACTCAAGAACGGCCAGTATCATGAGTTTTGGACCGTCAAAGCCCAGCGCTGTCATTTGTGCCACGATCCCAGGAACATGCGCGAACTTCGCGAATGAGCTTCCCACGAGTGCAATGCTCGGTAGGAAAATCAGAATGTTGCTCACAATATTGCGAACTTTCGAAACTCTCGTAGCTGTCATCATCGTCTTTCCTTTTTTGAGTGGTTGCCCTCCTTCAAATCGCGCCGCTTGGGTTGGGGTGTGCCCCAACCCAAGCAAGCACAGAGTTTCCACCACAAGCGTGGACGTTAACCCTGAGATTTAGCGCCCGACTGGCGTGTCGCTATTACGAACTGCCTCAGCGCCGCGCCAATTTCGTCGGGCGAGTCCTCCTGCACGAAGTGCCGGCCTTTGACGGTCACTTCCTGCTGGTTTTTCAAGGTCTCGCAGAACTGCCGGTTTGCGCTGCCCGCCGTGATAACCGCTCCGGGTTCGGCGGCAATGAACAGTTTCGGAATCTGACTTTGGCTGAGCCATTCCGAATATGTCCGGACAATCGAAGTCACGTCCTCGGGTTCGCCGGCGACTGAGGTCTGTCGCGGCCAAATCAACGTCGGCAGCCGTGCTTCGCGCTCGGCATAAGGAGCACGGTAGGTGGCCATCTCCTCCTCGCTAAGGGACCGAATAACCCCCTCCGTCAGTATTTTTTCGACAAAGGCGTTCTGGTCCAGAACGATGTGTTCGCCTGCGCGTTATTTAGCCTCACGGAGAGAGCATTGTCGTCCATCTTCCTTGGAAGAGACCGAGAACTCGCGAACCACGTTTTGTGGAAGAGATATCCAAATGCTCGTGCCGTGAGTCAACAGAATCAAACATGCAACTAGACCCCGACGTATACACAGCCCAGGAAGACTTCGACGGGCACGAAGGAATTGCTAAAATGCGACTCATACGGAGCGGCGGGGTTGGATTCGATTACTTCGGCGAGAGTTAGTCCCTGCCGTTTCCTTGTTCCCACTGTCTCGCGTACGCCGGTCAGCATGTCGAGCGAACGCTGCAATTGTTCACGGTCGCCAACCGCTCCATGCCCTGGGATAATGACCGTGCCCGCAGACGCCAGACGCAGATTTGCTTCGGTGGCGTGGATCATTCCGTCGATGTGGCCTCCACTCGCGGCATCAATGAAGGGATATAATCCGTTCGACCATGTATCCCCGACGTGCAGGATGTCGAGCTCTTCAAAGTGGACGCTGATATCGCCATCGGTATGAGCCGGTGGATAAGCTCTCATCATCAGATTCACGTCTCCCATCCTTGTGTGTTTCTCTGTTTCGAAGAGGTCTGTCGGGAGGGCGCTAGCGCGCGAGGCCGGAAAGAGCGCGCCAAGCGCGTCGTTGTATTGGGTTGTGGCCAAGCGCTTCAGCGTGTTGAGGTGAGCGGTGATGATGGCGCCTTTTGCCTGAACCCATTCGTTACCATCGGTGTGGTCGAAGTGCCAATGTGTATTGATTAGGTGGGATGGAGGGAGCGAAGAGACTTGAGAGAGGGCTTGAACAATCTGCGTTTGTTCGGGGCTCCAGCCTGCATCCACCAGCAACAGTGAAGTGGCCTGGGCGAAAACACCGATGTTTCCACCAGTACCAAACAGCACGGACAATCCGCCGTGGAGTGTCTGACTCTTCATAGAAGATCTTGCGGCTGCTTCGCGGCTCTGTGTCACATATTGAAGCGTATGAGATGTAACCATATTGTCTCCTGAAGCATAGGCGCTTCGGTTAGGCGAGCGTGACTCGCCTGAACAGGTCATTGAAAGCCGCGACATTGACGAACGCCACCACTTTCGTCACCTTGTCGTTCTCCAATTCAAGAAACCACGCGTAGCTGTTGTGATAAGGCTTGCCATCTTTCGCAGTTCCATCCACATCTGCGTGAATGACCAGGCTGGTACCTTCGGCGTAGATGGCATGGACTGTCGGGGTCAATCGACCGTCAATGCGAGCCGCAAAAGGTTTCATCACTGTATCGATAAACGACGCCTTCGAGGTATAGACCGCCGGGACGACGGTCTCGCCGACAATCGTCCACGTCATATCATCTGCAAGCAGGTCGTAGGGCGCTCCAGTTCCCGCCCTCCATGCGTCGCAGGCTTTCTGCATCAAAGCTTTGTTCTTCATTTCCACTTCTTTTTTTTCTTCGATTGTCAGTTCAGGCATCTGTCTTCCTCCCGATTCGTTTTGGTCGATTCATCTTGCCCCGCGAACGGGACATCCTTACTTATGAGATTGGGTCAAAGGGAAATACGCATGCCCGATACTGCATGATCATTGCCTAATACTCCAGATGCGGGGGATAGACTGGTGTAGGTAGCAGAATCGAGAAGATGAGCGATGACAAGCCCGAAGTCCGCTGAACTTGCAAGCCTAATCTTTGCGAACGCACGACACGAAGGCGCTCATGCAACGCCCGTTGCCGGATTGCACTTGTTTCGCGAATCGGCACCGACTGTTCCCGACCAATGCGTACAAACCCCCGCGTTAGCCGTCGTGGCTCAGGGCGCAAAAGAGCTTCGCTTAGGGGACAAATCGTACGCTTATGACTGCAATCAATATCTTGTGGTGTCACTTGATCTGCCGATGGCAGTCAGTGTGACCAAGGCGACGCGCGGAGAGCCATATCTCGGGTTGCGATTCGATCTTGATCTCAGCCTGCTGTCATCCCTTGAAGCCAACATTCCACGGAGAAGAGGGGGAATCTATGAAGGCTTATATCTTAGCCGCATGACGGCGGACTTGCTCGATCCGCTCATACGGTTGCTTCGTTTGCCGGCACGGCCACAAGACATTCCAGTGATCGCTCCTCTTCTGCAGCGCGAGGTCTTGTATCGCTTGACTCAAAGTGAACAAGGTGAGCATTTGAGACGTGTCGCTCAGATTGAGAGTGAAGGAAATCGGATCGCTCGTGCGATTGCATGGCTGAAGGCGAATTTTATGCGCCCATTTTCTATAGGCGCATTGGCAGACGCCGCCAATATGAGTCCGTCTGGTCTACACCACCACTTCAAGACGATTACGAAGATGAGTCCGCTTACTTTTCAAAAGCATCTTCGCCTTCAGGAGGCGCGTCGTCTAATGCTCGCTCATTCGCTCGATGCCGCGACGGCGGCTTACAAGGTGGGCTATGTAAGCCCATCCCAGTTCAGCAGAGAGTACAAACGCCTATTCGGCGCACCTCCTTCTTACGATGTGCAACGGACGCGCCAAACATGGGATGTGCATAGGGGGCAAGAACGCGGCCGGCCCTCCAAGGCCTAAAGGATGCGGGACATTATGCATCTCGACGACGATTCTTCTGGAGCGAAGGGTGCGGCTGCCGCCGAGCGTCTGAGGGCAATGTCGGCGATCCTGAAGCACAGCGGGCCGAGCCTGCATTAAACAACAACCCAAGAAGAAAAGGACCCCACGTCAGACAACATCTAACATGGGGTCTTCTTCATCGCTACCCACCCCAACTCCCCGTCGTTGGCGCGTAGCAGGGCTTCCGCGAAGGCGAGTACGCCGCCCTGTACCTCAACCGGATGGAGACTGTAGCTGTAGGCGATGCCCTCGACGGTGCTGCAGTCGTGAATAGACAGAATGCGTTCGATCCAGGCGTGTCGTAAGATAGGCCAAAGTAAGTGAGGAAATGGCTTATGCGTCTAGGGTTCCTCGTCGTCCTCGTGGCGCTTTGCTCTGTGTGGAGAATGTCCGCGGCGCAAATTGCCGCTCCTGCGACTTCGTCGGCCGCGCCGTTTTCCCCGGAACCAGTGATACAGGTTCCGGCGGACGAGACGGCCTTCAAGGCGGCGAGGGGAGTGACTGACCCGAAGCATCGCACGGAAGCCTATGAGGTGTTTCTGCGGGACTTTCCTAAGAGCAAGCGGGCTCAAACGGCGCGCGAGAACCTGCTCAAGACCCTTTTCTTGCTGGAGCCGAGGGACATTCCGGAGATTCACCGTGTTGCCAAGGCCTATGTCGATAACGCAGCACAAGGGCAGCAGCGTTCCGTAGCCGAGAACGAGATGGCTTACGATCTGGCGGAAGCGCTTCCCCACGGCGCTGACCTGAAGGCGGCGGAAGCATGGTCCAAAGACGCCACTTACGGGAGGACGCATGAAGTCATCGCACGTGAGATGAAGGATAGCTCCCGTGAAGCTAAGTTACCCCCACCTTCGGCTGAACTCATCCACAAGGAATGGGAGGAAGAAAGAGCCAACAACCTCCAGACTCTTGGCAACGTTTATTTCGCCGAGGGCAGGCTTGCGTTGTCCTGGGCGACTCTTGATCAAGGGTCCGCCCTTGAGCACAGCGACGACGCCGGTATCGATGCCCTTCGCGGGCAGATCGCCCATGCCCGGCATGAGGATGCCGAGGCGCTTGACCATCTTGAAATTGCTGCGAGTTGGGGCGATCTTACCGAGAAGCAACAGGCTTTGCTCAACGAACTGTATGCCGCAGCTCATGGCGGCAGAACCTCGGGTCTTGAAGCGGAGATTGACAGACGTTACGCGAAGTTTCCCCAACCGTTCACGCCAACGCCGCATCTGGGCGGGTCGAGCCGGCATCCCGTGCTTGTGGAGCTTTACACCGGCTCTGGGTGTCCTTCCTGTTTGGCTGCGGACTTCAGCGTTGACGGCGTTCTCAAGGCCTATCCGCGCAGTGACGTCGTCGTTCTCGCTTTTGACCTGCATACTCCCGTTCCCGATCCTCTCGCGAATCCCGATTCGATAGCGCGAGCGCAATTTGACGGCGTGTCTGGGGTTCCCTCGCTCGCGGTGGGCGGCCAAGTTCTGAAGGAAGTCGACGGCGACCGTTCCACGGCAAAGAGCAGCTTTGAAAAGATCGAGCAGGCGATCGACTCGCAGCTTCGGGAGGCGACCGGCGTGACGATCCAACTCTCCGCGACGCTCGACTCGGGTGCTGTCGCTACGCAGGCTAAGGTGCAGGTGGAAAACGCTGCGGCGTTGCGGCAGGTACTCGCCCGGAGCGTTGCGCCTGATCATTTCGAGCCGGCTACAAAAGAGTTGAAGGCTACCTCCGCTGATACGCCCGCGTCTGCGGAACAGACCCCGAAGCTTGTCCTTAACTTCGCTCTTGTGCAGCAGGTGGTGCGCTACAGCGGAACAAACGCATTCCGCTTCCACCCCATGGTGGTCCGTGCCCTCGCAAAGCCATCCGAACAGGGCTTCCCTGTCTCCCTTACCGATACGTCCGGCGCGTCATTCCGCTTCGATCCCGACAGCATCAGCAAGGGTCTGGCTTCGTACCTCACAGGCTTTGAGCAGCATAACGACAAGTTCGGCACCGCTCACTTTCGAATCAAAGACACCAGACTTCCGTTGGAACAACTTGCGGTGGCTGCGTGGGTGGAGGATATTCGGACGCATCGAGCGGTTGCAGCAGCTTACGTGTCTTTGCAGGCGCAGACGAAGAAAGCGGCTCGATGACTTTTCAGCAGAGCTCACTTGAAAAACAGGAGGGCGATGTATTCGTTGAATCCCCGAACGACTCGCCCAACTTTGTAACGCCAGCGTGCACGGCGACGGCGTCTTCACCCGTGCGTCTCAAAGCCCCAACCCCGTGAGGAAAACATCGATCTGGCTCCGCGTGCGGGGTCTCGAAATAGGATCGCGTGATATGTTCGGACGGATGCTCGACTTCCTCTTGGAATCGCCAAGATGAATCCTGGCCTAGATTCAAAAGTTTAGATCCTGATTCATCCTTTGGATCTGCTCCGTCAAAGTCATCAGGCTCTAGGCAGACGAAGGCGACACATACCGGCCCAAGCCCATTGGTTCATTGTCCTCAGCACTTGACGGGCAGCGACCTGAGCACGAACACTGGACCTGGAACGTCGCAGCGCCTCAGCCCTTGCCTGATCGTCCGACGGCGTCTAGCGCCTCGCGAAGGTCGTTCGCTTCCTCGTCGGAAATCGGGACGACAGTGTTGACTTGGTCCTGCACGGCCCAGACGCTTTCACGCATGGCATCACCGGAACGCGTCAGATCCACGAAGACACGCCGCTCGTCCTTGACGTCGCGGCGGCGAGTGACGAAGCCGGCCTGTTCCAAACGCTTGACGAGCGGCGTGATCGTTCCGGTGTCCATGCCGAGCTTCGCTCCCAGTTCGCCGACCGAGCGCGGCGCGGAGCCGAGAAGCTCCAGCATTACCAGATACTGGGGGAACGTGAGCCCAAGCGGCTCGAGAAACGGCTTATGCATTCGAACGAGACAATTGGCCGCGCGGTAAAGCGCGAACGCAAGCTGTTTGTTCACTTCGTGCCGGGTCCGGTCGGAAGAGTCTGGCATATGTCTTTAGTCTGGCATATGTCTTTAGTCTGGCATATGTCTTTAGTCTGGCATATGTTGTTATCTTGCGCGCAACTCTCTTGCGCGCAAGCATATTGCGTGCTATATATGTGTAAGTCATATCCGACCGTCCGAAGTGCCGCAATCCGATCAATGATGAAGCTGAAACCGAAGGAGTAACATGCCGGAAGCCCAACTATTCCATGACGTCGTCCGTGCTCGTAAATCGATGCGTAGCTACCTTGCCGATCCTGTGCCCGATGCCTTGCTTCAGGCTGTGCTTGACGATGCGCGATACACGCCGTCAAACTGTAACGCACAGCCGTGGGTGGTCCACATCGTTTCGGGCGCGACCCGCGACAAGCTTAGCAAAGCGATGCTCGCGGCGGCGGCAGAGGGTCGGTTTACCCCCGATTTTCCCTGGAGCACTGACGATTTTTACGGCGTTTATAAAGAGCGCGCCCAGGCGCAGGGCGCCGCCTATTTCCAGGCGGCTGGTATCGAGCGCGGTGAGGCAGAGGTACGCCGCCTCTCCATGTTGCGTAACCTGGAATTCTTCGGCGCGCCGCACGTTTGCCTGCTTTTCATGGC
>Ga0224527_1001007_pt1 | contig 15476 bp, 8 predicted proteins | sample CBST0metaG_FD_179882 | JGI IMG/M metagenome (GOLD analysis project Ga0224527, IMG submission 179882) | Peat soil microbial communities from Stordalen Mire, Sweden - C.B.S.T0 | ecosystem: Environmental > Terrestrial > Soil > Wetlands > Peat | place: Sweden: Norrbotten County, Stordalen Mire... | reverse complement strand
ATATGTATATCCTCTTTGTGTCATATATTTTTCGTACCTTTATGTGAAAATAGAAACAAGCTATGAATTTACTCAACTTCAGCGAACATTATCCGGACGAGGCGAGTTGTATTGCAAAGTTTAAGGAGTATCGGGAACGGCAAGGAGTTGTGTGCCCACGTTGTGGAAGCACTTCACATTATTGGCAAGCAAGCCGATTGCAATTTGAATGCAAGCAATGTCATTCACGTCAGGGGTTACGAAGTGGCACAGTGATGCATCGAAGTCATTTACCTTTTCGCTATTGGTTTATAGCGATGCACTTATTGACAAGCACCAAGAAAAGTTTCTCATCCAAAGAGATTCAACGACAATTAGGGCATAAGCGCTATGAGCCGATATGGGAGATGATGCACAAAATACGTTTGGCAATGGGTAATCGAGATGATGAATATACCCTGGATGGTGAATTGGAATTAGATGATGGCTTCTTTTCAACGGAAACACAAAAGGAAGAAAAGCAAGATAAATTGAAGCGAGGTCGTGGCAGTCAAAAGAAGACTAAGGTTTTAGTAATGGCAGAAAGCACTAAAGTAACATCTTGCAAACCCAATGAAAAACCTCGCAAGGTAAGGTGTATCAAGATGAAAGTGATTCCGGATCTCAAAGCAGCTACCATTACTCCTATTGTGGAAGCCCATGTTTCAAGCACATCTAAGATAGATTCGGATAACTCGACATCTTATGTTAGATTGAATGAAATTGTAGGGGAGCACCACCATGAGGTCATTGACACAAGAGATATCGCAATAGTACTCCCTTGGGTACATGTTGCTATTAGCAATGCCAAGAGATTAATATCAAGCATATTTCATGACATCAAACCAGCGTATTTGCAATTGTATCTCAATGAGTTTTGCTACAAATTCAATCGAAGGTATTTTGGTGAGAACTGTTTTGACAGATTGTTGATAGCCTGTCTGAAGACCAATACAGACTTTAGGCGATTAAACGGATAATCATAAAAATCTAATACTATCTATCTCTACTTTTTGGATGTGAAAAAGAGATGGAATAGAACACGCCGCCAGAGTATATGCAAGAACAAATAAAATCCGCAGCAGTTATTGATGATAACACTCCCTATCAAACTATTGATAGGTTTGGCTTTTCCAGCGCATGGTGTGGCAAACTTACTATTGCTAAGAATTTCGCACTATATAATACGCTTGGTTTTCTTTGTTACGGGTTCGTATTGATGAAAATGAATTCTGGACAGAAGAAACTGCTAACGCCGGGGCAGCTCATGCAGCGGGTGCTATGGTGGGTGCTTAAATAATTAAAATGGGGCTATAATTATAATTAATATTAAAACCAAAAAAACATGAACATGAAAACATTTAATAATGATAGCTGAGTTGATGTGGATAAAAACAGCAAATATAAATAGAATAAAATATTAGCCATATAAAACGTTGTTTGATATAATAAATAAATTGTTAATACAATGAAGTATAATGATAAAAATATACCAATTTGCTTTCTAAGAGTGCATAGAGGGAAATTGACATTGGTGAAATTTTTAATTTTTTCAATGCTTTCTTTAAGTTCTGCACTGGTTGCACAAAATATGTATACAATCCAGGGAAAGGTATTTGATGAAAAGGACATGCCTATGATTGGTGCTACAGTGGTAGTTAAGGGAGACCTGAAAATAGGTACAATTACAGATGTTAACGGTAAATTTACATTGAATGTACCAACAAAACAACCTGTAATTGTTATTTCTTATGTGGGGTACAAATCAGAAGAGATTAATACAGAAGGGAAAAAATTTATTACTGTTGATATGGCAAGCAACAGTGTTAATTTAAATGATGTTGTTGTTGTCGGTTATGGACAACAGAAAAAAGAAAGTGTGGTAGGCGCTATTGTCCAGACATCGGCGAAAGAACTTGAGAAGTCAACCGGCTTACCAGACTTAGCTTCGGCTTTAACAGGGAATCTGCCGGGAGTTATTACAATGACATCAACGGGAAAACCCGGTGATGATACGCCTCAGATACTAATTCGTGGTGAAAGTACTTGGAATAATTCACAACCATTGATTTTAGTGGACGGTGTTGAACGTCCTATAAACAGTGTCGATATAAATTCTGTAGCGAGCATATCCGTATTAAAAGATGCGTCTGCTACGGCAGTATTCGGCGTAAGAGGTGCTAATGGTGTTATCCTGATTACCACAAAACGTGGTAAAGATGGCAAGGCAACTATTTCGGTCGCTGTCAATACAACGGTGGAGATGCCTCAGATGTTAGCTTCCACATATGATTCGTATGATGCTCTAAGTATTCGTAATCAGTCCATTGAGAATGAATTGGGTTTGTATCCCTCTGCATGGGGAAAATATACTCCTAATGGTGAACTTGATAAATATCGCAATCAAACTAGTCTTGCACAGGAAGAGCAATACCCGAATGTCAATTGGCAAGATGCAACGGTGAAGAAAGCCGATATGGCACACAATATTACTATGGATATCTCGGGAGGTACGTCAGAGACAAACTATTTTACTTCGATTGACTATCAGGATGAGGGTAGTATTTTGAAAAGTTACCCTAATGATAAAGGATATACGGCAGGGTATGGTTTTAAGCGTCTGAATGTCCGGAGTAATTTGGATTTTAATTTAACTAAAACAACTACTTTGAAAGCCGATTTGGCCGGTTCTTATGGAGTAGTGCAGGATGATTACGGTCAGGATCCATGGGAATACCGTCTTTGGCAAAGTATCTATAGCAATCCTCCTGATGTTTATCTGCCTGAATATCCAAACGGATCATGGGGATATTATCCTCCAAACACAGTAGGGACTATCAATTCAGCATCAACGTTATCAAACAATGGTATCCGATATACAACTACAAAAACAATCAATACAGACTTTACATTGAAGCAGGATTTGAGTATGATCTTAGATGGATTGTCAGCACAGGGAATGCTTGCTTATGATAATAGCTTCGTGTCTGTCGGTGGCATTTATGACAACGGAAATGTTCAACAAACCTATATTGATCCTGTGACGGGTGTGGTAACGAATAGTAATTATTTAGGAACAAATCAATTCGATTGGATACCCACTCGTTGGTCTCCCAATGCAGACGCTGATGTTAGTCCGGATGCTACTTATCGTCACACGTTTTATCAAATCCAATTGAATTATGCTAAAAAGTTTGGCAAAAATGATGTTACAGGTTTGGGCTTGTTCAGTCGTGATGAAAGCGCTACCGGAAGTGAAATTCCTTACTATCGGGAAGACTGGGTTAGCCGGCTCACTTATAATTATGCTGAAAAATATTTTGCTGAAGCTAATGGAGCATACAACGGATCTGCACAATTTGGTCCCGGTCATCATTTTGGATTCTTTCCCTCTATGGCATTAGGATGGATGGTTAGCAATGAAAAGATAATGAAAAAGGTTAAATTCTTAGATATGTTGAAGTTGCGTGCTTCCTGGGGACAAGTAGGTAGCGATGATGTTGCTGGTCGTTGGCTGGATCAGACCACTTGGTCGTATGGAGGATCTGTCTCTTTAGGAAATAATCCAGGCATTACCAGTCCATACCAATGGTGGAGTGTAACACAAGTCGGCAATCCGGATATCCATTGGGAGGTAGTAACAAAAACTAATCTTGGCGTTGATTATGCTTTCTTAGGAGGGTTAATTGCCGGAAATTTTGATGTTTTTCGTGATTTACGGACTGATATTCTTATGACCGGGAGTTCGCTTGCAGTACCTTCTTACTTCGGTACGACTCCTGCAACGGCTAACATCGGTATTGTTCGTAATATAGGATATGAGCTGGTTATTCGCCTTAATAAACAGATAAACAAGGACTTGAGGCTTTATGGTAATTTCGATATGACACATGCCAGAAATCAGGTTATTTACGCCGACGATCCTCAATTATATGATGCTTATCAGAAAGCAGCAGGGAAACCAGTTGGTCAGAATTATTCACAGGTAACCTATGGTTACTATAACAACTGGGATCAGGTTTATGGCAGTACCCAATTGAATACGTATGATGCTGAGAAATTACCCGGTAATTTGAATATCATTGACTATAACGGAGATGGAGTGATTAATTCGAAAGATAATGTTCCATATTCGTATCCCAGCTATCCTGAGAACACTTTTACTACTACTGTTGGGTGTGATTGGAAAGCTTTTAGCCTGAGTGTCATGTTTTATGGGGTGAACGACGTTAGTCGTTACCTTCAGTTGACAAGTTTTTCGGGTAGTTTAGACGTTGTGTATAAACAGGGTACTTATTGGACGAAGAACGATCAAAATGGAAATATTCCTATGCCGAGATGGGATTCCCATATGGATTATGGCGGAACAACGCTTTATTTATTTGATGGTTCCTATCTTCGCTTAAAGAATGTGCAGCTTGCTTATACTTTCAAGAAAGAGTGGTTGCAAAAAATTGGAATTAATACGCTTAAAGCTTATCTGAATGGCGAAGATTTATTCTTGTGGACTAACATGCCGGATAGCAGGGAAGTAAATACAGGTGGTACTACTGCTTATCCCCTTTTGAAACGTGTTACTTGTGGACTTAATGTAACCTTTTAAAAATTAGATTAATGAAAAATCATATAAATATAATCGGAGGGGTTTTTCTATTGTGGTTAATGATTGGATTAACCTCATGTAATAGTTATTTAGATAAAGCTCCAGATTCAATAGTTTCTCCAACAGATGCTTTTATTAATTTTACCAATTTTCAAGGATTTGTAGAAGAGTTGTATAGTGCTGTTCCCGACTACACTTCAGCAACATGGGGAGATACCTGGCTGATGGGGGATGAATCTATCGACGGCGCTGGTGGCGCAGATACGAATGATCATTTTGACCAGGGAGATTATTGGGGCTGGCAGGAAGGCTGGGTACCATCATGGCTGTATATTAATGGAGTTGTAAGCACCTCAACAGGTGGATTTCCTCCGGCGAAAGGTTTGTGGGCGAATGCCTGGTATTCCATTCGTAAAGCCAATATGGGATTAGCGAATCTGGATAATCTCACAGATGCTACGCCGGAACAGAAGAATTTTATCAAAGGTCAGTTGTTGTTTTTTCGTGGTTGGAATTACTTTGAATTGATGTCCTTTTTTGGCGGACTGCCTTACATCACGCATGTGCTAACATCCACTGAAAATCTGGCTATTCCTCGTTTATCCTATCAGCAAACTGCCGATTCTGCTGCTACTGATTTTAGAGCTGCAGCCGATCTATTGCCTGTTGACTGGGATAATACGGCTACCGGTGAACCGACCAAAGGAAATAATTCGATGCGAATTACAAAAATGACGTGCTTAGCCTATTTAGGAAAAGATTATTTGTATGCCGGTAGTCCTTTGATGAATAAAGAATCGACGGGCAGTGCAACATATAACAAGGATGATTGCCAGAAAGCTGCTTCCGCGTTTGCAGAAATGTTGCATTATGTGGACGATAAGGAGAGCTGGCTTACATTGGTTCCTTTTAGTAAATATTCCTCTCTTTTCTATACCGTGGGAGTAACTACAGTACCAGGATATCCCGAGGCTATCTTTAGTGCAACTGATGATGATGCAAGTTTTAATGGCTGTCCATGGGGACCATCTGCTATTTTTACGAATGCCGCAATAGGAGGCGGCAATGTGTCACCCAATGCCAGATATGTGGAAAATTATGGCATGGCCAATGGATTGCCTATTACCGATCCGAATTCCGGTTATGATCCCGCGAATCCATGGGCGAATCGTGATCCTCGTTTCTATAACGACATTGTGATAGATGGCGATCAGGTAATTTATGGTTCTGCTCCGGCTAGTGATGAACAATATCGTTATACATCACTGTATACCGGAGGTTCAGCCCGTAGTGATCAAGAAAGTAGCCGTACAGGTTATTCATTGCGAAAGTTTACGCCGATGACATGTAATAATATTGATGGTTATCCTAACTGGTATAGTGGTCAGAATAATATGCATTTGGCTTTTATGCGTTTATCAGATGTCTATCTGATGTATGCTGAAGCGGTATTGCAGGGGTATGGTACTGCAACCAGTAGTTATCCGGGGTATAATTTAACCGCTGAACAGGCAGTTGATAAAATACGTACCCGTGCCGGAGTCGGTCCTGTTGCGCAATCTTATGTCAGTGATCCGACTCAATTTATGAGTGAAATTATTCGTGAGCGCGCCGTGGAGCTTTCGTTTGAAGCGGACATACGTTTTAATGACCTGCGTCGTTGGATGTTGTGGGATAATAAGCAATACCTCGAAAAGACAGCGATTGATTTTGATCGTGGAACTGTACTTGTACCTGCATCTGCTATACCTAGTCCTGGAATTCATTATAAGCCGATAAATATGACAGAAAGGGTAATTTTGACTCGTGTTTTCCATGATTTCAATTATTGGTTACCATTAAGAGTAAGTGATGTATACTTGTACACAACATTTCCTCAAAATCCCGGGTATTAAAGGATATATTTTCCAACTTAAAAAGAAATACAATGAAACTTATAAGAATAGGAATGATTTTATGCGGAATGTGCTTTGGCTCTTTGTTGAGAGTTGCAGGACAAACTGCTACTGATATGACTCAAACAATGATCTCCGGCAACGATTCTTTGATACATGTGGCCTATGGAACTGTTGAAAAGAGAGATTTGTCCGGCGCCATTTCGGTACTGAATCCGTCGGAATATCTGGAAAAGGATTATGGAACTTCTCCGATGGATGGTGTTAACGCGTTTATCGGCGGTAGTAATCTCTGGAATCTGGGGACTCCACTGGTATTGATCGATGGAGTACCCGGTACTGTTACGGATGTTACTACTACGGAAATTGATCAGATCACTTTTTTGAAAGGAGTGAATGCCGTTGTTCTGTATGGTAGCCGTGCCGCGAATGGTGTGATTTTGATTACGACCAAACAAGGTAAAGTGGGTAAAATCAAGAAAAACATACGTGTTAATGGAGGCGTTAATGTGCCGATAGAATATCCTAATTATTTAGGGTCGGCTGACTATATGACCTATTATAATCAGGCTTGCACGAATGATGGCTTACCTCCTCTTTATGATGCCACAACCATCGGTAATTATGCTTCACACTCCAATGTATATCAATATCCTGATGTTGATTATTATTCATCGGATTATTTACGTAAGATGTATACTTCTTATTCTGCCAATGCAGAATTTTCAGGAGGTACTGAACGCGCTCGTTTTTATGCTTTGGTTGACTATCAGGGGCAAAATTCATTATTGAAATTCGGTGAAGGTAACAGTGAGAATAGTTCTCGTTTAAGTATACGTGGAAACGTTGAATTAAAGTTAAATGATTTTATAAGCGCATTTGTTCATACATCGACTGTGTTTAATGATAGCCAGTCAGCGATGGGCAATTATTGGTCCAATGCCGCAACCTTAAGGCCGAATTATTTTTCCCCGTTTATACCCATCAACCTGATTTCAAAAAGTGTAACGAATGCACAATATAATGGCGAATCAAACATTATTGATGGTAATTATTTACTGGGTGGTACTCAGGAGAATATGACTAATCCGATTTCTGATGTATATGCCGGCGGAAATAAAACGAATACTTCCCGTCTGTTTCAGTATGTAACGGGTATTAATGCTGATCTCAGTCAAGCGTTGAAAGGACTTTCGTTTCATGGACAGGTAAGCATTGATTATTTGGATACCTATACAGATTCTCTTTCCACAAAATATGCCGTTTATTCACCTACATGGACTAACGATTCTATTACCGCATTAACGAAATATAATACGGATAATAATGGTCGCGTTCAGAATATAGGAAATGTATTTGAAGATCAAACCATAGATTTCAATGTGCATATGGATTATGTAAATACTTTTAAACAAAAGCATAACGTATCAGCAATGCTGGTTGGGTCAGGTACTCTTCGTCGTGAAACCGGAGATTTTCAGTATCGGACGAATAGTAATTTAGGGTTGCAGTTGTCGTACAATTATGACCATCGATATTATGCTGATTTTAGCGGAGCCGTTGTGAATTCTACCTTGTTGCCGGCCGATACACGTGTGGCATTTTCTCCTACTTTTAATCTTGCATGGTTGTTAACGGGAGAGAACTTTTTGAAAGATTCTAAAGTGGTGAATCTTTTGAAAGTATCTGCATCTGCCGGTATCATAAATACAGATTTGAATATGGATAATAATTATTACCTGTATGATGCCCTTTATTATTCTTCCTATGGGTATTCATGGCATGACGGAACTTATGGTAATTCGGCAACTACCGCATTGCGCGGTGAAAATCAAAATTTGTCTTATGCCAAGAGAAAAGAGCTTAATCTGGGTATAGACGGATCCTTCTTTAATAACCAATTAGGTGTTCAGGCAACAGCCTTTTTGATTAACATGGATGGAATTCCAGAGCAAGCTTTTACACAATATCCTAATTATTTTAATACGTATTATCCTACGTCCAGTTTAGTCCCTTATACGAATTCTGGTGCAAATCAATATCGGGGATTTGATGTTCAGTTAAACTTCCGTCAGAAAATCGGAGATTTTAATCTTATTGTTGGCGCCGCAGGAACGTATGCTACCTCGAAAGTGCTGAAAGTAGACGAAGATTATGCAGATTCTTATCAAAATCGTGCAGGAAAACCCATTGATGCCATTTTCGGATTGCAAAGCGAAGGCTTTTTCTCTGACCAAACTGATATTAGTAATCATGCAACACAGCAATTCGGAACCGTATCCCCCGGTGATATCAAGTATAAAGACGAAAACGGGGATGGTGTGATCGATAGTAAGGATCAGGTGATGATAGGACGTTGGGGAAGTCCGTTTACATGTGGGGTAAATGTTACGGTTCAGTGGAAGGATTTTACCTTTTTTGCTTTAGGAACCGGTCAATATGGAGGTACGGGTATTAAAAGCGGTAGTTACTACTGGGTTTATGGAAGTGAAAAGTATTCAGCCGTTGTCCTTAATAGTTGGACTGAAGCAACGAAAAATACGGCAACCTATCCCAGGTTGACTACTCTTAGTAGTAGTAATAATTTCCAATATTCTGATTTTTGGGCTTATAGTACAGACCGTTTTGATATTTCAAAAGTTCAGTTCACTTATACTTTACCTAAAAAATTGTTGATTAACTCTTCTCTGAAAAACATCAGCATATTTGTTAGCGGTAATGATTTGCTCACATTTGCTAAAAACAGAAAGATTATGGAACTGAATATTGGAACTACTCCACAGACACGTTTATATAATGTAGGTATCAAAGCTGAGTTTTAAGATGTGTAATAAAAAACAGAATAAGAGTATGGAACATCAATGATAAAAGATAAGCAATGAATAGATTGTCGTTTATCGTGAATTTCAGTGTTTTATTATTAAAAAATAAATTTTCACATGAAAAATAAATTATTAATATTTGTGGCTTTAGCAATGATTTTGTCTGGTTGTTCAGATTTGTTCTCTCCTGCCAGTCAAAATAATCGTGTATTGAGCGACGTATATAGTGATCCTGCATTTGCAGAGGGACTTTTACTAAACGCTTATGTTAAATTGCCGTCAAGCTATTCGTATAACGATGTTGCTACAGATGATGCTGTATCAAATAACCCAACGAACAGTTATCTTCTGATGGCTACTGGAAGCTGGTCGTCTTCAAATAATCCGATGGATCAATGGTCAAACGCTTATTCAGTCATCCAATATTTGAATCTCTTTTTGGCAAATACAGATAAGGTAACGTGGGCCACAACCGGGCATTATGTTAAGGAGATGTTTAATGACAGGATGAAAGGAGAAGCTTATGGCATGCGTGCTCTCTTTATGTATTATCTCCTACAGGCACATGGTGGCTGGTCGGCTGATGGTAAACTTTTGGGGGTACCTATCTTGTTGACTCCGCAGGATGGAACTTCTAATTTCAAAGTACCACGTAATACATTCAATGAATGTTTAACGCAGATTTATACTGATTTGGATTCGGCGGAATATTATTTACCTCTTGATTATGTGGATATTACCGCGACAAGTCAAATACCAGCCAAATATGCTGATTCGACGACAGTTTCAGACTATAATCGCGTATTCGGTGCGTATAATACTCAACGTATGACTGCACGTATCGCTAAAGTCATAAGCGCGCAAGTTTCTTTGCTGGCCGCTAGTCCCGCATTTAATCAAGGAACCAGTGTGTCATGGGCTGCTGCTGCAGATTCTGCCGCTGCCGTGCTTGATTTAAACGGGGGTGTTTCAGGTATGGCTAGTAATGGTGATTATTGGTATGCAGAACAGAACTCAAGTGAGATTAATAGTTTGGGAAATGGTATCAATCCTCCAGAGATTCTTTGGAGAACAAATGTAAGCAGTTCCAATAATCTGGAATCGGATAATTATCCTCCAAGCCTGTTTGGCAAAGGTCTTGTCGATCCAACTCAAAACCTGGTAGATGCTTTTCCTATGGCTAACGGATATCCTATTACAGATCCGAACAGTGGTTATGACCCGAATAATCCATATAAGAACCGTGATCCTCGTTTAGCACTTTATATTGTGACAAATGGAAGCACAGAAGGACCAAGTAATTCTCCTGTTTACACACAAGTGGGAACCGGGAGTACGAATGATGGGTTGAATAAGATTTCCACCTCAACACGTACAGGTTACTATATGCGTAAATTGCTCCGTGAAGATGTAAATCTTAACCCGACAAATGCCAATTCACAGATACATTACTTTGCACGCATGCGCTATACAGAGATATTTCTGGATTATGCAGAAGCTGCCAATGAAGCTTGGGGACCTGACGGAAAAGGAACGCATGGGTATTCGGCGCGGGATGTAATTGCCGCTATACGTAAAAGAGCAGGTATTACGCAGCCTGACACTTATCTGGCATCTATTAATACTACAGCTGATATGAGAACGTTGATTCAAAACGAAAGAAGGTTGGAATTGTGTTTTGAAGGATTTCGTTTTTGGGATTTGCGGCGATGGAAAGCTGATTTAACAGTGGCTGCGGATGGTGTAACAATTTCAAATGGAACTTATACGATTAATCAAGTTGAGGTGAGAGCATATAAAGATTATATGTATTATGGACCGATACCTTATACTCAAGTATTGACATTTGGATTGGTGCAAAATCAAGGTTGGTAATATTTTGATACAATTAAAATAATGATAAAGAAATGAAAAAAATAATTTTTGTATTCTTAATAGGGGTTTTCTTATTGACGGCATGTAAAAATCAAGAAGTGAGTTTCCCTAACTATAAATATACTACCGTATATTTTGCATATCAATCTCCGGTAAGGACATTGGTACTTGGAACTGATTACTTGTTTGATAACTCTCTTGATACGGCGCATCAATGCGAGATATACGCCACAATGGGAGGGGTATACAGTAATACGGTGAATCGCACGTTGGATGTAGTGGTAGATAATTCGCTTTGTGATAGCTTGACATATACAGATGCTAACGGCAAGCCGGTACTTCCGATGCCATCAAATTATTACAAATTTCTTTCCAATAATATGCAGATTGTAATTCCTGCGGGGTCGATAATGGGTGGAATAAAAGTGCAATTGACTGACGCATTCTTTGCTGATCCTCTTGCAATAACGAACACGTATGTCATTCCTTTACGAATTACAAATGTTGTAAATGCAGATTCAATTTTAAGTGGAGAAGCACTTCTGGGTGTTGTTAATCCTAACCCTTTTGTAGCTGGAGATTGGCAAACTTTACCTAAAAACTATGTGCTATTTTGCATTAACTACAAGAATCCCTGGGATGCTACTTATTTGCGTAGGGGAATTGAAAGTGGCTCAGATACTACTGTTGTATATCATCAGGAATATGTTGAATATGATCAGGTGGTGTTAGAAGGTACTAACGTTGTTACTAAGGCTATGAATGAACTTTTGGTTTCGCTTAATGCAACAGAAAAGGGTAATGTGGATGTTCCCTTCCAACTTCTGCTGACATTTGACAGTAATGATAATTGCACCATAACTAATCCGGCAAATGCTTCATATTCAGTTACTGGTACTGGTCAATATGTAAAGAACGGAGATGAATGGGGAAATGAAAAACGAGATGTCTTACATCTCAAATATAGTGTTAATTTTGGAACAATAACTCACACAATGACAGATACTTTAGTTATGAGAGACAGGAATGAGGCGCTTGAGACATTTATTCCATATTACAATTAATTTAAGAATTTGAAATTCTGCCTTTGCGAAGATACACTGTTGGTAATCATATAATCATAGTGTAGTATAAAGATCAGGCATATAAAGTGGGTAGTTCCTTGATTAGATTTAAGGCAGTTGCAAAGTAGGTATTTTGTAAAGGTGGAGGCTCTTTCTCCTAAAAAAGAAAGAGCCTCTTTTATTTGAATATGTAAATAAATGGGTATGAAAATAAGATATATTAGTTTATTAAGTTGTGTTTTCCTTGTTTGTGTGATTTTGAAAGCTCAATCGCTTTCCGGTGTTTTTGCTAAGAAATACCCGATAGGGGCTGCCGTAAGTTCTTTTATGCTGAAGAATCCTTCTATCGATTCGTTGTTACGATTACACTTCTCCAGTTTAACGCCTGATAATGAGATGAAGCCGGAAGTGACTGAACCACAAGAAGGGGTATTTCACTGGAAAGGAGCGGATGCGATCGTCAATTTTGCACAACAAAATCACATGAAAGTGCGTGGTCATTGCTTGGTGTGGCATCAACAAACGCCTGCATGGTTTTTTGAAGATCACGGGAAGACAGCTTCAAAAAAAGTGCTTTATGAGCACATGAAGGAACATATTTTTGCTGAAGTAGGCAGATACAAAGGAAAAGTGTATGCCTGGGATGTTGTGAATGAAGCCGTTTCTGACGGAGGTCCTACTATTTATCGAGATTCTCCATGGTATAAAATTGCAGGGAAGGATTATATCGCACAGGCTTTTCGCTATGCTCATCAGGCTGATCCCAAAGCGGTGTTGTTCTACAATGATTATAATGTCTTTATGCCTGAAAAACGCATGAAGATTTATACCATGCTTAAAGAACTTTTAAAAGAAAGGGTACCTGTTCAGGGAATTGGTATTCAAGGACATTGGTCGTTTTATCAACCTACCGAAAAGGAATTGAGGGAAACGTTGCATCTTTTTGCATCGTTAGGCTTGAAAATTCAAATTACGGAGATGGATGTCTCTGCATATCATTGGGAAAAGAACGACCGTGCAATGCGTGCCGGAGAACAAATCGTTTGGAATGATTCCATTGCAAAGGTTCAAGCAGCTCGTTATTCCCTATTTTTTCGTGTCTTCAATGAGTTTCCGAAAGTTATTACAGGTGTTACATTTTGGGGTGTTACAGATAACTATTCCTGGTTGAATAACTATCCGGTAAGAGGTCGCAAAAACTATCCGCTGTTATTTGATAAATTTTATCAGGAAAAACCGGCTTTTCATGCTGTGATTGATAGTCAACGATGAATATTTGAAAGAATTTGTTTGCTTCGAAATTAAATAGAATGTAGTTCAATGAAAGGGTTTGGAATGCTCTGGAATGCTGAATTTATTGTGTAATTTTACCTCATTATCTCTTATTCTATTACACTATGAAAAACGTTATTGTAAAGTATTCCCTTTCCCTTTTTATCATTCTGTTTGTCTCTGACCTTACGCTTTTCGGTCAAGTTTCGCGATTCTATACTTCATCGAATTCAGGTTTAGAAAACAGTCAAATCAATCAAATTTATCAAGATCGGGTAGGATTCGTTTGGATTGCAACCGAAGATGGATTGAGCAGTTTCGATGGAATGAAATTTACTACTTACACTCATCATGCCGATGATTCTACTTCATTATTGACAAATTATGTGCAATCCATGTATGAAGATAATTCTCATAATTTTTGGATAGGAACTGCAAGCGGACTTCAACGCTGCGATCGACTGAAAAATTGTTTTTCTAATTTTATTTTGCGGGATGATCTGGGTCAGGTACTGGATCCATATATCAGTACAATTATTCCTTATGATTCGAACCATGTTTTAGTCGGTACATCTGGTCACGGATTTTATATCATCAATTTAAAAACGTTTCATTATACAATTAGTAATACGAATCGTCTTTTTCCAACCAGTACCTTTATTCATTCTTTATTGCGGGAATCAAATGGTGATGTTTGGGTGAGTACAGAGAATAATGGCGCTTTTTTATTTCACAGGAATCTTAATGTTCCCATCGAAAATAAAAATGCATTTTCTTTATTAGGGCACTTTTGTCAAGGTCAGCAGATTAATTCATTTGTTGATGATGTCTCTCATAATAAGGTATTTATTGGGAGTTTAAACGAAGGAATTTTTGTGTACGATAAGATTAATGGATCGTTACGTGCCGCATTATCTGCAGATGCTCGTCTTTGCTCTGTGAGATCAATGTTTCGCGACACTCAGGGACGTGTTTGGATTGGAACGAATGATAGAGGGTTAATGTTACTTAATTCTGATAGTGAGCAATTAATGTTTCCTGATACGATACGGCAAAACCCGACCAGCGGATATTGGCATGTGAGTTCTATTATGGAAGATTCTCAGGGAAACATTTGGGCAGCTTTGTACGAAAAAGGTATTTATGTAATTCCAAATTTCACAAATAGGTTTCATTATGAGGCTTTTAGTTCAATAAATCCGGGACAGAATGTTAGTTGTGTTATGGCTATTTTGACAGATCGGAATAATGGTTTGTGGGTAGGTACTGATGGAAGCGGATTATTTTACAAAGCGGCGGGGTCCTCTAATATTGAAAATTTCACAAAAGAAAACTCCAGACTGCTTTCTAATTCCATTACTTCGCTTTGGCAGGATAAAAAAGGCATTATATGGGTAGGAACAGCATTAGATGGGTTGTTCACTGTAAACGAATCTCATCAATTGGTGTCTTTCTCAAAGCAAAATGAACTTTCAGGTCGCAAAATTACGATGATCAAAGGTGATCAATTGGGGAATATTTGGATTGGTACGTATGGTGAAGGATTGGATTGTATTAATGCTCAGACTGGCAAAATTGATATTTACCAGAATCAGCAAGGGACCACAAAGCTTATTAGCAATAATTGGATAAACACTTTATTGCCTGATAAAGAGGGAAATATGATAATAGGAACATTTCAAGGATTAAATTCTATTAATATAAAAACAAGAAAAGCATCTTATTACAACTATATTCCCGGATTGCCGTACAATACTAAAATTTATTCGCTTTGTGAGGATTACAGAGGTATCCTGTGGGTAGGTACCAATAGTGGGTTGATTGCTTTCGACCGGAAAATCCAGAAAGCCCGACTTTATACTACGCATGATGGATTGCCTAATAATGTGATCAATGCTATTAAAGAAGATGACCAGCATAATTTATG
>Ga0224527_1000999_pt1 | contig 15573 bp, 6 predicted proteins | sample CBST0metaG_FD_179882 | JGI IMG/M metagenome (GOLD analysis project Ga0224527, IMG submission 179882) | Peat soil microbial communities from Stordalen Mire, Sweden - C.B.S.T0 | ecosystem: Environmental > Terrestrial > Soil > Wetlands > Peat | place: Sweden: Norrbotten County, Stordalen Mire... | reverse complement strand
GCCACGGAAGCAGCGGATTCTGCGGGAGCCTGGCTGGATGGTTGTCCCCAGGCTGCGGTTGCGAGCAGAGCGACGGTCAGAAGCGGAGCGGCATACTTCAGCGGCATGGGTCTATCTCCAGGCGAAGCGCCTGTCTTCAAGCTAATGCATTTCGCGGGGTTGAACCCGGCTTTGCTTCGAGTTCTCCGGGCGCAAAAAGGCCCTCCCACGAGGGGGAGGGCCTTTTTGCGTGTGTTGTTGGGCGCGCCGCAGAGGACGAGCGAAAGTTACTGCCCTATTTCGGCGGAGCCGGTGTGAATCCTTCGCGTCTGCGGCCTGGCTCTGGTTTAGGCTTGGGTTTCGGCGCCTTCTTGACTTCCTTCTTGCCTTTATCTTTACTTCCCATGGGTGCAAGTGTGACACAAAAGGGGGGCAGGGGGAAAGTCAAAAATGCCGGAACGGGGAAGATGGCCGCCGTTCCGGTTTGCAATTCGTCTGTCCTTTGGCTATGATTCAAAGATGTGTCCGGGGGAATCCCTGGGCTGTCATAAGCACCACGGCTTTTGGACCCGTTCGAGAGGCAGGCTGCTACGGCGGTGCCTTCCGGGCTTCCCGCAACGCGGGGCAGGCAGGGGCGGTGGGAGACGAGGAAAGAATGACAAAAAAGACAAGCAAGAATATGGAAAAGGCGCGCGCGGCTGTCATCAAGCCGGCGTATGCACTGACTGAGGCCGTTGGCCTGCTGCAGCAGGTCAAGTATGCGAAGTTCGACGAGACCGTCGATCTGACCATGCGTTTGGGCGTGGACACGCGCCATGCAGACCAGATGGTGCGCGGAACCGTGGTTCTGCCCCATGGGTTGGGCAAGACCAAGACGGTTGCAGTCATCTGCACCGGCGACCGCCAGAAGGAAGCGACCGAAGCCGGCGCCGACTTTGTGGGCGGCGAAGAGATGGTGGAGAAGATCCAGAAAGAAAACTGGACCGCCTTCGACGCATTGATCGCCACGCCGGACATGATGAAGGTGGTTGGCCGCCTGGGTAAGGTGCTGGGTCCCAAGGGCCTGATGCCGAACCCGAAGACCGGAACCGTGACCATGGACGTGGCCGCGGCGGTAAAAGAAATCAAGGCCGGCAAGGTGGAATTCCGCGCCGACAAGACCAGCCTGGTGCACGTACCGGTAGGCAAGCTGAGCTTCGATGCGCAGAAGCTGATCGACAACGCGACCACGGTGATTGGTGCGATTGTGCGCAACAAGCCTTCAGCAGCCAAGGGCAAATACATCAAGAGCATCACGTTGAGCTCGACGATGGGCCCCGGCGTACCGCTGGATTCCGCGGTTGCCGACGCGGCAGGCAAGCACTAGGACACAGCGATCAGTATTCAGTGATCAGTGGTCAGTTTGTTCGATGACCAGATTGACCTTGTGCCCAGCCTGACCGGCCGGGCAACAGAATTCAAAGCAGGGAGCGCCGGTTGAGGCGCGGAGCAGGGAACAAGGGACGAGGATCAGCGGGTTTTGGGGTACCGACCACTGATCACTGGCAACTGATCTCTGTTGGAGTTGAACGATGGCGATTTCAAGGGTAAAGAAGACGGAGAAGGTCCAGTTGCTGGCAAAGGAACTGGAGACCTCGACGACGGCGATTATCGGCACTTTTGCCAAGCTGACCGTGGCGCAGGACTTTGCGTTGCGCAAAACCATCCGCGAAGCGGGCGGCAAGTACCGCGTCATCAAGAACAAGCTGGCCGCGATTTCGGGCGAGGGCACGCAGGTTGAAGTCGGGCTCAAGGGCCTGAAGGGCGTCAACTCGGTGGCCTTTACCGCGGGCGATCCGGTGGCGCTGGCCAAGGCATTTGCCAAGTGGGCCGAGACGAACGCGGAGTTCCAGTTCAAGCTGGGCGTCGTGGACGGCAAGCTGCTGAGCGTGGCGGAAGTGAAGGCTTTGGCGACGATGCCGGGCAAGGAAGAGCTCTTTTCCAAGCTGCTGTTCCTTATCAATGCGCCGGCGCAGCGTTTGGCGACCGTGCTTGCCGCCACCGGCCGCGACTTTGCGGTGGTGTTGGGGCAGGGCGTGGAAAAAGAAAAGTTTGCCGGCGCGGCTTAGCGCTGGCCAGAACGCCGCGCCCCTTGCGGGGACCGGCGGGATTTCACACGGGTCATGGTCGTAAGGCAGGCGGAGAGGGCGCGGGTCTGGGCGCTTCGGAAACTTTCCGGTTGGGTTTGCGGCTGGAAACATCAATTCAAACGGATCTGATTGGAGAAAACAATGGCGGATTTGGCACAGTTGGAAGAGCAGATTGTAGCCTTGAGCCTGCTGGAAGCAGCGGCCCTGGTAAAGAAGTTGGAAGAGCGTCTTGGCGTTTCAGCAGCAGCGGCAGCTCCGGTTGCGGTTGCGGCCGGTGGCGCAGCGGCTCCGGCGGCTGAAGAGCAGACCGAGTTCTCGGTCATTCTCAAGGACTTCGGCGCGAACAAGATCAACACCATCAAGGCCGTTCGCGAAGTGACCTCGCTCGGTTTGAAGGAAGCCAAGGACTTGGTCGACGGCGCCCCCAAGGCGTTGAAAGAAGGCGCGAGCAAGGAAGAGGCCGAGACCATCAAGAAGAAGTTCGATGGAATCGCCACAGTCGAAATCAAGTAGTTCAGAACTTGCAAGCACAGCCGAGACGCGCTACGATAATCGTTGCGCGTCTTTTCGGCTCGTTCCTTTTTCGGGGGGGATGGAGCAAAGCTGGGCAGCGCGTTCTTAAGAACTGAGAAGTGGCACGCATGCGCCTGCAGGCCAGGGTAGAGCCAAGCACTCTGGAGGCGGGCACCGCGCGGGAGTTAAGTGCCTTAGTGTCAAGGGGTTAGCGGGTCAAGCCCGATTCCTGTTGACGTGGGTAGAGTGGCTGGCGGGTCGCGGCAGAAGCGAGCTTTGGGATCGGCGAGAGCAGGGCATGGAAATTCGGATGGGGGCACAGGCGATGGGCCGCGCTCGTGAGGCATTGCGTCCTTGCGGGCTATTTCTGTCTCCCAGCGTGATCCGGTAGAGGTTTTTTCGCACTACCCGGTTTCGCACACAAAGATCTTTCTACGACACCAGCCGATGTGCCTGTTTCTACTCGATTGAGCGCAGTCTAGCGCACTACCCGGATGCACCGCAATGCCCGCGAAGCGTTTTTGACGCGGCTCTCATGCAACACGCTTGGCCTGGGCAATTCCCAGCGCACTGGCGGTCAGGCTCCAAGTAAGTGATTGAGCTTGCCGGGGCGCATGGGTGGGGACTGGATTTTCGAGGTTAGCCAGTCCGGATATTTCGATTCTTTTACCGTAATCAGCTGGTGCCCCGAGACTCGGGCGCTGGCCCGGAACCGGCCCCGAGTGGCGGCCCGGTACCGGAGTGACGAGCCTCAGGAGTGAACATGCCCAACGAGAAGCGCGCTTTACGCAGCCGGCTCGATTTTTCCAAGATTCCCACCGCAACCCAGATTCCCAACTTGATCGAGGTGCAGCGTCGCTCGTATGAGCGTTTTCTGCAGATGGACAAGCTGCCCAACGAGCGCGACGACTCGGGCTTGCAGTCGGTGTTTGTGTCGGTATTTCCGATTACCGATTTTCGCGGCATCTCGCAACTGGATTTTGTGGACTTCTCGATCGGCAACTGGGAGTGCAAGTGCGGCCACTTGAAGGGGCTGCACCATTTGCGCACTGCCTGCGCGCATTGCGGAGCGATGGTGATCACCGATCCCTTCCTTCCCGGCGATGTGCTTTGCCAGAAGTGCGGAACGTACAACAAGAACACGCCCGACTTTTGCAACAAGTGCGGTGACCCGGTCAGCCTGCAGTTGAAGTACGACCAGCAGGAGTGCGAGGAGCGGGGCATGACCTTCTCCGCGCCGCTGAAGGTCACGGTACGTCTGACGATCTACGAGAAGGACGCCGAGACCGGCAACAAGACGATTCGCGACATCAAGGAGCAGGAGGTGTTTTTCGGCGATATTCCGCTGATGACGCCGAACGGCACCTTCATCGTGAACGGCACCGAGCGCGTGATCGTTTCGCAGTTGCACCGCTCGCCGGGCGTCTTTTTTGAGACGGCCAACAATCACACCTACTTTCTGGGCAAGATCATTCCCTATCGCGGATCGTGGGTGGAGTTCGAGTACGACCAGAAGAACACGCTCTATGTGCGCATCGACCGCAAGCGCAAGTTCCTGGGCACCATCTTCCTGCGCGCCCTGGGGCTGCGTTCGGACGAAGAAATTCTGAAGACGTTCTACACAGTGGACCGCATCCAGATCCAGGACGGCAAGCTGGAGTGGGCGCTGCCGCAGGTGGCGGGCACCAACACGCACCTGGTGGGCGTCAAGCCGGCGCAGGCCATTGTGCACAACGGCGAAGAGCTGGCCCATGCGGGCCGCAAGATCACGCCGCACACGATCAAGGCACTGCGCGCCGCCACCATCGAGAAGGTGGAAGTGGAAGCGGCTGAGCTGGACGGCGCCCTGACGGCTGCCGACATCGTGGACCAGTCCACCGGCGAAGTGGTGGTGGAAGCCAATCTCGAGTTGACGGCCGACCGCCTGCACAAGGTGATGTCGAGCGGCGCGACGAGCATCGAGGTCTTCTTCCCCGAGCGCGACGACGTGGGCAACATCATCACCAACACGCTGAAGCGCGACTCGATCCACAAGCCGGAAGAGGCGCTGATCGAGATCTACCGCAAGCTGCGGCCAGGTGACCCGCCAACGCTGGACACCGCGACCGCGCTGTTCGAAGGCATGTTCTTCGACGCGCGCAAGTACGATTTTTCGCGCGTGGGCCGCTTGAAGTTCAACATCAAGCTCTACGAGAACCAGGATGCGACGCACCTGGATCGCCGTACGCTGACGCCGGAAGATTTCTATTCGACCATCCGCTACCTGCTCAAGCTGCGCAAGAACGTGGGCATGGTGGACGACATCGATCACTTGGGCAACCGCCGCGTGAGAGCTGTCGGCGAACTGATGGAGAATCAGTTCCGCATCGGACTGGTGCGCATGGAGCGGGCCATCAAGGAAAAGATGAGCGTGTATCAGGAGTTGTCGACGGCGATGCCGCACGACCTGATCAACGCCAAGCCGGTGATGGCGGCCATCCGCGAGTTCTTTGGTTCTTCGCAGTTGTCGCAGTTCATGGATCAGACCAATCCGCTCTCCGAGATTACGCACAAGCGGCGTCTCTCGGCTCTCGGACCTGGCGGTCTGTCGAGAGAGCGTGCGGGCTTCGAAGTTCGCGACGTGCACCCGACGCACTACGGCCGCATCTGCCCGATTGAAACGCCGGAAGGCCCGAACATCGGCCTGATCAGCTCGCTGAGCTGCTTTGCGCGGATCAACGAGTACGGCTTTATCGAGTCGCCTTACCGCAAGGTGAAGGACTCGCGGATTCTGGACTTTGTGGAGATCACCAACGCGGGCGAAAGCGGCCTGCGCGTGGGCGATCACATTGAGCAGGAAGAGGCGAAGCGCCTGAACGAGGAGCTGCTGAAGGCGGGCAAGCGGCCCATCGCTCACATGCCGTTCAGCTTCTATCTTTCGGCATGGGAAGAAGACAAGCACACCATTGCCCAGGCCAACATCGAGTTCAATGAGGAAGGCGTCATCACCGAAGATCTGGTGAACGCCCGCCGTCAGGGCAACTTTGTGCTGGTCAACCGCACCGATGTGGATTACATCGATGTGAGCCCGAAGCAGCTGGTTTCAGTGGCCGCCTCGCTAGTGCCTTTCCTGGAGCATGACGATGCCAACCGTGCGCTGATGGGCGCCAACATGCAGCGCCAGTCGGTGCCGCTGTTGGTGGCCGAAGCTCCGCTGGTGGGCACGGGCATGGAAGGTGTGACGGCGCGCGATTCCGGCGCCGTGATTCTGGCCAAGCGCAACGGCATTGTGGACTCGGTCGATTCCGAGCGCATTATCATCCGCGTGGAAGGCGAGCATCATCCCACGCAGTTGTCGCGTGAGGTGGGTTCGGACATTTACCAGCTCATCAAGTTCAAGCGGTCGAACCAGAACACCTGCATCAACCAGAAGCCGATTGTGCGCGAAGGCGACCGGGTGATCAAGGGACAGGTGATTGCCGACGGACCTTGCACGGAGCAGGGCGAGTTGGGATTGGGCCGCAACGTGTTGGTGGCCTTCATGCCCTGGCGCGGTTACAACTACGAGGACGCCATCCTCATCAGCGAAAAGCTGGTGCGGGAGGACTACTACACCTCGGTCCACATTGAGGAGTACGAGATCGAGGCCCGCGACACGAAGCTGGGTCCCGAGGAAATCACGCGCGATATTCCCAACGTGAGCGAGCATGCCCTGCGCGACCTGGACGAGAGCGGCGTGATCCGCATCGGCGCCCAGATCAAGCACGGCGACATTCTGGTGGGCAAGGTCACTCCCAAAGGAGAGACCCAGCTGACGCCGGAAGAAAAGCTGCTGCGGGCCATCTTCGGCGAAAAGGCCGGCGATGTGCGCGACGCTTCGCTGACGTGCCCTCCGGGAATCGAGGGAACGATTGTCGATGTACGCATCTTCAGCCGCAAGGGCCAGGAGAAGGATGAGCGCGCCAAGCTGATCGAGGGCGAGTACGTCGCCAAGCTCGAGAAGAACCTGGGCGACGAAATTCGCATTCTGACCGATGAGCGCCTGAAGCGCCTGGAAGGTATTCTGGGCGCCAAGGAAGTGCTGGCCGATCTGCACGACGAGCGGACCAACAAGCGCCTGTTGACCAAGGGCGCGATCCTGGACCGCGAAACCATCGAGCGTATCTCGACCAAGAATCTCAAGCGCATCCGCTACGCCGACAAGGATCCCCGCGTCAACGAGCAGATCGACGAGATTGAAGAGATGACCTCGCGCCAGATCGAAGTGCTGCGCAAGATCACCAATGAGAAGATCGCCAAGCTGCAAAAGGGCGACGAACTGCCTCCGGGCGTGATCAAGCTGGTCAAGGTCTACATCGCCATGAAGCGCAAGCTTTCGGTGGGCGACAAGATGGCCGGCCGCCACGGCAACAAGGGCGTGATTGCGCGCATTCTTCCCGAGGAAGACATGCCGTATCTGCCCGATGGAACGCCGGTGGAGATTGTGCTGAATCCGCTGGGCGTGCCTTCCCGTATGAACGTGGGTCAGATTCTCGAGACGCACTTGGGATGGGCAGCGCATGTGTTGGGCGCGAAGATCGCGGCTTTGGTCGCGGCCAACAGCGATGTGAACTATGTACGCGAACTGATGAAGAAGGAGTTCGCGGGAACCGCCACGCTGCGCCAACTGCTGGAACTGGACGACGAGATGCTGCTTCGCGTCGCCGCCGGCATGAAGCGCGGCATCTGGCTCGGCACCGCGGTGTTCGACGGAGCGCAGGAGAGCGAAATCAAGGCTCTGCTGGCCTCGGCCGGTTTGCCCTCTTCGGGCAAGACGGCGCTGTTCGACGGTATGACCGGCGAGCAGTTTGAGCAGCCGGTCACGGTGGGCTACATCTACATGCTGAAGCTCTCTCACTTGGTGGACGACAAGATTCACGCGCGTTCCATCGGACCGTACTCGCTGATTACACAACAGCCGCTGGGCGGCAAGGCGCAGTTCGGCGGGCAGCGTTTCGGCGAGATGGAAGTGTGGGCGTTGGAAGCCTATGGCGCAGCCTACATCCTGCAGGAACTGCTCACTGCCAAGTCCGATGACGTGTATGGCCGTACCAAGATTTACGAGGCCATCGTCAAGGGCGAGGCGGCCATTGAGCCGGGCGTGCCGGAGTCGTTCAACGTGTTGATTCGCGAGTTGCAGTCGTTGTGCCTGGACGTGGAGCTGATCAAGCGCGCGGATCTGGTGAAAAAGACGCCCGCGCCGGAAATAGAGGCAGCGGTCGCCGACTGAAAATAGCCACTAGCCTCTAGCCGCTAGCTGCCAGCTTTTTTCGTGCTGATTTGAAGCATTAGATGGCAGCAAAGCGAGCTAGAGACTGGTAGCTAAGAGCTTGAAGCTGTACTTTGGGGTCCTTCTTGAAAGCGGCAAACACCGCTTCCCGGGAAGGAAGGGCCCATCAAGAATCCCGGGAAAAGCCGCGGCAGCGGCCGTAAGGCCCGCCAAGGAGGGTCGCTTTGTTCCGTTCGAACCCGTTTGAGCTGTCCAGTCCCATTACTGATTTTGACGCCATCCGCATCATGCTGGCATCGCCGGAGAAGATCCGCAGCTGGTCGCATGGTGAGGTTACCAAGCCTGAAACCATCAACTACCGTACCTTCAAGCCAGAGCGCGACGGACTTTTCTGCGCGCGCATCTTTGGCCCGGTGACCGACTGGGAGTGCCTGTGCGGCAAGTACAAGCGCATGAAGCACCGCGGCGTCATCTGCGACAAGTGCGGCGTGGAAGTGACCGTCAGCAAGGTGCGCCGCGAGCGCATGGGCCACATTGAACTGGCGTCGCCGTGTTCGCATGTGTGGTTCTTCAAGGGCCTTCCGTCGAGGATTGGCCACCTGCTGGATATTTCGCTGCGCGATTTGGAAAGCATTTTGTACTTCGAGTCCTATGTCGTGGTCGATCCCGGCGATGCGCCGGTGAAGGAACGCGAGATCATCAAGGACGAGGCCAAGTTCCGCGAACTGGATCAGCAGTTCCGCCCCTCCGGCTTCAAGGCCATGATGGGCGCCGAGGCCATCAAGGAACTGCTCAAGCGCGTGCAGATCGACGAGCTGGGCATTGAGCTGCGCGAAAGAATGAAGACGGAAACGTCGGCGCAGAAGAAGATCAAGTATGCCAAGCGCCTGAAGGTCGTCGAGGCATTCCGCAAGAGCGACAACAAGCCGCAGTGGATGATCCTGGACGTGCTGCCGGTTATTCCTCCCGAGCTGCGCCCGTTGGTGCCGCTGGATGGCGGACGTTTTGCGACATCGGATTTGAACGATCTCTACCGCCGCGTCATCAACCGCAACAACCGGTTGAAGAAGCTGATGGACCTGCACGCGCCGGAAGTGATTGTGCGGAACGAAAAGCGCATGTTGCAGGAAGCTGTGGACGCGCTGTTCGATAACGGCCGCCGCGGCCGCGTGCTGCGTGGCGCCAACAACCGCCCGTTGAAGTCGTTGAGCGATACGCTCAAGGGCAAGCAGGGCCGTTTCCGTCAGAATTTGCTCGGCAAGCGCGTCGATTACTCGGGCCGTTCGGTCATCGTGGTCGGACCCGAATTGAAATTGCACCAGTGCGGGTTGCCCAAGAAGATGGCGCTCGAACTGTTCAAGCCCTTTATCTATCACCGCCTGGAGCAGACCGGCCATTGCACGACCATCAAGCAGGCCAAGGAAATGGTGGAGATGCAGGAGCCGATCGTGTGGGACATCCTTGAAGAAGTGATCAAGGACCACCCGGTCATGCTGAACCGCGCTCCCACGCTTCACCGTTTGGGCATTCAGGCATTTGAGCCGGTGCTGGTCGAAGGCAAGGCCATCAAGATTCATCCGCTGGTCTGCACGGCGTTCAACGCCGACTTCGATGGCGATCAGATGGCTGTGCATATTCCTCTGTCGCCTGAAGCGCAGATTGAAGCCAGCGTGCTGATGCTGGCCTCGCACAACATTCTGTCGCCAGCCTCGGGGCATCCCATTACCGTGCCTACGCAGGACATGGTGCTCGGCCTGTATTACATGACCAAGGCCAAGAAGGGCGCCAAGGGCGAAGGACGCGTGTTTGCCAACACCGAAGAGATTCTGATGGCGCTGGAATCCAAGGAGGTCGAGACTCTCTCGCCCATCCGGTTGCGCTATACGGGCAAGGTGCTGGATATGACCACGGCCTATGACAACCAGGATCTGACGCACACCGAGCCGGTGGACTTCAACAAGCAGTACATCTCCACCACGGTGGGCCGCGTCATTCTGAACGACTCGCTTCCCGCGGGGATGCCGTTCGTCAATGGCCTGCTGAAGAAGAAGGGCATTGGCCAGTTGGTGGACTATTGCAACCAGAACCTCGGTCTCGAGGTGACGGTGAGCATGCTGGACAGCATCAAGGCGTTGGGCTTCAAGTACGCCACGATCTCCGGACTCTCGGTGGGCTTGGACGACATGGTGATTCCGGCCAGCAAGTACACCACCGTGGACGAAGCCGACCGCAAGGTGATCGAAGTCCAGAAGCAGTACATGGACGGCGCCATCACCAACGGAGAGCGCTCGAACAAGGTAATCCAGATGTGGTCGGCGGTAACCGAACAGGTTGCCGACGAGATGTTCGACAACATGAAGAAGGCGGACGATGAAGGAGCCTTCAACCCGATTTACATCATGGCCGACTCTGGTGCTCGTGGTTCGAAGCAGCAGATTCGTCAGCTTTCGGGTATGCGCGGACTGATGGCCAAGCCCTCGGGCGAAGTCATCGAGACGCCCATCACGGCGAACTTCCGTGAAGGTCTGACGGTGTTGGAGTACTTTATTTCGACGCACGGCGCGCGTAAGGGCCTGGCGGATACGGCATTGAAGACGGCCGATTCCGGCTACCTGACCCGCCGCCTGGTCGACGTTGCCCAGGACGTGATTGTGACCGAGTACGACTGCGGCACGGTCGAGGGCATCTATGTGGGCTCCATCGTCGAGTCGGGCGAAATCATCGAGGAGTTGCGCGACCGCATCATTGGCCGCGTATCCCTGGAGCGCATCAAGGACTACGACGGCAACATCATCGTGGACGTGAACCAGGGCATCGACGAGGACATTGCGGGGGCCATTCAGGCCGCGGGCGTTGAGCGGGTGAAGATCCGTTCGGTGCTGACCTGCGAGTCGCGCCGCGGCGTGTGCGCCCTGTGCTACGGACGCAACCTGGGTTCGGGCCGCATGGTGGAACTGGGCGAGACCTGCGGCGTCATTGCCGCACAGTCCATCGGCGAGCCGGGCACGCAGTTGACCATGCGTACCTTCCACGTAGGTGGCACGGCCAGCCGCGTTTCCGACAAGTCGCGCCTCGAAGCCAAGAACAAGGGTACTGTCCGCTTCTTCAACCTGAATACGGTTGAGAGCAAGGACGGCACGCTGGTGGCCATGAACCGCTCCGGCTCGATCGCCGTCTATGACGACCGCGGCCGTGAGAAGGAGCGCTACCAGGTGGTTTACGGCGCGCGCCTGAGGATCCGCGAGGGCGATGCGGTGGTGCTGGGCCAGTTGATGGCCGAGTGGGATCCGTACACCTACTCGATCCTGACCGAAATTGGCGGCAACGTGCATTTCAAGGATCTGCAGGAAGGCATTACGCTCAACGAAGAAGTCGATGAAGTGACCGGCCTCTCGCGTTGGGTGGTTGCCGATGCAGCCGATGAAAAGCGGCAGCCGACTTTCGTGGTCAAGAACGAGAAGACCCAGAAGCGGTATCTGTTGCCTCGCGGCGCTCACTTGATGATCGAGGACGGCGATCCGGTAGGTCCGGGCGACGTGTTGGCCAAGATCCCCAAGGAAAGCACGCGCACCAAGGACATCACGGGCGGTCTGCCGCGGGTTGTGGAACTGTTCGAAGCGCGCAAGCCGCGCGAGACGGCCATTATCAGCGAGATCGACGGCGTGGTTCGCTTTGGCGACGTGGTCAAGGGACAGCGCAAGATCTATGTCACTGCGGACAACGGCGACGAGAAGGAATACTCGGTGCCGCGCGGCATCCACGTGAACGTGCAGGAAGGCGAGCGTTTGAGCGCCGGCGATCCGCTGATGGATGGACCGCTGAATCCTCACGACATTCTGGCTGTGTTGGGCGAGAAGGCGTTGCAGGCATACCTGGTGAACGAGATCCAGGAAGTCTACCGTCTGCAGGGCGTGGCGATTTCGGATAAGCACATCGAAGTCATCGTGCGGCAGATGCTGCGCTGGGTGCGGATCGACGAAGTGGGCGATACCAACTTCCTGCTCGAACAGCAGGTTGACCGCTTCCGCTTCCGCGAAGAGAACGAGCGGGTGCTGGCAACTGGAGGCCGTCCGGCGATTGGACGTCCGCTGCTGCTGGGCATCACCAAGGCCTCGCTCTCGACCGACAGCTTTATCTCCGCGGCCAGCTTCCAGGAGACCACCCGCGTATTGACCGAAGCCAGCATCAACGGCGCGATCGACAACCTGCGCGGCCTCAAGGAGAACGTGATTGTCGGACGGCTCATCCCGGCTGGCACCGGTCTCGAGTACTACCGCAACGTCCAGCTCTCTCCGGAACTGGAAGAAGCGGCGGCTCGCGTGCAGCAGGAGGTTTCGGCAGAGATCGAAGCCGCCGAGCGCGAACTGGAGCTCATGCGCCAGGAAGGCGAAGCCGAAGAGATGGCCGCCGAATAGCCCCCTGCGGGGGCCAACGGCCTTCGGCTGTCTGCGCACAGAATGCAGTGCACAGACAGCAGCCCAGGTCATTCAACCGAAAGAGGTCCGGCGCAAGCCGGGCCTCTTTTTTGTGCCGCATTTCCGTGGGGTGAGATTGGAAGTTGAGCGGTTCTCCAATACCTGTGCACTCACCAGGATTGAGCAGGCAGCTTCCTATTTGTGAGGGGAGTGCGGCCGCGAGATGCTGATCAACCCTGCTGTTCGATTTGGGATTCCTGGCGGCTGCGCTTTACCTCATACATGGCGGCATCGGCGGCGCTGAGCAGGCAGTCCCTGGTGGCGCAATCCTCCGGGTAAAGGGCGAAGCCGATGCTTGCCGAGCCCTGGAGGAGATTTCCTTCGACCGAGAAGGGCTCGTCAAAGCAGTGCTCCAGCCGGAGGGCGACATCCTCAACTTCAGCGCGGCCGCGGGCCGCGGGGACCAGCGCGGCGAATTCGTCGCCGCCCAGCCGCGCCAGCAGGTCTCCGGAGCGGAGTTGGTGCTTCATGCGAGCTGCTACCTTCTGCAGGTACAGGTCACCCACCTGGTGGCCGTAGAGATCGTTGACCTGCTTGAACTCATCCAGATCGATGTAAATGAGTCCACAGATGCCGGCCTTCTGGCGCGCCTCTTCGATCAGGATGTCCAAATGCTTTTCCAGAGAGAAGCGGTTGTGGACATCGGTGAGCAGATCGAACTCCGAGCGGTGCACGAGGTCGGCGTTGAGCTTGCGGGTTTCCAGCGCCAGCGCCACCAACTGCGCTCCCACCGTCAGCAGGTCGGACTCGTCGTCAAGAACAGGATCCTGAGGGTCCAATGCTGCATAGATCACGCCCATCAGAGACCCGGAACGAGACAGGATTTCCTCGCTGAAGACGCGCAGGCCTTGCGTCTTGTGAGCGAACCGTCCCAAGCGCGCTCCATCGGTGGTCTCGCACCAGCAGGGAGCGCCATTCAGCTTGAAGGAAACCAGTGCCGTAACCTGCTCGATGATCTGAGCCAGCGAAACCGAGCCGTTGATGTGTTCGAGGATCCGGGCCCGTTGCTGTTCAAGCAGGGCGTTTTTCTGATGCAAATAGGCCTCCTCCTCCACACGGGAGGCGAGCGCCTTGGTTTGCAGGTTCATCTTGTGTTCCACGCTCCAGCCGCGAGCAGCCACAGCGCCGAGCACCAGCAGTAGCAGAACGACCAGGCCGGTCAGGTTGCCGACGGTGAACACGGAGGGAGGCGCGGTGAGCACAAGATCGTCAAAGGAACGCAGCAGCAGGTCCGAGGCGACCGGCCCTCTGAATGGATCGGAACTGTAGAACATGCTGATGCCGGTGACGCGGACTCGTGCGCCCACCGGAAACTGCTTCATGACCGGGAGATGAGCGCCGCTGGCGCCGTCCGGATGGCGATAAATGGCGCTGAACAGGTGTCCATCCGAGACCAGGACAATCTCATCCTTGGTGGTTTCCCGGGCCTGCAGGACCACCTGCCCCTCGATGGAGACGAGATTGAAGGCGTTGCTGCCCAACCCCAATTCCCACCAGTCAACCGGCCGCGGCGCAATGGGCGCCTGAACCTGGCTATCGAAGATATCGGCATGAGTCAGGATGAGATAGCCGTCGCGGACATCGGGAAAGCCGGAGGCCTCGGCCAGATCGCCCACGCGCAAGGGCGTGTCGGTCATGGTCATGATCCACAAGCTCTGCGAGCCGCTCTGGAGTACGGCTGCGGAACCGGGCTGATAGAAGGTGACGGTTCCCTTGACCCGCACCCTGTGGCTGAGATCGCGCACATGATAATTGCCGAATACATCCTCGATCGGCATAACCGGCAGAGCGGCAGGGCTGGCAGCGGCACGATGCAGGATCTTCACATCGGAGAGATTTTGAACGTCGAGTGTCGCTCCCGTCTGTTGCATCTTCTGGTCGAACTTGGCGGTGGCGACCCCGGTGATCTCTACTTCAGCGTCGACCAACTCTTTCAGTGCGCCGGCGTCTTCGCTGTTGACGGCAGCGTCAATGTCGCCGCCGTCGGTGAGCACCTGCAGGTAGATATTGCGTTTCTGGACGCTCGGAACCATGTTCGCAGCGCGGACGACGCCGCGCAGAGTCACCAGCATACAATCGCGTTGCGCCCGGACCAACTGCTCGAAGCTGGTGGGCACGGGCTTGGGCAGGCTGCCGTGATGCAGAAGGGTTACACTTTCGCCGGCCACCATGGGGCGAAAACTGTCTCGCGATTTTCCCCGCAACAAGACTCGATCTCCTGGCCGCAGATTCGCTCCCGCCTTGAAATTGACATAGATGGCCCGATCTGCGTCTTGCACAAAAAGGTCGGTGTCGAAGTTGCGATAGTAGGTTACCGTGGCTTCGAAGGCCACCGGCAATCTTTGGCTGGCTTGAGCGTTGGTGAGGTCGTGGACGGAGCGCAGGGTCGTGAGCGGGGCTGCGGCCAAGGCAGCCGCTGCCCAGCCGAGAAGAATCGCGCACGTAGGCAACCACCTATTCATGGGTAAACCCGTTCTGGTCGATCTCCGGTCCCCTGTTCTCTGCACTTATAGCCGGCTGGAGATGTTACCTCATCACCCGAGCCAACGTGAATTAGCAGGCTACCACCCTGCATGCGGTGACGGAAAGCATGCGTGACTTAGCGAGCGGCGTGCTTGGTCTTGTACATGGCGACGTCGGCAAAGTTCAGCAAGGCATCTCGGCTGATACCGTCCTCGGGATAGATGGCGATGCCGACGCTCGCCGAACCACAAAGGCGGAGTTCTTCGATGAGGAAGGGCTCGTCCATGCAGTGCTCCAACCGCAGGGCGATCTCTTCGACTTCAGCACGGTTGTGCGGCGCCGGAACCAGCGCGGCGAATTCATCACCGCCCAGCCGGGCTAACAGGTCGTTGGAGCGAAGCTGACGTTTCATGCGCAGCGCGACTTCCTGCAGGTAGAGGTCTCCGATGTGGTGTCCGTGATTGTCGTTCACGGTCTTGAACTCATCCAGATCGACGTACACCAAGCCGAAGATGCCAGCCTGTTCGCGGGCATCTTCGATGAGGGCGTCGAGATGTTTGTCCAGGGAGAAGCGGTTGTTGATCTCGGTGAGCAGATCGAACTCCGAGCGGTGGCGCAGGTCGGCATAGACGCGCCGGGTTTCGATTGCCAGGGAAGCCAGCCTTGCTCCCAGTGAGAGAGCCTCATCTTCCAGTACGGAGGGCAGCATGTCTGGGGAGAATCCGGCAAAAAGAGTGCCCAGTGGCGGGCCGGAGCGGGCGGGGAT
>Ga0224527_1000996_pt1 | contig 15592 bp, 4 predicted proteins | sample CBST0metaG_FD_179882 | JGI IMG/M metagenome (GOLD analysis project Ga0224527, IMG submission 179882) | Peat soil microbial communities from Stordalen Mire, Sweden - C.B.S.T0 | ecosystem: Environmental > Terrestrial > Soil > Wetlands > Peat | place: Sweden: Norrbotten County, Stordalen Mire... | reverse complement strand
GAATCGATTTGCCGTTGCAGTCCGCTCCTGCACAATAGACCGAGCCAGGTATCCGCAAATTGGTCGGCACGGAGACGATTTCCGCGGTGTTGGCTAGATTCTTACCAATCACAGAGTTTCCGCAAGTCGGATATCCAACCGTCCCGCAGGCTGCTGATTGATCGGCGGGTCCGCCGACATCATAGACGACGTGGGTGCCGGTGTTCTTGTACCGGGTCACGTCAGTTTCTACCGTGTACCAACTGAACAACGGGAACGTCTCGTTGAAATTTGCGGTCCCGGTGAAGTCTGTGACCAATAGGTTTTCCAGGCTACCGTCGCGCAACCGGACAGCGACGTTTGCATATGGAATTCCCATCTCATCGGACTGCGAGATGCCATCTTTGCTGTCGTCGATGAAGGTACGTGTATAGAGGTTCGCTTGCCACTGGGTAGAGGCGACGTCTCCCATATTGACGGTCTTTCCCCCGCCCGTGATTCCGACTGGAGTTGAAAGGCCATCCACCAGCAGATCGTTCCACTGGTCGAAGACGGTGACTCGCCAATCGCCCGGCGGCAGACCAGAGAGCGTGAACGTGCCATCGGAGTTGCACTTGGTGAAGGCGAAGTCTTCGCCATCCGGGTCTCCAAAGCTCACATAGCACTGGGACCAGTAATAGGTATCATGCGAACCGCTGCTGTAAAGTCTCTCGTCAGGTGTGCGGCTCAACCGTTCGCCGGTCACTTTGCCGGTGATCGTATTGTTGCAGGTGTACCCAACGCCGGGCTGAGGGCTGTTGGGGTCCGTGCCATTGCAAATGTAAGGTTTGCGGGCATTGATGATCGCCGGATTAGCGAAACCGATGCTCACGTGGTACGACGCTGGACCAAACTCCTGGAAATAACTAGGCTCGCCGATTCTGGTGAAGACGTCGTGTGCCTTCTGACCGTCCAAGGTGTTGGTCTGGAGCCACTCTTCCCCTCGAGCAATACGGTCAGCGCCGGGGGAGGCAATCACGCCCCATCGTCCGGGCATTAGGTTGGTGATGACCGCTTGGCCCGCAAGCGGCGACAGAGTTTTACCGTCTGACTCGTACTTCGGGCAGGTTACGATCATGCCGGTAATGCCGGTTGCCGTTGAATCAGTCGTACCGCTCCCGCTACTCAGTGGGTTTCCAGTAATCGGGCATGCGTCGTTGCCGTTGTTCGGGTCTTTTGTTCCAGCCAGACTATTCGTCAGCGGCTGGTTGAACATGTCGTAGGTCATCTGGCCCGTAAAGTCGCCGTTACCGCCCATGGCGTCCCAGAGGTGAAGTTGGAAGCCACCCAGACCGGGCTCATTCGGCGACAACACGTCGATTCCGCCGCCGCCATCCTGCTCTCCGTTGAGTGGGAAGTCGTCTTCAAAGACAAACACCGAGAGTTTGCCCGGAGGATAGGGCGAGGGCTGCGTGATCACCGTAACCGCAGTTTGACCGGCGGCGATCGGTGCACCACCCATGCCGTGGCCGCAAGTGGCACCGCTAGTGGCATTCGCAGCGCCATTCTGGCATCCCGCGCCGGAGTATCCATAGGTAAACGGGTTGGCCGCGTCGCCAGGCAAAATGGAAATGTAATAGCGCTTGCTAGAATCCAACGCAACCGAACCGGGGAGCACGGCCGTCATGCCGTTTCCGGTGGTGTCCGCCCGACATTGGCCATTGCCTACATCGCACACTACTTTATCGTGTGAACCCGTGGTTGGGTTGAAGGCCGTCTGGCCGCCTTCGCAGGAGACCGCCCCCGTGCAGCCCTGTGCCACGAATGGCATGTAGCTGGTGTGGAAGTTGGTCCCCAGTGTCGGAACGATCCCCAAGCCTGATGTCGGGCAGCCCGCAGGAGGAGGATTCGTTGAGCATTTAGGGTCGATATAGAAGGTGCGATCTTCCTCAATGACCCACCTATAGTCAGAGATAGTGGTGGTCTTATCCTGTCCGTCCAGCACCTTAACCGTCAGACCGCTGCCTGCGGGGAAGACAACCATCACGGTGGTGACCGGGCCCAGCGTTTTCTGAGAGTTTTGTGCCTGGAAGGTGAACGAGTAGGTGCCTGCGCCGGACGCAATGGCGGTGAATCCTCCATTCGCATCGGGAATAACCTTCATCCCCGTAGCCGCAACCGTTGATGTCGCAACGGTAATAGGCAGATTCTCTGCGTCCTTACAACCCGCCAAAACGCCAGGGGTCTTGACAGCCAGGTAAGTGGCCATGCTCGCGTTGAATGTGCTGCCAGTACAGGTAATGCCGCTGTCGACGATGTTCGACACACCTAGCGTCACCGTGGCAGTAATACCAGACGAGCAAGTCGTCCCAGTGACCGTGCCGTTTGCGCAATAGCTGAACGAGTCTGAAGTTGCCGAGCTCCCGGTGTTAGGAACATACGTGAAGGTTCCGTTCGCAAGAAGCGTCACTGTTCCGTTGGTTGCCTGGGTGAGAAGTTTGACGCCATAAACGTTCGTGTCGTTGGCGATCACACCTTTGGATGGATCGGAGACGTTGAGGGTCTGCCCCGCGACCAACGCGTTGAAGGTGTCAGCCCTTGCTACCGAGGCACCGAGTGAAGCGGCAGCCGGAATCGCGCCGCCATTAATACCGATGTAGGCGAGCATGCCAGCGTCGCGCTCTGTCGCATTTCCCGACAAACTCAACTCGCGGTCATAGATAGCGAGCGCATTCGCGTATGGCGTGGGGGTGGAACTGGTACCCGGCGGCGTCGACAGTCCATTAATCACGACGTCATAGGTTTTGCCCGCGGCCATGAACATTTCGCTCTTAACTTTGGGTACGCCAGGAAGCGGATTGCCATCTTCCGCTATGACCTTGAAACCGGTAACAATAGGAGTGGTGCCGCCCGTTTGGCCCGCCACCTGCGATCCAACGATCGAAGGAACGTGCATCCGCGAACCAGCATTGACCATGCGCACCAGCACTGATCCCGTTGTGCCCGAAGTCGGCGCAATGACAGCCGGTGTGACTGGGAAGAGCGATGCGTTGGAATTTGTTTTATCAAACGCTACACCATTGATGGTGTAGTAGAGGGGCGTGTAATTCACCGCAGGCGGATAGCAGGTCAGATAGGCAGTATTCCCCTGAGTCGGATCGCCGCAGCCTCCCGGCTGGCCGGACCACACTGTTGTCTCACTAAAACCGGCGGTGTTGACAGCGCTGTTCACCGTCGCGTTCTGCACCGGATCAATTTCCCCGAATACTACGGGAACTTCGGCGTCATAGGGAGCGGCGCAGGCGGCCGTCACGGTAGCGCCAGGGTAAGCGCAGCCCGCCACTGCCTCTGTGATTGCACCCGTCGTGGAGTTAGTAGTAGACGTAGGCGCGGCAGTGACCACGAGGATTCCGTACAAACCCATCGGCACCTGGATGGACGGGTGGGTGCCCGACTCAAGCAGATATGTGCCTGGCTTGAGATATGCCCAAGTCAGCGAGGTTGTCGCTCCTGCGGCCACTTCGGTACCGAAGGATTGCACGCGAGGCCCTTGCGGCGGGGGAACGTTGGTAGCACCGCCGCTCGGATTCGCAGTGGGCCACGTGATCGTCTGAGTTCCATGAACCGGACTCGGTATGGTGGTCGACGCCGAGCCGAGGCCGCCTCCCACCTGTCCCACGATCATGATCGAGGTCGGCACAGAGTTCCCGTTTGCAAATGAGAGCTTGTTGATGAGGTTGATTTGTAGCCCACCTGCCGCGCCCGTGGGGATGGTAATCACAACCGGAGACCAGCCGTTAGAGGCCGGATTCAATGGGGCGCAGGTTGCAGTTGTGTTCGTTACCTGCCCCGAGCTGCCCAGACGAGTGCAGCTGTATCCCCACATAGGCACGATTGAACCATCCGGCATGGTTACACTGGTTGGTCCAGCCGTCAGGCTGATCTGCTGTTGCGCGACTGTTATACCCACTCCGAGGAGGAGTACAGTTGCTACGACTACCGCTGCTTTTAGACTTTGTAGAATAGTGGTCGGCATTCGTCTCTCCTCGTTATTTGGACTCGTCGATTACAAATTCCCGGGAATCGACCAACATCATCATGAACATTCCGCCCGGGAAAACGTTGTTGGTAGTAATCTCGCGCTCGTTGTGTGAGTGCCACATATAGGCCCAACCACGCTCGTTTGCCGGGTTTCCCTGGATGTTGGACGGCTGCAGTGTGCTGCACGGGGAACTCCCATTGGCCGTGGTGTTGCCCGAGGAACTGACACAAGCCTGCGTACCGCCGCCGCGCAGAGTCGCATCCGGTCCTAAGTAAGGAGTGCCGCCGTACCAGGTACCGTTTGTGAAGATGTTGGGATTAGGCAGAGTTGCCGGGCCACCGGAGGCAACGTCGCCAGTGGGCGAGACTTCGAGAGGCTTGTTGTGGTCCTGGCACCACTCGTAATAATTGATCGCTGCCGGGGATCCAGTGTTGTAGCCATTGGCATCCGGTGTACACGACAGCGAAGCCAACGGATCTGCCGTATCACCGGGATGATGGCCATACGCATCCCAGTTCAACCCTCTGGCCGTAAAGTAGAAGATCCCGTCGAACGCCTCTCCCGGAGTGGTGTCCGTATTGAACATAAGTTGTCCCGCAAGGTTGGTTCCGTCAGGCGCGAGGATCAGGTTGCCGTCGCGGCCTAGAATGCGCACGTGGTTGGCGTGCTCGTGGAATGGGTGTTGCCAGCGTCCCTGACCTATCGAGCGGATCAGTGTCATCTCGCCCGGATGCATGTGCGGATTGCCGTTATACGGTTGGTGTGGATACTCAGCCGCGAAGTTAGCGTCCATAAGGTCGGGCATGGAGCGGCCATTAATTAGGAAGTAGGCCGGGTGGTACGGTTCGGTCGGGACAACCAGAGGGTCTCCGCATCCCGGAGTTCCGGACGTGCATGCACTCAAAAATGTGACCTGTGTCAGTGCAGCATTGTGAATCTTCGGGTCCATCTCCGCCCACTGGAACAGATATTCGCGGTCATAGCAGGTCTTGGGATTGTCGTAGGCAGCAGCCGCGAGACGGAAATCCGCTTCGCCCCATGCCGTCTTGGCTTTCGCGTTGTTACCCGGATTCGTCACGGGCAGCCCGGCCGAGCAGGTTGCGGGAATGGTCTTGGGAAGCACAACTACCGCACCATACAGACCCATCTCGACTTGCAGGTCGCCTTGCGTTCCGCTGTAGTAGGCGTGAGTCCCTGGCGAATTGGCAACAAACGTATAAGTCACCGTGCCCGCTGGTGTAGCCTCGCACGTAAGTAAGCCCTGCTGAGGCGCACCGGTCGCTACAGACGCAGGACACGCAGCCGTCACCACAAAGCCAGGAAAGACTATCGAGGTGTTGCCGGCAGCCGTGGGCAGGTTGTTCGTCAAGCTAACCGTTACCGTGTCCCCTTCCGTGACAATCAACGTGGGACCGGGGACCTGCATGCTCGGGCAGGATACCGTCATCGCCTTCGGCGCAGTACCGGTCGGCGAGCCATTGCACCCATATCCCCATGAGTAAACTGCATTCCCATCCGGCTGGTTGAGGAATGCGGGCTGTGCCGTCAGGTTGAAGGTGGGGCCGGTGATTCCGGGAACGGCAGCGTGAGCCGCGCCTGAAAGAAACAGAGCCAGCGTCGGCGCCAAAAGCAATTGTGCGATCGTCTTTGTCATGTTCATTGCCCTCATTGCCGCTCTCCTAGTTGCAGGTGTTACCAAATGTGCTGCCGCCGATCACGCTGTTGCAGATGTGAACCTCAGTCATGAGTCCGCCGAAATTTTCCTGATCGTTGGAAAGATGGTCGAGGTTGGGGGTGTAGAGGTAGAAGGTGCTTCCCGGGGGATACAACTTCGCCGCGCAGCCACTGGAGCCGCAACCGGCGTCACTAGCATCCAGGAGAACGTCCAGCGACTCGCCGCCACCCAGGGTGATGGAGTTCGTGTAGAACTCCATGTTGTTCCCTGCCTGATCCCGTAGCAGTTTGGCGTTGAAGCCAACCTCCTTCATGGGAATCCCCAACGAGGCTAGCGTCTGATATTCCGAAACATCCAGGTCTGCGATGCGCAGAAGGGCCCTCCCCCCGGCAGGAATGTTGATGATGGCAGGCAACGGCTGCGAGTAGTGCACTCTGCCATCCGAGGATTGCGTAGCCATGGGGCCCGGCGTGACCGTGTCGGGATAGCTACGTCCATTCAGCAGGAAGAACTTGTCCTTCATGTCAACGAACGCTTCCGGGTTGAAGGTCATTCCCACAAAGTGGAAGTTGGGGTCGAAGCCGTGAATCTGCAGGGGATACTCCACGTCATAGGCGGTTGAAGCGTCGCCATCGTTGTAGACGTACTTCTGCGGGTTGCCAAGCTTGTCAGTTCCCTGCACTGCCCCCGTGTTAATGGCTGGCATGGTGGCGCTGCAAAGGATGTCGGAGGCAGGGTTGCAAGCCGTACGGAGGTCGACGGTTGTCCCAAGGCCATTCTGCTGCTGCAAGGCGGTATAGAGGTTGGTGCCGGTCTGAACCCGATTCTGCCGTGGCCGCACATATAGTTGTCCCACCATCCCCATCTGCAAGTGTTCGGGAGGCGTGATATGGCAGTGCCAGAAATACGTCCCTGCGTCCGGGGAGAGATAGTAATAGGTGAAGCTACCGCCGATGTTGATAGCGACCGATGCATCGGGTACGCCATCATATACGGACGAAGCATTGGGATAGCCGTGGAAGTGGATCGTGTGCTGCTCGAACAAATCCGGGCGCATGATCATGCCCACGTTGGACAAGGTGAGGAACATTTCATCGTCCTCATCGAAGGCAACCAGCGGCGCTGGGATATTGCCGTTCATCACGCCAACGTCCATGATCTGGCGCGGATCCACGTGCCCGTCGAGCATCACGCCAGTGGACGCTGTGGCTGTCTGGGACTCGTTCACGTCAGCCAGACCACGGGCGGTGGTGGTAAACGTGAAGTTGTTGGGTGCCGAGAAGCCGTAGTTGGTCACGCCTGGGGCGGAGGACGGAAAGCCGATTGCAGCAATCGTCCAGGTGCCGTCATAGCCAGTCCCAGCTCCCGCGATCGTCACGGCCTGCCCGGCTTTCAGACCAAGTGGAGCGTTCGTCTGAACTACCACCGTGGTCGTTCCCGTGACCTCGGCGACATCGTAAATGCTCACGATGTTTGCCATGTCGTAAGCGAGACCCACCGCGCCGTTGTAGTTGAATGGCGCAGTCGAGAGGGGCGTTGGCCAGGCGGGCCATGTATTGGCAACCTGTCCATCGGTAGTGGCCGGGTCCCCGGGCAGGAGAGTGCCCGAATATATGGTATTGAATACGCTGGGGAACTCTGTGCCAGAGTGACCAGTGGCAATGTCGGCGAGTCCAGACAGCGGCCCGAAGGAGAACAAGTACGTCTGTGTACCGTTAGCCATCGTCGCGTAGCCGTCGCCGCCTGACACCTGCTGGCACTTGATGGCACCGTTCACGTTCGCGCTGGGCACCAGATACCCGTTAGCGGGAGTGCTCACGTTGGTACTCGTGAATGTCGTTGCACCGGTGTACGCAGGTTCGGAATTGTTGATGCCCTTGTTCGCGGGATCGGGGTGAGTGATGGTACTGGTTGGACATTGAACTCTAAACGACTGAGCATTGGTGTCGACGGCGACGGCGCAGATAAGGATCGATAAGATCCAAACCTGTAATGGCACTCGATAGACCATACGCGAACTCCTTTGGCGGGCACCCCACAACGGAAGCCACGAGGTACACGCAAGTAGCACTTCTACCGCCAAAGTGGGCAGCTCATGTCCGGCAAAGGGCAATCAGAATCGGACAGTTTTGGACATTGCTGGAACGTTTTTCGAGGCCCGAAACCATGACTTCAGGGCCTGATATCTGGAGTGAGTACGTCAGTTCCACTTCTTGGAAGTGTCGGTTCCTTTAGGGGGAGTATCTCGGCTTTGAATTTATCTCAAGCCGCGAGGTACTTATTCTTTCTTGCCTTAAACGGTACATCTCTGGTCAGGAACGCTGAATCAAAGCTGCTTGGGATGGATTCCTCAAACTGTTCCCGTCGGAGGGATTTTTGACCGCATCTTCTCCATCGCCAGCATTCTCGCCGGATGCAAGGGTTCACACGTCAACGTTCTTCTGCGAACCGTGTGGTTCCTCCTCGCGGTTTTTGAATCCCACTCGGGCCGCTGCGGCCGCTGCGGTGAGTCGCTCCACTATCTATTACTGGATGAGCAGGGGCTGGATTCACTGGAGACTGTTGCCTAGTGGACGCCGAGTCATCTGCCTAGAATCCCTCAGCCGCACAGCTTCGAATGAAGCAGCATAGCTCTGCCCCAGATACCCTGGCACACAGGTCAGGATATTTTGCCGCCCAGCCTCGATAAGCGGACGTATTACGTGCCACTGAGCGTCTGCATTCACTTCTAACTTATTTTCTGATCTCAACCGAAGTTGGGGTCCCCGATGCGGGAACGCTGCGGTCCATTGCGTCGCGCACCCCGGCACGGATTATGGACAACGTTGCCGTTCCCTCAGCCTTTGCCATGAACGTCAAACTATACACAGTGCCTTGTCCTGAAGTTCCACCGGAGTTTGGGGCGCGGGTAGCCGCGATCTGAAGAGTGCCTTTGACCGGATCATCTTGCTGTGTAATCTCGACATGTTGCCCATCCTGCCCAAGGAACCCACCATCACCTACGCTAGCGACACGCAGCAACGCTGGATCGTACTGAATTCGCAGCGGTACTGAAGCCATATCTTGCGCTCCCGCAACCGTTACATCCACCTTAAAGGCTTGGCCGACCGAGGTCACCACTTGAGCCGGGCTCAAAGTGAATACAACGCTTGATGAAACCACTGCCGGAGGGGCGGGTACCGAGGATGACTCCTTGGCTAGCGCTGTTGTACTCGGAGCCTGTGCGGGCGAGGTAGTTGGATTTGCAGGCCCAGCAGCGCCAGGCATGGACGAAGGGCCCGGTGCTTCCTTGGTGATGACACCCGGTGTTGACGGGAGAGCTACCGGAGCAGTCTCCGGTTTGCCTGTCTTCGCAAGGTGAAGGTCAATGTTGTTAGAAGTGCCCACGTCGAGTTGTCTTCTGTTGCCCGGATTCACATCCTGAATGCGCACAATGTGTGGAATGAGAACGAAGACGGTTTCGGTTTGGCGATGGTCCGTATTCAGGTTGCCAAACAAGTACTTCAAGATTGGAACACTCATCAAGCCCGGGTAGCCACTCAAACTCTTCGTGGATGAGTCTTCAAGCAGACCCCCGAGCAAATTTACTTCGCCTTCCTTGAGGCGGATCGTGTGCTCAATTCTGCGCTGTCCGATGACGGGCTGCTGAATACCGCCGATGCTCACTTCTGAATCAACTGCCGATATATCAAGCGACACCTTTAACGTCACTTCGTTAGAACCGTGAACAGTTGGAGTGATGTCTATGTTTACGCCTACGTCAATATATTGAAACTGGGTATTCACAAGGGCGCTGGTGGCGGTAGATCCAGCGGTAAATGAGCCCACCGCGATAGGTACACGCTCTCCTATTTTCAGAGAGGCCTTCTGCCCATCCAAAGCGCGAATTTGGGGGTTCTGAATGAGATTTGCGTCGCTGTCACTCATTAGGAAATTGGCAGTGATGGAAGGTATGTTTATCGAAAATTCCGTTGCTTTCAAATTGGTAATGTCATTCAGCGTAACTGCGCTACCAGAACTGCCAGATGTGCTGGAGGAGTTGTTGGTGAAAGACAAGGTTGTGCTGGTGGGAAGTTGCAAACCTATGTTCTTAATGCGTTCACGGTTTACCTGCATGATTGCGACTTCAACGATCACTTCAGGCCGCGCCTTATCCAAGTCCGCAATGAATTTTCCCGCCAGGGTTATCTGGTCCGGTGTTCCACGCACGATAATGGCATTCTGGCTCGCCACTGTTGTGAGCCTCCCAACCTCAAGCATTGTGCGCAGCACGTTCATGATGTCCTGAAGGTCGCTCGCTTGCGACACGTTCGTCAGATAGAACGTTTTCACAATGCTCGGTTCCACATCTTTTCGCTTCGCAGCCGTGTCGGCGACCACAAGAATCGTGTTGCTTGTCATGGGCACCCAGTAGGTCTTTGACTGTGCGGCCAGCATAGACAGCGCTTCGGTCAATGTGACTCCATGTAGTTCCAGGTGAATTTTGCGCGAAGCATACTCAGGGTCGATCAGCACGTTGATTCCCGCCAACTTGCCAAGTACCTGATAGATGACTTTGCAATCGTCTGTCATGTTGAGAGTGATGGGGGTGGTAGAGAGGGGGCGCAACTCCACCGGAACGGAGGGGATCTCATCAATGATCTTCTGCGTCGGCTCAACTGGCGCTGCGCCCGCGCCTGCTTTAGCTGCCTCAATCATGACTTGGGTGCGGCGAATCTCCTGCTGCGCGATGAATCCGGCGGGATCGATAGAGGCAGCCTTTTTGAATTCTAGAAACGCACTCTCCAATTGGCCCTGATCTCGCATCTGCTGCCCGCGATGCACATGTTGGGCGCTTGCAAGCACACGCGTGCGCGCGGCCGCTGACCGAAAAGCAACATCAGAAGGCTTTTGCTGATACGCCTGCTGATAGAAACCGTAAGCCGCCTCGTAGTCCTGTCTTGATTCGGCTTCGTGACCGTGCTTGTAAAGCGAGGAGGGGCTTTCCGCTGAAGCAGATGCAATTCCAATCGACACGATGACAGCCAGAACAAATTGCCAGCGCCCTTTTCTGACACTGAACGGGCATGCTAACGACTGTAGAGTTCTCAATTTCAGTGCCTCTCCGCGTCTGATCTGTTTTAAGGATGCCCGGTCTCATCGGGCGTGCGCTGATCCGTAGCCAACAACCAGCAGGCGGATACATCCCCCACCTACTTACATCAGAGTTTTTGGATTCAGAGACTCCTAACTTGGATGCTTCGGATTATTTCAGGCACCATCGGCCAGCTTTCTTGCATCTACTTCGTCCAGAACGGAACTACAGACGGTTCGCGCTGCGAAGGAGTGCAATCATGTCAGAGGATCATCGCTGCTTACCTAGACGAATCCTTTTCGTTACATTGCTCTCCTGTCTAGCCGCGTTTGCGCAGGCGCAGTCATCAAAAATCGAAAAGCCGCCAGCAGGAGCAGTTAGGCCAGGGGCCGTCTTGGAAGTTCCGCTGCCCGATCCCGCACCCATTCCTGCAATGACTCCGGAAGAGCTGCCAGCCCGCGTCCCGCTTGTAACATACCGCCACGGACAGTTGACCATTGACTCGATCAATTCGACTCTGTCCTCCATACTGAATGCGATCCAAACGCAAACGGGAGCCACCATCTCGATTCCCGATGACTGTAGCGAGCGCGTTGCGGTACATCTTTCAGGGCCGCCAAATATCGTGATTCAACAACTAATCGACGGCTCGAAGTTCGGATATGTTATTCGGTCGTCGCCTGAAGACCCTGAAGGACTCGCCGAACTCGTCCTGAACAGGAAGCCAGGCCCAACAGCTCAGACTTTAGCTGCTTCAAGTCGGTCGGACATCCGTTTATTCCCCCAAAGCACGCCAAGACAGCCGGTTTTGGCTGACAACGAAGGACAGCGGCCCACTACCCAGCCGCCTTCCAGTAACCCGCAAGCAATAGCAGAAATGGAGACGGATAAGGGTTTAGATAAGGCTGCTCCAAGCACCGAAAAGGGCGATGACCAGCCTGCTGCGGTCGCCCAAGCGGGTTCCGCGGTTAACATGGACGACCCGCATCCCCCTCCGCCCCCCCAACTTACCGCGCTTCAGCAAACTCCAGACCAGAACCAGCAACAGCAAGTCACGAATCGTCAATTCCTGCAGGATCTCTACTCAGCGCGGCAGAAACTGCAATCGCCGCAGCCACAGTCGCCGCAGCCCCAATAGCGTCATAGCTGTTTGGGACACCCTACATTGCCATCATTGCCAGACCCTATTTCTTTCGTTTGCGGAAGAGCACGTCTATGGAAACTACCCCGGTCTGGTCGCGCACGCCAACGATGGAGACATCCTTATTGATGTTGTATTCAAACTGGATGATCTGCTGAGCCGACTGGTTCAGGTTGGTGATGTAAGTGAGCGTGAGTTTGTTGGAGATCTGCTGCTCTACGGTCACGCGCGCGAGTCCGGAGCTGAGAGCTCCGCCCACGTTGGGGTCGATTTTGAGGCGGCTTACGCCGAACAGTCGCTGCACACGACTGCTGACGGTGGCGTTCAAGGCCTGGCCGATCAACGCGGTCGAGGCGCTCTCTGAGACTGATGGCTGATATTGCGAGGTCCCCATCATTGCCGGATTCGCCTGCTCCTCGGCGGTGCGTCCGAGGGCGAGCAGCGAGATAATGTCGCTGCTGGAAAGCGGCGGATCTGAACGGTAGGAGGGTGTCAACTTGTTCAATGGGCCATGGAAGCCGAGCGTGATGTCGTAGTCACGCACTCGCGCCGAGAGCTCCACATCGAGCGTTGGTTCGATTCTGACTGGATTCGTGAGCGTCACATCGCCGCGCTCCATGCGATACTTCGTGCCGTTGAAGTAGAGCATTCCCTCCAGCAGGTTGACCCGACCCAGCACCACGGGACGCGCAGCGGTACCGCGCATACGCAGGTCCACATTTCCGCTCAGCCGCGCCAGCGAGGTCTGTACCTGAAGTTCAGGGGTGGAGATAACGTGAACATCGAGATGCACGTCATTGAGCGGGGAATCGATCTTCTGCGCCGGAGCGCCACGAATTCCTTTAGCGAGATAATCACCGAAATCGAATTGCGGATTCAGGCCGAGGCGCGTGACCGTCACGTTCCCGGAGAGCACCGCGTTCTTGATGGAACCGGTCAGCGAGAGCGAAGCGTCGGCGGTGGAACTCAATCCCTCCGGATAGCGCAAGCGGATATCGTGACCGCTCGCCGAGAGGTTGAAACCAACTTCTTGCGCAGACGAGAATGCGAGGAAGCCGCCACAGTGCAGCAGCCCGCCTCCGGTGCGCGCCGTCAACTCCTGCACCTGCAGGCGGTCTTCGTTGAAGATCAGGGTGCCAGTGATGTCGCTCAGTCCGTTGGGAAAATCGATGTAGGCGATGGCGCCGTTTTGCACGTTGAGCCGGCCACGCATGGAAGGTCGCGCGAGGGTTCCGTTCACTTGCAGGTTGAAGTTAGCGACTCCACCGGCCATCAGAGTTGGGTCGGCGGTTTCCAGCAGCTTCAGATTCATGCTGCCGTCGGCGCGCAGGTTGACCTCTCGTTTACCGCTCAGTTGCACCTGACCGCGCACCTGAAGGAATCGAGTACCCTGCTCGCCTGATATGCGGAACTGATCAATGCTCAGCACCTGGTTCGCTAGTTTGAGACGAATGGGACCGTCATTATTGACGGCAATGCCGCCGTAATTGCTAGCCCAGCGCTCAACCACAGCTTCGGCCGTCATGTCCCTTGGGCGGCGCGCTTCCCCTGACGCGTCAACATGCATCTTCAATTCAGAGGCCGCGCCGTGATGCAATGGCAGTAGCGCCTCCAGCACCGAGTTCAGATTTGTGCTCTGCAGGTCGCCCGAAATGTGCATCGGCATCTGGCCACGGAGATATACCTGGCCATCGAGCCGAACCTCTGCCGCCTTGGAGTTGGAACGTGCAGTCAACAACATCTCCGCGCCGTGAGTGACGGCGTCTATGTTCATGTCGCCAAGCGTGTGCCGGTTCACCGCTAGATTGCGTAGGCGCAGGCGTCCATTGATGACCGGAGCGCCGGGGGTTCCCGAACCAGTGGCCTCGAAGGCAGCCTGTCCTGTCAGCCGAACTTTACCCTCGCGCACCGCGCGCAGATTCTCCAGCCTCACCTCGGTACCCTTGAGGTCAAATCCAAATTCGCTGGTTTCCACGTTGATGCGGGCGTCGCCGCTGAGCTGCATGGCGTCGCTCTTCACAACGATATTGCGCAACTGCGCCTGATTTTCCGTGAAGTTCACATCGGCGGTGGCCAGCCGCACTGCCTGTTGCCATGCGGTGCCATCTTTTATTACGAGGCGTCCACTACCATTCAAGTGGCTCTCCGTGCCGCCCACTTTGACGTCGGCATTCACTGTGCCCGTAAGTGGATAGCTCGACCCGACGATCGCCTGAAGATCTGCAACGTCGGCGTCTTCCGCCTTTACGTGGGCCTCAAAAGGCTGACTACCGTCGTAGCTACCTTTCACGAGGGGAACGTTCACATCGACGTCGATGCGTGCGCCTCCACGGCGCAGAACTCCGTTGTGCAAAGCTTCGTGAGTGGATGAATACTCCACATCTCCAGCCAGCGATTGCCATCGCGTACGCACTACGCGCTCGGTTGGAGGAGCGCCGGTCTGCGCTTCGTGCGTGTGCAGGAGGGTAGTAAAGTCGTGGAGTTCCATGTGACCGGCCACGGAGGGCTGGTCCAGTTTTCCCTCTACCGTGCCCTGAAACTGTGCGCTGCCGCCGAATTCGATGGGCAGTGCCTGTGCGCGAGTGCCGCGCCAGGAGGACACCATAGGCTCCAGCTCTGAAACGTCTGCTGTCGAACCATCAAGCCGGAGGTCTGAGTTGGCGGAGATGCGTCCACGCGCAGAGAGACGCGAATACGCCGTGCTTGCTTCAACACTATGCAATTGCGCGGACTGATCCTTGAAGTCAACTGTGGCCTGAACCACGGCGGTTACAGGCAGATACCCTGACCGCGGCACGGGACGCACTCGCACATCTCCATCCATCTGCGCGTTGAGGAAGCTGCCCCGCCAATGCACGTCCAAAGTGCCTGCGGTAAGGCCGGAGAGGTGCAACCGCTCCAGCGGCAGGTCGCGTGTGGTGAAGGCACGCAGCGTCTGGGCTACGTCTATTCCGTCCACCTCCAGCGCGATGCGTCCCGTTTGCTCCTTGCCGCGTGGATGACTTGAATCAAGTTTGCCATGCACCGTGCCGCCGAGAGCAATCGCAAAAATGGAGGAGGCGTTGAAGTTTTCGCGATCCAGGGAATAGTTGAAGCCGCCATTCATATTCTCCAGCCGAATGACGGCGTCCATCCAATTCACGGCCGACGCCTGCGCCTTGCCCACAATCGCATATTTCGAGTCTGATTGGCGCCACGTTCCTTCCCCGCTCAACAGCACCGACCCGCCGCGCAGTTCTCGACGCCGAAGCAGCCGCCCCAGTTCTCCCAGATCGCCCGAGGCACGGTAAGCATATTGCGCGACTGGAGAATTGAGACCCGTAAGCGCTCCGTTGGCTTCCACCCAGGAGTGGCCCTGGCGAACTTGCAGTTGCGGAACTTCCACGCGATCACGATACAGGCGGAATTTTGCCTCGGCTCCCAACGTGAGAGGTTCCAACTCAGGCATCGTGATGCGCGCCGCTCCAACTCGCGCCGAACCTTCATAGTGCTGGTCTTTTGCGCTATAACGCAGCAGCACACCAATCTGCTCTGCCGTGCCATTCAGCTTTATCTTCTTCTCGTTCCACAACAACAGACCGTCTATCAGTTCGCCGCGATCCATGGCGATGCGCAGGAGTTGCCTGACTTGCTCCGCTGGAGCACCGGGCCGGGACTTCGGCTGCGGAAGGTTTGTTCCACCGTCTTTATATACTTCGACGT
>Ga0224527_1000995_pt1 | contig 15608 bp, 10 predicted proteins | sample CBST0metaG_FD_179882 | JGI IMG/M metagenome (GOLD analysis project Ga0224527, IMG submission 179882) | Peat soil microbial communities from Stordalen Mire, Sweden - C.B.S.T0 | ecosystem: Environmental > Terrestrial > Soil > Wetlands > Peat | place: Sweden: Norrbotten County, Stordalen Mire... | reverse complement strand
CCTCCTGAGCTGTCCCACCACGCCACGCCCAGCTTCCTCCGCCGTATCCTCGTAGATCGCCTCCATGGCCGCCGCCTGTTGCAGCAGGGAGGCGAAGTCGCTTATCCCATAAAGCCCCTCGTGCCCCGCCATAAAGATGGCCATGATCTGCCGGAAGTAAGCCTCCGCCGCTTCTTCGTTGGGACGCAGTCGCGCCAGGGCCGTTGCACTCGCGCTATACGGGAAGCTACCCTTCGCACTCCATTGCCGCCCATGCGCAAGAAGCGCTTGTGTACCCGCCGCAGGATGGTGCTGCATGTACCCGGCAAACACCAACCGTGCCGCCATAGTGCGGGCATCCGCTCGATCCCCGGGAGGCTCGGGCGGGAGCGAATCCAGCAGTTCCAGCGCTTCGTCCGCGTCATAGATGGCCAGACGAGCCGCTGCCGTGGCAATCACAGTACTGCGCGCGCTGCTCGCCTCGGCACTGTCGGCTGGCAGTTGCTGGCCCAGCCTGAACAGCTCCGTAGCCCACTGCCTCTTCTCCGCCGACATCACCTCAGAGCGCATGGTGTACAGCAACCGAGTCATCAGCGCCACTCGCTGCCGAGGCTCCAGCCCGCGCCCCAGCGCGTAGGAGTTCCTCGCCATCTGCTGCGCCAATTCCATCTGCGCCCGGCTCACCGCCGGAGCACTCGTCTTCGCCGGAGACTTCTTCTTCCGGACCTTGGCCATCGTTGGCGTTGAGGTTCCAGAGAGCACAAGCAGCAGCAGCGCCGCAATCCATTTCATTCGAAGTTGACTAAACATCACAAAAAACGCTCTCCCTCGGATGCTACAATCCCGCTCATGTCCAAGGCTCGTGCAAAGAAGATAAAGCTCCTGTTGCTGGATGTCGATGGCGTTATGACGGATGGCACCATTTTCCTGTTCCCTGCTTCTGCGGCGCCCCAGCCTCTACGCGCCGCACCCCATAGTAAAGTTGACGCCGGAGGCTACGCCATCGCCAGCGATGACATGGTCGAAGCAAAAGGCTTCAATGCCCATGACGGCACAGCATTTTCGCTCGCCCGGCTCGGTGGCCTCAAGACCGGACTCATCACCAAACGCATCTCGGAAACCGTACGCCTCCGCGCCCGTGACCTCAAGATCGAACACGTTTACCAGGGCGCAGCCAACAAGTTGCTAGCCTTCCATGACGTCCTTCAGAAAGAGAATCTCAAGCCGGAAGAAGCCGCTTTCGTAGGCGACGACATCATCGACCTACCCGTCATGCGAGCTTGTGGCCTCGCCTTCGCCGTTGCCAATGCCCGCGAAAATGTGAAGGATGAAGCCCACGTCATCACCGATCATCGCGGGGGCGAAGGGGCCGTGCGCGACGCCGTGGAGTACATCCTGAAGGCCCAGGGATCGCTCGCCCGCTGCGTAGACGCTTACATTTCCGACCGAACCTCTATCGAGGACAAGTTGCAATAGCTATCCACCGAACAACAAAAAGCCCACCGGCCTATTCAGCCGGTGGGTCACCGTTTCCCCTGAGAACGTGTCCGTTTCAGGAGGCTCTAGACACTTAGACACGTCTCGCCGAAAAAAGTTGTCCTCCATGAAACATTTTGTATATATTCGCCCCTGGCTGCGTCTTTGCTCCTGCCCTTATCCTCTGAAACTTACCTTGAAACCTGCGCAACCTGGCCTTTCTAGAACTCGCCCTCCCACCTGGCGACTACCACCGTTGCCAGGCAATTCCCCAGCACGTTCACTCCCGTGCGCCCCATGTCCATCAATTGATCAATTCCGAGCAGGATGAACACTGGCTCCACGGGCAGGCCAAAGCTGCTCACCGTCCCAAGCAGTATCACAAGGGATGCACGCGATACTCCCGCCACGCCCTTGCTGGTCAGCATCAAGGTCAACATCAGCAGCAACTGCTGCCCCAGCGAGAGATGCACACCAGCGGCCTGCGCCACGAAGATCGCCGCCAGCGACAGATACAGTGTGCTTCCGTCCAGATTGAAGCTGTAGCCCGTCGGCATCACAAAGGCGACCACCTGCCGGGGAACTCCCAGCTCTTCCATCTTCTCCATTGCTATCGGCAGCGCCGCTTCGCTATTGGCCGTGGCAAATGCAATCGTCACTGGCTCGGTCACCGCCTGCAAAAATCGTCGCAGCGGAACTCGCGCCACCAGCGCCACCGGCAGCAGCACACCCAGCACAAACACGGCCAGCGCCGCATACAGCGTCGCAAGCAGCCGCGCCAGGTTCGCGAGGACACCCAATCCCGTGGACGCCACCGTGTAAGCCAGCGCCGCACCCGCGCCAATCGGGGCGAAATACATCACGATTTTCGTGAACTTGAACATCACCTCTGCCAGCGACTCCACAACGGCCAGCATCGGACGCCGCCGCTCCTCCCGCACCATCGCCAGCGCAATTCCAAACAGCACAGCGAAGACCACCACCTGCAATACCTGTCCCTCGGCCACGCTCTTGGCAATGTTCTCCGGGAAGATGTGCAGGATGGTCTCGATCAGTGTCAGCTTTTGCGTAGGCAGCGCATCGCTCATCGCCGCGCCACCCAGATGAATCCCAACTCCCGCCTGCGAGAGATGAATAGCCGCCAGCCCAATCGCCAGCGCAAAGGTGGTAATAATTTCGAAGTAGACGATTGCCTTCACGCCCATCCGCCCAACCTGCTTCAGGTCGGCGTGACTGGCAATGCCGCTCACCAAGGTGGCAAAAAGCAATGGCGCAATGATGGTCTTGATCAAGCGGAGAAACACCAGGCTCAGCACGCGCAAATTCAGCGCCACGGCCGGAGCGTCATGCCCCAGCTCCGCGCCAAGCACCATGCACACAAATATCCACGTCGTCAGCGAGCGCCGCGCCAAGGCATAAACCAGCAGCGATCCGAGTGCAGCCCAACGCAGCCAAAGCAGAGCCTGCACGGGCACATGCACTCCCGCGTAGCGGCCCAGCGCCCAAACAACGGCAACCACCCCGTACATTGCCACCGCCGCCCAGGCCGCTCTCTGCCTCATTGTTCGTCCCGATCTCCTGACTTACCGCAACAGATCTTCCAACTCCACGCCCTTATCCGTCTTTTCGTCGCGATACTTCACAATCACAGGCGTGTAAACGCTGAGTCCCCATTCGGCGGCTTTGCCCTTTGTGATAGCTCTTGCTCCAGCCACCACCACCGCTCCCTCGGGCACCACCAGCGGCTCGGTCTCTGTGGCGCGATAAATCTCACCGCGTACCGTGTCAAACAGCGGAGTCGACCGCGTCAGAATCACTCCCGAGCCCAGCACTGCGCGACGCAATACTTGCGTGCCTTCGTAAATGCCGCAGTTGCCGCCCACCAACACCTCGTCTTCAATCACCACAGGCGTCGCGTTCACAGGCTCCAGCACACCACCCACTTGGGACGCGGCGCTCAGATGCACGCACTTGCCAATCTGCGCGCAGGAACCCACCAGCGCATGTGAGTCCACCATGGTCCCTTCGTCCACATATGCGCCAACATTGATGTACATGGGCGGCATGCAGATCACTCCCGGAGCCAGATATGCGCCCTCGCGCACGGTCGAGCCTCCAGGTACGACGCGCACTCCGTCACTGGCCTTGAAGTGCCGCACCGGATACGTGTGTCGATCGACAAATGTAAATGTATCGCCCGCATGCGTCTCCTCGGCTGCGCCCAGCCGGAAGCCGAGCAGAATGCCTTCCTTCACCCAGACGTTGGCATGCCAGCGCCCGTCGCGCTTCTCCGCCGCGCGGATCTCGCCCTGTGACAGCGCTTCGCGAAACGCCCGGAATGTCTCCAGCGCTCCGCACTCCTTCTTCGCGTCCATGCCCAGCGCATAAAGCCGCTCAATCTCAGTCCGTAAGTTGCTCATGATCAGAAAAGTATAAGGCAGAGAACGGCGCGAGGCACGCGCAAACATTCCATTGACATATGTAGATATAACTAGCGAGCGTAGAGAACTTCCAGATGATGATCTCCACCGATGCTTTCGTTAGCAACGAGTGACGATTCTGACAACCGCCTTCCCTTCACGGGTAACCAGTTGAGTAATCCTTTCGCACTTCGGCCCACGATTGCCACAAAAGGCACCCCCGCCCCTATAAGGATTCACTCAAGAGTCAATCCTTATATCTTCGCTGTAATCTGCCGATATGCACTGGACTGCAGAATGCCAACCAACTGGACTCTATCGCGCAGTCCCCCGATGGGATTGCCGTGGAGATTCGTCCATAAGCACCATCGAGCCGAGGAAAACTGCCTCCGACATAGGAATCATGCGTACTTGCGGCAATTTGACTTAACCACCTCCACTAAGTGAGAATGGATAAGTCGCAAGCGATTGCGATCCCAACCAGAGTGGGCCTGTGGCGCAGCTGGGAGCGCGCTTCCATGGCATGGAAGAGGTCGTCGGTTCGATCCCGACCAGGTCCACCAATAACAATTCAATCAATTACCAAGCCTCCCAGTTCCCGTAGTTCCGTATGGGGTAGGGTCTGGCAGCAAACTCCAGCAACTCTGATCGGCTTCTGCGTTTTCTTCTATTCTCCTTGTCGCGGTTCATGGCATTCACGTTTTCCGCCACGCCTTCGGGCATCTCCCGCATGCAAAAATCCGCGGCCGTGGCGGTGCGCGAGTGCCGCAATAAAGTACCATCTCAAAACTCCGGGAATGGGAGCGAACTATTGGATCGAGTCCCGCTGCTTGGGAGAACTTTGGTTCGAGTAAGTTCCCGAATGGTTTTGTTGAAGCTTTCTCCTCTATCATCACATCTGAACAGAGGGAATGCTGGGCCTGCGACGATGAGTACTGATGGAACCGCCGAATTCCGCTTTGACACGCGACAGCAGATGAGTGCTGCATCGGTAGCGCTCTCAGAGCCGTTCAGGGATCGTTATGAAGCGTTGTTGCGCGCGACTCATGCGATTGGCTCGTGTGGCGATTGCGACCGGGCTGGCAATGTGCTCCTCGCAGCGCTGCTCGAAGTTGTTCCCTTTGACTACCTGCAACTTGTCGCCTTTGAACAAGGAACCAACACAGTCGCATGGCATCTGCTCTACTCAGACGGAAGAAAGCTGGATTTGCCCTTGGGCGAGGTCGTGGTGAAAGATACCCCGACCGAACTGGTACATAGCGCTCAACAGGTTCTTATCACCGGGGACTGGACGCAAGAGGCCCGGTTTGCGAAACATAGCGAGTACCTCTGCGAACGAGGGATTGCTTCGACCTGTTGTCTGCCGCTTGCAAGAGGAGAGCGCCGTCTGGGCGTGTTGAGCATCGGCAGCTCGCGGCTCCATGCCTATCCCTCGGATGAGGTCCGATTCCTGTCCCTCGTAGCCGATCAGATTGCACTGGCTATCGACGCGGCGGTGAATTTCTTCCTATCGCGTCAGGCGCAGGATCGTCTGACGATGATCCTCGACCTTACGAATCAGGTTGTCTCCAACCTGGACATTCGCGACCTCATGCGATCCATCTCAGCCAGCGTTCGCCGGGTGATGCAATGCGATGCCGCAGCCATTATGCTGCCCGAGTCAAACGGCATGGAATTGCGGGTTCATGCTCTCGATTTTCCGGATGGCAAGGGTTTTTTCTCTGAAACCTCCGTGATCCTCATTGAAGGGACGCCTCCGGGCGAAGTTTTTCGAGGCGGACAGCCTTGGGTTTTGAACAAGCTTGATTCGGCTGACGTGAGTCCCGAGTTTCGCGCCAAGGTGTCTTGTGAGGGGATGAATTCGTTCTGTGATGTGCCGTTGGAGAGCCGAGATCGCATGCTTGGTGTGCTTGCCGTATCGAGCCGACAGGAGAATGCTTTTGGGGCGGAAGAGGTTGCTTTTCTGTTGCAGATCGGAAGACAGGTTGCGATTGCGCTGGAGAATGCGCTGGCTTACGGAGAAATCGCCGACCTTAAGGATAAGCTTGCACAAGAGAAGCTATATCTGGAAGAGGAAATCCGCGGTGAGATGGACTTTGAGGGAATTGTCGGACAAAGTTCTGCTCTCCGCCATGTATTGAATCTCGTAGACACCGTGGCTCCCAGTGATTCCACGGTACTGCTGCTGGGCGAAACGGGAACCGGAAAAGAGTTGATTGCGCGGGCGATTCATGATCGCAGCCGTCGCAAGGACCGGACCTTTGTAAAGCTCAACTGCGCGGCCATTCCGACCGGACTGCTTGAAAGTGAGCTATTTGGGCACGAACGTGGCGCTTTCACCGGAGCAATCTCACAGAAGGTAGGACGACTCGAACTCGCCGACCAAGGATCGCTCTTTCTGGACGAGGTCGGAGACATTCCCCTCGACATTCAGCCGAAATTACTGCGAGCTTTGCAGGAGCGCGAGTTTGAACGGTTGGGAAGCACTCGAACCAAGAAGGTCGATATACGGCTCGTGGCAGCCACCAACCGCGACCTCGAAAAAATGATCGCTGATCGGGAGTTCCGCAGCGATCTGTACTATCGGCTGAACGTGTTTCCGATCCGCATTCCGCCTTTGCGCGAACGCCCGGAGGATATTCCGCTGTTGGTTCGCTACTTCACGCAGAAGTATGGGCGACGCATGGAGAAGCAGATCGAATCCATCCCTGCCGAGGCCATGAAGAAGCTATCGAGCTGGCACTGGCCTGGAAATATTCGTGAGTTGGAGAACTTCATCGAGCGTTCCGTGATCCTCACCCGCGGCACGGCGCTGCAGGTTCCGATCAGTGAGATGGCCGGCAATGGCCGGAGCTCTCCCGCGTCTGGCACGCGCGAAGCCAATGATCGGGATGAGATCGTTCGCATACTGAAACTTACCCATGGACGAGTGGCAGGCGCCGACGGCGCCGCAACGCGGATGGGCATCAAGCGCACCACACTCATCGCGCGCATGAAGAAGCTCGGTATCGATCCGCGACAAGTATCGTAACTTTCGATATTTTTGTTAGTTCTTTCCATAAACTGCATTAAGCAGGGTTCCGGCGCGTCTTCATCCTGATGGAATTGATGCGAGCAACCTGCTACGACCCGTCTTTTTCCCCTCCAGTTTTCACCACTGTTTCCGCGTGTACTTTGTCATCTGTTTTGACAGTGTCAATTTTGACATTGACATTTATGGACACCGCGCGAAATCCGTGCTGTTCCTCGCCAATGGTTTCATTGCTTTACGAGAAGGATTCGGGTGCTCCACTTCGGCACTCAGGTTGCACTGTACTCAAGCGTTGCAAACACCGATATGTTCAAAATCTCAACGATCGATACCCGATACAAACGCAGGCTAGTGGTGGAAGGAAAGCTCATAGCCCCATGGGTGAACGAGCTTCACACCAGCTGGAAAAACGCTTACCTGAACCTCGATGGCCGCAAATTGGTGATCGATCTGAGCAGCCTTACGGTAATCAGCCGCGAGGGTGAAGACGCAATCTTTAGCTTAATGAAAGACGGAGCCAAGTTTTCCTGCTGTGGCGTCTTCACACGATACGTTTTGAAGAAATGTCTAGCAAGGAACTGCGATGGCAAGCCAGGGAATGACGCTGAACCGAATTCTCTGCACGAATGAACAAGCCAATCACCACGGAGGTGACTATGCCGGAGAAAAAGAATGTCAAGAACAACAATCCTTATGCGAGTAGCGTCGATTTTCGGCGCATCTTCGACGAGGACATGAATAGTCTGTATCTGCTCTCGCTCTTGTTGACCGGAGATAGGGAGAAGGCTGAGCAGTGCTTCATCTTAGGCTTGCAGGACGCAACCAAAGAGAATCCGGTGTTCAAGGAATGGGCGCGATCCTGGGCCAGGCGAATGATCATATTGAACGCCGTGCGGGTCATGAACCCGCGGCCAATGGAAGGTACTGGCTCTTCAAACTCCGCGCTGCTCAGTACGCTCTCCGCAGAGCAGCGACCATTTGCCGCGATTCTAGAACTCGAAACGTTCGATCGTTTCGTATACGTGATGTCAGTACTAGAGCGCTATTCCGATCAACATTGCGCCCTCTTCTTGGGCTGCGCCAGGCACGACATCATAACCGCCCGGAGTCGCGCGCTACAGCAGACCGGGAAAGTAGACTTGCACTCAAATGTTGGGACAGAAGTAACAGCGCACAAACTCGACGACTCTGCAATTGAGCCACTCCCCCTTCAATTGGTGACTTCGGCGTAAATCAGTGGGTATTCAGTATGAGGATGGCAATGAAGATGGCAATAAACAAGACACCAAACACACTAGGGATTTTCCACGGATCGATTCCATCCGCAGCAGTGCTGCTGTTGCTGCTGGCGACGGCGGGTTGCAGCAAGACTAATGTTCAAGCGGCCCCGGCGATGCCTGCGCCGTTGGTAACCGCGGTGAATGCGACTGCCCAGGATGTCCCCCATTATCTGGATGAAATCGGCAGAAACACGGCCTTCGAGTCCGTCACCGTCACACCGCAGTTAGCGGGACGTATCATCGAGCGGCATTTCAGTGATGGCGAAAATCTCCACAAAGGGCAGCTCCTGTTTGTCATCGATCCTCGACCCTACAAAGCGCAGTTCGACTCGGCAAAGGCGGCGCTTGCGCAGACAAAGGCGGCTCTTGATCTCGCGAAGATTCAATTCGCCCGCGATGAGGAGATCATCGGAACTCGAGCTATCTCAAAGCAAGACTACGACACTAAGAAGAACACGGTTGACGTGGACCAGGCACAGGTAGAAGCGGCGGAAGCAGCTCTGGAAACTGCAAAGCTTAACCTTGAGTACTGCTACATTCACTCCCCAATCGACGGCAGAGCGGGAGCACGCCTGGTGGATATAGGCAACGTGGTGCAAGCAAATTCCACTGCTTTACTCTCGATCCAGCGTCTCGATCCCATCTATGCGACGTTCACCGTTACCGAGAGCGATCTTCCCGAAGTTCAACGCCAAATGTCGCGAGGCTTGCTAACGGCGGCTGTGCGACTCCCTTCCGATGCGGAGGATGCGGCCAAGTCCGGACGTATCGAGTTTCTCGATAATGCGGTGCAGAACGGCAGCGGGACGGTCAATCTGCGCGCCACTGTGAGCAATTCCGACCATCACTTCTGGCCCGGTCAATTTGTAAACGTAAAGCTGGTGCTGAATACGGCGAAGCAAGCTGTGCTCATTCCGAATGAAGCGGCACAAATCAGTCAGAAAGGGCCATTCGTCTACGTAGTGAAACCGGACGATACGGCAGAACTCCGGCCCGTGAAGTTAGGCCAGCGCCAGGGCGACAGTGTAGTGGTGACCGAAGGACTCGCTCCGAACGAACGTGTCGTATTAGCTGGACAAATGCTGGTTCGCCCTGGCGCAAAAGTACGAGTTGATTCCAACACTCCGAGTGCTGCGCCTGCGAATGCGGATAACCCGAGCGGCAAGAAAGCAGGCCAATCATGAATTTATCGGAAGCTTTCATCCGCCGTCCGGTGATGACAATTGCGCTCACCGTCTCAGTCATTCTGTTTGGAATGTGGGCTTACACGCATCTGCCTGTCAGCGATCTGCCATCGGTTGATTATCCGGTGATCCAGGTGCAGGTCAACTATCCGGGAGCGACGCCGGAGACGATGGCCAATAACGTGGCCACGCCGCTCGAACGTCAGTTCATGCAGATTTCCGGGCTGGAACTGGTCACCTCTAACAACGGCCAGGGACACTCCAGCTTTGTCCTGCAGTTCGACCTCTCCAAGAACATCGATGCCGCAGCAACGGATGTGCAGGCGGCGATTTCCCGTGCGCAGGGACAGCTTCCCGCAGACCTGCCCAGCCCTCCCACATTTAGCAAGACGAATCCCAACGATCAGCCGATCGAGTACATTGCGCTGGTCAGTGACACGGCTACGGAAGGGCAACTCTACGATTACGCCAACACACAAGTGGGCGAGCGTATCAGCATTCTGTCTGGAGTCAGCCAGGTTGCAGTTTACGGAACGCAATCGGCTGTTCGGATCAAGGCCGATCCATCGGCGATGGCGGTCCGCAACATCACTCTGGAGGACTTGACCAGCGCGATCAAGAATGGAACTGCCTACACAGGCGCAGGCCAGATCGATGGACCTCATCGCAGCTTTCTGTTGCAGCCGCAAGGGCAACTGTCGACTGCGGACGAATACAACAAACTCATAGTAGGACAAAGCGGCGGCTCGCCCGTTTACCTGAAAGATGTTGCCAATGCCCGGCAATCCGTTCAGGACGAGCGAATCGACATGCGCTTCTGGGTACGAGGTTATCCGCAGCCTGGAGCAACCGTGGTGGTCGCGGTGTTTCGGCGAGCAGGAGCGAACGCGGTTGACGTGGCCAAGGCGGTGGGAGAGTTAATCCCTACCATCCAGTCGCAGCTTCCATCCTCCGTTCAGCTTGTGCCCATTTATGACCGCTCCCAAACCATCGTGGGCAGCATAAAAGATGTACAAGCTACGCTCTGGATCGCCTTCGGTCTGGTAGTCCTTGTCATTTTCATCTTTCTCGGTAGAGCTACCGACACACTGATTCCTGCAGTGGCGCTGCCCTTGTCGCTATTTCTTACTTTCATCGCGATGCATCTCCTGGGCTACAGCCTCGATAACCTTTCCTTGATGGCTCTCACCCTGGCCATCGGATTTCTGGTGGACGATGCCATCGTGTTTCTCGAAAATACCGTCCGCCTGATGGAGCAAGGACAGAACGCCTTCGACGCATCGTTGAACTCGGCCAAGGAGATCAGCTTCACCATCCTGGCCATGACGCTTTCGTTGGCCGCGGTCTTCATCCCTCTGGTATTTATGAGCGGCCTCATGGGTCGCATCTTCCGAGAGTTCTCGCTCACCATCGTGATCTCGATTTTGGCCAGCGGAGTCGTCTCGCTTACCCTCACGCCTTTGATGACCTCCAGGCTGCTTGGCCGACGCGGTGCAGACGTAAAGAAGACGTGGATGGAGCGCATCTTCGGCGCCTTCGAGCATCGAGTACTGAATATCTACGGGCGATCGCTATGGTTCTTTCTGCGCAATCGCTGGATCTCTGCGCTGGCCTGGGTGATCTGCCTGATCGGAACCGTGTACCTCTTTGATGTGGTCCCGAAGTCGTTCCTGCCGGTTGGCGACAGTTCGTTTATCCGTGGCGTTCTGGTCGCTCAGGAGGGCTCCTCGCCCGAGCAAATGCATGCGTACCAAACGCAGGCCGAGAAGATCATGAAGGCGAATCCTGCGGTGCGGAGCACCTTTACGATGAGCGGAAACGGGCAATTCATGGGATCGAATCAGGCATTCCTGATTGCGTTTCTAAAACCGCCTTCGCAGCGTCCTCCGATTGCGCAAGTGGCAGGGCAGTTAATGGGCGGAATCAGCAGCGCAGTACCAGGAACCATGGCATTTCTGCAGCCCAATCCGGCTCTCGAAATCAGTACCGGTGCAACTGCCAATGCACAAGGGCAATTTGCATATGCTCTTTCTGGCATTGACGCAAATGAGGTCTACGGCACAGCAGCCAAGATGATGGCGAAGATGAGGGAATATCCCGGCTTTCTCTTCGTGAATTCGGATCTCTACAATCACACGCCGAATCTGCAGGTCGATATCCTGCGCGAGCAGGCCAAATTGTATGGTGTGTCGGAGAGCCGCATTCTTACTCTCCTGCACGACGCCTACTCGCAGAACTACAGTTATCTGATCAAGAAACCGACCGACCAGTATCAGGTGATCCTGGAAGTCGCGGATGATAAACGTTCCGCGCCTGAGGACCTGGGAAAGCTCTACATCAAGAGTGACGACGGTCAGCGAATGGTTCCATTGAACGCGGTCACCACCTGGCACCAAATTCTCGGACCGCAGGCAGTCAACCACATCAACCAATTCACCAGCGTAACCATGTTTTTCAACCTGAAACCTGGTTATGCCATCGGGCCAGCGACTCAATTCGTAGAAGGTACGGCGAAGCAGATTCTGCCCCCCGGTGTAGTTGGAGAACTGCAAGGTGAGGCGCTTACGTTCCGCAACATGGTCAGGGACCTCGCGGTGTTGATGCTCGTCGCGGTGTTCGTCATGTACGTGATCCTTGCGATTCTCTATGAAAGTTATCTACACCCGCTGACCGTGCTCTCGTCGTTGCCGGTGGCGCTGCTTGGAGGTCTGCTCACGCTATGGCTGTTCCACCAGGAAGCCTCGCTTTACGCCTACATTGGCATGTTCATGCTGATGGGCATCGTGAAGAAAAACGGAATCATGATTGTTGATTTCGCGGAACAGCGAGTGCGTCAGGGAATTGCTGACGATCAGGCAATTCACGATGCCAGCATGGAGCGCTTCCGTCCCATCATGATGACGACCATGGCAGCGCTTCTTGGTGCCATGCCGATAGCGTTGGGTTACGGGGCAGATGGCGCGTCACGCCGTCCACTCGGATTGGTAGTCGTTGGCGGCCTTGTGGTCTCGCAGTTCATCACGTTATTCGTTACGCCTGCGATCTATCTCTATCTGGAAGAATTTCAAGAGAAGGTGCTGGATCGGATTCCATTCTTCCGGTCGAAGCGCGAACCGGTGCCCTCTCCAGCTCCAGCCTATGGGCTGCAGGAAGGAATAGGCGACTAATCCCATGACTCAAATCAAGCACCATCTTTTCCTATCGCTTGCTCTCTGTCTCGGCGTGGCCGTGCTTGCCGGTTGCACTGTTGGCCCAGGCTACAAGCGGCCCACAACAGACGTTCCAGACGAATTCCGGGCACCGGCCAGCCTCTCATCGGGAGCACCAGCGTCTGAAACCAACTCGAAAGCGGCCAGCAACGGGACATCAGCCGCGGAGAAAGCAGGCGCGGACAAACCAGCCGCGTCGTTAGGCGACGAAGAGTGGTCGAAGGTATTTCAAGACCCCGAACTCCAGCGCCTGATCCGTACTGCGCTCAAGAATAACTATGACGTTCGCATCGCCGCCGCCCGGATTTTGCAAGCCCGGGCACAACTCGGAATCACCCGCGCCGATCAATATCCCTCTCTCGGCGCGGGCGGCAACATCACCAGTCAGAGGAGCCCCAAGATAGGTCCGATTGCTGGTTACCAGACTGAGACGGGAGAGCTGACTGCGTCCGGAGCATGGAACCTGGATTTTTGGGGAAAGTATCGCCGCGCCACCGAGGCCGCAAGAGCTACTCTTCTTGCCAACGAGTGGGCGCAACGGGAAGTGAGGGCAACTCTCGTTGCAAACTTGGCGACAGCTTACTTTCAGCTTCGCGAATTGGATCTCGAATTGGAAATCTCTCAGCGGACATTTGACTCGCGAACGCAGTCCCTGCAACTGACACAAACCCTGGAGCAGCATGGCATCAACTCGTTGTTGGATGTGCGGCAATCCGAGCAACTGGTATACACCGCTGCCACGGAGATTCCAGATTTTCAGCGACAGATCGCGCAACAGGAAAACGCCATCAGCATCCTGCTGGGAAACAATCCCAGCGATGTTCCTCGCGGACTAAAGCTGACTGAGCAGCCGCATGCTCCCGAAATTCCGGTCGGACTTCCCTCCTCCCTCCTGGAGCGTCGTGCGGACGTGCGGCAGGCCGAGCAAAGCCTGATTGCCGCCAACGCGCAGATCGGGGTCGCGCGTGCGGCTTACTTTCCGCAGATTTCTCTCACCGGAAGCGCCGGTTTCGAGAGCTCTGCGCTTACGAATCTATTTACGGGACCAGCGGGCTTATGGAGCTTGGCCGGGTCTTTTACGCAGCCAATATTCGAGGGCGGCAGGCTGAAATCCGGCGTGCGTCTGGCCGAGGCGCAGCAGCAGCAGATGCTTCTGACCTACGAACAAACCATCCAAGGCGCGTTTCGAGATGTCTCGAATGGGTTGGTGGCCTATCGCAAGAATCGTGAGTTTCGAATTCAGCAGGAGCACCTGCTTGCTTCAGCCGAGGATGCTGCAAGGCTCTCAGAGGTGCGATTCAAGGCCGGGTCCACCGACTACCTAGAGGTACTCACCAACGAAACCAATTCCTTCTCCGCTGAGCTAGGCCTCGCGCAGGCCCAGACGAACGAACTTGTCGCACTGGTTCAGCTCTACCAGGCGTTAGGCGGCGGCTGGCAATAGCGGTGCACCGCAATCACAACTCTCGCGACAGATGAATACAAAGGAGCTCCACATGGGAAAGCTAACAGGAAAGATCGCATTGGTCACCGGCGGAAGCGAAGGCATCGGCTTTAGCACCGCGCAGGAATTTATTAATGAGGGCGCATTCGTCTTCATCACCGGACGCAGAAAGCAACAGCTCGATCAGGCCGTATCCAAGTTGGGCGAGAATTCTTTCGGCATTCAAGCCGATGCCGGGAAGCTGGCTGACCTCGACCGGGTGTATGCCGCAATCAAAGAGAAGAAGGGAAAACTGGACATCGTTTTCGCCAACGCAGGTATTTACGATCAAGTGCCGTACGACAAGGTGACCGAGGAGTTCTACGACGCCTGCGTGAATATCAATGCTAAGGGTGTTTACTTCACAATTCAAAAGGCACTTCCGCTCATGGACAAGAATGGTTCAATCATCCTGAACGGGTCCGTCGTCGGCAGTAGCGGGTTTCCCGGGATGTCCGTTTACGCCTCGACGAAAGCCACGGTTCGCAGTTTTGCGCGGACATTTACAGCCGAACTGAAGGGGACAGGGCCGCGCGTAAACGTTCTCAGTCCTGGTCCGATCCTGACAGAGGGCAGTGCGGCAATGTTTGGAAACGAGGAAGTGAAAAAGTTCATTACAAGCATGGTTCCGCTCGGACGTGTCGGCGACCCCAAGGAGATTGCCAGGGCAGTCGTGTTCCTTGCGTCGGAGGATTCGAGCTACGTTGCTGGGGTAGAGTTATTCGTAGACGGTGGTGCTGGAGCTGTCTAACGTCCACAGTAAGCGTAAGAGCCACGATGGAGAGCGGCCTGATACCCCGGTATTCGGGCCGCTTTCCAAAGGATAAGGCAATTCAGAGCGGAGGAGAACATTCGCAGTGCAAAGGAGAAACACTATGAGGAAAGCCAAACTCGGCGGCCGTTCTACGTTTCACGGCACGTCACCGCTACGGACGGAAGTCCCGGCGAGGTTGGACTGCGTCGCCCACACGCCAGTAGCGGTGGAGCATTGACCGCGCCACAGCGCTTCTTCCTGGTGTGCCTCATCTGGGCTGGCCTGCACATTTACGTTATCTCGCGGCTACTCTCGGTCCCGTTCATCGCGCACTACGTTCCGGCGCGGGTGTTGATTCCATCGATAATCCTGCTTGGCGCAAGTTACATCGTCTCGCGGGTGCTTGAGCACTACTCGATTGACGGGCTCTCGCATGTGCTTGAGATCGTCGGTGCCTACTGGGTGGGCGTGTTCTTCCTGCTCTTTGCAACCTTCCTCGCCTTCGATCTCTGCACCGGTTTCGGCCTGTGGCTGCGTCCGCAGGTGCCTGCGCTGCGCACCGTCGCTTTTGTCGTCGCGCTACTAATGACCACAATTGCGCTGGTGCAAGCACGGCGCTCCCCGGTGGTGACAGAGTACGAGGTCACCCTCGACGGACTTCCCCGCGAGGCCGATGGGACGGTCCTGGTCGTGGCTAGCGACATGCATATGGGAGCCCTGATCGGCCATGGATGGGCAGCTGAACGAGCGGCTCAGTTTGAGTCGCTCCGCCCCGACCTCCTGCTGCTGGTA
>Ga0224527_1000994_pt1 | contig 15610 bp, 18 predicted proteins | sample CBST0metaG_FD_179882 | JGI IMG/M metagenome (GOLD analysis project Ga0224527, IMG submission 179882) | Peat soil microbial communities from Stordalen Mire, Sweden - C.B.S.T0 | ecosystem: Environmental > Terrestrial > Soil > Wetlands > Peat | place: Sweden: Norrbotten County, Stordalen Mire... | reverse complement strand
GTGCAGTCGCGATGGGGGTGGGCATTCTCTTCGGTGGGGCGGCCATGGGTGGCCCAACGAGTGTGGCCGATGCCGTAGGTGCCGTCGAGGGGATGCTGGCGCAGAACCTCTTCGAGATTGACTAGCTTGCCCGGAGCGCGACGGACTTCAAGCGTGGGGCTGGAGGGGCTGCCAACGGCGATGCCCGCCGAGTCATAGCCGCGATATTCGAGACGCCTTAGCCCCTCGATGATGACAGGAACAACTTTTTTCTTGCCGACGTAGCCAACAATTCCGCACATGAGAAAATTCTATGCGACATGGCGGGAGGAGGGGCGAAAAAATGCAGCAAGTCGGCGAGTCAGCAAGTCAGCAGGGCAAAAGCGGGGAACAGCAGCTCGGTTAGGGGTGTGCTGCCCCAGGTTTCAGAAGCGAGACCTGGGGCACCCATTTTCGGGCGATGTTCTGATTGTTGAAAAGTCGCTGGTTACCGTGCCGGTGCGTTCTTTACGTATTTATCGAACCAGTTCAGCATCTCGTAAATGAGTTGCTCGTTGGACTCCATCGCGGTGTACCAGTGCGGCTCGTGCGGAAGCATCACGAGGCGAGCGGTGCCGCCGTTGCCGCGGATGGCTTCGTACAGCTTGGAAGCCTGAAGCGGCGTGGTGCCGGGGTTCGCGTCTTCCGCGCCGTGCACGATGAGGATGGGCGTCTTGAACTTGTCGGCGAAGAAGAACGGAGAGACGTTGCGATAGACATCCGGCGCTTCCCAAACCGAGCGCTGCTCGTTCTGGAAACCGAAGGGCGTGAGCGTCTTGTTATAGGAACCGCTGGTGGCGACGCCAGCGCGGAACAGGTTGGAGTGAGCCAGCAGATTTGCGGTCATCAGTGCACCGTGACTGTGGCCGGTGACGCCGACGCGATCGGGATCGACAACGCCAAGGAGCACAGCCTCATTGACGGCGGCCGTGGCATCGGCGACAAGCTGCTCCATGTAAGTGTCGTAGGCCTTCTTGGGGTCGCCGACGATGGGGAACGCAGCGTTGTCGATGATGGCGTAACCGGCAAGGAGCAGCAGGCGATATTGCCGCAGCCGCGTGAAGGTTTCCTGCGAACCGGAGACCTGACCGGCTTTTGATGCGTCAGCATAGTCGAGCGGATACGCATAAAGAATGGCGGGAACGCGCGTGCCTTCCTTGTAGTTGGGCGGCGTATAGAGCGTGAACGAAAGATCAACCCCATCGGCGCGCTTGTAGGTGACCAGCCGCTTTTTAATCGCGCGCACTTCCGGCGTTGGATCAGGAATGTGCGTGACAGCGACGCTGGTTGAAGCAACGGTGGCTTCTCCGGCAGGCGCATCGAGAGAGTTCCCGAGCGTGCGCAGAAACGCATTGGGCGGATCGACGGGCGATTGATGCCAGGTGAGAAACGTCCGTGTGTCCTCGCCGGTGAAGGCTATGAATTGCTCGTAGGAAGTTTTGTCGCTGCGGAACAGGCGCTCGGATTTCAGCGTGGTGAGATTGAGGCGATCGAGGAACGGACGATCCCCGTCGACTGAAGCGCCGGTGCCAGTGAGGTAGATGGAATCGCCGTCGCGGCGAATCACAGAGAAGCCATTCGCGAGCCTGCGCCGTACCGGATAGCCGGGGTTCGCATACCTTTCGTCCGTGGAAAGATCCCAGAGCAGGCGGGGCTCCTGCTGCGGCTCGTCGACATTGACGATGAAGGTCCGCATCCAATGGCGGTTGTGATCCCACTCGCTAAGAAGAGCGAGGTCAGGCTGTTCGCTCCAGGAGAATCCGTCGTAACGCTGCTCGGTCCGCGCGATTTCAACGGCGGGCGAGGTGAACGGCGCTTTTTGAAGCATGAGTTTATCGCGAGCCGGAGCACTCACCTTCCAATCGCCGCCATCAAGCGCTTCGGCCCAGACAAGTGTTGCCGGGTCGGTGGGACGCCAGGAAAAATCGCGCGGCCCCAACGGAACACCGTTGATGGGAACGCGATCAGCCAGCGGAAGCGACGCAACGGTATGAACAAGAACGTGCGCGCGGTTCGATGTGTCCCAGACTTCGACCTCGTTCGGGAAACGATCGTACGTGGTGACGTAGGAGTAGGGCTTGTGAATCGCGGTGACGAGAACGTTTTTCCCATCCGGCGCGGGATCGATTGAGTCGTAATTCGCAGGCTTTCCGATGGGCGTTATGGCCGCAGTGGCAGCGTTCACAAAAGCAAGTTGCGAGGAGGCGTAAAAGTCGAAGAGATCCTCGTCATGCTTGTTGTTGAGTGTGTCGCGGTTTTCATAGGTGCTGCTCTGACCTTTTTGGCCACCCGTCTCTTGAATGCTGGGACCACTGAGCTCGATTGGCGCAGAGGGCGGCGCGCCGATTCCTTGGGGCACCAGCTTGACCAGAAGCGTTTTCTGGTCCGGCATCCATTGGATATCGTCGCCGAACATCGGGTTGAGATGCGTTCCCGGCACAGGATGCACCTTGCCGGTGACGGCATCGCCGATCCAGAGTTCGACGGCATCGGGAGCGGTATTTGCAAAAGCGAAGTGCTTTCCGTCAGCGGCCCAGATGGGCGAACCCGGGCACGCGCCCGCGGGAAGCGCGACATGAATCTGCTTGCCATCGGCGACGCGCACCAGTTCAAAGCTGGTGGCGCAGACGGTGATGCCGTAGCCGCCCGGGGTGTCGTGCTTGCTGTGATTTTTTGGCTCCACGCGCACGCCCGCAAGGCGCAGGTAAGGCGTCGCCACGCGAGACATCGGCGGGTAGTCCTGCATGGTAACCAGGATAATTGCGTCGTGCGTCGGACTCACGCTGGGTGAGGGTGACGAGGGCGCGTGCATCACATCCAGGATGTATTTCGGCGGCTGGTTATATCCAGAAACCGCTTTGGCCGGAGCGGCCTGAGATGAGGTTGACTGCGCTGCAAGGGGCACAGAAGCCGCACAGATAACCAGCGCTCCTGCCGAAAAATAGTTCAAGGTTTTCTGGACCGACATCATTTCCTCCGCTTCAATTCACCGGCAAAGCCCGCTCAACAGAATGAGCCTCCGGGCATTGGGTAACCGCTCAAGTCATGAATACGAGGTTTTGATCTGGATGGCCGTGAAGCATGGATTCATCCGGAGTTCTCATTTTAGAGCGAAACCAGAGTAACTATATCCTGTTGAGTATTGTGCAGGGTCGCCGCTCCCTGGGAACGCGTCGACTTGAGCGCTGCGGTTTCGGGATACATCAACTCTGGTTTCGCTGTAGTTGTACGCTTGCGTGCCGGTGTCTGTTCCCGAGCGATTTTGAAAAGCGCTTCCCAGCGGGAAATAGTGGGCATGAGTCAGAGAGCATGAAAGTGACTAGGTAGGGGCATCTTCAGAGGCTGAGGAGTTTGCCCAGCTTGAACAGAGCGGGAATCGACATGAGCAGAAGAGCGGCCACGCCGACGGAATATGCGACGGCGCGCCAGCCGGAGACGTATCCCTCCCTGAGGGCTAAAACCACCAGCAGGAATAGCACGGGAAGGTTGAGAATCACGGCCGTCACAACACCGGGCATATAGCTTCGCGTCGCCACAGATGCTGCAATGTGCGGAACAAAGGCGTTGGCCAACATGGCCACCATGTATCCGAAAAACAGGTAGGTCCAGACCGTCTGCCGGCCCGAACTGGCACTCATCCACGTGGCCGCAAAAGCCAGGACCGTGAGAACGGCGACAGCAAAACGGAAGACGCCCGGCTCAACCGGACGATGCCAGCGGCCAGAGCGTTGCGACCAGCCTGGAAGCCATAGGGCCTCTTCCGCATTGTGAAATGCAATCACAATCGGGAAGAGCCACTGGAGATTCTGAAAGCTCATCTCCATTCTCCCCTGCCGAGCGGGCCCCGTGCCCAGCGAAACCGCTCAAAAATACGGAGTGCAGAAACTGAGCCACATCGAACCAGCTATTCCTCGATGCGGAAGGTGTACTCTTCGATGATCGGGTTGGTGAGCACTTCGCGGGCGATGCGCTCAACTTCAACGCGGGCCGCGTCGGCGGTAAGGCCGTCGACGAGCGAAAGCGTGAAGAATTTGCCTTGGCGCACGGCGGCAACATCCGCAAATCCGATCTTGCGCAGAGCGTTGTGGATGGTTTGGCCCTGGGGGTCGAGGACCGACGTCTTCAACGTGACGTAGACATATGCCTTCATTATTTGTAATTATAGTGCCAAAGCTGCGGGCCGGTGACACCCCGGCGCCAGGACCGGGCTTTCCGGGATGCGTGCAGGAAGTGAGGCCCATCGGGCTGCTGGAGATGCTGGACCAGGGAATTCTGGACGAAAAAGTGCTGGCGGTGGGCAAAAACAATCCGTGCTTCGACAGCATCTGGAACGATACGGACATCTATCCGCATCTGCTGAAGGAGATCACCCACTTTTTCTCAATCTACAAGGATCTGGAAGGCAAGCGGGTGGAGGTGAAGGGCTGGCACGATGCTTCCTATGCACGCGACCACGTGGTGCGCGCCACCCAGCAGTTTGCAGAGAGCAAAGCGAAAAAGGCGGCGGAAAAAACGGGCGCGTAAGTTGGCGATCCGAATGGTCGAGGTTTGTGGTTTCCCACCCTTTCCGCAAAAAACGCGGAAAGGGTGGGGCACGGCGGATATGTGGGAGAGCCAGCAAGAGCAAATGCAGGTCCTTCGACTACGCCTCTCGCGATAAAACTGCGAGAGGCTCTGCTCCTTATGACACGAAGCTTAAGCCCAATAGAATCAGTGGAAACTCTGGAGTCATTTTCTCGCCGTAACTCGCACCGCGAGTCATGCTGCTCAGAATGACAGCATTATTTTTGTAGCAAAATCTTTGCAAAGAATTTGTGGAACAGCCAACGACCAACTCTAGTCTGCGGCGGAGGCGTCGGGAAGGGGCTGGCGGCGGCGCGTCAGCGGGGTGACAGTAAGCCAGTAAAGCACAGGGCCGAGCAGTCCGACGGTAACCGCAAAGAGCAGGGCCGGAATGTCGCCAATGACCGTTTCGTTGCGCGAGGTGTAAAGCGCATAGGCGATGAGAACGGTGGGGCCCACGCCGAGCAGGCAGGCAAAAGTCAGGTTGCCAGCCTTGAACGGGCGCGGAAGATTGGGTTCGCGGATACGCAGAACCACCAGAGCCACAAACTCCAGCAAAAGGGCCGTGCCGTAAAGGCTGAGGTCGATGGAAATGAGCCGCTCAAAGGGCAGCTTGAGCGCCAGCGCCCAGGCCAGTCCGCAGATGAGCACGCTGACCCAGGGAACGCCGCGGCGATTGCGGCGGGCCAAGACGTGCGGCAACATGCCGTCCTCGGCCAGAGCCATGGGCAGGCGGGTATAGCTCATCACCAGGGCATTGAACATGCCGATGCCGGTGATGCAGCCGCCGATCATCACGGCCATGCCGAGTAGCGGTCCGCCTAGCGCCGTGACCGGAGCCGTCCAATCGCCGGTGGAAAAGCTTTCCGCGGAGAGGCCAGCCAGAGCCATGGCCGCAAGCGGAAGGATGTAGGTGGCGGCGGTCAGAAGAGTGGCAGCAAGCATGGCGCGGGGGTAGTTGCGCTGCGGGTTCTCAACCTCCTGCGCCACGGTAGACGCGTTGTCCCAGCCCATGTAGTTCCACATGGCAACCAGGACCGCTATCGAAAAAGCTGAGCCGGCGCCAAAGCCAGAGGCTGAAGCAGAGGCGGAAATGCCCCACTGGATGTGGGGATGCAACGTGAAGGCGCGCCAGAGGCCGAGAACCGTGAAGAGTGCGAAGGGGACGAGCAGCAGCGCCGACATCCAGACCGAGCCAGCACCGACGGACGGCGCGCCACGCAGATTCCAGATGCAACAAAGCACCACCACCGCCAGGGAACAGACATAGCCCCTCCAGCCAACGATGAGCTCGGGCGCGAACTTGCCCAGGTAAAGAGCGAAGATGGCCGGATAGAGGGCCATGTCAAAGATGCTGGCCGCAAGCGAAAGCCAGCCCTCCTGATAGCCCCAGAAGGGCCCCAGCGCACGGCGCACCCAAATATAGAAACCGCCGTCGGCAGGGATGGCGCTGGCCAGTTCGCCGATCATCAGCGCAGTGGGCAGGCACCAGAGAATCGGCAGAACCAATAGGATTACAAGAGCGCGGGCATAGCCTGCTCCCCCGAGAATGTCCTCGATGGCGTAGGGACCACCGGACACCATGAAATAGGTGGCGGCGATCAATGGCAGAAGATGCATCTTCCGCTGGGCCGGCTTGGTGAAAAAGGACATTATTGTGAATGTAACAATAGAAGTCCCCTACCGGAAGAGGAAAATCCGGACACAACAAATTTTGCTGGAAGCAGGTTGCCAAAGTCCGGTGCTGGAGCGGCTGGGAGCGGGTTTGAGCCCAGGCACAGGACAAGCACAGCAATCCGCCGAGAACCGGGTGAGGATGAGCACGAGCATCGGGAGTGACGGCAGGGACTACAAAAGCTGCAAAATTGTGCTTTCATGCAGATTTCGACCACGCAGAGGCACAGCAACGCCGCTTTCACCGAGAAGTCATATATAATCAAGATGCTGTGGAGCCCCGAAGCCTTGCCGCAAAGTTGGCACGCGAGGATAACGATTTCGCAGATTGTGCAGGACAACAGAGCTTTACGTAGCGGAGAGATGGCCGAGTGGCTGAAGGCGGCGGTTTGCTAAACCGTTGTAGGGGGTAAACCCCTACCGGGGGTTCGAATCCCCCTCTCTCCGCCAAGTACATAAAAGTAAACGACTTATATGGCTAAGCAAAGAGCGGGTCTAGTTGATGGTTCCCCTGTTTAGTCTCCCGATAGTCTCCTGAAGGGCAGAGTCTAAAGCCAAAGCAGCGATTTTAGTCTCCTCTGGTATCGGCTTAATGTAGTAATCGTCCGCGACCGCCTTGGAGTGGCCGAAGTAGTGGCTCGTTACCTGCGAGTTGCCGTTGGTATAGCGGTTCATCTCCGTTTCAGCGCCACGGCGTCCGCCATAGTAGCTTTTCCACACGAGCCCCGCCGCCGCAAAGGTTGGCCGGATAACGTCCCGCGCCAGAGCGTCTAAGCTAAGCGACCGGCTGGCGCTGTTCTCTAGGACAAACCCGCTCCGCGAAGGGTGAGCCTGGATGTAGTCGCGCAGGATGCCGGTGATCTCAGAGCCGAGGGCGAGGTCACGTGCACTGTTCTTGCTCTTCCCGCCATCGCTAACGCTGTCATGCCAGACCGATCTCCTTATGTGAAGCATCCTAGCGTCAAGGTCAACATCCTCCTGCCTGAGTCCGCGAATCTCGGAAGGCCGTAGCCCGATGAACGCCAGAGCCATCGCCGCTTTGGCCTGGGGCTTATCCTCCAGCACTGCGAGCGCGGCGGCCATCTCTTCCACGGTGTAGTGAGGTGTATCTTTCGGCTGGGCAGGGGCCACCAGCAGTTTCGCAAGCTGGATCGGATTCGAATCAATGTACCCCAGAGAGGCGGCATGACGGAAGATGCCGGACATCAGGGCCCGCGTATGGTTGACCGCGTTCAAGCCAAGGCCCTTCTCGGCCAGAGATGTTAGAAACCTGGTCGCGTGCGAAGGCCGGTAGTCCCGAAGCAACATGCCGCCGAAATGCGGTGCCAGATTCGCCTTCCATATCTGCCTGTAGCCGTGAGCCGTGGACGGCCGCTTGTTAGCCTCAACCCAAGGCATATATATCGTGTCAACGAATTGCACAATCGTAACGACATGCTCCGGCTGAACGGCTTTGTTGCTGGCGTTCACGATAGACATGAAGCTCTTGCATTCGTCCTCAATGTCGCCGGAGGGATGCTTCCCGCGAGTGGTTTTCTCGCCTAGATAATGGGTAACCCGCCTTCGCTCGGCTGTGCCATTGACGTTACGCTGCTCCCAATAGGTGACGTACCACCGGCCCGAACGCTGAATAATGCTCCCTTTTTGTTCTCTCATGGCTATTTCCCTTTCTTGGTAGATTTCAGTTGGGGGTGATTCTTGTGCACTTCGCGGGACTTCCGCATATCGTTAGCCCGGCTGCCCTTCTGCATTTGGTATTTTGCGAAACGGCAGGCGTCGCTACAGGTGACTCGTTTTGTACTTGTGACCATGATCCACTTGTGGCAGTCTGGATTTTCACACTGGCGGATACGGTCCACGGTACCCGCGCCAGTCATTTCGAGAATGACCTGAACAGCAGAATGTGGCCCGAATACACGGTATCCCGTTTTAGTGGTTTGAGTGATCGTCGCCTTTTTTACAGGACTGACATGGAACGCCGGATAATAGACGGTTGAAATTCCCAACTCGGAAACTTCAACTCCCAGGAAAATTTCAAAATGGCGCAGGACCTGAGTAATCTCACTGGCAAGCTGACGCTGTTCTAGTTCGTAAGTCCTCCACTCCGGCGACGGGATAGGCTGCGGACGTTTGGTATAGAGCGCGTGCAACTTCTGACACCCTTGAAGAATCTGGCCAATCTCTTTGTACTCGTCCCCGTCTCTATTCAGGAAGTACGCCAAATACATTCCGCGCTGCTTTTCGAGTGGCGTTAGCTGTCTCAACGATTTTCTCCTCCCTCTCACTGCATCGTTACAATCAAACGATAAAACGATATTATCGTTGCGCTCATGCTCTGTCAAGCAATATCTTAAATACAGATGCAACGGAAAACTAACTCGGAGGTAAGCATGAATAGCACAGTGATTGAAAAGCGTCTGTACTCGTTGACGGATTCAAGCACGCGTCTGGGAAACATCAGCACGTACAGTCTGCGCCGACACATCGAAGCTGGAAATATCAAGGCCGTTCGTCTCGGAGATAGGATTTTCATTCCCGTGAGCGAACTGGAGCGCGTGGAACAGTTCGGCGTGGGTGAACCGCGCACGCGGCACAACGGTAGGTAATGAAGGGGGGGGGCAATGCCCATAGAGATCATAGAAGCGCCTGAACTTGCAAAACGCTGGCATGTGCCCGAGTCATGGGTTCGCAGCTACTCCCGTGAACGCTGCCCAAAGGATCACCGCATTCCGCATCTTTCATTCGGTAGGTACGTTCGGTTCGAATGGAACTCGCCGAGCCTGGAAGCGTGGCTTGCGCGTCACCGCGAGGGGGCAGCACAATGACCGGCCCCACTTGGAATGATCTCGATAAGAACCCGGCAGCGCCCCAGGTGCAAGAATCGCACCACGAAACGGCCCCAGGAGCGCCCGGCACGCCTCCGCCTAACCAACCGCCCACGCTACTGCCTGCGGCTTCGCCAGCAGCCCCTAATGGGCATGGCGGCCAGTCTGCCACAGGCGAAGACCCGTTCACTAAGTTTCTCCAAGACTCCAGGCCGAAGGTACGTCTACCGGGAGACAACCGGCTCCTGTCCGATGTGGCAGGTGAACTAGGCTCGCACCTGTCCAAGGTGATCTACATACACGCCGGGGAGGTTGTCGAGTACCGGGAAGGGTCACTGCATCCAATCTCCGCACAGCGGTTACGCACGCTGGCAGAGAGACACGTCACTTTTTACCACGTTCGCTCTATCAATGAATCCACTGTGCAAGTGGGCGCAAGCCTAAGCGAAAGTGACGCGCGCGGCATTCTCGCATCGCCGCAATTCCTAGAGTGCCTAAGACCTCTCCATCATTTGAACACTGTGCGCCTGCCGGTAATACGTTCCGAAGGCAGCGTCGAATTGCTCCCAAAGGGATACGACACGGAGACGGCAACTTTCACGGATGCGCAAGTGGACTACAGGGAAGATGTGACGTTTTCCGATGCACAGGAAAGCATCCGCAACTTATTTGGAGAGTTCCCTTTCACAGATGCTCGTAGTCTGTCGGTCGCGGTTGCTTCGCTAGTCGGGCTATATGGAAAGCAGATGATTCCACACGAGCTTAGACCAGTATTCACTTTCGTCAAGAATGCTGAAGGGGCTGGTGCGACGACCCTGGCCGCGTGCGCAATCATCCCTGTGTTGGGTGATCTGCCGGTGGGCACCAAGGCGAAAGACGACGACGAAATGCGCAAGATGCTAACGTCCGCGATCCGAACCGGGCAAGATGTGATTCTTCTCGACAACCTGAAGGGGCTGCTGAATTCCCCGGCGCTCGAAGCGTTCGCATCGGCTTCCACGTGGACAGATCGGCTCCTGGGTACCAACGAGGTCATGAAGGGGCCGAACACAGCGACAGTGTTTATCTCGTCAAACGGTTTGACCGTCACCCCGGACTTGCGTAGACGTGCACTTTTCGCTGAACTGCATCTCTCGGAGGAAAGGGCAGAGGACAAGGTTTTCAAACGTCCGCTAAGCGTGAACGTGCTTAAGACAATGCGTCCCGGAATCCTCGCGGCTTGCTGGGCGCTGGTGCGTCACTGGGATACTTTGGGAAGGCCAAAGCCGAGCAGGTCGCACTCCGCCTTTCCTATGTGGGCTTCAGTCATTGGCGGAATTGTGGAATCGTCCGGTTTTAACTGCCCCTTCGAGACTGCCAATGTTGCCGTCGTTGCTGATGAGGACGGCCAAGCTATGCGCCTACTCGCGGCGGAAATGACGGTGGGCGCAGATTACACCGCCAGCCAGATCGTTGACATTTGTCGGCATCTTGGCATCTTTGAAGAGTTGGTTGGCGCAACAGACGCGGATATGGGACGTGCGCAGCGGTCGGCATTTGGAAAACTACTTGTCCGATATAAAGACCGCCAAGTGAAAGACAGGCGTTTCATCATCACAGGGTCCGGGCACGGTAAGCGGTTCCGCGTACTCCCATCCAACGACTATGCACGGTCGCATGGTCTGCACGGTCCTACCCCCCGATCTAGTGATACTAACGAAACCCCTAAGGGTAGAAACACCGTGCTGACCGTGCAACCATGCACGAAAACCCCTGCTGCCAAGGGCGGCTATGAGGAGATTACGCTATGACGGCAGAAACGCTAATCGAATCCGTCAAGGCGGCTGGTGGCGTCCTGAAACTCGACGGCGACAGCGTAAGGTGTTCGCTCCCCGAAGATGTGGCGCTCTTGGCCGGGGAACTGAAAGCACACAAGCCAGAGTTGATCGAATTGCTACGCCGGGCGGGCGGCAGGGTTGCCACATTCCCGCATTGCCCGAAATGCGCCAGCTATGCCTTATTCCGGGAAAACAACATCGGTGATTACGAGTGCATGACTTGCGGCCTGCAAAACATTGAAGAACAGATCGCGCGGAGGCTGCAATGACACAAACGGTTATCAGCGCAGAAGCCTTCGCCGTGGGAGACAAGGTTTTCCTTCGTGACTGTCCCTACGGACAACCGGGCCGGGTGCTGAGACAGGAGCGCGGCAAGCTGGCCGTCCTGTGGGCGGACTTGGGACCGAGCTACATCGGCAGGCACAACCCGGCAAGCCTGATGCTGGCCGAACAAATTCACGAACCGCAAAATGAAAGGACTTCACGCAATGGACGGTAAAAGATACAACTTCAGCGGTATCAGCCTGCCTCCGGGCGGTGGACAGCCCGCGCCGGAACAAGACCGCTACGCAGACCTGAGGGGGCAGGTGGTTGTAGACCTGCCACTTCGCCAGCCGAAGAAAACAGCTTTCCCCAACCTGAAGCTGCCGCCCGGTCGGGGTATTAATGCCGATGCCACATTCGAGTCAATGAAGGTGAGCGAAATAGGTCCGCATATCGCCGAGCAAGTCAGGCGCGGCCTTAGAGTGTCGCCAGATGAAGGGGCTAACACCTTGGCATGGGCCACTGGTTCCTTGAAGGGTGCAAACCTGCTGGACGCTAGAACCATCGGCCAGATGGAGAAGCTGTCAAGCGGCCTCGCTGCTGCCGGAGATTCCGCCGGGTATTTTGCGAAAGAGGTTCAACCGTTTTTGAACGGCCTAACGCCACAGAAAAGAGGTAATGATGACTAAAACAACGAGTGCCGGAAGAGAGATATTCCGTCTGCGCCAGAAGGCCACTAGATTCCTTCTCGCTGGGGATACAGAGGAATACAACCGCATCCTTCTCAAAATCAGCGAACTTCAACAGACAAACGGCGTCTTTTCCGGCGCAAAAGAGGAGAATTTCAATGACAGAAACATTTGAAGAATCAACCAATCCAGAGATTGCCACCGTGGACGCGGAGACTAAAGCCTCTGTCGAGATCAACGAATCCCCTAACGAGATCGGAGACGGCGCAGAGATCAAAACCGCTGTCGATGACGGGATGAAGGAAGCGTGCGAAGAAATCGGAGACGTGATTCAAGGAATCTATAACAGCTTGCTAGAGATTCGAGACACACAATATGACACTGAAGCAATCCCACTGAACAAAGAAGAGCAAAAGCTCGAAGCAGAGAACCTGTCCATTATCGAAGCGGCCAGCAAACTCGAATTTCTCCTGCCCGCCCAAGAGCGCGAGGCACAACGTAAGGCTGATGCGCTTCTACTGGCGGGCAAGCTCGAAGAAGCAGAAGCGAAGCGAGCGGAACATGAAGCAGCCCGGCACACTCCCGAAGCCATGGAAGAGCGGCAGCGGCAGATTGCCCAGCGCATCGAAGCCATAAGAGAGGAAAAGAAGGCCATCGCCCGCCGCGTCTTCGGGCAATGGTACACCGACATTCAAAAGCTTATCCGGGCAACCGAGCATCAGCTTTTCATCGGACTGCTCGACAAGTCATACGACGAAATGTACGCCTACCAGAATCGACATGACCTGGGGGCGACTGTCGAACGGCCATCCAGCGCCCTTATCGGCTCCCGTCAAATTGCCGGACTCACCACCGACGAGCGCAGCCGCAGCGCGGAATTTTTCTCCTCACAGAAATGGTATCGATGAGATTCTGCCCCCTTATCCGAGCTTCACTGCCATGCCTGGAGGCCGCGCCGCTGTGCGGTCGATGCCCGGCAGTGAAGCCCACACCAGAGACGTGTCCGGCGGTGAAGAAACCAGTAGCCGCTGGACCTTCAGTGCGAATGTGCATCGACTGCGGCGGTGAGTATGTTGCCAGCGGCAATCACCAGGTCCGCTGTCAGCCCTGCGGAGAAAAGCACGCCGCATTGAAGAACGCAAGCTATCAGGCCGAGCATAGACGCCGGTCGAAACAAGGAGAGTTATGAACGGAACCCCGTTGAATGAAACAGAACAAGAACGCGCCAAGGTGCTGAATGCATCCGGCAAGACCCCTAACTATATTGCCAAGGGCATGGGCCGCAATCGGCGCACTGTCCAGAATTATCTGGCCAAGCCTGAAGTTCGCCAGCAGGTAAGCATCCAGCGGGAAGAACTCGCTGTAATGTTCGATAGCGTCGCCCACCGCACCCTCGCTGGCGTCACGAGCGAAGACATCCAGAAAGCCAACCTCGTCCAGAAAATGACCTCTGCGGGCATTGCCATCGACAAAGCAGCCATGCTGCGCGATCAACTTCCCCCGACGATCAACGTAACCGTACTGATGGACGTGGTTGAGGCGATCAAAGCGCAGCACGAGTCCGAGCAAGCCCGCCTGCAACAACAGATAAAGACCCGCACGATTGAGGCTCCCAAATGAAAACCGGACTGTGTGTCCTGCTTTCAACCCTGACGGCCCGAATCATCGCGCTCGCAGTTCTACGGGCCACACTGATCCTCGTTTGCCCCGTAGCAAGCCATTGCCAAACTAATCTCGCGCGGCGGGATAAAATAATTCCAGCAAATGAAAAACCGCCCTGCCAGGGGCGGCTAATCGGGTCTGCGGCACACTCAGATCATCGCATAGGAGTGTGTCCCGCGCAAGAGAGACGGGATGAAGTTCGATCTTGGCTATTGGTGGCCGTTCGCTCGCACAGCATGGGGATGGATCGTCGCCTCGGCGACCATACTCGCTGGATTCTATTACTTCCCGAAGAAAATGCTTGAGACCTTCGATTGGTACATGAATCGCTTCCGGGACTACAAGGTTCGAGATTTCCTCGAATCATTGGTTATCATCAGCCCTCTCGCAAACGAACAAGCCCACACTCGTGCCGAGGTCAAGAGTGTGCAGCAGATAGCCTCAGCCACTCGTCTTTCGGAGAAGCGCGTCAAAGGATGCCTCAGGCGACTCAGGGAGAAGAGAATTGTTAAGACATCCGGCCAGGATGGTTGGCGGGCGAACGTCAGTTCCTAAGCTCCCTTTTAGCAGAAAAATCTTGGGAGACACATAGTATGACCATGGGACCGGTAGGGGGCAAAAGGGGGCACCCCCACCCCAGGCCAAGGGACTCCTACCCCCCCCACATAGCCGGACAAGAAAGAGAACGTGTCGAACCTGCCGACACGTCCATAGTGCTACCGCGTCAACAGCCGGTAGAGTGCAACCGTTCCGGGGGCTGTAGCAGCCATAGCGCAAGTACGGAGAGTTGCTGGCGGATGCCCGGAAGCCACTAGATTAGGCCAGCAGTCGCCCTTCCTGCCCCTCGCAGGGTGCTGAACAGGCGAACGGTCATAGACGGCCAGCCGATGTACCCACGCAAAGAAACAATCCAGGTGCGAGATTGCACCGAACAAAAGGCGAAAGTCTAAGGAACGTCCGGCAGTTGAATGGCCAGCACAAGCGGATAGAGAGACCGCCTGTAATGATAGATAACAAAGCACTTACTTGTTGTTTGAACGGAGACCAGCGGAGACTACTCTCTAAGTGATTGAAAACAAAGCAAAGCGTGAACCTTCGTATGTAGGGCCCGCATTGAGGTAATGATCGCTCGGCGGAGACTTCCCTGTGAAAGAACTCCACCTTTTTTATGGCGGCGCTTGCCTGTAATGAATAGTACATAGGGCACATTCTCCCAGTCGAACTGTGAAAAGCCTTACTCTGTCTCCCTTCACCACTTGCGATATGTGCGCAGGGACAAAGAAAATGCCCCGTCTGCTAAACAGGGCACCTGAAAGCGAGAAGAACGATTCGGCTGTACTGGTATTTAGTCTCCTCTTCAGTCTCCCGAAACTGCCGAATGAGGTAATATTGCGTCGTCTCGGATACCACCCTGCGCCTGTAAGCTGTTGATAGCGCAGGGAGTATCCTCGTTTTAGCCGCTTGCTAAACCGTTGTAGGGCCTTAAAGCTCTACCGGGGGTTCGAATCCCCCTCTCTCCGCCATAGATTGATTCTATTGACTTTAATTAGCTTGGTGTCCATAAAGCGCTAAATTGGCGCTTTTGGAGTACCCACTATGACCAAAGTCGCCTCCGGCTACGGCCCCGATCATCGTGTCAACATCGTTAAGAAGATCAAGGTCGATGGAGCCTGGAACTTCTACCCCGCCGTCGTCGAATCCAATGGAAAATTGAAGGACAAGGTCCGTATCAAGGGAACCGTCGAGGTTCACCCGGAGGGTGCCTATTACCTTCAGTGGCGGGAAGGAAAATCCCGCTTTCGTGAACCGGTGCCCGACAGAACCGATGTTCTGGATTTGGCCCGGCGCAAGTATCTGGAGATCGAGGCGGCGAAGGCCGGCGTTCTGATCGCGGAAACTCCAGAGTAGGCACCTCCTGGCATAACGCTCGCCGATGCCGCAGCGGATTACCTCGAAGACATCAAACCGCCGCAGCGGGAAAAGAAGACGTATATGGCGTACAAATTTAGCTTGGGGCAGTTCGTCGCAACCTGCAAGAAGCGTTACGTCTCCGAAGTGCAGCGCGAGGATCTGCTCGAATACATCCGCTACCAGTACA
>Ga0224527_1000993_pt1 | contig 15619 bp, 7 predicted proteins | sample CBST0metaG_FD_179882 | JGI IMG/M metagenome (GOLD analysis project Ga0224527, IMG submission 179882) | Peat soil microbial communities from Stordalen Mire, Sweden - C.B.S.T0 | ecosystem: Environmental > Terrestrial > Soil > Wetlands > Peat | place: Sweden: Norrbotten County, Stordalen Mire... | reverse complement strand
GTGCTTCTCTTTTTATCCTTTAAGAAGATGGCAAGCATCCAAACGGATACCAATCCGATGGGTATATTGATCAGAAAGCACCACCGCCATGTCAACGCATTCGTGATCCATCCGCCGAGCGTTGGGCCGAAAACAGGAGCAGCCACCACTGCGAACATATAAAGCGGCTGAACAAAGCCCTGTTCCTTTTTTGGAAAGATTTCGATCAGAGTCGCCTGAGCGCTTACCAGCAATGCTCCGCCTCCGGCACCCTGGAGAATTCGACAGATCGTCACTTCCATCAGGTTTTGCGACATTCCCACGAGCAGCGACGACGCCGTGAACATTAGAATCGAAATCATCAGATAGCGCTTACGTCCGAACCGGTCGGATAAGAACGCCGACATTGGGAGAACAATAATGCAAGCAAGCATATAGCCCGTTGTTACCCAGGATATCTCCTGCAGGCTAACGCCTAAGTTGCCGGCCATTTGAGGCAGAGCAACGTTTGCAATCGTTTGATCAAGAATATCCATGATTGAAGTTGAAATGAGTGAAATCAATATAATCCAGCGAAATTGAAGGTTGTCCGCGGCAAAATCGAGTGCCGTTTTCTCTCTTTCGGACTGCGATTGTACTGAGTTAGACGTAACTGGTTTATTCATGGTAGTCTCTGGACTTTCCGATCTTATGCGTCTGACGCAATCTTTTATACTTAGTGGGCAAAAATAAGTAAACATTCATTTACTTTTGCACTCAAAAAAATGGCGTACATGTCATTTTCGTATACCTTGGCAGATAATACTGACGATATCTCTTAGAAACGCGTCGGTGTCGGGAATTAGGGCTGCATGCTCATCAATTTGTATGATGATGTGGGTAAGGGTAAAAAGGGAGGCATCAACGTTGTGTTCACGGACTTCTCCCGTTTCTATTCGGTCCCATAGAAGTTTTCGTAAATTTTGGTGCGTGCTTTCGGAGAATTCCTTAAGCACTTGTGCCACCTCCGCGTTGAAATGGCGCTCTGCGAGAAGAATCTGAATGATCAATTTGTGATCGCAATGAAATTTGTATAAGTCGCGCGTAATAGCCAGCAGCAACTCTTCAATGGATTTGTCCGAATGCTGATCCTCTGTTCGTGGAAAGGGTAGAATTTGTCCAATAATCTGCTTGAGCAATTCTTGCTTTCCAGAGTAATAACGATACAACAGAGCTACTGATACTCCAGCCTCGCGTGTAATCTCCTTGATCGTGGTCTTCTCATATCCTTGCCGGGCAAAAAGAGTCAAAGCGGCATTCTCCAGCCTCGCCTTCGTTTCTTCTCCCTTAGGTCCAATAAATTCAGCAACCAAAATATTTTTTGATAAATGAACATTCATTTACTTTATCATGTCATATCATCTCCGATGATGTCAAGATAATCAAATATGTGAACTCAGGTCCAATACGCAAAATTATTTCGCTTCGATGCTAAGTTGGCTCTAGTCTTGCCCTGATCCGGTAACCTTTAGGTAAGCTACTTACGATACTTGTCGGTTTATTTCACAGAATCTTCATTTGAATATACTATGCTCAACCAAAGTAGGATGGGCGTCTCGCCAATCATCCTTTGACTTTTAAAAGAGGCGAATTGCATGTGGATTGTCCGTTTGGCCCTCGCTCGTCCGCGCTCGATTGCGGTGTTGTCGATGGTAATTGTTCTTCTTGGTGTTTTGGCAATATTGGCTACTCCAGTCGATGTTTTCCCTACTATTGATATCCCCGTTGTCGACGTTGTGTGGAGCTATGGTGGTCTATCTCCCAAAGATATGGAAGAGCGGATAACGAACCAGTCCGAACGAGGACTGACCACTACTGTCTCCAATATCGAGCATATCGAGTCGCAGACTTTTAATGGAATCAGTATTATCAAGATCTATTTCCAGCAGGGAACGGAGATTGCCAACGCCATTGCCCAGATAGAATCAAGCACACAGACTTCCATACGCAGCATGCCTCCCGGAATTACTCCGCCGCTTGTTTTGCAGTTCCAGGCCTCGGATGTCCCTATTGTTCAGCTGAGTCTGAGCAGCCAATCGATGACGGCAGCTCAGATCAATGACCTTGCGAGTAACTTTGTGCGTACTCCGCTGGTCACCATTAAGGGGACACAAGTTTCGCCGCCGTTCGGCGGCGTAGGCCGTCTAATTACTGTCGATCTCGACCCAAAGCAGATGGAGGGCATGGGGGTTACAGCTTCGGATGTCATGAGTGCGATCAGCGCCCAGAATCTTATTCTGCCGGCGGGCGACGCGCGAATAGGTAAAACCGACTACGATGTGACGGTTAATAACAGTACGGAGACGGTGCAGGCGCTGAATGATTTGCCGGTAAAGATCATCAACGGGGCGATGGTTCACGTTCGTGATGTTGCCTTCGTGCACAACGGTCACAATCCGCAAAGCAGTGAGGTTCATGTTAACGGCAACGACTCAATCCTGCTGACCATTATGAAAAATGGCAATTCGTCTACACTTAATGTTATTAATCGAATCAAGGCAGCGCTTCCTGATATTAGTGCAACATTGCCGCCTGCATTGAAGATGAATCTACTGCTGGATCAGTCGACATTTGTCAAAGCCTCTATTGATGATGTAGTACGTGAAGGCGCCGTGGCCGCGTGCCTCACTGCCATAATGATTTTGCTCTTTCTTGGAAACTGGCGAAGCACTATTATTGTGTTTTTGTCGATTCCACTGGCTGTTTTGACATCAATATGTATCCTGAGTCAATTGGGCCAGACGCTTAATACGATGACTCTGGGCGGGCTGGCACTTGCTGTCGGCATGCTTGTCGACGATGCTACTGTCGAGATTGAAAACACGACAAGAAACCTTGAAGAAGGCATACCGCTTCACCGTGCTATTCTCACAACGGCGGCGCAGATTGCGTTGCCCACACTGGCATCCACTCTCGCTATTTGTATTGTCTTTATTCCAGTGGCCCTTTTAAGCGGAGCCGCTCGTTCACTCTTCCTGCCTCTTGCAATGGCGGTTGTTTTTGCCATGCTGGCATCGTACCTTCTGTCGCGTACCCTGGTGACAACAATGATGCAGGCCCTGCTTAAGGGACATGTTGATCTCATGAATGAGGCCAAGACTAATCCCAATTTACTGCATCGTGTCCATCACAAGATAAACGATGGATTTGAGAATCTGCGTGACAATCATCAGCGGCAGCTTGGCTGGGCGCTGAGCAATCGATGGCTCGTCTTATTGATCGTAGTCATTGTTATTGCCGGCTCTTCAGCTCTCGTACCCTTTATCGGTGAGGACTTCTTTCCGCAGGTTGATTCCGGTCAAATGCTGCTTCATGTAAGGGCTCCCGCCGGTACACGAATTGAGCAGACCTCGGTGATCTTTGGGCAGGTCGAACAGACGGTACGGCAGGTTATTCCAAAGAAAGAGCTTTCGCTGATTGTCGACAATATTGGCCTTGCAGGGTCCCTCAACAGCATCTTTAATAATAGTGGTACGGTGGGGTCTGCGGACGGACAGATCGCCATTAGTCTTGCCGAGAACCATCGCTCGACGTGGGATTATGAGAAAATGCTGCGACAGAAACTCTCTAAAGAATTTCCTGATGAAGTGTTTTATTTTCAGCCTGCGGATATCACCAATCAGATCCTTAATTTCGGTTTATCTGCGCCAATAGATGTGCAGGTTGGGGGCCCTGTGGCCAACGATGCTGTCGATTATGCCCTTGCCGCAAAGCTGCAAAAGAAGATAAAGGGAGTGCCTGGAGTGGTCGACTGTTATGTCTACCAGATACCAAATTTACCGACATTAAATGTAAATGTCGATCGAGAGGCGGCAATGCAGGTCGGGCTGACTCAACAGGAAGTGGCCAGCGGAATACTGCTTGCAGCATCGTCAAGCAGCCAGACTTCGCCTGCTTACTGGCTTGACCCATCCAATGGTGTCCAATATAGTCTCGCAGCCCAGACACCGCAATATAAGATTCAATCGATAGACGATTTAATGTCGACGCCGATTCTGGCCCCTGGCCAGGTTGGGACACCGCAGCTTCTTTCGAATGTGGCGACCGTAACGCACAGCGAAACGGATGAGGTTATTTCACACTACAATATCGCACCTGTTTATGATGTCTATGCCAGCACGCAGGATCGTGATCTTGGTGGAGTCTCGCAAGATATTAACAAGATCCTCAGACATTACACTAAGAAAAACCTTCCCAGAGGTACAAAAATAACCGTTCAGGGGCAGGTGGCCACGATGAACCAATCCTTTACGGGACTTGGCTTCGGATTGCTGTTTGCAATTGTGCTCATCTATGCACTGCTAGTCGTGAACTTCGAGTCGTGGATCGACCCGGTGATCATTCTAATGGCATCTCCCGCTGTCCTCTGCGGCGTCTTTTGGATGCTCTTCGTCACGCAAACCACATTCAGTGTACCGGCGCTGATGGGAACCATTATGTGTCTGGGAGTCGCAACGGCGAACAGTATTCTGTTGGTGACTGCGGCCAACGAGCATAGGGACGAAGGGATGAGCGCTCTCGATGCCGCAAAGCGTGCAGCCTTTCGGCGGCTTCGTCCAGTAATTATGACCGCAATCGCCATGATTATCGGTGTCCTTCCTATGGCACTGGGCCTCGGAACCGGCGGCGAACAAAATGCTCCGCTGGGGCGGGCGGTTATTGGCGGTCTGCTGGTGGCAACATTCACGACGCTCTTCTTTATCCCGGTGGTATACAGCGTATTGAGACGAAAAGACACTCCGCCGGCAAGATCCATGGACAGCAATGGGGAGGAAGACGAGCCGGTACTGCCGACACATGATAATATGCGGGAACACCAGCCTGTTTGACGGTCTTTCAGCAGGATTTAAACGGATCGCATTATTGTCTTGAACTGCATTAATAACATTGTTGACCATCTTGAAGAAGCAGTGGTATTATTATGAAATGAATAGACCTTATCGTTTGGCGCTGGCCTTGATCGCTGGCGTCCTGTCTTCCGGTGCTGCTTATGCGCAGTCTCCTGTTGCAAGCAGTTTTGATCCCATACGTCCACCGGCCACACCGCTCATAGTACGACAGCCCTATGTGAGCACTTGGCAAGGTTCGGACACTTTATATGGCAAGTGGCCGTCTTTTTGGGCAGGGCATGATAAGCCAATTACGGGTATGGTGCGTATCGATGGCGTCGCTTACACCTTCCTTGGCAGTCCAATCGGGGCAAACGGCCCGTTGGCGCCGACGTTGCAGCAGACTTCGCTGCGTGTGACGCCGACCCAATCATTCTATACTTTCACCGGTGCCGGTGTCACATTGAATGTTGATTTCTTATCTCCTGTTGAGGCGACCGATATCAGACGCCAATCGATCCCTCTTGGCTATATCATTGCTTCTGCTACTAGCAATGACGGTGCCAAACACGCTGTTCAGGTGTACTTCGATGTAACCGGCCAGTGGGCAAGCGGCGATGATTCCGCTCAGATCACCTGGCAGAAGGAGACCCTCCCTGACCCTGCCGGTCCGCTTTTAGCGTTCTCCGCAACTCCAGCGAATCCTAATCTCCTGCAGGAGAACGGCGATTCAGCCACCTGGGGGCAGGCGGTATGGGCGACTCGCTCACAGCCTAATATTACGACTCAAGCGGGAGCCGATGTTGTTGTGCGCGGAGCCTTTGCACAAGGCGGCGTTCTTGACAATTCGGTTGATACCAATCAGCCGCGTGCAATTAATGATCGCTGGCCGGTCTTCGCTTTTGCGTATGATCTGGGACAGGTCTCATCAAAAGCTTCTCAGCCAATTACATTGACTCTGGGCAATGTTAGAAATCCTTCAGTAAGTTATCAGGGCACTTCTATTCCTCCACTGTGGCTTTCCTATTGGCCCGACTGGAAAGGAATGACCACCTTCTTCCTTGACGATGCGACAAGCGCGGAAGCACGAGCAACGACCTTGGACAAACGCGTTACCGGCGATGCTACAAAAGCAGGCGGAGCAAAATATGCGGCGATCTGCGATCTTGCATTCCGGCAGGCGTTTGGCGCTACTGAGCTGGTTGGCACCGCGGACCATCCCTGGATGTTCATGAAGGAAATCAGCAGCGACGGCAATATCTCAACAATTGACGTTATGTATCCTTCGTTTCCTGTCTTCCTTTATGCGAATCCGACTCTTCTGAAACTACAGCTTGATCCTTTGTTTGATTATGCTGAGTCCGGCAAGTGGACACAGGATTTCGCGGAACATGATATTGGCGCTTCGTACCCGAGAGCTGACGGGCATAATGACGGCGGCGGTGAGAATATGCCGGTGGAAGAATCGGCAAACATGCTGATTATGACGGCATCCTATCTTCGCTATGCTCCGATTGCGGATGCACAGGCTTACGCAAAGCTGCACTACAAGATTTTGAAACAGTGGGCAGACTACCTTCTGAAGGTTCCAGACGGCGGAACTTACTCCAATGCGCTTGATCCTCTTTTCCAGAACCAGACCGACGACTTTACCGGACCGATCGCACACAGTGTAAACCTTGCACTCAAGGGTATTCTTGGTGTCGGCGCGATGGGACAGATCGCCGGCTATGCCGGCGAGAAGGCAGATCAATCAACCTACGCTTCTGCTGCGACTACCGCAATTGCACAATGGGCAAAAATGGGACAGTCGACTACCGGCAAGCACATGACCATGCAGTACATCGAGGGCGATACGCCTCAGCCTTCTAAGCCTGGTCCTGGCATTATCGGTGCGCATTCGATTACGTTCGGCGGTTCGAGCGGCATTCAGTCTGCTGGACCAGTTGTCGATACCAATCAGAGCTATACCGTTGCTGCTTGGGTTAACCCATCGGCGCTCGGCGGTTTTCAGACTTATGTAAGTATTGACGGTTCTAGAGTAAGCGGATTTTATCTGCAGCTTATGGGCAACGGCAAGTTTGGCATCTCTGGAGTTGATCCAGGCAATCCAGGCAATGGCGCACACGCATCTGCTAACGACAACGCGGCTGTTGGCACATGGTATCACCTAGCCGGTGTCTACGACGCCGGGCAGAAGACGCTTTCGCTTTATGTGAACGGCGTCCTGCAGCAAACAGTACCTTACTTGACATCTTTCACCGCGACAGGCGCTACGGCGATTGGTCGAGGTCTGTGGGATGGCAATAAGGTTGATTTTGCCAAGGGATCGGTTGACGATGTACGGTTCTATCAGTCCGCACTTTCCGCTTCGGACATATTGTCTGTCGCACAAGACGGCACCGGTACGCTGCCGACAACTGCCGCCGCGCCTGCTTCTAATCCTGTTGCGGGTATAACCGCCAAGCCGGTTGCATACTGGACATTTGACGATCCCGCTGCGACTACTATTGTTGACGAGTCCGGCAATAACCACAATCTCTCTCTCAAGAGCGCCGGTGCCGATCCGCAGGACGCCTGGAGCTTGAAGTATAACGCATTCCCTGACAAGATTCTTGGCCTTAACATTGTTCCGGCAAACATCCTGCTTGAAGAAGCGAACTACTACAAGTCGAAAGTGACTCCGTTTGGCATTGCCTTGGATATTCGCCATTCCTATACAAAGGGCGACTGGGAACTGTGGACTGCTGCATCGACTGACGATGCCCAGCTCCGACAGGACCTGATCGACGGTGTTTATAACTTCGCAAACACATCGAATGCTCGGGTTCCATTCAGCGACTGGTATGACACCATATCCGGTCAGCAGACGGGCTTCCAAGCTCGCCCTGTAATCGGCGGTCTCTTCGCAGTCCTCGATCGAACGGCCCTCAAGCCAAACAAAAAATAGGACTTAGCCGATAAAAAAGCCACCCCCATTCGGGTGGCTTTTTTTATCGGGCATCTTCTCATTACGATCCTATATGCAGACCGCACTCTTTTTTGGCGAAGCCTGACCATCTGCCGGCTCTTTCATCTTCTCCTGCGGAAATACTGCGTGTACATGGATAGCAGCCGATGCTGGAATAGCCCTGATCGTAAAGTGGATTGTATGGAACATCGTTATTGATAACGTAATTCCATACGTCTTTCTTTGTCCAATTGGCCAGTGGATTCACTTTTATTAAATTGAACTTGCTGTCCCACCCAATGATTGGGGCATTCGCCCGGGTTGGTGCCTGATCACGTCGAATCGCAGAAATCCATGCATCGTAGCCGACTATTACTTTTCGAAGAGGAATGATTTTGCGATTGTTGCAGCACTGATCAGGATCAGTGCCGTAAATAGGGCCGTTCAATCGTTGTTCCATGACCTCGACGGATTCTTCCGACTGCACGAGGTGGACAGTAAGTCCATACTTCTCTGTAAGCTTATCGCGCAGTGTCAATGTCTCGGGAAATTGATAGCCGGTTTCAAGATTGAAGATGTAGACAGAATTCGGTATCTCCGCAAGCATGGCGATTAGCGCGCATCCTTCAGCCCCGAATGCCGTCGCCATCGCCACTTTTTCGCCGTACTTGTCTGCTGCCCAGGAGACAATCTCCTGGGGCGTCCAGCTTTCCATCTTTCGGTTTAATTCGGCTAGTTCACTGCTGTCTATCGTTGGGTCACAAATTGCCATATTGAAATCTTAAGGGGCACGATGCCCCTGGCTATGTGCAGTTTCTTTCTCGCTGCATGAATCATCTACTATTTTAACATCCGATGTCCGGGTGGCGTTCCTTACGACTTACCGTTTGAATAGTCCCATTAGACCATCAACCAGTGTCGGAGCAGCCCGCATCTGAATATTTACATCAATAGTTTGGCCCTTCGAGGGCACTAATTTGATCGGAATGCTGGAGTCTATTTTTGGATTTGCCAAGCGCGATAGAGTGAGCTGTATGCTTGCTTTGCTCCTGCCCGCAAGGGAGATCGATGTGGGCTCTGCTGAGAGTCCACTGTCTTCAGGCAGCACAGTTTTGACATCCACCATCTTTTCGCCGGCATTGCTGACATGCAGAGTTACCGAACTGCCGGCACCTTTACGAACTCTCATGATGTAGCCAGGTTCTTCTTCAGAAGCGGGCAGCAGAACAAGCTTGGCGGGCATGGGAGAGACCACAATAGTGCACTCTATGTATAAACGCTCTGACGCACTAATGAGTTTATTGTCCTTGTCTCTCTTTTCTGCGGACCATACTTCTATAGCGCCACGAGCGATTTTATCGCGTTCTTGTACCTTCAGAGGATCGGCGACTACCACCATGTCTCTTTTTTGTCCGCGAAACTGCGCCATTTCGATAGTCAGCCAGGGAGACTTAGACTTTACATCACCGCTGATTTCACTTTTGCCGCCGCCATTGAAGATAGTGAACTTACGCTTTGCCACCCCCTTGGCTGCCTCGACTTTGCCAAAGGTCAGCTGCTTAGTGGAGATCATCATAAAGGGCGGCGTAATCGGTTTTAGCGCATCCAGAAAGACCTGAACACTGCCGTAACGATAGTCTGTATTGTAGGACAGGGCGGTCGTGACCAATTTGACATAATCCAAATTAACGTCCTTACGCGACATTAATGGAGTCGTAATAAACGACATTCGCTCATTGATCATCTTTTGCTGCGGCGGTTCACCCATGACCATTTCATAGAGGATACAGCCAAGCGCGAAAATATCTGTTCGGACATCGGCCGTGAAGTTGCCGTCACCTTCCATCTCCGGCGGCAGGTAGCCTTCGGTGCCGTATAGCTCATCGTCCTCAGTAAAGCTTTCCGGAACAAGGCCGTCATTTTGTCCGAAGTAGCGAGCCGCTCCAAAATCGAGGAGCGCAAGCCGTCCATTGGGACGAATCCTTATGTTGGCGGGCTTGAGGTCGTGGTGAACAATTTGCAGACCGTGGAGATAGGAGAGGGCATAACACAAGCTGGCTGCCCAGCGAAGCATCCATTCATCGGTCAGGCGTGTTGTCGCGATTACCTCTTCCAAGCTTTTACCTTCGATAAACTCTTGTGCAAGATAAAAATGTTGATCCACTTCAAAACCGTCATAAAATGCCGGCATGAGCGGGTGGGGGCTGACAAGCGAGAGAACGAATCGTTCGCGCTCAAACAGAGAGAGAAGCATTGGCGCTTCTCTCGGATTTTTAGCGGGTATAAATTCCTTCAGTGCGACTTTTCTACCATGCTCATCTTTAGCAGAATATACAGTAGCATACGCCCCCGACCCGACAACTGAATCTATAGTATATTTGCTGGCACGGCCTTCTATGATTTCTCCCGAAACCAGCAACATGCGGTCATCAAAGCGTTTACGTCTCGCCATATTTTGTACTCTACAATATTGTGGCAGATTTTATAGCATCTCGTAGGTATTGCGCGTCTTTCCAGCGCTGATTTAAGCTTAAAACCCACAAATTGACTGCCAAACTATCTTTTTCACATTGATTCTATCTACAAGCAAAATCTTCACTGTTGTAGATGAATAAACGATGAAGATTTTGGAATGTTTGTGCCCTTAGTCCTGTTGCTCTCTGTTCGTCATTCTTGACACTCCGAAGGCTGGTTGATATAATCAATCAACATGCGACGGAAAAAACTGCTTCCTTGTTTTTATGCGCTTTTGGTCTTTATTGCTGTAATAGCTAACTTTATCCTGCCGACTGCGGCCGTTTCTGAGCAGGCCGCTGCTGTGCCTCAGTACGGAAAGTTTGAGACGAGCTTTTCGATTAGCGGGCAGGCTGGTAATCCGTTCGATCCGGCTGTAAATGATGTGCTTGTCAGCTTTCGCGGGCCTCGCGGACTCACTGCGGTGATTCCTGCTTTTTGGGATGGTAATTACTGGCGGGTGCGCTATGCCCCATCTATGGTTGGCAATTACACGTTCTTTGTAAAGTTCAATGGTAAAGCAGTGAATACTGCTGATCTTTCCGGGAATTCCTTCCACTGTGTTAAGTCGGATAGCGATGGCTTTGTTCGTTGTGATCCGAATAATATTCAATCGTTTCAGTTTGATTCCGGAAAGCTTTACTATCCTATCGGTATGGATGTGGCATGGCGTGGCGAGCATGATTTATCCTATCCGGATGTGTTCGCCAAAATGTCCGCAGCGCATATGAACTGGGCGCGTATCTGGATGAATTACTGGGATGGCAAAGATCTTGAATGGACGCTCAGCAAACAACAGACTCCGAAGATCGGCTATTACAGCATGGATGTCGCTCGGCATTGGGACGACATCATGGATTCAGCGGCGCAGAACGGCATTTATGTGCAAATGACAGTTCAGCACCACGGCGAGTACACACGTCTCACCGATCCCAACTGGCAGGATAATCCGTTTAATGTGGCTAACGGCGGCTTTCTGAAGGAGCCTGCTGACTTCTTTACTGACCCGGAAGCCATTCGGCTGACCAAAAACAAACTGCGTTATATAGTGGCACGCTGGGGGTATTCGTCGCACCTGCTGTCGTTTGAGCTGTTTAACGAAGTGCAGAACATTGGTGAAGCGCAATCCCATTTTCAAGATGTGGTTAACTGGCACAAGACTATGGCTGCCTATATTCGCTCCATTGATCCTTACCACCATCTCATAACGACCAGCAACTCAGATCCCGGGCTGTCCCTTGCAAATATTGGACTAGATTATGACCAGCAGCATTCCTATCCTCCAGACCTTATCTCTGTATTTGGAAATGTCAAAACTGATGATCTGAAAGTGCCGTTCTTTTTTGGCGAGTGGGGGTATTCCGGAACTCCAACAGATGCACAGGGACGGATATTAATGCATGACGGATTATGGTCGGGAGCAATGATTCCCGCGGCCGGCGCGAGCCAGTTCTGGTATTGGGATTATGTTGAATCCCGAAACTGGTGGCCCGAGTTTTCATCGCTTACTTCCTATGTCGACGCATATAACGTTTCGCAGTGGACAGGGCTTGCGCGTGTCAGCCCAACTGTCGACACGCACGGCGAGACCGCCGGCCTTACCTTTGCGCCGACAGGAGGCTGGGAGCCTACAACCAGGTTCGATATTGATGTACCTGTTGACGGTGCGATGCCGGATATGCACGGAGTCGCTTCATTTATCCAGGGACGGTACCATCGCGAGATGACCGCTCATCCTCTTGTCTTTCACGTGACCTGCGCCAAACCAAGCAGATTCATTTTGACAGTCACCACAGTTGCCTCCGCCGGGGCGAGTCTTACACTCGGCCTTGATGGAAACGATGTTTCTCAACAAGATTTTCCAGCGGCAGCGAAGGACCATGATGTTAATACCGATGTCGGAGTGGATATTCCAGCGGGCTCACATACTGTCACTGTAGTCAATAACGGCTTGGACTGGCTTGTCGCCGGGAAATTCACTGTCACAAACTTAGTGCCGATCGTTGCTCTCCTGGCAAAAGGAAACAGCAGAAAGACAGCCTTCTGGGCATATGACCGCAACGTTTTTGAAGAGAGGCCGCATTCAGCGACTCTGCGATTTTCGAATCTGCATCCGGGCAAATATGTAGTTCACCTTTGGGACACAAAAGACGGGCAGCCAAAGGGCGATATAGACACAAAGTCGACGGAGTCCGGGGGCCTGGAATTTACTCTTCCACCCTTCACGCAGGATATTGCCGGAGTTATCGTCGCTCCAGTCAGGTCTGCCCCCTGATTCTTCTAAAGCGGCGATAGCTAGTGCTTCGACTGGAACACTGGTTTTTACAGTAAATTAGAGGAATTTGCGGATCAATGCAGAACTAATTGACGTAAATAGAATGCAATCATAGCAAGGAGCTAATACACTTGGCCTCTGTCACATTAACAAATCTTTTCAAACGGTTCGACGGCAGCGTTTGTGCCGTAAATGATGTCAATCTGACGATCAATGACAAAGAGTTCATGGTTCTGGTTGGCCCTTCCGGCTGCGGTAAAACGACAACGATGCGTATGATCGCCGGCCTTGAAGAAGTTTCCGAAGGTGATATTCATATTGGCTCCCGCCGAGTAAATGATCTTTCTCCAAAGGATCGTGATATTGCCATGGTTTTTCAGAATTATGCGCTTTATCCACACATGAACGTCTACGACAATATGGCGTTCGGTCTGAAAATCCGTAAGTTACCGAAGGAAGAAATTCGAAAAAGAGTCGAGGAAGCAGCGAAGCTTCTTGGCATCACCGAATATCTTCAGCGCAAACCGAAGGCGCTCTCCGGCGGACAAAGGCAGCGTGTCGCTGTCGGGAGAGCCATTGTCCGTGAACCGCAGGTTTTCCTGATGGATGAACCGCTCTCCAACCTTGATGCGCAGCTCCGTGTCCAGACCCGCGCAGAACTGATCAAGCTGCACCGCCGCCTTGGAATCACAACAATCTATGTGACTCATGACCAAGTTGAAGCGATGACAATGGGGGATAGAATTGCTGTTATGAAGGGTGGTATTCTGCAGCAGTGCGATACTCCTATGCAGGTTTACAACCATCCTGCAAACATTTTTGTGGCAAGCTTTATCGGGACGCCCGCGACGAACTTTTTTCCGGCAGTGGTGACAGAGGCTGCTGGTGGTGACTTTCTTATAGAATCCACTGATTTTTCGGTAACAGTTCCAAAAGATAGGGAGTCTCTGATTAAAGATTATGTTGGCAAGGATGTCGTCTTTGGCATACGGCCTACCGACATTTATGATGCAAACAAGAAAGATCATATAGAGTCGATCCCCGGAAATACTGTGAAGGCAAATGTCGAAGTTGTTGAGCATATGGGCGACAAGGTGACCATTTATGCGACTATCGGCAAGCACCAGATCATAGCGGTTTTTGATGGTGAATACAAGGCAAAGGACGATCATACGGCATGCTTTGTTTTTGACCTGCTAAAGTCCCACCTGTTTGAGGCTGAATCACAAAAGGCGATTTATTAAAATTGAAGGTTAGCGTATATCCACGTTTGAGCAGGCTGCTGCATGTCGTCGCTGTTGCAGCGCTCCTGCTTATTTCGAGCGCAGCTTTTGCAGCCCCGAAGAATGTTGTTCTAAGATTTCGCTATTGGGGCGATTTTAAGGAAATTCGTGTTCTCCAGACAACTATTGCCGAGTTTGAACATGATCATCCAGGCATCACTATCAAGGGTGAGCGAGTAAACTCCGGCGACGAGTATATACAGAAGCTCCTGCTTGAACAGGCCGCAGGCCTGACACCGGATGTCATGTTTGTTGGAACCGGATATCCAATTCTCGCCAAACACGGGGTTTTGCGTGATCTGAGCAAAGATGTCGCGCAGGACCCCACTGTCCCGCTTTCGCGCTATTATCCCGTGACAGTTAAATTCTTCACACAAAACAACAAGCTTTATGCGCTTCCACGCGATATAGCCCCAGAGGGGCTGGTTTATTACAATAAAAAACTGTTTGATGAAGCTGGGGTTCCCTATCCCGACAACAGCTGGCGTTGGGACTATGCGCCGCACCCAGAGCGCGGAGACAAAGATTTTTTAACGGCGACGAAGAAGCTTACCAAAATCGGCGTCAATGGCCAATCGTCTACGTATGGGTTTGCCGACAACTCACCTGAATGGGTGATGGGCAACTTTGTTTATGGAGTTGGCGGACAGTTCGTCGACAACACGGAAAAGCCCACCAAGCTGCTTTACAACGATCCTAAAGTAGTTAAGGCAATTCAGCTCACTGCGGACATGATGTATAAATACAATGTCTCGCCATCAGCTGTTGATGTGGCGGCTTCCGGAGTTGATCAGCACAACCTTTTTGCGCAGGGCCGAGTTGCGATGTATATGACCGGCATCTGGGAGGTTCCGAAGTTTCGCGAAGAGATACAGAACTTCGACTGGGATATTGCGCCTTTTCCCGCAGGGCCAACCGGCTTGCGCGGGGTGACCACGGGAGGCTCCGGCTACGGCATATCGGCGACGACCCAATATCCAAAAGAGTCGTGGGAGCTGCTTAAGTATATTGCCGGGCCTATTGGGTTAGGCAATCTAGCAAAAGCCGGGCTAGCGCAGCCGGCGATTTCATCCCTGGCAAACTCACGCCTCTGGCTTGATGGCAAACGCCCGGTGAATCGGAAAGTCACTATTGAAGAGGTGCCTTATTCACATGTCGATGGAATCGTTTTTGATCCGGATTGGCCGCAGGTCAACCAGATTATCGAGCCAAAACTGCAGCTTGTTTGGAATGGCACATTGACGGCTCAGCAGGCGGTTGACGAGTTTTATGGACCGGCACAGAGAAAACTCGATGAACTGAATCACCCACCCTACCATCCCTTGCTGAACTGGTGGCTTGGGCTCTTAGGACTGGTGCTGGTCGTGGCCGCTTTAGTCGGATGGGTGTGGATGGGCGCGCGCAGCGATATTCGCATCGGCAGGAAGACAGGGACGCGTACGGAAGCATGGGCCGGGTACGCATTTATCTCCCCGTGGCTGATTGGCGCTGTTGTCTTTCTTGCTGCACCAATGCTCATTTCATTGCTTCTGGCGTTCTGTTCGTGGGATATGACGCTGCCCGCGACGTGGGTAGGATTTGGCAATTTTAAGGACATGGGTGCCGATGAAGAGTTTTGGAAAAGCCTCTTTGTTACCGCCATGTACACACTTTTTTCCGTCCCTCTCGGGATCATCGGCTCGCTCTTACTTGCCCTGCTGCTGAATTCAAAGATTCGTGGTCAATCGGTATTTCGGACTCTCTATTACAT
>Ga0224527_1000992_pt1 | contig 15642 bp, 9 predicted proteins | sample CBST0metaG_FD_179882 | JGI IMG/M metagenome (GOLD analysis project Ga0224527, IMG submission 179882) | Peat soil microbial communities from Stordalen Mire, Sweden - C.B.S.T0 | ecosystem: Environmental > Terrestrial > Soil > Wetlands > Peat | place: Sweden: Norrbotten County, Stordalen Mire... | reverse complement strand
ATGTGTTAGGCACGCCGCCAGCGTTCGTCCTGAGCCAGGATCAAACTCTCCATAAAAGTTATATTTATGAAGAACCTTGATGGCTCTTTTAAAAAACTTGTTTGTCTTACTTAGTTCACACTAAGCAACTTTGTTTGTACTCGAAACGAGTACCGCACATCTGGCTTATTTTAATCTTACTTACATTGTTTAGTTTTCAAAGAACACCTTGCCGCATTTCCGACAACTTCTATATAGTATCATTTCTTTTTTATTATGTCAATATATTTTTTATTTTTAAATAGCTTTCTTTAGAAACCGTAAGCCAGTTTCTGTTTTAGGAAATCATTTATCTAACGCTATACTAACGTTCTTCCTTTTGGTTCATTTCCCTAAAGGAAGCTCCCCTACCAAAATTCGGGTTTCTGCCTCGTGGAGTTTACCATTTTTCACTAGATTGTCGCCAACCTACTTCTCTCTGTGCACTTTATGACTACTATCGGCTGCGTGAGTTGATTTCGTCGTCGTCAGAGTCTAGCTCTGCCCCATCTTGCGATGGGCACGAACATTACGACCATCACAGGTCGTGGCAGTCTGGACTTTCCTCAATACTACATAAAGCAGTACCGCAATTTCCCGTTTCTAAAGATGACTAAATTTTTACTGACTCGAACTCGGACCGTTCGATTATTAGCTGAATGTTCTACCAAACTGAGCTATAGGTCCTGACTAACTCATTAAAGGCCCAAAATGCCGTCTCTTTATATGTCCAAACCTGCACTTAGCAGGTGGGTATCCTACAGATATGCTTTTGCCCTCTACTCTAAGATGGCTCGACAGCCACACACCATTGAATTCCCTATATATAAAAGTAGGTTGGACATATCAAAGATAACATTTCATTTCAGGCAAAATTTTAGAGGTGCATCCCTATTTGAATTGGGAGTAGAGGTTTTGTGGACCTCTGCCTTACCGCTTGGCAATGTAGTCACTTGGATCTAATACTATATCAGCTTATCTTCGTTATGTCAACTAGTTATTCTAAATGAAGCTAATGACCTTATTATTCCAAAGATATGCTCTACCAACTAAGCTACACCAGTATGATTTAAAGTTTACTTTTATTGCTTTGCCTGCGTTTTAGATGGAATTTATATTTATTTTCCTACCTAGCCGTACCTCGGTCACCTACCGAGCGAATACAATAAGTCAACAAGAATAGAATATCTTATATGGAGGTGGTATCTATTATATATAGTAGTATGTATTTTTAAGATTGCGTAACCGCTTATCCAATAAGGAATATGATATTTCTTCCTTGTTGACATCAGTCTACTATATTCCATAATACACTCTTACTTTCTACTTGCCGGTAATTTTTAGAAGTGAATTTTCTTAACTACAAAATCCCCATCGCTTTGTGCGATGGAGATTCTTAATAATACATCATACATATATAATTTTTTTTCCATACGACGCATACCCTAAACACGCTGATCCGCCACCACAATTTTGGGCATAATGACACGCCTCGCAACCACTACTGATGGGTGGATCCCTCAATTCAAGTAACAATGGGCTGGTATGATAGATCTCCACTAAGGAGGTTTCAACTGCGTTTCCCATTTTGATTGGCATACGACGACACGGATACACATCCCCACTGGGCATAACAGTCATCAAACTACTGCCAGCGGCACAACGATACGGACGCCCGCCCCCTATCAAAAATTGTAGACTACGCTCCAAGCTGATCGTGGTTTTCCTAAACCAATAGCGAGAAAAGCTCTGACGTGCATGCTCCATAATCGTAAAAAATTCTTTAGTTTCCTCTGGCGAAGCATATCTGCCTGCAAAGTTGCGCCCTGCCCCATTGGAATATGTCGATCTGCCCAAACTTTGTCCACCTTAAGCTTGCGTCCGACTTCTGCCACATGAGCAAATTCTCGAAAGTTGCCACGATGTGCCGTAAAAGAGATAAACGTCCGCACCCCCACCTGAACTAACTGTTCAATAGCTGCCACCGTTTGTTGGTAATTACCCGCTCCCCTTATTTGATCGTGGGTACTTTCCATACCTTTCATACTTACCTGCACAAAAATCGGTTGTAAGTCTTTAATACGCCGCGCGGCATCCTTATTTATGAATGTGCCGTTTGTCAGAATGGCACATTCATAATATTGTTTGTTATCCGCGAGCAACTCTAGTAGTGCAAAAAAAGCTTCACGAATAAAGGCTCGCCGCCAGTAACGGTGTGTGTGCGCGAGGTACGATAAAGAGGACGGATTCAAGTTTCAGCAAGGAAAAATATTGCTTTTATCGATAACCTTTCACTTATCGGTAATTGGAACTGCTTTTTGGGCATAAGAAAAGGGACTGTCAAAGAGCCCCCTTATTTTTTCTCTGTTTGCCCTATCTAGGGGGCCTTTGCACCAGAACCGTTTATTTTATATCTTTTCAGTTTGCGTATTTTTCACTATCAGTAAAGTAAGGCCCTAAGTGGATAACGCGATATGGTGGTGTATCAACTTTTTTAATTTCGTAATATGGTGACCGAGAGGAGATATCTGACGATGCCAATGAAGGACTAGGAGTTGATGGAGTTACTGGTGGAGTTACCGGCGGGGTTACCGGTGGAGTTACCGGCGGGGTTACTGGTGGAGTTACCGGTGGAGTTACCGGTGGAGTTACCGGCGGTTTTGGATCAGTTTTGTGATGGTGATACTTCTCGTTTTTGCCGCAAAATTCATCTTTTGCAAGACGTATTTCATCTTTAATCAATGCCTTTTCTTCATCTTTAATTTCAACTTCATCTTTCCAGACTTCTTGTTTGTCATATTTTCTGTCTTTAGCTAAATTAAATTCATCTTTCGCTACTTGTTTTTCATTTTTAATCAATGTCTTTTCATCTTTAATTTCAACTTCATCTTTCCAGACTTCTTGTTTGTCATATTTTCTGTCTTTAGCTAAATTAAATTCATCTTTCGCTAGTTGTTTTTCATTTTTAATCAATGCCTTTTCATCTTTAATTTGAACCTCATCTTTCCAGACTTCTTGTTTGTCATATTTTCTGTCTTTAGCTAAATTAAATTTATCTTTAGCTAATTGTTGATTATCTTTCTCTTTCTGAATGTGACCACTATATCTGCTAAAACCGTGACCTTTTTCAGGATGACCAAAAGCAGTATGTGTTTGAGAATTATTTCCAATCGGTGGAGTTGCAGCACTCACAAAACCACTACCTGTCAACATCACCACCGCTGAACTTATTGCTAATATTTTTTTGTAATACAATCAAGCGTCCTCCTTTATTTTCGGGTACGCTTTAGTATATGCGGGTTTTTTTATAATGATACCACGCGTGTTGATTAACTCAATATATCCATGAGATTTGAGCAAAAGTACTGATCCTACACGTTAGGCTATAAAGGAATAAAAGTAGGCGAAATGTTACAGCTAAAAATAGATGATGTTGAGAAGGATAACACCATTATTAAGGGCAAATGTAATAAGTCTAGAGAGATATTTATCAGTAAAAATACATAAAGTTCTAATGGATTCTATAGTAGTACGACTTAAAAATGCTGATAGCCTATTGACTGGTGAGCGTGGAGCAATAAGCAAGCAGATATTTGATACAATCATAAAGGGGTTCTGGTGCAAAGATTCAATCCCTGATATAATCATGCACAAACTTAAAAAAAGAGGTGCCAGAGAATGTCTCAAAATTTCTTTAAAGGGAAACATTTAGAGTCTGAAATCATAATTTTGTGCGTTCGCTGGTACCTAAAATATCCCCTCAGTTACAGAATGCTTGTTGAGATGATGGAAGAGAGGGATTTGAATATAACCCACGCTACCATTATGAGATGGATTCACCAATATTTTCCCATAATTGATGAGAGAATAAGAAAATACCTTGAACCAATCAATGATTGGTGGAGAATGGATGAGACCTATCTTAAAATCAAGGGCAAAAATGCCTATTTATATAGAGCCGTAGATTCACAAAGGAAGACTATCGACTTTTTTGTATCGGAACGTCGTGATAAAGATGCCGCGAAGAAGTTGTTAAAAAAAGCGTTAAAAGCTATACATAATCAGCAGCCAAGAGTAATCACAACTGACAACTATGCTGCAACCAAAACTGCCATCTATGAAATGATATCTGATAAAACTATTTTACTCGGAGCAACTCTTCGAAAAATAAAGTACTTAAATAATATCATTGAGCAAGATCACCGATTTATTAAACGAAGAGTCAAGCCAATGCTTGGATTTGGTAGTTTTCAAACGGCAGAGACAACAATCTGTGGAATTGAAGTAATGCATATGATCAAAAAGGGGCAGGTTGAAAAAATTCAATCTGTCCCTTCTGAAGTTGAGTTTATAAACAAGATTATGGGTATTTTAGCTTGATATTTCGGTGGAAATACGACGATCTTTAACTTTTTACAATCCTTGCACCAGAACCTTTTTTAAGACTATGGTAAAATTATAGTACCGTCTTGATCTTTGCATGACAACCTTGAATTCTGTGATAATACCTGTTGCACTTGAGTATAGGCGGTTTTAGGATGATAATTCACATCGAATAGAAGACCATTACCAAACGTGCTGTAATCAAAAGTCAGAGAACAATAACGGTCAGTGACCCCCCAGACTGCAAAGCTGGCTAAGTTTGGCTGACGCAAAGCCATTTTTAACATGTCGCTGAAGCCGCAAGCCTGCACATACAGAAGGTGCTTGCTGACATGATCGGCGTTCAAATTGATATCCATTTCTGAAATCCTCACTTTCAGCCCAAGTGCAGCAATCCTTTGCATATTGCTTTCAACAAGTTTCGGCTCAGAACCAACATATTGACCATTTTGCATGTCTTCATGCATTTGAAAGCCAATGCCATTGATGGGAACTCCTCGTGCTAGAAGGCGTTTTAATAATGCATAAAGGATATCAAATTTTTCTCCCGGTTCTTCGATACCATACTCATTCAGATAGAGTTGCGCGTTAGGATCAGCAGCGTGGGCTTCGCGAAAAGCAAAATCAATATAGAATTCACCCATAGCCTGATACCATGGATTCTCTGATCGTAAGCCATAAGTGGTAGATAGATTGATATCTTTCAGCGGTTCGTTGACAACATCCCATTCGGCCACTTTACCCTGGTAGTGCCCCACGATGGTGCGAATATGATCAGATAAAAGCTGTTTTGTTTCAGCAGAGGAACGAGATGTATCGGTCACCCACCGTGGGAGCGCTTCATGCCAAACCAGTGCATGACCATGCACTTTCATATGGTTTTCTAATGCAAAATTAACAATATCATCGGCTTCATTAAAAGTATATACATTAGGAAGAGGATGAATAAATTGAAATTTCATGTCATTTTCCGGGGTAATCATACTGAACTCACGAGCTACCAGTGACCGATATTGAGGATCTGTCATTAGAGGGATTGCTGCCACTGCAGCACCTATTTCTATGGGGTATTCACGCCTAGCGCTCTGTGAACGTAATGACATCGCTGACACAGAATAGGCAACAAGGGCATCGCGGTCGATGACGCTGACAGCATCTGCAGGATCAGAGGATTGCGCTGTCAGTTGTTTGAGTATAAATGTGCCGCCTGGCTCGGCGTTCGCACCAAACACGATTTGTCCATTCGAAAAAAGTCCGGGATCATGCATTTCACCAAGCTGATTGCCGTTGGCTACAAAGATCAACTGATCTCCCAATTTTGTTATAGAAACCGTAATGCGTGTTGGTAAGTCATGACCAAACGTCTGAGATACACTATCCGATGAAGTTCCATTCCAAATGGCTGCTGTCAATGTGCCATCTTTAAATAGAATACGCAGCGTTTTTCCTTCCTGCCGCCACTCATCGTAAATCACCGGCATGGTCCCATAAAAATAAAGGGAACATCCCTGAGTTGAGTTCACTTCCAAGGTGGCATTGAGAGTAAAATCACCTTGAACGCATAAGATAGGACCGTCAATATTGATAGGGGGATTCGTTGTGAGCAGGTGGTTGGCATTTAGGTCTCTATCCGGATCATTTGTTTCAGCGGGAACCGATATTTGAGGGACGATAGCACGGCCTGTTGGTTGGATCAATATCCCGTTTGGAGTCACGCTTGCACCTGTAAAGTGCTGCCAGTCATGTCCTGTGAGCAAGTCAAGGCTTGCCGTTGACGCATTATCTGCTTCCGTATGGCCACCAATCAATAATGAAAAAAGAAATGTAAAGATAAAACAAAATGTCCGGCTGTTCAATCGAAGCATAGTAACCACCTACTCTCTCATAATAAACGACTTGCTTTGTTTTTATCGTGTTATTTATGATTTTAATACTACCAAACTGCTTGTTGAATGGGAAACATAACTACTGGTTGAAAAAAAAGGACTTTCTAGAGCATCAATCAAACGGATCGTTTCCTGGAGGTGCAATGTATTCAGAAGTCGTAGTTAGTCGTGTTTGATCGCCAAAAGTAGCCAGTGGATAATAACTAAACATGGTAATCCCTTTTTCACCAAGCACCTTCATATATTGCTTGATCTCATCATCAGATAACCAATGCCTACTAGAGGGATCATAGATAGGAATTTCAAAAATAAATTTTCCGGCTACTTCTGTTGGAGCGATACTTTGCGTGGCTGCTTCTGCTAAGTGGCTAATCAAAGACGGAGTTTGAAATTGCCCGTTGTTTCGAGAGATCGTAAGAATATAGTTATAATTGTCAACTAGACTTTGATAGCTTGGCACGGACTGCCCCTCTTTTGTTACTACTGGTTTCATGCCTAGCATGCTGAGCCCATAGGGTTTAAATAAAAGTACCTGTTTCATCAGTGTATTCGTAAGATCCGTCATTGCCTGGGTCTTCATATTTATCCACGTAATGAGAAGTTGCTGGTCCTGCAAATTCTCTGGATTTAACACTTCTCCTGTCGCTTTCTGGAAAGCAACCTTAGCCGATTCCGAAAAATCATCATTGTTAGTCAGATAATCAGTGTCCTGAAAGATGATGCCGTCGATAAAACTGTAGAGTGCCAGATCATTGTACAGAGCAACTAACTGATTTTGAACATCTGTACTGAACGGAGTAGCTTTTGACTGTACCTGACCGTTAGCATTAATGATTGCATTTTCACTCTGTTTGTTAGTCAGCCATTGAGCATCTAATGTGGGCATGACAGCATAAACCAGGATATTCTCGCTTCGAAACATTCTGGCAATGTGATCAAAAAGTAATGCCTTCATCGGGGCGGCTGTGGTGTAGAAGTACACGGAATCGATGTTGCCATTTACTGCGGAATCACTATATGCTTTTAAAAATACTGCGTTAATACCCCAATTGTTATATTGTTCAATCAGATTACGAACTACCGCGGTTAACTGAGCCGGCGTATCTGTATGTACCATGTGATCAATATCCAACCATGCCGCTCTCATGGAAGGATCATCGTTTCCACTTAGTTTCAGATACTCAGCAAACTTATCTACAGTCGGATTTTCGTAAATCAGACTTCGTTTTGCTTCTAATAGGCTTTTCGGATTTCCAACGGAATTAGATCCTCCAAATAATCCCATACATACCTGGACCCCTGCTTGCTGGGCGGCTTCGACCGCGTATTGTGTATATTCTCCATAGGGCCATACTAATGCCTTTACTCTATGTCCCAGATTTTGCTCAAAAACACTTTGAGCTTTGCTAAAATCAGCAGTCATTCTAGCTTTATAGTGATCCAACGTTTCATAGGTGCCGTTAAAATAAATGAGAGTAGAAGTAGCCTGACTACCGTCATTGTCGCTATTGGCTGTCACTCCATGATGAGAATTGTGAGTATGACAAGCAATAGTGACTAACCCTGAATTTTCCATATTCCTTGCCTGTTGCCAGGTAATTAGCTGGCCGATATCTGGTGGTTTATAGCTGTCTTGCCAGTAGGTTACCAAGGCCATAACGGCTGGGAAGTTGAATTTTTCCAATAGGGGAAATACTGTTGTATAAAATGCAACATATCCATCATCAAATGTAATCAAAATCGGCTTATCTGGCAACAATATCTTATTTTCATTGGCGTCAATATATTGCTGTAACGATATGGGGTGATAGCCGTGGTCTTTTAAATATCTGAAATGGGCTTCCAGATTTTCCGGTGTGGTTGCAAACTCATTATAGAGATTCTTGCAAACATCGTGGTAGCACAGAATGATCACACCATTTTTTGCGTCCCCTGATTTTTTCGCTGCTTCTCCTATCTTGGGCAATTGCAACGAAGATAAAGTTATGATGCTAGTTACGCTAACACAGGTTTTTATAAAGGTTCGTCGGCTCACCTCTCGCTTTTCCAACAAATCATTAAGTACTCTATTTATATCCATCCGTTATCCCTCGCTTATGCAAAGTCCATTTACGCTATTGGTATTCAAAACTCAAAATTACCAATTGATTTTATAGTTGACATCATACTTGTTTTCACTGAAATGCTCTGGAGAATGGCTGCCATCTTCTAAATCAGTACGAACCCCATACTCCGCGCCTAATACCAACATACCGTGGGAATTGAAGTGCCGACCATATTCCAGACGCAAAAATGGCTGCCAATTTGTATTGCTAGGACGATCACGTTCCCATTCTAAAGGCGTCACATTGACTTCCCAATAGTGTCCCTGGAACTTCCACTTTTCGCTCCAGCCGATGCCTGTTGTGTCCATAATGGGGGGGCTGTAGTAGAGTTCATCGCGTTCAAATACCCAAGTGTTGTGGTCCCAAAATAAAAAGCGATATATCTCTTTGGAGTCATTATAAAGCAGGGTCTTATTCCAACTCATACCCAGGGCGTTGGCCTGGTTGTCGTCACTGTAAAAGCCACGGGTAAAATAAAGATCATACTCATTTGTTTTTCCATCGCGAATATGGCTTCGTAGTGTATAATTATCCGTCATGATCCGGCTGTCTGTATCTCCTGCCAGTCCAGGCTGTAAAGATTGAGGGGAATAGATTAAAGGGCCGCGGCTGATGTCCAGCCCCAGGGTAATTCTGTCGGTCGGGTAATAATTACTAATCAGTTTATATCCACTGGACAGTCCGTCATTTTGATAATTGTAATACCAAGCCTGAAGATCACTGCGAACCTCCTTAACACCAACCCCGACACCCCGACTGTCAATTTCAGTGCTTACATCGGGATTTACAGACTCATCAGTCAAACGTTCATGAGAAAAATCGGTCAAAATCGATAGGTTTGTGCCACCTATAGATTGCGCCGCATTCGCATCCCAAATCAAATGTTTGATCCCTAAGTAGTCTCGTGAATAAGTAAATCCGCCATTGGCATTGCCAATTTGACGTGAATCATACTCTTTTTGAGCCAGCGCTGTTAACTCATTCGCGGAGTCGATATTTTTCATCATAGATAGAGAGGCATCGGCCTGATTATAAGCGCCTGCATCCAATGCCGTAGCGGTCATCCCTAATAAGCCGTCAAGTTCAGAACCCCGAATACTGGACAGTCCTTTATACTGATAATAGGAATCCCGATACATGTTGTTAGTCGATAACGATTTTGCATATGCATCGCGATACACGGCATTGCTTGGAAAATGTTTAACAAGCAGGGCATATAACCGGTTGCTAGCTTCAAAAATCCCTTGCTTATAAAAGTAATAGGCATCATTTAAAACCACATCGGCTACAGCAGTATCAGTGATGATCAGGGAGTCGTACAGCGCACAGCCTTTATCCAGTTTTCCTGTCATCATATAGACAAATGCCTTACCCTCTTTGGCCCCGTTTAAATTGGGGCTTCGAGTCAGAATACTGGAGTAAATCTGAAGCGCTTTGTCCATGTCGCCTGAATATAAATAACAGTCTCCTAATGCTTGCAAACCAAAAATAGGGATTTTTTTCCAATCTAACCACAAACGTGTTCCTGCTTGAATCGCCGTTTTATAGTCTCGATAGTTTCTGAGCGCTAGGATATAATCAGACTGTATAAAAACATCTGTGGTTCCGGCTTCGATATAAGGTCTTAAAAGCAGAATGGCTTGAGGTTCATCATTTTCGCGTATATAGGCCACCGCCATATCATGGTCTAACGAGCGTTTAATGTCTTGTGCATTCGGTAAATCCGCTGATAAAAGTTCAACTTGATTGAAATCGTCTAAAGCGTCTTCATATTGTTTTGTCTGCATTTCCACAGAAGCTCGATTTCTCAATAATTCCAAATCTTTAGGATTTGCTTTCAGTAGACGATTATAGATCTCATTGCCTTTTTTATAGTTGCCCAGACCATAATTGATTTGTGCTAACAAAATGAGGGAAGGAGGATTTTCCTGTGCTGCTGCTTCTTGCGCATAGATAAGTGCCGTCTGATATTTTTGAAGCCGATAATAAGCTCCGGCCACACTATTTAAAACATATTGAGGAGGATTCACCAGGTTCACTTTCTCAAAAACGTCAACAGCTTCATCATTGTTACCCGCCCAATTCAGTACAACAATGTAATCATAAATGATGGTCTGATCGTCTGCCGCATTTTGATACAACCATCTTAGTAGTTGCAGAGAATCCACAAAATTTTCATTGCGTGCCAACGTCACGGCATAAGAATGCAGACTGTCCATTTGTTTGGAATTTGGCATCTTGGTATCAATCAACAGATTCATGATTTTGCGCGATAGTTCATGATCTGGGAGTTGGAAAATTTCTTTGATCATGAACAGACTATCCCCCTGGCATTGCGTATGCAATACAGCCAGTGCGTCAACATAATTTTTTTGAGAAACTAATTTTTGAAACTGTTGATGTAAATCAGTTTGGTTTTTAGCTACCGCATCAGGAAGTACATCTACCCCTATTATCACGGGATCAGCCAATACACTGGCTGTAGCAATTTGCAGAGAGAGCGAGGCTGTTAGCACTATTTTCAGTAAAATTTTTTTATTCTTTTTCATCAGAACTGTCTCCCATTTTAGCTGACGTAACCACTGCATTTCGCAGAGAAGGCCATAGCCTGTTGCCCACCTCTGGGGCCCTATCCCTATTTGACGTTTTAAGTGCCACTTCTTGCAGTTTAAAACCTAGCGGTAAGGGTATCAGTGCCATCAATTTTGTCTTCTGCATCTGTGTGATGATGGATGTGGACAAGTGAAACATGTTGGCTAATTCCCCTTCCAAAACGGGTGGCCTGAATTGACGTCTTTCCAATCGACCGAACCTCCAGTAGTTCCACTTTGACCATACCACCATCAAAATAATGAAAGTCACAGCCACATAAAAAGCAAAGTTCATTGTATCCAAGGTTCCTTGCAGTGCAACATCGGAAAACTCGATATTATCGATAGGATGAAAGCCGAGAATCCATGTCGCTGTGGTAATGATCAGATGGAATAAGTATAGAAAAAACAGCCATATTGCCGCTGACACTACAATCTCTATAAATTGCTGCAACGGTTTTTTAAGATCGGGATTGTCAATAATCAACGTATTATCTAATGTCTGAGACTCTTTTTGTTTATCGTTACGAAAGCGTGCAAGCAGATCTTTTGCCAGAGTAAGTAGCCAATGGCTGAAGGCTAATACTATCCAGGCAGCAAGTAACAAATAAATTATCAGAACACAGGTGGCCATTGTATTTTGCGGTGTAAGATACGGGATATGAAGGGTCTGTACCCAAGCGGGAGCCATGACAGCAGCGCCCCAGCAGCTGAAGGCCACAGCGAGTACAAACAATATACAAACAAATGTAGTTTTTTTCATTTGGATCCCCCTTTCAATATTATCAACTCATACTACTCGGTTTTTGTAAATAAGCCTCTGTCTGGACTTGTCCAAACTGCGGGAGCCCCCATATTACCGAAAAGCGCTTTGGGAGTTGCCCAAACGACAGCCAGTGCAGAAAGGACCCAATACAAAAATGGATAAAAAACTACCCAATAATGATACCAGACTACTTTTTTATCATAGCGATAATCAATCATCAGACCAATAAAAGACTGTAATAAAAAAATGGCTGCCAGCATTGCCCCTTTCCATCCAGGCGGGTAAACCAGAACCAAGGTGGTTATAGGAAAAAGAAAGCTTAATGCAAACATGAAAAGTCCGCACATGACGTAAACATAAGACCAGAATACGGAAATGACATATTCGAGATAAATGGGCCAGAGCCGGCGCTGTTTCCATTGCTTCCATATCCCTCTATGACGTTTGATGACTTGTACCCCCCCTTCGGCCCAGCGAACTCGTTGTTTCCACAATCCACAAATCGATTCAGGAACTAATATCCAGCAAAGGGCGTTGGGTTCATAGCGTATATCCCAAAATCTTTTTTCCAGCTTCCAGGTCATATTAATATCGTCAGTAATCATATCGACATCCCAGAGGCCAACATCCACCAAGGCTCTTTTGCGAAACGCAGCAATGACTCCAGATACCGTTAGTACTTTCCCTAAAATACGTTGTGTTCGTTTTATCATGCCAATAATGGTTGAATACTCACCCACTTGTATTTTCGCCAACATGGACGTACGATTTCGGACTCGGGGGTTTCCGGTAACGGCACCGACACGAGGGCCGTCAATGAAATGACTGACCATCCAGCCCATCGAGTTTGGATCTAAATAGGCGTCTCCATCGATCGTAACAATAATTTCCCCGTTGGTGGCGAGCGTCCCATACCGTAATGCGCTTGGTTTACCTACATTTTCTTTCAATACAATTACTCGTAGTTGGGAATATTGTGCCGCCATTTCTTGTAGGATTTCAGGAGTTCGGTCAGTGCTGGCATCATCAATAACGATGACTTCAAATTGAGGATAGTTAGAAGTCAAGGCACTGGTTACAGTGCTGCGAATAGCATCTTGCTCATTGCGTGCCGGAATAAGGACAGATACAAATGGATATTCTGCCAGATTGGGGGCTTCCGTTTTAACTTGAAGTTCCCGCCGGCAGAAAAAATAAATAGATCCCACAATCCATAAAATACTCATGATAAAAGGATAATAAAAGACAAAACCTTCAAGCCACTGTTTCATTTCGTACATGTTTATCCACCTTTACTAATTTCTAAAATTCATACTGTTACATACATGAAGTTGCAAAATTCCCCCTGTTGCAGACATGAATCCGTAGCACCACCTTTCTTTACAATGAAGATTGGATAGTATATTGAAAACGTAGACATCTAAACATGTCTTTGCTCTTAAATTTAGGCGGGCGTTTTTTTTGTTGTGGTGCAAAGACCTATGTCAGAATAATTAATAATTTGCTCAGAAGACCAGTACCGATCAAGTCTGCTAATAATATGCCTGTAATTTTCTGGTCTCACGACCTTTGGTTGTTACTTACAGGCCTGCTTGTGAGTCTTGTATGAATTCTGAGCTTCATAGCACTGTGGACGTGTCTTCCAGTATTTCTGCGGAATTTGTGGCTGATGCAACTCTTGCTCTGGCTGAGGGCTTCAGCAATTTGCGTCATGTTTTTATGGTTGTAGTGCATCTGTAGTATGCATTCACGGTCACTAATAGCAAGATGGTGATAGCTCATCGAGCACCCTCCCCTATGTTAATGGTTGTGTAGTACCACCATTTAACTGCATTTGATTGTCTAGATGGCCTCCCTTCTCAATTCAGCTTGTTGCACTTAGGTTGTACATCCACTCCCAATAAAATAATGATAAAAGGTCGTATCATATGGAAAATTTTACCTTATGCAAAATCATACCATATTTATTGACGCTTTAAAACAATTAATTACAAAAATAATGTAGCCGATATTACTTAATGGGTTCTGGTGCAAAAATTAAATCCCTGATATAATCTTTGCACCAGAACCGAAGATTGGAGCTACTACTGAATCACTGACAAAAATGCAGACGGAACTTGATAAGGAAATAAAGAAATTTAAATTACAGTAGAAGTAATTGATATAGAGAACGAAAAGCACTTACTCAGCAATGAGTAAGTGCTTTTCTATTAATTTATCATGCATATTTACTTAAAAAATCTCTGGTTCCATGTATGTAGATTAGCTAATTGGGCTATGGAATTTGTCCGCAAAGAGGAACAAAAAAAGTTTGATGTGATATTATAAAAATGGACACCCCAAAGTGCAGGAATGGTATAATGAAAAGAATATGGTTCTGGTGTAAAAAATATTTTTAGAGAAACTATTTATTAAAAGTGGAGCGGATTCCTCAATATTCACTTGAAATAGTTCAATGAAATTCAAAAAATTATAAGTTTCATTGTAAAAGTGGAGGAAAAAATTCTTTATAATTTTATTTGCACCAGAGCCTTAATATATAGCCATCTTGTAAAATCTGCAAAAAATAGAACAGCCGATATGATGGAAAAATTTATTCAAATCAGCAAGAAAAAAGCACAAGCAACAAAAGAATAAGAGACAATCCCCCCAGTTAACATAAAAAAGCCTCCGCAAAACCTGCGAAGGCGTGATTACAATGGTGACCCCGGAGGGATTCGAACCCCCGACCTATTGATTCGAAGTCTAAATATAGGTGTTGGTTTACGTTCTGTTATGTAGGCAAAGTACTGATTATACTGGGTTCATTACTATTACCATTAGTGAAAATCGGCATTAATTAGTAGCTATTTTAAAACAACTGTCACCAATACTGTCACTAACTTTTTACCTGTAAACCCTTGATATACAAGTACCTTTCAAACTCAGTGTCACCAGTTTTATCAGTATCAATCTCTAGTTTAAATAATAACACACTACCGACAAAGAAAAAAGCTATCCGACAGCCACATTAAACCTATACACTACTTTTAGTTTGTTGGACGTACAAACCCTTACCACCTAAAATAAAACTTTTAAAAATGCAAATATGAATACACAAAAAAGTGACAGGCATCATACTCTAGCAAAATGTCTTTTTAGTAATTCTCTTAATGGGATATTATGTTTCTTGTTTTAATTTCTGCAACCCCTATACCGATTAACCATAAATAAATAAACCAAGCGTCCTAAACCGTAAAACCACCATACCCACAGCCACTACCAACAAACACATACATATTTGAGATAACATTATAAACATACAAACCCCTGCCTTTGTGGTTATTACCACTTTGGCAAGTTTTTAAGTGTTGTTGCCTTAATTGAAAATGTTAGCGTTAAAATTCTGTTAATCAATTGGATTTTGCAAACTAAATTTCTGACAGTCCAGTATTGTTCTGCCATCTGTGCTTATTGCAAATTTTACTACCATTTAGAATGTCACGACCCTAAAACTTAGAAACAGACTTAACGCCATTTTGGGGAGTTTTACTACCATTTAGAATGTCACGACCCTAAAACCTGCTCCTGCTGTAGAAGCTGAAACCACTGGTTTTACTACCATTTAGAATGTCACGACCCTAAAACCAATCAATTGGCGTAACGTCCGTAATCGTAGTTTTACTACCATTTAGAATGTCACGACCCTAAAACATGCAGGGCAAGCGAATATAGGAACAGCCGGTTTTACTACCATTTAGAATGTCACGACCCTAAAACGTAAATGCCAATTTTATCCCTCCTTAGACTGTTTTACGTAAGCGTAAATTAAACAGTCACCTGTACAATCAGTTTCCTTCGTGAGAAAATACATCCATGATATGTGAATGATATCTAAATTAAAGCTTTTTAGA
>Ga0224527_1000990_pt1 | contig 15654 bp, 14 predicted proteins | sample CBST0metaG_FD_179882 | JGI IMG/M metagenome (GOLD analysis project Ga0224527, IMG submission 179882) | Peat soil microbial communities from Stordalen Mire, Sweden - C.B.S.T0 | ecosystem: Environmental > Terrestrial > Soil > Wetlands > Peat | place: Sweden: Norrbotten County, Stordalen Mire... | reverse complement strand
ACGGCACCGGCAGAGTCCAAAAGCCGCCATTTTTGGGCATCGGCATCGGCTTGCAATTCGCCGAACTTGGTTTTGATGCCGATGATCGAACCGGTACGAGTCTCTTCAAACGATGGTTTCCGCATCGACACATCGCTCAGAAAGATGCTTGGGCTCGGAGCCGATACTGTGCCTGCAGCAAAGATGTGCAGACGAAAGGCATGTGGCGAGCCGACACGCATCTCTATATTTTCGCTATTGACTTGGAAAGTCAACCCGTCTGACACTTTTGTGACATTAGTTTGATCTGCGAAAGCGCTCGCGGGCATGGCGGCCGGTAAAAGCAAGGAACAAACAATGAGGCCCTTTTTCAGGGTTGGTCTAAAGAAATTCTTAATCATATTTTATAAGCCAGTTCAAAAATCTGCAAAATGAAGGCCTTGTGTGCTGCAGGCTATTGGCCTGAGTATTATCTTACCATAGTTGTATTTCTAAGGCTTGGCTCTTAAATTACAAAAACAATTGTTATTATTAAAAATAAGGGGATGGTCTTTCCTTATTTGACAATGATCGCCCGTCAACTGTATACTGATATTTGCTTCATTCATCGTGCGGGTTCAAATCTGACGATATAAAAGACAATGGCTGTCTTTGCGACGGTTGCTGCTTTGTCGGCATGCCAAGCAAAGGCATTTTTGTTGTTCAGCAGCCTGGATGAGCCAATTATCTAAATTAGGAGAGCGCTGATGCCCGGCAAGACTTCAAAAGACATATTAACACTTATTCGTGAGAATGATGTCAAATTTATAGATATCAAATTCACTGACCTCCCTGGATCATGGCAGCATTTTTCTGTGCCGGCAGCAAGCTTTGATCAAGGCGCGTTTGATAACGGATTGCCTTTTGATGGGTCTTCTATCCGCGGTTTTACGTCAATCGATAAATCTGACATGCTGCTTCGCCTTGATCCGGACTCTGCTGTATTGGATCCGTTCCACGATGTCAAAACGCTTTCGATCCTTGCCGATGTTGAAGATATTGTAACCGGCGAAAAGTTCGGCCACGATCCACGGTATGTTGCAAAGAAGGCGGAACGATATTTACAGACCACTGGGATTGCAGATACCGCCTATTTTGGCCCTGAGGCCGAGTTCTACATCTTCAATGATGTTCGTTATGACCAGAACATGCACTCAGGCTACTATTATGTGGAGTCGGATGAGGCAAGCTGGAATTCCGGGCGCGACGAAAAACCTAATTTGGGCTATAAAATGCGCACGAAAGAAGGCTATTTTCCCGTCGCCCCGAAGGATACAATGCAGGACCTCCGGTCTGAAATGTGCTTATCTTTGATGGAGGCAGGCATTGCGGTTGAGGCTCACCACCATGAAGTAGGCAATGCCGGTCAGGCTGAAATTGACCTGCGCTTTGACAGTCTGGTTAAAATGGCCGATAAGCTTCTTCTATACAAATATATAGTTAAGAACACAGCAGCTCAAAACGGCTACACTGTCACATTTATGCCTAAGCCCCTCTTTCAAGACAATGGTTCCGGGATGCATATTCATGTATCATTCTGGAGAAACGGCGAGAACATATTTCACGATCAGGCAGGCTACAGCCGGCTGTCGCAAACTGCGATCTATTATATTGGTGGAGTCCTCAAGCACGCATCATCACTTCTTGCATTCTGCGCGCCTTCGACTAATTCGTACAAAAGACTGGTTCCTGGCTACGAAGCACCGATCAACCTTGTCTATTCCGCCCGTAATCGGTCAGCAGCCGTACGTATCCCTATAACAAAAGCATCTAAGTCAACACGTGTCGAATTTAGAGCTCCGGATCCTACTGCCAATCCTTATCTCGCTTTTGCTGCATTAGCAATGGCAGGTATAGACGGAATACAGAACAAAATACTGCCCCTTGGTCCTTATGATAAAGACCTATACGATCTTACAACAGACGAGAAGACGTTAATACCGCACACACCGACATCCCTTGAAGAAGCGCTTAACGCTCTTAATAATGATCGAGAATATTTGCTCAAGGGGGACGTTTTCACCAACGACCTCATCGACACTTATATCAATTACAAGCAAACAAGAGAAGTAGAAGGAGTCGCCAGCCGGCCTCATCCTTATGAGTTTGCCCTGTATTACGATGCTTAATCTGAATTTCCAGAAAGGCCCGTCGGCATTTACGCCGACGGGCCTTTCTTTTATTGTTTGCGGGCTTTAATTACTTCACCGCTACAAAAGTCTTTCCTGGATGCGCCTTGTCGTAGGAAGCTGCTTTCTTACCGTTAGCACACATCGCGCAACAGAAATATTTTTTGCCGTGAATCAGCAATGGAACAGTATTCGTCGATGTTTTCATCGAGGTCATTTGCATTCCGCATGCGGGGCATTTCACAGAAGTCATCGAAGACATCATAGTGTTCGCTTTTGCAATTGGAACAACGAATGTCATCGAGATGAGCAAACCTGCTGTGGCAAGTACGCGGTAACCTTTCATCCTGATCTCCTTGTAGTGTGAGGCTCCACAATTGGCTGTTTGACATTTGATGCGCGCTTTAGATGTGCGTTATAGGTGTCAACAGCCTTTCGAAGCTGGAGCGCATAGTTGGTAATCATCGTTCGGCCCTTTTGATAACCTGCGTCCGACATCAACCAAAACGATGAGTTCATGAAGCTAGCAACATCCGTTTCTGCTTTGTTAACCTGCACCAGGTCAACTTTCGCATCCTTGCACTCTCTTAGAGCAGCAAAGAAAGTTGTCAGGTATCTGACATCGTTGATGCCCTCTCTTACAGATTCCCACTGAACAGTGTCAATGACTCCATCCTCAGTAGGATAGGTGAGCATTGCCGGCCGATAAGCCGCATGTGTACTGTCCGCAGGAGCAATAGTGTCGTCGTAAGGATCAGTGCTGTAGCATGTCTGATAGTCGCTGATATAGGCCCCGTAAAGGTCTGTACGCCAAAGTAAATAGCCTGAATAGAGACGATCGGTTTGTGGATCCGATTGAGCCGACGGCCATGTGAGCCAGTCCCGGGTGTTGCTCTCTCTTTTTCCGGCGGATTTGAGCAGCCGCTGGACATATGCTTCCTGAACAGGATAAATAGCGACATCAAGATTGTTCTGCTCAGCTGCATAGTCCGCATCGCTATTAATAACTGCGGCAGTCTGAAGGCCGGCTTTCTTCAAGTTAGCCAGATCCGTAGAAAGTGTGCTTCCGTCCGGAGATAAATAGCAGTAGTTAGTTGTCGGCGAGCTCAATTTGTCGACCGATTTAGCAGTCGCCAGGCCTTCAGGCCCAGAACTCAAAGGATAAATGATAGGGGCTTGAAAATTAAAGCTCGCTTCCGCGGTCAAAGTTTGCGGCAGCTCATCAGGCGTATCTGTCAGCGTAATGTAATGGAAGCCATGCGCAGAAATATCAGCCATATCTGAAGATAATTGGTCTGAAGTTACATGATCCGTTACACCGTCTGCTTCTCCCGCACTTCCCTGCTTACCGCGATAGTTAATCACATATTGCTTAGAGGGTGAAAGAAGCCTCAGCGGGAGAACATCAGTTTCCAATGATATGGAAAAAGGAGCCTTGTGCTGCGCCGTAACCAGCATCTGACAGGTATACCGACCTGGCGGCGTATTGCGCGGAACCGTTATATCAACCCAAAACTGCTTTTCAGTTCCCGCAGGAATATCAGTCACCGGATCGCCGGTAGTGCGCGCTTTCGGAGCTTGGCCGCCGGCCATAGATAGCGGAATACGATCATCCTTCATCAAAAGCTCTGGAGTTGGTCCGCTGCTATCGGGGTCAATCAAAACTGAGGAGCCCTGGCGGTCCCAAACTTTCACCACAGAAATATTGACATTCGAGCGTGGTATGGATTTTCCGATCGCAATCAAATCCGAGGATAAATGAACTGAGACATTGTTCATGCCATGGAGCGAGAAAAGCGCAAACGAGCCACATCCGGTTTGCTCAGGACATTCTGTGAGAACAACACGTGTCGAGATTTCCTGCGATAATGGAAGCGTGTCGGGAAATATCTTCTCAAAAGGCGTTGTCGGCACTGAAACAAGATAATCCTTACCTGTCGCTCCCATCGCCGCGAGGACGGTATTTGCTAAGACCACGCGACCGACCGCCGCCCTTGAATAATCAAGCTTTAGGGAAACATGATCTTCCTTCACATACTGCGCGCTCGCTGTAATACCTGGTATCAGCCGAGAAACGGCCTCAGGAGATCCCTTTATCCTCCATTGCGCCAAGTCACCACTTGCAAAATCGTCTATGCTTGCAGAACCACCAGCAGCATTCCCGGAAGCGTCTATATTCGCCCAGACAATATCGTCTATATACAAAATGCCATCAGTATTTGCGCTGGCAATGCCGAAAGCGTCTGCCGATTGCAGCGGTGCCGGTGCAGCGCCGGGTGGCGTTCCAGCTCCTGGCCGATAAGTAAGGTCGGAAGCGGGAATTAAAACGCGGTGCCAACCGGAGAAATTTGTCGAAATTGGCTTGGATATCCATGCGGGCCATAGCGGTTCGTTGTCTTCACCACTCCCTTGAATCGGCGGTGGAGCGGAGGCAGCCCCGCGCGACGCCAAAAGGTAGATCGATATTGCCCCTGGCATCCCGTTTCCCATAAGCCAGAATGCCACGCCGTTATGGTCTCCAATCGGCTTTGATGCGGAGCGATAGATAAGTGACTGCTGCTTATCTCCCGCAGGCAGAGGAAGCGCAGAAATATTCTGGGAAGAATGGTGCTGTGGCGCAGACGCACCGCCCGCTATACAAGGCAGAAGCATCAAACAAAGACTGGTGGTAACTAACGAAGCGGCCGAACGACGTCGCTCGGACTTGCGCAAAGGAATACTGACTGATAGATCGTGCAACAAGAGTGGTCTCCTCCAAACTACTTGGGAACCATGATTTGAATTTTCGGACAAAAGAGAACGCATGGAGCACGTCGCCGCACTCCATGCGCAATTATTAAGAAGCTGCAACCAATGCTGCAGCCGGTAACAAAGATGCCGCCGCGCTAGACCCAGATTTTGATGTCGGTGTAAAAGGCGACATTGATGAGTCGATCTCAGATATAATCCAGCCGCCATTGGCATCGACTAACGTAAATGCCCAGTAAATAGTGCTGCGTCTGCCATCCGATTGGCCGGCGGGAGAGTAGGTATGCGTAACATAACCCGTTACACTGCCATCACTCTGCTGATGTACCGCAGTAATAACGAATGAGTAAGTAGTTAGTTTGGCAAAGACAGTTTGTGTCATTGCAGTAAATTGAGCCGGCCCAATCGTACCGGGCGCCTGGCCGCCGGCGGAAATTTTGATCGTTCCAGTATCCGACGGCAAATACTTTTTGATAAGAGTAAAATCTCCTGTAGACCATGCTTGCTGGATATCGCCCAAAGCGAGGTCGTAGCCCTGAACTCCGGGACTGACATTTGCCGGGTTAGCTGAAGCAGGCGCTGGAGATGCATCCTGCGGAGCAGCAGATGTGGCCGGAGTTGTGTAGTAGTTGTTGACAGTGTAATTATATACATTATTCTGAGGTGCGGGCGCATCAGCAGCATATCCGCCGGCATATCCCATGGATGGGCTAACCGGCAAAATATTCTGTACCGCCCCTTCATCTACAACTACATAACCACCAGGAGCTCCGGACCATCCGTAAACACTGGGCGCTCCATAACCGTTACCGTAGGTGCCTATCGTATACCCTCCGCCGCAGTTTGGCTGAACATACGTGAGGGAGGAAACAGGCAGCCCGGGATAGATCCCAGGAGCACAATTGCTTCCTCTCGATCGCGTCGATCGTGTTCCTTGAGTGCCTGTACCGGGAATGTAATTATACGGAGGCAAGTTATTGTTATGACCAGTCGAGACATTTTGCGTCGGCCACCCCACCCCTTGTGCCTGTGCATCTCTTGCTGTAACTGCTCCGAGTATTAGAAAGCTGACGGTTATGCATGCCGCCATGGCTTTTGATATATAACTGCTTCGACTGTATGTCATCTCAATTCAATACTTTCTGTCTTGTGACTGCATGTCATTTGTTAGAGACAATAACGAAGGTTGTTTTTGCGTTCAATGGCGGCGTTGTATTGTTAATTTTAACGGCACCTGTTTGAACATTATCCATTATAGGCATTCCAATATTAACTGGATCATTGTTCTGGTTTGATAGCAAATTTCCGCTGACTGTAGGTCTTGCGGCCGGCATAAATGTCGCGGCAGCAGTATAAACACCGGGAGGAACAGGGTGGTCATTATCATCACGCTGTGTCCATTCAATCTTGAAAACAGAAGTTCCTCCTGAAGGAATCAAATCATTCGTGTTTACCGGACCAAAAATCCTATTATGTGACCAAGTCCACACAACAGCACCATTGACATCGGTAATAACGACATCATATTTTTGGGCAGAATTGAATTGATACTTCATTGCCGATTTAGAATGATTGGTGATAGTAAATGTCAGGTAGACATCCTTTCCGACAGGATAGTTGTGGCTACCGCTGGTTAATACAGCAGCAGCCGACTGATTGGATGTAATTTGTGGAATTACTCCGGGCAGATGAGACTGGTCATCCGCGGAATTCATTGAATCCGCATAACCGACATTGCACGAAGCAAAAAGTAAGAAACAAACGGCAAGTAACTTCATATCCGCCCCCTCCAATAGCATGGAACGCACGAACCCGAAAGTACTGTCTCATGGACAGAATTGCTGTCCGGTGGACAGTACTATTAATTACCCTTTAATTCTTCCCTTTTTGCGGTCTGCCATAACGACTCTAATTCATTGCCATTCAGCTCTTCCAAAGGCTGAGCAGCAAGCGTCTCCATCGTCTTAAATCGAGTGGTAAAACGCTTTACCATTATTCGCAGCGCATCTTCCGCATCTATTTTAGCAAACCTTGAAATATTGACGACCGTAAAAAGCAAATCCCCGAGCTCGCCCAATATATGGCTATGATCCCCTTCGGCAAGGGCTTCCTTCAATTCTATAAGCTCTTCGTCAAGTTTTTCAAAAACGCCCTCAATTGACGGCCACTCGAAGCCGCATTTAGCAGCGCGCTTTGAGATTTCCTGCGCCTGGGCAAGCGCCGGCAGATGGCGCGGGACACCATCAAGCCGTGATTTCCTGCTCAAGTTGCCCGTCTCGGTACGCTTTATAGCTTCCCAATTTACCAGGACATCTTCCGATCCGCTCACCAAAACATCACCAAATACATGCGGATGCCGTCTAATCAATTTTTCCGAAATTCCGGAAATAACATCCTCAATACTGAATTCCCCGGCTTCTCGTGCCAGCTGCGCATGAAAAGCAACTTGAAGCAAAAGATCGCCAAGTTCCTCTATATACTTGTCGACATCACCCTCGTCAATTGCATCTATAACCTCGTACACTTCTTCAATGGCAAAGCGCTTGAGCGTTTCAGGAGTCTGCTCCTTATCCCACGGGCATCCTGTCACCGGGTGTCGTAGCTGTGCCATGATATCCAGCAGGGTGGTAAATTCAGACGTCGAGGAGGGCGTTTTCAATGCCGGAACGAGTACTGTCGTTAAATGGTCGAAGCTGTTTTCTGCATGATCGAGGCGATGCAATGCAGTGCGTGTAAGCTTTTCTGCTCCTGATAGTCCAGCTTGCGAAAGAATGATAATTTCGGTGTCAGGCGGATAAACATCAAGCAGTGTAAGCTTGACTTTGCTTGCGATTTGACCGTCATAAACCTGATAAATCAGATGTGGCAAGGTTTGGTTAAAGGGTGACGAATATTTGTGATAAAGGTCGTTAACATCCGGCAGACTCATTGCATTAAGCACTACCAGGCCGGAGACCTCCTGTTTCGCCGATGCGAGACAGACCTCTATAAATGAGCTGCCCGGAATGATTGAAATATCAATGCGGTCCTGATGCTGCAAGAGCAAATGGACAGTCTGTTCTCCCACCATTGGATGGCCGGGGACAAGGTATCCTGCGCATCCAGACGTAGTTACTGAAGCAATAACCGACGCGGCAATCGTAGAATAGACATCCTCGAACGTGTCAGCCTTATCGTAGACATCGTCAAAGGACGAGGTAAACACAACTCCTTCGGCAGACAGAGCAGGCACACAAGGATGCCGTTCAGTACGAAGAAATAAAGGACAGCCCTGAACACTTAATTCCTTTAACCTTCGAAGCGCGCCAAGAGACACATCGTCTGCTCCGGCAGCACCCAATCCAAAAATGAAAAGAGATGGCTTATTCAATTTGATGCAGATGTAGCAGAGGCCTGTGCCATAGCGTCAGAAGCTGGATCCTTGAGCTGCTTTACAAGCGAAGCATACTGCGGTGCCCGCACATTAATGACGGCCTGTTCGGTGAGGTCCTTCATCGCAGACTGTACTTTTTCAATATTGCCCGCCGCGCGAGCTTTGTTCATGAGTACGTTCCACATTACAATGTGCCTAACTTCTTGAAACGGAATAACGTCCTTTGCTTTGCGGTCGACAAGCTTGACAAGCCACCATTTTCCAGCAAGCTTTATTGGCTTCAAAACGGTTCCGGCCTGTGCGGTCGATGCGGCCGAAATAATTGGCGCTAGGACGGGGTCAGAATGCTCTAATGGAATCCACTGTGCGATATCAGCATCATCAGCGCCGCCAGATAACGGAGTAGCACGATTAAGTGACAACACATCGTCCAAGGAATTTGTTTTTGACGCTGTCTGATAGGCCTGATCGGCGCTTGCTTCATCGTCGAGGACTATTCGCTCGATATGGATTCTGCTTTGCTCTGTATAGTCGGGGAGATTTGATTGATAGCTGGCGAGAAGCTCCTGGTCGGTAGCACTTACACCTTTGACCAAAACATTGAACTGTGCAACATCAGGCTCAACGCTCTCGGTCTTGTACTGCTGTACAGTTAGGCCCTGGTCTGTTAGTACTTCATCAAAATCCCGTGTTTGGTGAACGTTTTGCACCATCTTAATATCATTATAGCGGTCATCAATCTGCTGGGGTGTCGCCGGCACTTGCTGAGATTTGGCTAATTGGATAGCAAGCTCATCGGTAATGAGGTGCTGCAATGCGAAGCGGCCGGCCGTGACACCAAGGAACGGATTTCGTGGAAAATCCTGCAGCTGCGACGGAACATACTGTTCCATCTCCGTATACATATCGTCTCGACTAATCGGCACATTGTTGACTGTCGCAACGACGGCTGCATCCAGTGTCCCTGAGGGCGTTTCAGTGCCGATGGATGGCTTACCGCAGCCACTAAGTAAAACAGCCGGAAGTATTAAAATAAAGAGAAGTGCATATCGGCAACGATTGGGCGATGCTGAAGACTGAGTTGAAGGCATAAGTTGTAACCAATTTCCTTATGGGTGTTATTCGGCGTACCAGTTCATATGGTACGTTTCGTTAATACTGCCGAGTTCCAGATATCCCTATCGGTCAGAGAGGACGCAGACTAATCACCATTTCGACTTCTGCTGAACCAAGTCCAGTGAGCCGAGCGATTTCGTCCGATTTCATCCCAGCATTCGCAAGAGCAAATACCTGCTCATACCTGGTGTCAGTTACAGGTTGATCGGGAACAGTATCAGTTACAACCGTTGGACGTTCCTCGACCGCTGGTTTTGTAGATACCACAAGCGGCTTGCTATCCCTGGTCTCTTTTTGCCGCTTTGTCGGTTCGGGCTTAAACTGGACAGCCAGTTGTGCCTTTTCCTCGATATCGGCCAGTTTTATGTCCAGTTGGGTAAGAAGTTCGTTCACAGACGTACGCAGTTCTTCGATCTTGTCGAGGGTCGGCGTTTGCTGTGTCTCTGCTATGCTCATAAGGTCCCGGCGGGCAAGCCACCAAACAACAAGCATAAAAAGAAGGAGTAGAATTTGCAACAATAAAATGATCTTGTCCATATGCTTATGCGGCCAAAACAAACAGACGAGCCAAAGATAAACGGCTGAAATGGGGTTACTCGGGAACGAGAACTCTCACAACTTCATTTTTACCTCGAACACGTCCAAATGCAATAGAGAACATCGGCCGATTGCAAGATTGTACCACGTTTCCGCATTTTGGACGGAGAAAGATGCATAGGTTGCCTGCGCCCTGGCCGATTTCAATCCTGCTGATATTATTGACAGGTACTTTCCTGAATACCCCGATAATCTGGATGTCGCTTTCAGTGGTTCCATTTCCGACCGCAGCAGCTAGAAGCTTCTTTTCTGCTGCCCACGCAAACAGTTCAAGAGGATCGTTTAATGTAGGACCATGAGCGCGCATTCGAATCACGGGAATTCTCGCCTCAATAGATTCTGGAACGAGAGGAGCTTTCAATTTGCCAAACGACTTAGCGCCGATTTTACATTGCAAGACTTTTCCTCGCTCTATTACAGTATCCGCTAAAAAGACTCGTTTTGCAAATAAACGCAGTTCTCGCTTATCAATAGGCATTTGCACTGCGCAGGAAAACGAAAAACCAGACTGATACACGTGTCCGCCGTGCTGCAGAGAAAACAGCATCTGATTGGAAGTCACCGGATGCCTGGCCACGGCGCCATCCAATACTAACGGCTGTTTTATTGTCAGGCCGTCAACTACGCCGGAATTAGCTGTGGGCATGCTGGATTTCACATTAAAGAGAGGAGACTCTCCGCAAACTATCTTTGGAATAAGTGCGGGGGCGTTCTGAACGTTCTGAAAATAGAATAATCTGCTTTCTAAACTGCCAGGCAAAACATTTAACGAATCAGCAAGAGAAAAATATGTTATATTAGGTTTTGAAATATCTAAATCCGATTTGTGGCCGACGGCACAAGGCGTGAGCTGCAGAAACACTCGGCGGAGACTTTCCACGGTCTTTTGCCCGAGTAAACGAAACGCCTGATGTGGTCTCATTGCTAGCCCTCGACGACTTCCGGAGATATCGCATTTTCCGAAGACTCTTCCCATATCAGTTTTATGGCTGATTCTATCCGGCGAAGCGGTTCAGTGATTTCCATCGTTTTTGCAAGCTCTAGTATTTGCCTTGCCACCTCTGCGCGGGTTTCCGGCGTTGTACTGTCTGGAGCTGTCCGAACGCGATAGGGACTGCCGGTGTCTGAGCACTGGAGCAGGAATTCGTCTACCGCAAGCACCTGCACCTCGCCAATGCCGGCAAGCTTTGGTATACGCGTTTCCGCAATCCATACGCCGGTAGCGCTACTGCCATTGACAGCATTAATAAAGCTATCATCACTCACGATGATTAAGGACGTTTTTTGCTCCATTCGCCCCAGTAGGTTCGTGAGGATCACATCAGTATGGATAAATCGCTCAAGGACGTCACCGTACAATACCCGCTGCAAGCGATTGGCGCGTACGGGTTCAGTATATCTAAATTCGACAGGAAGGCCGGTACAGTCTGTCACCATGGCACCCCCGATAAAAACGAAGTCATCCACAGCCATTGAAACAAAATAACCGACACCGCCCTTTTGCTGTCCTAATCCCGCCATATTAACCTCTTATTTGTATTTGCCTGAAAGACCAACACCTCGTAGTTTTACTAGAACATCGGAACAATATGGAGAAATCTTTATAGCTCTCAGAGAGCGTAGCAAAGAGCCGTCATCTTCGCGTTTTGGCTTTTGGCTTTCCGGGTATACTTTCGAAACAGAAAAATTAATGCGGCGTCCACCGCGTTTTTCAAACCGACAGAACTTGCGAAATCGGGCAGGAGAAATAGCCATCGATGATACTCGAGATTGACGTTCATACGTCTGAAGACAATATACCCTTGGTGCATCTCAAAGGCGAAATCGACCTCCATACTTGCGCGCCTTTTCGGGACACACTTCGCGAACTCATTGATCAGAAACGATATAATATCGTCATTGACCTTTCGGAAGTACCCTATCTCGACAGCGCTGCCCTGGGAGTGTTAGTGGATGCCGTGCGGCGAGTCAGGGAGTTTAACGGCGCTATCTACCTGGTAGCACCGACGCCGTTTGTTCGTCGAGCATTCGACATCACCAGGCTTATTAAGATTTTTCATCTCTGCGAGACAGAAAAAGAAGCACTAAGCTCTATCCGTAATCAGGATTCGCCAGAAGCTGTGGCCGGTTAAATCTCCGCCCACAGCTTCTGTCTGCTATCACATTTACCTGCAATCACAATCACACTGGTAAACAGCCTCACTCAAACGGGTGACATTATAAATCAGGTCGCCCGCATCAGTGTCAAGTATTTCTTTTAAGGTCGGAATCTTGAAAATGGATTCAAGAATATCAGCGCGGCGAAAGCCAATACGAGTGCGTGGGAATGGCACGGGCTTTAATGTCCAAACCTCTGCATTCAGATGCGCCAGGTAAGGTTTCAACCTTTCTGAGATGCAGTAATACTCAGCTACAAACCACTTCCTCACCGTATCGTACTCGCGCTCCATGCCCTCATCGCATCCATTTTTCGCAGCAGCACACAGTATGTCTGTAAATTTCTCGTATTGATTGACAAAAGTCTTCCATGTTACAACATTCGTTGAAGGCTTAATATTAGTAAAGTGCTTGGCCTGTCCAAAATAATTCACATTAACTGCTTTTCGCCAAGAATGAGATATTTTACGCTTTGGTTGTAGTTCAATTGTTTGCGGCAAATTTCTAGTCTCCCTCAGTCTTTGTGCGTGTCCGATCAATATAGTTGAGGCGAAGATCATTCAACGTTCGCTTCATTTCGCGACGGACAGGATCAGGAAGTGTCGACGATGGCTCGTCAAGAATAGCGGCCAACGCAGAGACGCAGTCTATTGCAACTCGCGCGCTCGGCAGATCGACCGTTGCTTTTCCGGTTTGGGGGTCTGCCAGTAACCCCATGCGCTGAAAACTCTCGGTGATAAGGAGGCCCATGCAGTAGGCGGCAACATCATATATGCCGGCAGGTCGTTCAGAAGCTTCACTCGCTTCTCCAGCATCAGACTCGCTGGCTTGCGTCTGTTCGCGCAGAGAGCTTTCTTCATAACTTTCGGGCGTATCAGCAACGCGCCTCTTGTCAACAAAGCTGAATGTGTCTGAAGGATTTGTGTCTTTGGGATCCGGCATAGCCATTACTCTATTCAAAGGAAGGATTAAGATTGAATCGGATTTTAGCACATGTACGCCAATATGTGACCGCATCGGCAAATAAAGTAAGAAGGTTTTTTCTCGGAAGATGAGATACTTGGCATCATAAAAAAAGCGGTGCCGAAACACCGCCAATTCACGTGCAATTATTAAGTTAGGCAGCTGACGAAATACTCAGGCTAAGTCTTTTCAGCAGTTAAGGAACTAGCTGCCAAACCTGCATCTTCAGATTTTCTTGGCAGTTCCTGCGAATGAATCACTTGATTTCGGCCATGCTGCTTGCAATAGTACAGAGCAAGATCCGCACTAGCAATGAGGTCGGATGCACATTCCATATTGGGCACTAGCGTTGATATGCCGATGCTTACTGTAACGCAGCAAAATTCATACGTGGCCCTTTCAACTGCCGTTCGCACCCTTTCGGCAGCCTCTAAGGCTCCTTTATACGCAGTGTGAGGCAGAATTACAACAAATTCTTCACCGCCATATCGGGCAACAAAGTCCGTATCACGCATTGAGCTTGTAAGCAGGTTAGCCACTATCCGGAGTACCGTGTCTCCCGCTAAGTGCCCATAAGTATCGTTATAGCTTTTGAATAGGTCAACATCAATTAATAATACTGAAATTGGTAAGCTGTATCGAACAGACCTTTTGAATTCTGCTTGCAGACGCTCCTGCAAAGCACGATGGTTCTTCAGACCGGTAAGAGAGTCGCTCATTGCCAGCATTTCAAGCTTCTCGTTTGCGGCAACCAGCTCAGAATGCTGCTCTTCAAGCTGCATTTGCGCAGCACTCAACATTTCTACATGGTTCAGCATACGCCGTTCCATATGAATTCGCTCTGTAATATCTATGCCGGCACATATGGCTGCGGTAACTATGCCCTCTTCGCCGCGCAGCGGAAATATGTTGCACAGTATTATTTTGTCAGGGCCGCCTGCTGACAAGACATGAAGTTCGATACCCTCAAATGTCTCTCCGGTATAGACCGCCGCAACTACGTTATTCATCTTATAGGGATCAGCGTCAACACGAACTATTTTTGAGACAGATTGGTCAAGAATCCCATTGGAATCAATAAGCGTGAGGTTCTCGAAAGCTCTATTCCACTCTTTGATTCGAGCATCGGAATCAAAACAAAAACATGGCGCAGGAATCTTCTGAAAAAACTCGTTAAAATGAATAGACACTTGCTGCATCAATGCATTCAGTTCAGTAGACTCGAGAGTAAGATTCTCTATAATCTGGTGTGATTCAGTGCATACTTCGTTGAGGCGCAGTACAACGGCGTGGTCGGCCCGCAGACCTTTTCTTATCTGTGCCAATGTCAGCAGAGCGAAAGTCGTAAAGAAAGCCAGAGCAACAAAGACAATCGGCATAGGAGCTATACCGTAAAAGCTGTGTTGTGCAACGAAAACGGAAACGCAAACCAGTATCGAAGCGAATGCTGATCCCGCAAAAATTACAGACAAGCAGCAATTGCTTGGTTTCGAGATGATTACGTTTGCTGTGTTTAATGGAAACATAATTTCGGTTGACGGATAGAGCGTTTTATGAATTCGTCTGCATTCACATATTCGGCGATATCTCGCAAATTCTCTAGACTAATGTGATATTCGCTGTTTTACAGCAAGTATCGCAACCAGCATCCACCCAATACATGTGACATAAAGGCCGATTCTAACTGAATCCGGACGATACTTTAGCTGTACTTTATGATGTCCTGGTAATAGGTCAATAGCTGGCAAGAGGCCGTCTGATGACGATACTTGCGCAGGGCGGCCATCAACAGTCGCTGTCCATCCTGGACAGTACGCTTGAGAAACAACCAGTCTGCCGGACGACGCAGCGGTGACGTTAACAGTCAGGGCAGACTCCTTAGACAGAACTACGGCAGGAGGCGGCTGCGTAAAAGAGCCCTGTGCTTTCGGTGTCGCCGATTCCATCCACGCCGGCCCCTGCGCAGACATATTTTCGTAGATGTTTATTGCACCGGTATCAGCAAGCCGATAGTTCGGCAGCGTCAGTACGCTCGGCGATGCTATCCACTTTACATTCATTTCATTGAGCCCTGGATTACCAGGATTGGCGATCATTCCTTGGCCCGACGGTTCAGGCAGGCCGGTATCGGCCATATTAACGCGTGTGATATATGAATTGTAATTTTTCAGTATCAGTGGATTACTGCCACTGACATCGTTCCAGTCGAGCGCCATTGGCCCATTGGGAATAATCCTGCTTTGTGGATGTGTCCCGTCACCTAGACAAAGCACTCGGTCGAGCGGCGAGCGTGCGAGCTGCTGTGAAACGAACGTGGTTTCGCTTGTCGCAGGATATAGCAAACTGCTGCTGCCTCCAGGATTTAGCCCTGATGCGAAGATTAACATATCTGCGGCCACCAGTACGGTCGCCACCCAGCTTACTTTTACAGGCAGCTTTAACAAAATTGAATACGCTGCCAGAACCAAACAGAGCGACAGCAAAACCTGCAGCATTCCATAGGTAAGCCAAGGGTGAGTCAGCATTGCGGCGATGGCCCTGCCATTGCCCAAA
>Ga0224527_1000989_pt1 | contig 15659 bp, 15 predicted proteins | sample CBST0metaG_FD_179882 | JGI IMG/M metagenome (GOLD analysis project Ga0224527, IMG submission 179882) | Peat soil microbial communities from Stordalen Mire, Sweden - C.B.S.T0 | ecosystem: Environmental > Terrestrial > Soil > Wetlands > Peat | place: Sweden: Norrbotten County, Stordalen Mire... | reverse complement strand
GTGATGTCCCGTGACGCTTCTCAGCATAGATTCCCAGGACCACACACCAGGCAAACGGTCGACTCAACAAAGGAGCGGAAATGAAAATCGTAGTATTCGGAGCAATGGGAAAAACCGGCAAAGTAATCGTGACACAGGCGCTGGAAAAGCATTACGAAGTAACGGCATTTGTGCGGGACGCGAGCGAGTATAGCCAAGCCGGCGTACGAGTCGTCGAAGGCGACGTGCTCGACCGATCGAAGGTCGAGCAGGCAGTTGCCGGTCAGGATGCGGTGCTCGACGCGATCGGCGGCAAAACTCCCTGGAAGCAGACGGAGCTGGAGCAAGGAGCAGCTGGCAACATCATCGATGCAATGCAGCGAATGGGAGTACGTCGTCTAGTTGCTATATCAGCCATGGGCGTGGGTGATAGTGGAGAGGTGGCCGGGTTCTTCTATGAAAAAATCCTCGTTCCGACTCTTTTGCGCGGTTCCACTAAGGACAAAAGCATCATGGAATCCGAGGTGGAGGCGAGCCATCTCGACTGGATATTGATACGTCCCGCGGTTTTAACGGACGACGAACCAACTGGAACTGTGCGCGTGTATACAACGGACACCGAAGAGAAGGCACACAAAATTTCCCGCCAAGATGTAGCAGCTTTTATGCTGGCACAACTCACCAGCGACACCTACCTCAGCCAGGCCGTAACGATAGCGACGGAATGACTTCCAAGCTACCGGTGCCTTCCCAGATTTCGGCTACGCCTGCCAACCCGAGTCCTCGCATCGACCAGCGCTCATCACGCCAACGCCACCCCATAGCTCGAATCGGCTCTGCATAACATCGATGCACGCCGCTGCCTTCTCATCCATACTGCAAACGCACCCCTGAGCGGACCCGCTGAGCTCAACGACATCCCATTTCATGCCCGTTCAGCCGCCTCAGCCCACTGCCAACAGCTTTCAATCCCCATACTTTTACCGCGTCAGCGGCTTGGTGCAAGTCGCCGTATCCGCACTGCTCTGCACCAACTGCGTCGGCGCACGAGAAGTCCTCCCAGCGGAGCACTGCCGATACGGCACTAGAGATTTCGCGCTCGTTGACAAGGCCACTGGCGAAAAGACGATGACATCGAAAGCTAGCGAACGCGAATGATCCTCCCGACGACGAATCCTTGTTGAGCACATTCCACATGGAGTTCCGGGAATTAGCTTGAGGGTCGTTTCCCATTATTCGTCGGAGGTGGTCCATAGAAGCCCGCGATGAGGCTTCATATTCCTTCGGCGTCGCACCTGTTCAGAGTTGGGCGCTCCGCCGCCAAACAGCCGGAGAGCTACCAACACTGCGCACAAAAACGCGTGTCAGATGACTCTGATCGGCGAACCCGCAAGAAGACGCAACCTCGTTGAGTGGTATAGCACCCTCGTAGATGAGGCGCTGCGCCAAGGCAATTCGCCTGTTCAGCACCCAGCGATGGGGCGAAATGCCCAGGGCGGTCTTGAAGCCACGGGTGAGTGAACTCACTGATGTGGCGGACGCGTTTGCCACATCGGCAAGGCTGACATCCTGGCTTAGGTTCGCCTCAATGTATTCGAGAGCATGACGAAGTTGACGAGCGGTAAGGCCAAGCCTGTCGCTCGTAGCCCTTGTCGTGAAACCGCCGTATGCTTCGGCAATGTGGTCACGCACGGCAAGAGATATGGAATCCAGGTATAGGGCACTGACCTCGTGCGGTCGCTCCAGCGCAGGCAGCATCGCTTGCATCAAGTGCAGCATGACTGCGTCGTAGCGTGGCTCTTGCAGGTCGTAGCGAAAGTCAAGAAAGCTACTGCGGCGCTCCGCCGCAAAATCCCGAAAGCTGTTAATTGGCAGGAAGATTTGCAAGGTGTCGAAAGGATCTCTGATGTCTGCACACCATGACCTGCGCATATCGTACAGAGCTAGTGCACCGGCTTCAGAAGCCGGTTTTCGCTTGTGATGACCGTCGCAAAACACGTTGATCGGTCTGAAGGGGCGGAGTTCCACCGACACGATGACCTGATCCGCCAGGGGCGTTTGTTCGAGCAAACCGAGATTCGGTTTGTCGTGCCGATACCGCGCAAAAAAGAATGGTCGCTCCGAACGGTTTGAGACCGAGCGAACCTCCTCAAATTCGGGCCGATTTTGACTCACAAATCCGGGAACTTTAAATCGCTCTCGGACTGCGTCGCGGTTGGCGGTCATTTCTCCCTCCTCGGGAGGCCAGCTCTGTTTTGGATGATAAACGCCTCGTTCTTGCCTTCGCAACGTGACGAAGAGTGCTCCGAATGTCCTAGAAGTGCCCGGAATGTCCAAGACTGAGAAGCAATGATCCCAGTACATATAGAACTTGAAATGAAACGAATCCTGATCATCGAATCTAGCCCGCGAGGAGCGGAGTCTGCGAGCCGTCAACTAACTGAAACATTGCGAGAGCGCCTAAGGTCTCTCTATCCGAACGCAAGTTTCGTTGAGCGCGACCTGGCAACAGACCCACTTCCTCATCTGAAATATCAGACCGTTAAGGGAATCTCTACCAAAGACAAGGCAGAGGCCGAGTCCCTAAAGGATGCACTCCGCCTTTCAGACGAGCTCTCGGAGGAACTGTTGTCCTCTGACCTGCTGGTCATTGCCTCTCCCATGTGGAATTTTGGGCTGCCTTCTTCTTTGAAGGCGTGGATTGACCATATTGTGCGTGCTGGGAAGACGTTTAACTACGCGGGAGCGGGAGTCGAGGGGCTGGCCAAAGGGAAGAAAGCAATCCTGGTACTGGCGTCGGGCGGAGTTTTCTCGGAAGGGCCGTGGAAGTCTTGGGACACCGTGGAGCCTTACTTGCGCCTCATTCTGGGTTTCATCGGGATCGATGACGTGCAGACCGTGCGTGCGCAAGGCATGAACATACCGGGGCTTTCCGACAAAGCAATTCCCGATGGCGAAAAGTCAATCGAAGCCCTTGCACTCTAAAGGAGAGAATATGATCAACCACATCATCTTGACTGTGAGCGATGTCGAGCGCTCGCTGGTGTTCTACGACGCGGCACTGAAGCCCTTGAATATCAGATTCTTCCTTCCCTACAAAGGCGAAAGTGGTCATCCTGACCTGTGGGGAATCGGAGATGGAAAGAGAGCATGCTTCTGGCTCAAGCAAGGGAAGCCTGATCCTGGTTCGATCCATTGGGGCTTCGATGCCGAGAATAACGCTCAAGTCGATGAGTTTTATCAAGCTGCAATAGCTGCTGGAGGGACAGACAACATATCGCCGCGAGCACGACTCGAATACTATCCAGGGTATTACGCGGCCGATGTATTGGATCCGGACGGGTACTCATTCGAAGTGGTTCATAAGAGTTGATCAATCCCGCCACCCCTCTTCGAAATGGTGGATTGGTTACCGGGAAACCGGCCCGTGTTCTGCGACCCGCATACGCTGGGCTGGCATAGTCTCGAATGGCGACTTCAGGCCGAGTCACTCAGCTAACCTTGTTCCATCTGCAACCCCGAAACGCTTCGGCGAACATTCCACCGCACGGGTGAACGACGATCGCCCCCCACAGCGGAACTGCTTTCCTCTCAGCATGCCTTAGCATCGGGAGCTTTGTTGCGGACGATTGCAATGACGTCATTCTCGTCTCAGATAAGCCCATACTCCTCAAGCAACCGCCCAATGATCGTCTTCTCTACCCAGCGTTTGGCAAAGAACGGCACCTGCAACTTCTCACGGTCTCGCAGGAACACTGCCGACTTAATAAGTTCGCGGACATCGTAGATGGAGCCGAATACCTCAGGAACTCCACGCTCGATGTTGAGCAGCTGATAGACCGCTTCCATTCCGGTTCGGACCGAATATTCCGTTGTGAAGATGCAGTCTCGTGTCGATTCTGCGAACTGGCCGATGAACGCGAAGTTTTTCACTCCATCCGGCACGACCTTTGGCCGGTCGGTGCCGTTGCGCGTCAGGAAGAAGGCAGTGATAAAAGGCATCATGCAAGGACGCGTGATGGCTCCTTCCGCGGCAAGCTGGTCGATCTCATCAACAGGTACGCCGAGATGGAAGAGCCACTCCTTTGTGATCTCCTCACCTGTGCAGTCTCGCATCGGCTTTTTGACATAGTCTCCGGGGCGGTCGGTGAAGAGCGCATAGAACCACACGACGGTCTGCTCTGGGGGTTGCTGCTTGAAGTGTGGCTGACGGTTGACCGTCCAACTCAGAAGCCATGACGAATCGCGCACGCTGACGATGCCGCCCGTCACCACGTTGCCTGTCCTGGTGGGCCGCTTCGCGATCTTTTCAATGTACGCGGGTATCCGAGCGTCAAGCGTCGTGATCGAGGCGGAAGCCCACTGCGACTCCTCAGGCCTGGCACAGAACTTGTCGGGCCTTCCAAAAGTGGGGTCCTGGGCCGCGATGTTTCGCCAGAGATGCCAGCTACCGCCGTCATGGACGATAGGGTCAAATTTCGCAGGAGTATGATGGTCGCCCCACTGGGAGTTTTCCACCAGCGAGCCATTCGTTACGAAGACCAGATCGTCTTCGGTAACATCCACCCCGCCCTGTTGTCCGTCGTGAATCCATTCGATCCGATTGGCGACCTTGTGATCTGATGCAATATCGAAGACGACATTCATCACCTGCGTGTCGAACTGCACCTTGACGCCCTGCTGGCGCAGCCAAGTGATCAGCGGCAAGACAAGGGATTCGTACTGGTTGTACCTGGTGAACTTCAGGGTGCTGAAGTCAGGCAGACCATTAATGTGATGAATGAAGCGCTGCACGTAGAGCTTCATCTCCAGTGCGCTGTGCCACTCCTCGAAGGCAAACATCGTTCGCCAGTAAAGCCAAAAGTTGGAGTCGAAGAAATCCTTGCCAAGTACCTCATTAATCCTCTTGTCGTAAAGTTGTTCGGGCAGCGCAAGAACAAGCTCGATAATCTCCCTTCGCGCTTTTGAGGTAAGTGTGAAGTCCATGCCGGTTTTCGCATCCTGACCTCGCTCAATGGTGGCTCGCTGCAGCGAATGGTTGGGATCGTCTTTATTGAGCCAGTAAAACTCGTCGAGCACCGAGGCGCCTTCCACTTCAAGTGACGGGATCGATCGATAGAGATCCCAGAGGCACTCGAAGTGGTCCTCCATCTCGCGGCCACCGCGGATCAGCCAGCCGGTCTCTGCATCCCCGGCGCCGTCGAGCGCACCGCCGCTAATAGCCGATGCCTCTAAAATCGTGATGCGATCGCCGGCCATGTGGCCATCCCGGATGAGAAAGGCGGCAGCGGCTAGTGAGGCAAGACCACCGCCCACCAGATAAGCGGATTTCGCCTCAATATTTGCAGGTTTACGCGGACGTGCAAATGCTTCGTAGTTGCCTTTGCTGTAATACATTGTCGTCTCCTGTTGCTCTGCTACCGCTTCAATCGAAGTATCCGTCGTTGCTGCCCGACCACGATCTTACTCCCGGGTGCGTATCATTGCGGCATGAGCGACGCGCAGTTGCCAGCCGTGAAACAGCCAAGCCTGGATCTCCAAAGCCATCTCGCCGTGCTGGAAGCGAATGGTTTGCTCGTTCGCATCGACCACCCGATCAATAAAGATACGGAACTGCACCCGTTGGTTCGCTGTCAGTTTCTTGGCGGCATCCACGAGAACGATCGCCGGGCCTTTCTGTTTACCAACGTCGTTGATTCTGATGGCCGCCGCTACGACATTCCAGTCGTCGTCGGTGCTTTGGCGGCCTCCCCGAAGATCTACGCGATCGGGATGGGCCGTCCCGTCGGAGACATCGGCGCCGATTGGCTTCATGCCATCGACCATCCGATTCCGCCTATCGTCGTGGATTCTCCACCCTGTCAGGAGGTCGTCATCACCGGGGATGAACTACGTTCACCGGGAGGTGGCCTTGCAAGTCTGCCGGTTCCGATCTCGACTCCTGGTTTCGACGCAGCGCCCTATCTTACGGCTACGTTGTGTATCACGAAGGATCCGGATACGGGGATCCGCAACGTAGGCACCTATCGCGCTGCCTTGAAAAAGACTGATCGCCTTGGAGTACGCATGTCTTCCAGGATAGGGGGAGCCGGCGGGTATATTCACTGGTGCAAATACCGCGAACGCAAGGAAAGAATGCCTTGCGCAATCGTCATTGGAGCTGCTCCGGTGATTTCTTACACGGGAGCCCAGAAGCTTGCTATCGATCAGGATGAGATCACGGTGGCGGGTGCGCTTGCAGGTGTTCCCATTCGAACGGCAAAGGCCGTAACCGTCGATCTTGAAGTGCCTGCCGATGCGGAGATCGTGATTGAAGGTCTGATCGACACCGACATGCTCGAACCGGAGGGTCCATTTGGTGAAAGCAACGGGTATGTTGCACTGGAAGACTTCAACATGTCCATGGAAGTGACGGCGATTACGCACCGGAAGAAGCCGGTTTTCGTGTCCATCATCAGTCAGGTCTCACCGAGCGAATCGAGTGTCATCAAGAAGCTGGCGCTCGAACCGCTGTATTTGAATCATCTACGCGATCACCTCTCGCTCAAGAGCGTTCTGCGGGTGGTCATGCACGAGCCATTGAGCAATCTCCGTCCGATCATCTTTGTACAGTTTTCGAACGGCACTCCCAAGACCGAGGTATGGCGAGGCTTACAGGGAGCCGCTGCTCGCCAGGCAGACAGCGGCAAGATCGTCATCGCTGTCAGCGAAGATATCGATCCTGAGAATACTGACGCTGTGATGTGGTCGCTTGCCTATCGCTCGAATCCGATCGAGGACGTTCATGTCGAGCCATACCGGTCGACTGGCCATGCGCCAAAGTCAGGACCGGGAGAATTGGATTCGACGTTGTTGATCGACGCGACGCTCAAATATCCGATGGCTCCGCTCGCGCTGCCCGGTCGCGAATTCATGGAGCGGGCTCAGGAACTGTGGAAGGAACTCGGCTTGCCAGCCATTACCCCTCATTCGCCATGGTACGGCTATTCATTAGGCGACTGGAACGATTCGTGGGAGCAGTTCGCACGCAACGCTGTAGGTGGTGAGTGGAAGAAGAATGGCGCCGAAACATGGATGCGGCGGAGGGGCGGCCTGAAGCCGGAGACGCCCGCGCGAACCGTTGAGGAAGCAGATCGCACGGTATAGACAATTCCGGCATCTAACCTTTACGAGGCCTTCCGCAGTCAACATCCTCTTAAAGCAATTGGGCATCCTCCCAAGTGCTCAACCGGACCGCTCGATAAGGCGAAACAATGACTAAGATAGCGGTTTTAGACGACTGGCAGGGGATAGCAGAAACCAGCACGGATTGGTCCCCGCTGATGGCGGTTGCTGATGTGGTCTTCTTCCAGCAGGCTTTCAATGATGAGGACGCGGCCATTGAAAATCTAAAAGACTTCGAGATCGTTCTCACGATGCGCGAACGCACTCCGCTGCCTGGTTCGTTAATCAAACGGTTGCCTAAACTGCGAATGCTGGGCATTACGGGTTCGCAAAACGCTTTGTTAGACGTGGCCGCCTGCACTGTTCAAGGCGTAGTGGTGTGCAATACGGTTGGAGGCGGTAAGAGCGAAGCTGCTACTGCCGAGCTTGCGCTAGGCCTGCTGTTGGGCGCGGCACGAGCAATTCCTGCCGCCGACGCAAACGTGCGCGCTGGTCGTTTTCAGGAAGGTTTGCCAGTCGGCATCGGTCTGGCGGGAAAAACAATCGGGATCATCGGCCTTGGACGGTTGGGCTCCCATATGGCTCGCTATTGCCAGGCACTGAACATGAACGTGCTCGCTTGGAGTAAGAATTTGACGGTTGAGAGAGCTCACGAAGCGAGAGCGACGCTGGTCTCAAAAGATGAATTATTCTCTCGCTCGGATGCGATCAGTATTCACCTTGTGCTGTCGTCTCGAACGCGTGGGTTGATTGGCGCAGCGGAGATCGCGCGAATGAAACCCGGAGCAATCCTGATCAACACATCTCGTGGGCCCATTGTCGACGAAGCGGCTTTGATCGATGCTGTAGAATCGCGCCGGATCATTGCGGCGCTCGATGTCTATGATCGGGAACCTCTACCCGTAGACAGCCCATTGAGGAGCGCATCCAACACCATCCTGACACCCCATCTTGGGTATGGTGTGCGAGAAACGCTGACAGAGTTCTACGAGCAGAGCCAGGAGAACGCTCGTGCTTTCCTGAAAGGGACGCCGCTGCGCGCCGTAAATCCTGAAGCCCTCAAACATGTTTATGCAAGTTGACGACGGAATCTTTACTCGAACCATTCATTGAATTTGCAACAGTAGCCAGATCGGATTGGGTATGTCCACTCATAGCGTTGCTGTAGCTAAGCCCGTCCCTCCCAGTGAGCAACCGAAACCAGACAAGCCGCCGAACGGTCTCACCAGCGATGAAGCGAATGTCCGCCTGAAAGCGGATGGACTGAACGCCATGCCCGACGTTTCGGTTCGACCCATCAGCAACTTTCTCAGCAAGTTTTGGGCGCCGATTCCGTGGCTTCTTGAAGCCTCTCTGATACTTGAAGTTGGACTGCACAAGTATTTCGAAGCAGCGATCATTGCAGGTCTCCTCATCTTCAACGCGACTTTGGCCTTTGTTCAGGAAGGCCGAGCGCAAGCGACCCTGAAAGCCCTGAGATCGCGTCTCGCCCTGAACGCTTCTGTTCTCAGAGATGGGAAATGGCAGACTCTTCCCGCCACACAACTGGTGCGCGGAGATCTGGTCAAGTTGTCCCTCGGAGCGGTTGTTGCGGCTGATGTTCATTTAGTCGGCGGCTCCGTCCTGCTCGACCAGTCGATGCTTACCGGGGAATCGCTGCCCACCGAGGCAGGCGTGGGTGCCGATACCTATGCCGGCGCACTCGTCCGACGCGGAGAAGCTACGGCGGAAGTGACCGCTACCGGAGGTCGCACCAAGTTTGGGCGAACCGCGGAACTGGTGCAAACGGCCCACTCCATCAGTTCCCAACAAACCGCCGTGCTGCAGATCGTGCGCAACCTGGCGATCTTCAACGGCGTCGTCATCGTGCTGATGGGGATTTTTGCTTACTCGCATTCTCTCCCTCGCGGCGAGATCATCGCTCTGTTGCTCACCTCTGTGCTGGCTGCAATCCCTGTAGGATTGCCGGCTACGTTTACGCTTGCGGCAACACTCGGCGCTCGGGCGCTGGCAAAGCTAGGTGTTTTACCCACCCGCCTCTCTGCAGTCGATGAAGCGGGAACGATCAATGTCTTGTGCTCAGACAAGACCGGAACCCTGACTCTCAATCAACTCTCGGTAACGACTGTCCGTGCTCTGTCAGGCTCCGATGAAGTCCATGTGCTGGCAATGGCATCTCTGGCGAGTTCGGATGGAGGTTCGGATGCGGTAGATGCCGCGATTCGGTCCGCTTCTCAGAAGAAGCTCCCACCGGATGTGTTGAAGCTGAGCACATTCGTACCGTTCGACCCGGCGAAGAAGACCTCTGAAGCAACGGCTACCAATGCAAAAGGCGAGGTCATTCGGATCGCCAAAGGCGCGTTTACGGCCGTAGTTGGCCTAACCAGACCGGCCCCCAACGCGGCTGCGATTGCAGACGAACTGGAAAAGAAGGGCTTTCGAGTCCTTGCGGTCGCAGCAGGCCCCTCAGCAGCATTACAAATCATCGGCCTAATCGCACTCAGCGATCCGCCACGCCCCGATTCAGTTTCTCTTATAGCGGAGCTGAAGTCCCTTGGTGTACGGACCGTTATGGTGACGGGTGATGCGCCGGAGACTGCGGCTATTGTGGCGCATGCAGTGGGCCTCGACGCTACAGTGTGCCCACCGGGGGCCCTACCCAAAAACATCAAGCCTCAAGATTTTGCGATCTTCGCAAGCATTCTTCCAGAAGGTAAGTTCGATCTCGTCAAAGCTTTTCAAAAGGGTGGACATACAGTTGGCATGTGCGGGGACGGGGCCAACGATGCACCGGCCCTTCGCCAGGCACAGATCGGCATCGCCGTTTCTACAGCTACTGACGTCGCGAAGTCAGCAGCCGGTGTCGTTCTCACCGAGCCGGGTCTCAGTGGAATCGTTGCCTCAGTGAAGGTGGGCAGAACCACGTTCCAACGCATTCTCAGCTATACCCTGCGCTCCACTACAAAGAAAATGTCGCAGATTCTTCTGCTCGCGATCGGCCTGTTGATGACGGGACAAGCCGTCCTCACTCCGATGCTGATGGTAATCATCATGATCACTGGTGACTTCCTTTCCATGTCTCTGGCGACGGACAGAGTTCGTCCCTCCGAGACGCCGAACTCGTGGAAAATCGGCAAAATCACGAGCGCTGGTCTGATCCTCGGATTGTTCTTCCTGGCATTCTGTGCGGGCATTCTGGCTGTAGGCAAGTTCGAAATGCGCTACGGAATAGACACGCTGAGAACGCTCACCGCCATCGTGCTTGTCTACGGCAGCCAGTCGATCACATACGCTATCCGGGACCGACGCCACTTCTGGGGTCTGCGACCAACGAAATGGCTGGTGCTCTCAACATGTGCCGACTTGCTGTTCATCTCCGTTTTGGCGAACCGCGGAATCGCAATGGCGCCGCTATCTCTCGCTGTCTTAGCAACCATCCTGGGAGCCGCCGTGGTGTTCTGGATGTTCCTCAGCGTCGTCAAGATTCCGACCTTCAGGAAACTTAAACTTACTTAGTTGCTCATCTTCAGAAGGGCTCCTAACGAGAAACTTGGCTCTGCCCATCCCAGGTCTAGGTGAATGGAATGCTCCTGGGTTTGCGATTGCAGAAAACCGTGACCTCGGAATTGGAAGTGGCCTAGGAGGAACCCGGCCCGGAGAATGGCGAGCCAGTGCCGCTGCATGGATGGCCGTACAGCATGCGATCGTTTGATGAAGTGCATGAGCCGGCAATGCCGGTGTACCACTTTGACGCAGCACTCATCAAACTGGGAGCAGTATGGTGAGGGATGGGAATGAGGATTCTAGCAAGCAACTACGCGGTAAAGAGAATAAGTGTCATCTCCGAACTTCCGTTCGAGATGGTAGTAGCCAGATTTGATTCTCTTATTGGTCATCCCGACATGCTTGAGTTCGGCGAGAAGATGCGGAAGTCTAACTCGGCAGAGGACTTGATTCGAGTCGTTCAAGAGGCCGTTAGCGAAGATAAACTCATGGAATTTATGCGCTTCAATCTTGGAGATGTTCTGAAAAAGAGATTTGGCCCGCAAGCCGGCAGGAGCCTTCGTATCGTCATGGGCAATCCTGTAACGATGAGTTCTATGGTGACCCACGTCCCCGACGCGGGATCGTACGCACCTGTCACCATTCTGATTGACGAACGGCCCGATGGCGTTTATCTCACGTATGACACGATGGAGAGCTATCTAACGGGCTATTGCAATGAGGCGGCGCTCGAAGTGGCATGTGACCTCGATAGGCAGGTGCTCAGCATTCTGGAACAAGCGGCGGGGTGAGAAATAGGTCCCGACAAGTCGCCCCGTGATTATTGCCATGTGGAACACCTTCGTCGATGAGCGCATTGGCGATAAGTCCCCAATTGTTTACCGATCGCCAAAGACGAGTAGCTCTACGGCCGGGAAGCGGGCCCGAGTTACCAAGGGTAAGTGCCGTCTTTGTGGAAGAAGCCGCCGGTCGGGCTGTCGTCGGGCTGTTGCGCGAAACGGACGATGGCGATGGCCCCCTCTTCGACGGTCTGCGTGCCGGTGTTGCCGTTGAGATCCGTCGCAGTGAAGCCGGGGCAGATGGAGTTGACCTTGATCTTCGTGTCGCGCAATTCCCACGCAAGGTTCACGGTGAACATATTCAGCGCAGCTTTGGACGCGTTATAGCCGAGGGGTTTGACGCCGTAGAAAGGTGAGGCGGGATCGTTGTTGAGCCCCACCGAACCAAGCCCGCTGGAGACATTGAGAATCCGGGCGCTTTCGGCGGCGCGAAGCAGCGGCAGAAACGGCTGCGTGAACTCGACGGTGCCGAAGAAGTTGGTGGCAAAGGTGCGCTTCACCGCGTCGATGGAAACTGTACTCGCCGGACCATCGCCGCCCGTGAGATCGAAGGCGCCCGCGTTGTTGATGAGAACGTCAAGGTGACCGAACTCCTTCTTCACATACCCGGCGAGTGCGGTGGCCGTCTCGGTCGCACGATCAAGGTCTGCGACAACAGCGCGAACATCCGACCCCTCAGCGCGGAGTTTGGCCGCGGCCGCCTCGCCCCGCGACGTATCGCGCGCCCCGAGCAGGACGGTGAATCCCGCGTGTCCGAGTTGACGCGCTACTTCAAAACCGATGCCCTTGTTAGCGCCTGTGATCAGAACAACCTTCGCCATGCATGTCTCCTCTTGATGGTCCGTAGAAATTAGAGACGACCGGCAATAGGAGGGATTCAAAAAGCGAGGGGAGCGACAGCAGGCAAACTGGGCGCACGACATCCCACGTCAGAAGGCCTACGCGAAGGGCCAGTTGCTCAGACCTTCGTTTGCCATGCTGGAATGGTCCCTTCGGTTTTGACGTCGCCACCATCGCTTGTGCTAAGTCGACAGCTCGCTATGAATCGGCTCTCAATGAGTGCCTCGGCGATTTACCGTGAAGCCAGAAATGCTTCGGGACACTGGAGCGTTTGCCGATACTTCATCTTGCGAACACGAACTGCGCAAAGCCTCCGTGTACTCATCAGCCTGATGTTTGCTGCAGGGCCATCAAAGCCAGATGCCGAAGGCCTATCTGCGGGGGGCGCTTGAGTTTCGCCTTTGGCGACCCATTCGTTCTCTGGATAGATCCGGAGCATTGTTATTCTTGCCGCGTGCGGCGTCGGGCGGAACGCTGCATAGGCGTTGAACGCGAACCTGAGATGAGGATGTCGATGAGGCGACCCAGCCGCTCAACAGGTTAAGGCGCTTACGTCAAAGCGGACATCGCATCTCTCAAATGACCACAAGTCCATCGGCTGCCAGCGCTCCCCGCCAATATTCAAACAGAGCCTCTTGCAACTCTTTAGCGAAGTCTGGGTGGTGATGCTGATCAAACTCGCAGTCCAACACCGGATCCCCGAAGGACTGCCAGAGCCCGCGCGTCATGGCATGTGTACGGGTCAGAAGTTTGAATCCTCGGCCAGGCTGGAGCGTAAGCGCGTTCTCGAGTGTCTTTCCTGCGCGGTCTAAATATTTGAGGGCCGCATCCTTGTGCGCGACCAGGGCCGTTTGGCTCATGTTTCTTTCGAGCACTTCCTTGCTAAGCGCATCGAGCCGAAGAAGCGCCGGGAAAGAGCGTACATATTCAACGAAGCGAGATACAAATGCCTCGGTACGCTGGATCAGCGTCAACTCAGAGCGACTGAATTCCTCTTCAAGAATCTGCAGGAATGGGAGCCAGCGTTCCAAGAGAAGGGCGGCGAATATTTCCTCTTTGGTCCGATAGTAGATGTAGATCGTGCCTTTGCCGAGGCCTGCCGCTTCCGCGATCTGCGCGACGGACGGCAGGGTGCCGTTCGCCTTCTCGAAGAGAGACGAAGCCGCTTCAAGAATTACCTGCCGTCGCCGGTCTTTGCTGATGCTGTCATACGCGCGCTGTGTCATTTCGCATGCAAGCTCGCGCCAGCGGCCTTGGCGACCTGCCGTGCTACGAACATGCGCGGAAGCAGCCGGGTAATAAAAACCATTGCGCGGTTCATGCCGCCTGCGACAACAGTTGGTTGCCCACGAAACATTGCTTCAAGCCCGATCCTGGCGACTTTCGCAGGGGATAGAGCTGTTCGGACCGTCATCTGAGTTGGCTCAAAGCCCGAGACAGCGCTGAACCCGGTCTCCATAAATCCAGGGGACAGCACCGTGACACCGACTCGAGGCGATAGCTCCACATGCAACGCTTCACCCAGCGAAAGCACATAAGCTTTCGACGCACCGTAAGCTGCCATCAGCGGGTCCGGCTGATAAGCCGCGACACTCGCAACCAGTAGGATATAGCCCCGGCCCGCTGCAGCCATTCGTTGCCCGTAGAAGCGCGATAACTCCGACAGCGACAGCACATTCAGGCGGAGCATTGCCGCAAGGCGATCGCCATCGTGATCGACAAACCGCTCATTCAGACCAAAGCCCGCGTTGTTGACGACGACGGTTGGTTTGAGGCCCTGCGCATCCAGCCTATCGGTCAAATCCGTCACGCCGCCATGTCGGGAAAGGTCCGCTTCAACGACCGTGACATTGACTCCGGGCCGGGAGCGGAGCCGGGCGGCAAGCTCGTCCATCGGGACCTTGGACCGGGCGGTCAGGATGAGATCATATCCTCGGCTTGCCAGTTCCTCGGCGAGAGCTGCCCCCAGCCCACTCGACGCACCGGTGACGAGCGCAGTTTCATTAATTTGCATCAGCGCACCTCCCAAGGTGACTGATGGTCATCTTACATGACCATCAGTCATCTGGAAAGCTATCACGCAAACCGGCGCAGCTTAGGCCGTATCCCCGGCTAAGGCTTACCAGCGCAGACAATGTCCGCTTCTGCGGCGACTCTGCGAGAACGGGCTGCCCGTTATTCACCTGTTACAGGAATTCAAACTGAGACACTACCGTCCCTAGATGGTTATTGACTGGCTAGACGTTTACCTATACAGTGGATATATGCCGAGGCCAAAGAGCGACGAGAAGAGGAGCGCGATTCTTGAGGCGGCAACGCGCATCATCGTAACGCAGGGCCTGAGTGCGCCGACCATGGGCATTGCAAAAGAAGCCGGCGTCGCCAACGGATCGCTCTTCACCTATTTCGAGACCAAAACGGATCTCTTCAATCAGCTGTATCTTGAGCTGAAGACAGAGATGGCGTCGGGCGCGATGAACGTTCCGACGTACCCCGAAGTTCGTGAGCAGTTCTTTCACCTTTGGAAGGACTGGATGAACTGGGCGGTCTCCAACCCCCATAAGCGGCGAGCGCTGGCGCAGCTCAGCGTCTCCGACGAGATCACTCCGGAGACCCGTGCGGCAGGGCACAAAGCCATGGCACCCATTGCCGAACTGCTGGAGCGTGCTCGCGCCAATGGGCCTTTGCAGAAAGCCCCAATGGGTTTCGTCGTAGCGCTTATGAATTCCGTGGCCGAGGCAACCATGGACTTCATGACTCATGATCCGGCCAATGCAAAGAAGCACAGCAAAATGGGTTTCGAGGCTCTATGGCGAATGTTGACTTGATTTTTTGACGCTGATAACGAGTGGCTAGACAGACAACTTACAACCAAAACGGAGATCAAAATGGCAACAGAAACAGATGCAACGACCGCGAAGAGGATTGCGATTGTCACCGGTGGCAGTCGTGGGATTGGCCGCAGCACGGTGGAGAGCCTCGCAAGACGTGGCGTCGATACCATCTTCACGTATCACACTCATGGTGCGGACTCCGAGGCAGTCATTGCCGCGGTGCAAGACGCAGGAGCCCAAGCCGTCGCCTTGCAACTGGACGCCGGCAATATCGGGTCGTTCGACGCCTTCGTCGATAGCGTGAAAGATGCTCTCTCTAAGCTCGGAGCCACGCGCTTTGATTTTCTGGTCAACAACGCCGGGAACAACCACCGCAACATGCCGTTTGAAACAGCGACCGAGGAAGAACTCGACAGCATCTACAGTGTCCATTTCAAAGGCGTGTTCTTCCTGACGCAGAAGCTTCTTCCTCTCATCAATGACGGGGGGCGAATCGTCA
>Ga0224527_1000988_pt1 | contig 15717 bp, 16 predicted proteins | sample CBST0metaG_FD_179882 | JGI IMG/M metagenome (GOLD analysis project Ga0224527, IMG submission 179882) | Peat soil microbial communities from Stordalen Mire, Sweden - C.B.S.T0 | ecosystem: Environmental > Terrestrial > Soil > Wetlands > Peat | place: Sweden: Norrbotten County, Stordalen Mire... | reverse complement strand
TTTTTATAGTTTGATTAACAAACTGACGTGGTTAACACCACGTCAGTTTTGTCCCATAGTAACTGGCCGAGGCTATGATTGGAGAAAATTGAGAATTGTGCAACCATAAGAATGGTATGAGTACAATAGCAAATGGCGAACTTGCTGGAAAACGTATTGAAGAAATAATAAAGAGTTATCAAACCGATTTGTTAGGTGAAAAGTATATAGAAAATAGTGTGTTTCCTATTATGATTAAAATTTTGGATGCCAATGATAAGCTTTCGATTTAGGTGCATCCAGAAGATGAGTATACGTATCCCGTTGAGCAGGAACCTGGAAAAACAGAAGCCTGGTATGTAGCAACCGCCAAAAAAAATGCATAAATTGTATATGGTCTAAACGAGAGCGTTACTAAAGAGGATTTTATTCAAACTGTAAAAGAGCATAAATTGTCGGATTTTTTACGCTATGTGCCAGCAAAAGCGGGAGATATGGTATATGTTCTCGCAGGTATGGTACATTCGCTTTTAGATGGAATCGTTGTGTACGAAGTACAGCAAAAGGTATTAGAAGCGGTTTTAAGGTAGATAAATTAAGGACTCAGTGTACGTAAGGATCTTGCTTTTTGAATGGCATGTAATAGAATAAAAAATGACATGTCATGGAACAGACAATGGAGCCTTACAGGGATTGGATTTGCTGGCTTCCTAAAAAATAATCACAGCGATCTAGATGACAATGGTGCCATGTCCATAAAAGTAACATTTTCGTTTGTGACAATCTGAGGGGAGTGGCGTAACTCCTGTTAGTTTATTATTTAGAGCTAGCAGGATTTTTATTTATAGTGGAAGAGCATGGATATATTTTGATGTTAGATATTAGAGCTAAATTTTAAGGTGTTATTTAAATAGGGTGGATTAGGGAGTATATCTTAATTCATTAAGTCCAATACGGTGGATATTGCAACGAAGGTATTTGAGTAACGATTCATCCGTAGGTAGTTACTGAAGTACCATATTCGTGCTTGACTTCAGATGGCGAGTAGATTATAATCTAAATATATTAGTGTATATACACTAAATAAAAATAAACATAGGAAAAGGCATTATGAAACATATCAATCAAGTGTATCCTAAAAATTCTAGTATATGTAATTGCTTGAATGTTCGCCGGGCTTCTCGTGCTGTTACCCAATTCTACGATGAAGCATTGAAACCGAGCGGACTGACTATTGCCCAATTGGGGTTGCTACGGCACCTTGAGTTAGGGGAATCGACTACTATTAGTGAACTGGCCAAGATGATGCGCATTGATCGGACTACTCTCAATCGTAATATGAAGCCCTTGCTTGAAACTGGACTGATAACAATCAAGGCTGGACAAGATTCACGCACCCGGCATGTAATGTTAACGGGAGCAGGAAAAGATGCTGCTACTAAGGCGTGGGCATTGTGGGGAAAGGCTCAAGCATCATTAAAGGAATACCTCGGCGAAGAGGATCAAGCTAAACTTGTTCAGCTGCTGTCCAAACTTGAAGCGTTAGTTCCGTGATTCGAAGCGCTTGTGAAACAGTATTGTTAGGGGTGGATTTTTGTACTCTAATATGTGTATATGCACATATTAGATATAATAATATAAAAAAATAAAGAACAAGAAGGAGTGTATTAAATGAAATCATTATTTGACCAAACAAATCTGGCGGGGATGAAGCTGAAAAATAGATTTATCCGATCTGCAACGTATGAAGGGTTGACGGATGAACGCGGTCACCTGACCGAGGAATTATTTCAGGTATATGAGAATTTGGCCAAGGGCGGAGTAGGCACCATTATCACAGGACTTACCTATGTCACGGCTTTGGAAGAACATAACCCGCAGCAGATGGGCATTTATGATGACTCATTTGTTGCCGAATATCAAAAGTTGACTGAGATGAGCCATAGGTATGAGGCAAAAATTATTCTGCAAATCACGTGCATGGGCTCGCAAACCTCATCCGGTAAAAGTGGTAAGGTCATGTGGGGGCCCAGCCCAATCATGGACTTGGGCTACAAAACTACTCCCCAGGAAATGAGCTTGCAAGACATTCGCTTCGTACAAGAAGCCTTTGCTGCGGCTGGCCTACGGGCAAAGCAGGCGGGGTTCGATGGCGTCCAGTTGCATGGAGCTCATGGCTATCTCTTAAGTAAATTCCTTACTCCATACTACAACCGCAGAACTGACGGCTATGGCGGCAACATTGAGAACCGGGCGCGGATGGTTCTGGAAACGTATCAAGCGATACGGGATAGGGTTGGCCCGAAATACCCGATTTTTATAAAAATCAATTGTGATGATTTCATGGATCAAGGGCTGACTTTTTCAGATTGTAAATACGTATGCAATAAATTGGCCGAGCTTGGGATAAACGCCATTGAAATCAGTGGAGGGCTGCTTTCGTCACGGCCCAATGAGGGAACAATAAGAGTAACAAAGGCGGGCCAGGAATCGTACTTTAAGGCCTATGCCGCTGAACTGGCACAGGAAATCAGCATGCCGGTAATATTGGTGGGGGGGAATCGGGCGGTTGCTCCTTTGACGGAAATCCTCAACCAAACCTCGATTGAATACTTCGCTCTTTGCCGTCCACTGATCTGCGAAAGCGATCTGATCAACCAGTGGCGCAGCGATGAGCTGAAACACGCCAAATGCGTCTCTTGTAATCAATGTTTCCACCCAGAAGGCACGAGCTGTATTTTTAACCGGAAATAGTATAAGCAGGCATGCCGATAGGCATATTGGCAGAAAGGAGGTTGGATCAATGGACTCGTTAGTAACAGAGATAAAAAATGTAGCCCTCAGTATGGGATATGAAAAGTGCGGCATTATTAAAATAGCTGATATGGCGGATTTTGAGGAAAGGCTTAACGAACGAATGGAGCATCTTCCGGAAACGAAACCTTTTTACGAACGCTTTATTGGTTTCGCTCATTTGCAAAATACTTATCCGTGGGCAAAATCCATTGTTGTCTGCGTAAGGCAATATGGAAAATATCACGTACCTGAGCATCTACAAGGTTTGATTGGCAAGACCTATTTATTTGACAACCGAATTGACGAGCGCACTAAAGAGTATCAGGAAAGTTTACGGTTTGAAGCAGCTATGCAAAAGATGGGGATTAAAACCGAGACAAACCGAAAATTTGGCATTACTGCGCTGCGTTGGGCGGCAGTAAAAGCTGGGCTTGGCATCGCCCGGAGAAACAATTTCTTCTATACCGAATCGGGATCATGGGTACATTTGGAGGCATGGTTGATCGACAAAGAGTTGGAATTGATAGAAGTACCGGCAGTAAAGGAATGCCCCGAGCATTGTAATCTGTGCGTCAAATCCTGTCCAACAGCTTCTTTGTCAGAACCTTATGTGATGAATCCATTATTGTGTGTTTCTTTCCTCACCACATTCGGCGGACGGAACTTGCCGCACGAAAGATGCAATGGGCAAATGGGCGGCTGGATTTACGGCTGCGATGTGTGCCAGGATGTTTGTCCGATGAATAAAAATCGTTGGAAGGCAACGGAAGAATTTCCCGCTTTGGCTGAATTAAGTGAACATATTTCCCTAGAAAAAGTTCTTAAGATGGATTATGACTTTCTGGCGCAAGTAATGCCAGCCAAGTTTTTCTATATAACCAAGGACGATGTCTGGAAATGGAAAGTCAATGCCATAAATGCAATGGTGAATGAGTACAAAGCGGAGTATGCGGAGCCTATATATGACGCATGCAATGACAGCAATGAAAAGGTAAGAGAAATGGCGGAATGGGCAATAAGCAAATTGAATTTATAATTATTCATCATAATAGTGCATATACACATTTAATAAAGATCCAGATCTTGTAGCGATGAAGGTGTATATGCACTTATTTATCACATTAGAGCTGTCTATATTTACGGTAACAATACTCAAATATAGCAATGAATTAAGTAGTAAACAATTAAAATTAACTAAGGGAGGTATTTACAATGAATGAAACATTAAACAATATCTTTAAAAGAAGAAGTAATAGGGCGTTTTTAACAGAGCAAATTACGGAGGAGGAGTTAAATACAATTATAGACGCGGGTCTTTATGCACCAAGTGCTCATAACCAACAGCCATGGCACTTTACTGTTGTACAAGATCAGCAGATATTGAGTCAATTAAACATAGGTACCAAAGAAGTTGCCAAATATTTCGATGATAAAGTATTTCACCAGATAGCAGCTAATGACGAATTTCATATTTTTTATCATGCACCAACAGTTATCATAGTATCAGGGGAAGAAAAAGCTTCGATGCCTAGATTCGACTGTGCGGCAGCGACTGAAAATATGTTAATAGCAGCAGAATCTATTGATATAGGTTCATGCTGGGTGGGATTGATTGATTTTTTATTTCAAACCGATAAAGAAAACAAATACACACAAGAATTAGCAATACCGGAAGGATACAAGCCTTATTATGCTGTTATTTTAGGCTATAAAAGGACAAAAAATGGCAAGGCACCTGCCAGAAGGGAAAACACGGTAAACTATATACGGTAATTTAAATGGAAGTTGAAAATTATATATTCCAAATATTTTAGTTTGAATGCTATGTTATAAAATCCTCAATATTATCATCTAAGGGAATTCCTTCATAATGATAGTTCTTACTTCACTATGCTCAGTTATAATTTTTGTTGGCCTGTATGTACATTAAGACTAAAGAACTTATTTGGTGAATATGCCAAGCAGACTCCTGCAATGGCTGCTGGTCTTGCAAATCATGTCTGGACACTATCCATGGAATGGGCTTCACATCCAGCAAGAAAAGTATCACTCGTTCTCAAAAGAGGCTCTAAGGCAGATAGCTTAAAGACTCGGTGTACGTAAGGATCTTACTTTTTCAATGGCATGTAATAGAATAAGAAATGACATGTCATGGAACAGACGATGGAGCCTTACAGGGCTTGGATTTACAGGCTTCCTAAAAAATATTCACAGTGATCTAGATGACAATGGTGCCACGTCCATAAAAGTAACATTTTTATTTGCGACAACCTGAAGGAAATGGTGTAACTCCTGTTAGTTTATTATTTGGACTAGCAGGAGTTTGATCGTATTGGGTTATATGTAATTTTTTAGCTTTATCAACAGGCTAAGAGAAAATCATTGATTATTTTCTAAGTTAATTGATTTTTGTATTATTATACACGATATTCGTTAAAGTACCATTAAAATACTCGAAATCTCCAGTAGGTAGGTTCCAAATTGCTTTTAAATTCGATGGTATTGTTATACCATTTTTTTCAACATAATTATTTACTTCAGCCGTCCATTTTGTTTTTTCTAATGTGCCGCCACCAGTATCCATATATCGACCATCTGTCTCAAACCTTGTGCACTCACCCTTCTCATTAAAGGTGAATATACCTTCTACTTTAACGCCCTTGTATTCATGAATTGCTTTGGCATGATTTTGGTCTATAGTCTGCCATATGATGTTTGGTTGTAGAGCACAGGTAGGTACAAGCAAAGATTCAGCTAAGTAATTGATAGCTTGAGATGCATTCGTTTCCGGTCCCTTATTATCAAATATGGTTACTATTTTCAGTAATTTGCCAAGCATTGTACCTTGCCCATTCAGATACTCTTCTCTGACCTCCATGGGAATTATGCCAAACATTTTTATACACATATAAGTGATTCTCCCTGGCTCAGAGGCAAAATTATACTGCTGGACTTCCATTTTAGTCCACGGTTTGTCAAGACCCAATTTAAAGTTAACATCATTCCATACAAATCTAGCTTTTGGCATCTTTTTCTTGCCTATGTAGCCACAATATCTAAAATATTGCTGTACTGGTGTAGGAAGATTAGAAATATCTTCTTCCGTAAATACCTCGTTACTCGTTTTATATTTATCTAGCTCAGTTTGCACATTAGATAAAAAAAAATTTTTCATAGGTATATCATCTCCCAATATTAAACTTGTGGTGGCCCTGCAAATTACCATGAATATACAGGTGGATATTAGTAATATTGTCCATTAGTATTCATCAAATCAAGAGAAAGTCCTTTAATTCGTTTTGCATATTCCAACAGCATTAAGCATGGCATGTTATGGAAGAAAGTTTATGAGGCGCAAAGCTAGGTTATTTATGGACTCAGAACTTACTTGGATTAAGAATTGTGTCCTTCAGTGGCCTGTTACGAAAGTAGATCAGAAGAACCGCTAAGCCAGATGGCTTATGGACTCAGCGGTTATGAGGGTTCAATTTTTCAAATGGCATGTAATGAAAGTAAAAATGACATGTAATGGAAGCAACTATAAGACCTTACCGAGCTTGGTTTTGCTGGCTTTTTGAAGCTTGTAAATTTTCCATAAGATAGGAATGATTCCGTGCCCATAAAAGTAAATTTTTTGTTTCTTATAGCAGACTTGCAACTTATAAGATTGCAGGTCTGTTGTGATTTGATAAGAAGGTAATAGGTTGAAACTGTGAAATTTCTTGACATTTATTATTAGAATAATGTGATTATCATAACGCTTAGACAATAAATTTTGTGACGGCAACTTTACACGGAAATAGACTTTTATCTCAGCTAATGACAGGTAATAGTAGATGAAGCAAAAATTAATAGTGAAGTACATTGAAAAGGGTGTTTTTTACAGTCGTTGATTGGATGGCTACAAAATAGTTTAATTGGTAGTTTTATTCCGAAGAAAACCTGTTAGAATGAAATTGGAGGGCACCAAATCTGAAATTAACATTCGAAAACTATTAAAAGAAAGAGTGATTCGATGCGCATCGTTTTAAATCGTAATGCTGATACCCCTATTTACATGCAAATAAAAAATCAAATACGCGATATGATTTTTTCCGAAGTCTTGCCAGAAGACTTTACTTTGCCACCTGAACGGAATCTTGCAAAAACGTTAGATGTGAATCGCAGTACCGTTATTAAAGCATATCAAGAGCTTAAAGCGGACGGGTTGGTTGGGTCCCACGTGGGTAAAGGAACAGTCGTTCTTCCCCAAGTGTTTAAAAGTTACTCATACAATGACCGCCAAGTAAATCCAATCCCGTGGTATCAATTTTTCAATGAAAATATTACTTCGAATGCTGAGCACGTTATCAGCGATATAATGGATATAGCTAACTGTGAAGACGTAATTTCCTTTGCTAGTGGGTTCCCAGACCCCAGTTTGTTTCCGGTAAAAGTAATGGAAGAAATTCAGATGGACTTGTTTAAGACGGCAAGTGGAGATCTGTTTCAACACAGTCCCGTGGAAGGGAATTACTCTCTCAGGGAAAGTATTAGTCAATTGCTTAGAAAAAGACAAATAGTAGTATCTCCTAAAGAAATAGGAATACTTTCCGGGTCACAACAAGGTCTTGATTTTGCGGCAAGAATATTTATTTGTCCAGGCGATACGGTCATCGTGGAAGAACCAACATTTTTCGGAGCTATTCAAATATTTCGGTCGGCAGGAGCCCGAGTCATAGGTGTACCAATTGATAAAGATGGAATTCGTAGAGATATATTGGAAGTTTTATTGATACGGCATAAGCCAAAGTTTATCTATTTATTACCTACTTTTCAAAATCCGTCTGGTGTCACAATGAGCTTAGAGAGGCGTAACCAAGTATTGGATTTGGCTTATCAATACCGGGTTCCAATTATTGAAGATGATCCGTATGGCGAACTTCGGTATGATAATCTCTCTATACCGCCATTAAAGGCATTGGATCGTCATGGGTACGTAATATACTTGAGTACGTTTTCCAAGGTGTTATTTTTGGGAATGCGTGTTGGCTGGATAGTAGGTTCTCCAGAAGTAATTAACAAGTTTGCACATCTGAAGCAATTAACAGACCTTCATGTAAATACGCCCGGCCAATTATTGCTGGATAATTTCATCCGCAGGGGGGATTATGAAGCACACTTGGTATTGCTACGCAGGGAATATTCCACTAGAAGAGATTTGATGCTGGCAGCACTCGAAAAATATAGAATCCCGGGTGTTAGTTGGAATGAACCTGAAGGCGGCTATTATATATGGTGTAAGCTACCGAAGAATGTTATCTGTCACAAGTTAGTCGCCAATGCAGCCCAAAGAGGGGTTATCTTTTTGCCAGGGGAAGTATTTTACCCCGATGGCACGCAAGGCGAAAGCTATATCAGACTTAACTATACTTTTTGTCATATCGAACAGATTAAAAAGGGTATAAAGAGCCTGATGCAGGCTATGAGAGAGACTGCGGAAATCACTGGAAATACCAATAAAGGTATGGAATGTTATATAAAGCCTATCGTATAGGCAAGTGATTTTGCAAGATAAACAAATACATGGAGGAATAAAGAATGGGAATGACTTTACCTATTGCAGCAGCCTTACTGGCTGTATATATCTTATGGGGTGGAACTTATTTGGCTATGAAAGTTGCTATTGAAACATTTCCTCCTTTTATGATGGCTGGAATAAGATTTCTAATAGCTGGAGCAATAGTGTACGTTTGGCAAGTGATGCGCGGAGTGGAAAAACCTCAGCCAAGTCATTGGAAAAACGCTACTATCGTTGGTGGAGTAATGCTACTGGGGGGCAATGGTATTATAGTTTGGTCCGAACAATTTGTATCAAGCAGTATTGCTGCTATTATTTTTGCCACCGTACCATTATGGGTGACGTTACTCTCTTGGCTTTGGCAGGGAGGTAAGCGTCCAAACGGTGTTGTTTTGGGTGGATTAGGGGTGGGTCTTATCGGTATTGCTTTATTGGTCAATAATCCAGTCGGTGAATTAGCAGATACGTCCTCCCAATGGGGTGGCTATTTTGCGTTGCTAGTCGCGTCTCTTTTCTGGGCAGGGGGGGCACTTTATTCTCGTGTAGCAAAGTTGCCGTCAGCACCGTTCATGTCTGCAGGCATACAGATGATTACTGGAGGATTGTTATGTCTGCTATTTGGTCTTATAATCGGTGAATTACCAAAACTTGATTTTACCTTGGTGTCCACACGTTCGACCTTTGCCCTAGGGTATTTAATCTTCTTTGGCTCTATTATTGGCTTTAGTGCTTATATTTGGTTATTAAAAGTGGCTAATCCAACCTTAGTTACCACCAACACCTATGTGAACCCGGTTGTGGCTGTAATTCTCGGGTGGATGCTGGCTGGTGAGCAAATGACTGCTCATGACGTGTTAGCTGCTGCAATCATCGTCTTGTCTATTATTATCATTCATAAAGGTAACAATTATAAAACTAAGACTCTTCCTCTGCAAGAGCAAGTAGGGATATCAGAAAATATTCCCAATAAAACCCACGCTAAAGCATAAATATATGGGCTGCAAAAAAACTAGAATCTACATAAAACATGGAGGGCATTATGAAAACAATAGGCTTAATCGGTGGAATGAGTTGGGAATCTTCAATTATTTACTATCGTATTATCAACGAATTAGTTAGGGGAAAATTAGGAGGAGTACATTCTTGCAAAAGCTTAATGTATTCCACTGACTTTGCTGAGATTGAAAGAATGCAACATCAAGGTGAATGGGATAAATTAGCTGAAATCATGATTAATACTAGTTTGAATTTAAAAAACGCTGGAGCGGATTGTATAGTAATTTGCACAAATACTATGCATAAATTAGCGTACGCCGTTGAAGACAATATTGACATCCCGCTAATACATATCGCTGATGCTACCGCAAAGCCAATTTTAAAACAAGGACTAAAAAAAGTAGGTCTGCTAGGGACAAAATTTACAATGGAACAAGATTTTTATAAAGGACGTCTAACTTCGAATCATAACATCGAAGTAATAATTCCAGAACCAGATGAAAGAGAAGTAATTCATTCGATTATTTATCAAGAATTAGTAATTGGGAAAATTGTTGATTCTTCTCGTGAAGAGTATAATGAAATTATTCGAAAAATGTATAGGCGTGGAGCAGAAGGAATAATTCTAGGATGTACAGAAATTGCTCTGCTAGTTCATGAGAAAGATAGTCCGATCCCCTTATTTGACACAACGCAAATTCATGCGCAAGCAGCTGTAGAATTTTCCTTAAATGGAGTTTGGCCAAAGAAATGAAGTAAGTCAACACTAAATACAAAATTTTATGTAGTAAATCTCATTTTGAAAGATAAAAGTGATACCTCAAGAACAAAAAGGCAAGTGTGTATTCTTGTAATAATCGTTTTTACAGAAGGATGATGTTAAAGTGTCCATTTAGACTTGACCACATCAGAACGATTAGATAGAAGTGCTACTACTATAATATCTTCAACAAAAATTAACCAAAAGTTAATAAAATTTTATCAAAGAAATGGATTCTATGAGACAAAATTTCTTTTGTATTTCTTATGTGAATACGAAATGAATCTTATGAAAAAAAGTAGAACCCTTATTCCAAAATTAGATAGAGAAGTCTTTAAATAGTTGGGATGGAATTATAGTGATCTCTTACAAACCTGCATGGAAATATTACCATGCAGGTTTTTTCTCTTATAAGTAGCCATAATAACGGATAACCTAACCATATAAATTATTAGGAGGCGCTACCATGGAGAACAAACCCTATTGCGATCCCAAAACGAAAAACCACGATATAAACAGTCAAAACACCAATAAACCAAACCGCCTAATTCACGAAAAATCTCCATACTTACTCCAACATGCCTATAATCCAGTAGACTGGTATCCATGGAGAGCAGAAGCCTTTCAAAAAGCACAGCGTGAGAATCGGCCTGTGTTTTTGTCCATAGGTTATTCCTAGTGATGCTAGAAATAATGATAGGATGTGACTTTCATTTACATGCCATTGGCGCCATGTCCGTAAAAGCAAAAAAAACGTTTATGATAACACAGAAAAAAGACGTAAAATCCTGCTAGTTAATACCTTTACTAGCGGGATTTTGCATTTGAGGAAGATCGCACCCAAAGGCAAAAATAAATATACATAAAATACTATTACCACGGCAATCATTTTTAAGGCAAGTCGTGCCGTAAAATCATAACAAAAAAATGTACAAAAGTGAGGGAGAAATCATGCTGAAAAAAATATCCGGAATTTTTCAAACAACAATTATTGTGACCATAATCCTCTTCGTCGGTATTTCAATCGGTTATGTTTTTAATAATAGTTCTAAAGCCCAGGGAGAACCAGCGTCCCCTATTGATACTCTTGAAGCTTGGGGACAGGTTCAGGGAGCTCCTGTAGTTATTGATAATGCTAAAGGACAACCTCCAGTGTATGTATATAAAATTGTGGAAAAAAACATGGGAAAAATATTTATTGTTTCTGTTGGAAGAGCTAATTCTCCTGTTTCTATTACGGAAGCGAAATGAAACAGCAGGCAATTGCTTTTATTAGACGAAGCTAGATGCGGATAAATAAACATTGAAACACTGTTTGGCAGCAATGGAGCTTGCTGATGCTGGTGCTCTTTGATATACTCCTGTCATAAGGTGCTGGTCCTTGGTCGGATGGCACAAGAATGCCGATCTGAATTGGCGCCATTAGGCATCAAGAGGCTACGGAGGGTGTCAGTGGAGACGGTACCTTGTGTCATCTTTGGTATCAGGCAGATAGTAGTTTGGTGCTGAGTGGAATAGTGACAATTTAGTCCCGTGCCTGTTGTCCTGCTGTTGTCCTGGCAAACAGAGTTCACAAAAAAGGTATTAGCGTAATGCTAATACCTTTTTTGTGTATATACTAACTAAGAACTTACCATGCAGTCAAACCAATTTTTAGAGGTGGTTAATATGGATAAAAAGACAAATCGATTGATAAACGAAAAAAGTCCTTATTTGCTTCAGCATACTTATAATCCAGTTGATTGGTATCCTTGGGGTGAAGATGCTTTTGAGAAAGCCAGGCGTGAAGAAAAGCCTGTATTTTTGAGTATCGGCTATAGTACATGCCATTGGTGTCATGTCCATGAAAGTAACATTTGAGTTTTAGAAGAACCGACTTCAAAAGGGGACATATGTTGGCTTTTAGTTAAGAGAAAGTAAGGTCGCTTTACAAACAAAGATGGTATAATGTGACCGTCTACGAGCATACTAAAATTACTACAATTATGGGGGATGGCGAAGGATGGAAGACAGGTTATACCGAGGCTTTGTGGCTGGAGTTGTTGGCGGGGTTGTGTCAAATATATTGAGCCATCTTTCATACTTTTTGGGGCTAACTACACTACGATTATCAGATTGGGCTGCAATCCTTATCTTTGGTCATGTGCCTCCGTTCAGTTTAGGAGAACACATATTTGCTGTTTTCATACAAATTGGCTGGTCTGGTGCTGTCGGCTCCGTGTTCGCCTATTTCCTTGTCTGGGTCACTAACCGTAAGATTCTTTTCAAGGCTTGGATGCTGGGGACTGTCCCTTTCTTTGTAATCTATTTACTAACGGCACTATTTCAAACCCCGGGAACGGTGCCATTACCACTTAACACGGTGCTTTCGAATTACATAACGTCATCGATATTTGGTGTCGTTATGGGCTATAGCTTCAAGGTTTTGGACCAAGACATCATGCAGCATCGTAGCTCCCCAGAACTCCTAGCTCATCCTGCGGCAAAACCCACCGACAAAGATAATAAACAGCAACGCCCCGACAATAATGAAATAGATGGCACGTAGTCATCGCAACCGCACTTAAAAAGTGCGGTTTTTTGATACAGTATAAAAGCAAATTAACAGCGTTACAGTACTAGGAAGGATCTTACTTTTTCAATGGCATGTAATAGAATAAGAAATGACATGTCATGGAACAGACGATAGAGCCTTACAGGGCTTGGAGTTGCTGGCTTCCTAAAAAATACTCGCAGTGATCTAGATGACAATGGTGCCATGTCCATAAAAGTAACATTTCTATGAGTAGTGTAAAAGTGTCTCGCCAGTGTAAGCGAGAGTATTAGAGTCTTATATTTCGATATATGAATAATAGTTTTTTGTTTGTTGGCTCGGCTGTTTTTTTATAGTTTGGTTCATATTGGTCTGAACTTGTAAAGTGGCAAAGGACTCTTGGCTTATTGGCTTGAGGAAGGCTTGTATTTTGTTCCCCATTCAGTCATGAATTGCAAAATTGGTTTCAAAGATTCCCCTTTCTCAGTTAGGGAATACTCAACTTTTGGAGGAATTTGGTGATATTCATTTCGATAGATAAGCTGTTCAGCTTCCAGTTCTTTAAGCTGTTGGCTTAGCATTTTGTGGGTAATAGACGGTGCGTTCTTTTTTATTTGTCCATATCGTTGCACGCCATTTTGAAATAATATAGCAAGTATAATCCATTTCCATTTACCACTAATGACGGATAAGGTATATATGATAGACTTGCTACATTCACTCATTGAGCAATTTGCCATGATACTCTCCTTTTGTATAGTATCTAACTTTAAAGTGCATACTTTACTTTTTTACTCTATGATATACAATTAAAAGAAAAAGATCAAGTGAAAAAGATTTAAAAATATGGAGGTATCGTTATGAAGGTAATGGCATTTAACGGAAGTCCTAGAAAGAATTGGAATACCGCAACGCTCCTGAATAAAGTGCTAGAGGGTGCAGCGTCAAAAGGCGCAGAGACCGAATTAATTCATCTTTATGATCTGAACTACAAAGGATGTATCAGTTGTTTTGCATGTAAAGTCATAGGTGGAAAAAGCTATGGTAAGTGCCCAGTACAAGATGATCTTGCAGAAATATTTAAAAGAGTAGAGGAAGCCGATGCCCTTATATTAGGTTCTCCGATTTATTGGGGAAGGGTAACTGGTGAGATGGCTGCCTTCATGGACCGTTTACTGTTTCAGTATGTAGAATACAGTGATTCTCATAGATCTTTTTTTCCGAAGAAAATTAATACAGGGTTTATTTATACAATGAATGTAACAGAAGAAATGTTAAAAACATATGGTATGGATAAGCACATTGAGTTAAATGAAATTGCAATGCGGATGGCATTTGGGGCTACTGAGTCGCTCCTTAGTTTTGATACGTACCAGTTTAAAGATTACTCAAAGGTGGTTGCAACCGCGTTCGATGTTGAGGGCAAGGCCAATAGAAGAGAAGAAGTATTCCCTATAGATTGTAAAAAAGCTTTTGATATGGGAGTGAAATTTGTAACAGAGAGTGTTTAGTTACAAATTAAATCATATTATTACGTTTTAGGTGTTTTTAGGAGTTCAGGGTGTTTATAGATTTATTTCTTATTGTGGTAAAGGGAATAGAACTTGGTCAAATTATTGACTAAGGTCTATTAGAAGTTTGATTATATAGCGTGGCATGCCGTGAAAGTAAATTGCTAGGGCACAAAGTCAGATAACTTGTGGACTTAGTTTTCACGAGGATTTACTGAACCAAGCTATAAATAAAACATAAAAGGAGTGGCACATGAGTTCAATAATGTCAAATATATTAAATCGTAGGAGTATACGAGCCTATACTTCTAAGCAAATAGATAGAAATGATATTGTTAAAATATTAACCGCAGCTAGTTGGGCTCCATCGGGAAATAATCTGCAGCCCTGGAGGTTTTCCGTAGTAACCAATACTGAATTAATAAAAAAACTATCATCTCTTACTATTTATCATAATTGGGTACAAGGAGCGCCTTGCTTGATTGCAGTCTTTCTGGATACTAAGATTATAGATGATAAAATATCAAATGTTTACTTAAAACATGTTCAGTCAATTGGAGCATCAATACAAAACATGCTGCTTGCAGCATATGAAATTGGTTTAGGAACTTGTTGGATTGGGGAAATATTAAAAAATGAAGATGAAGTAAAGAGGGTGCTTGGGGTTCAAAATGATTTGCAGCTTATGGCTGTCATATCTGTTGGATATCCAAGCAAAGATAGTAAATCTAACAGAAAGGATATCTCTGAAAATATTATAAATTGGTTGTAGAAATAGTGAGATATCTCCAATGTCATTATCAACGGCTGTACCTTTTGGGATTTTATTAGATAGCTTGGCATGTCATGGAAGTGAATTTATGAAGGCCTAAGCTAGATAGTTTATGGACTCAATATTGATACCAATGGATATTTCTTTATCTTTTTAAATGGCATGTAATGGAATTAATGACATGTCATAGAGCAAACGATAAAGCTTTGAACTAGCTGGATTCGCTGGCTTTTCAGAAGTTGTAAATAGTATTCTAAGTGTGAATGGTGCCACGTCCATAAAAGTAACATTTTTATAGTTTTGCATTTAGTAGTAGCCATTGACAAAGCGTATGTCAATGGCTATTATATGTATATACATATAATAACTATTGAGGTGTGCACTATGTTGGATTTATCAGATATGCAATGCTGTGTTTGCGGTAATTTAAGAAAAACGACACGTGTTATTACTCAATTTTATGATCAACACCTACAATCAACTGGTTTACGTAGCACACAATGTGCATTGCTTCGCAATATTTCATTACATAAAAACATTGCGGTTGGTGAATTGGCTACTATGTTGCTCATGGACCAAAGTACAGTCACGAGAAATCTTGAAATATTGAATAAGCATGGATACATTAAAATTATACCTGAAAATCATGACGCTCGGAAAAAATTAATTTCAATCACTCAGAACGGTGAGAAAAAACTTGAAGAAGCTATACCGTTATGGGAAGAGGCGCAAAGGAAAATCGAACAAGTACTTGGGGAGCAGTTTACTGGCTTTTTAGAAACCTTACAATCCATCAACAAACTGGGCAAA
>Ga0224527_1000985_pt1 | contig 15747 bp, 12 predicted proteins | sample CBST0metaG_FD_179882 | JGI IMG/M metagenome (GOLD analysis project Ga0224527, IMG submission 179882) | Peat soil microbial communities from Stordalen Mire, Sweden - C.B.S.T0 | ecosystem: Environmental > Terrestrial > Soil > Wetlands > Peat | place: Sweden: Norrbotten County, Stordalen Mire... | reverse complement strand
TTAAAGGACTCCGGCGATTTTTTGTAGTGGATCATGCTTTAAGGTAAGGCGATGAAGCTAAATGGGCTATGATGGGGCGATATTGAGGAAACAAGGACACTCAACAATCAATCCTTATTAGGTTCATGGTGTGACATTGCCGAGTAAAACAATTAAAAAATAAGGAGTGGTTTTAATTATGAAAAAACAACTAGTAGCTTCTTTAGCGGCAGCCATGGTACTTGGCGTTGCAGGTACTTCCTTTGCGGCATCCAATCCTTTCACTGATGTTCCAGCAAACAGCTGGGCTTATGCTTCCGTTCAAAAATTAGTACAAGCAGGTATTATTGATGGCGAAGGTAATGGTAAATTCGATGGTAGTCGTGTGATCACTCGCTATGAGATGGCGACTATGGTTGCAAAGGCAATGTCTAAAGAAGACAAGGCCAATGCCATGCAAAAAGCCGAACTTACTAAACTAGAAGTTGAGTTTGCTGATGAATTACAAAAAATCGGTGTCCGTTTGGATAAGTTGGAGAAAAATGCTAGTACAATAAAAATTACTGGTTTTGACCAACAACGTTATCAACAGAATGACACTATGATAGGTAAGACCGTAAATGGAACTACTACTCCTAACGGATACCGTACCAACAATAACGTTAAGTTAAACGTGAGTGGTAATATTAATGACAACATGAGTTTCTTCGGTGGTCTATATATGCGTATTCAAGATACGGATGCTAACGATGCCAACGGCGGTGGTGACACTACTCGTGAAGGCGATTTGGGTTTTTACAATGCCTACGTGAATATGAAAAATGTTTTGCCCGCCTCCAATCTGCAATTAGGTCGTTTACATGTTAACTTAGTCAATGGGTTGATGTTTGGTGGGGATTATTTTGATGGTGGGCAATTGACTTTTGGTGGGGATAAGGTTAAAGGCCTAGTCGGTTATGGTGACTACACCTACATGCCTGGTCCAGATTTCTTGGGCAATGCAAGTGCTTCAACCAACATCACAAGTGATCCCGTCAAAGCAAATATTGCTCAATTGCAGTATGTATTAAGCAAAAATACTTCCGTATATGCCGCATATATGGCCTCGGCAAACAATGTTACAGCTAGTAGTTCTTATATGGGAGTTGCAGCCCTAGGTGGAACCTTGTACAAAGATACTGATTTTGGCTTTACCTCTAACCTTACTCCTAAATTGCAGTTACTTGGTGAGTATGCCAAAAATGGTTCCGACACCGTGTCTAACTTGGCCAGTGGCGATACCACGGCGTGGTTCGCTGGGGTGAAATTAGGTAATGCGGATATGAAAGCACCTGGTTCCTCCGATCTATATGCAAGATACCTACGCCGTGGTGCTAACGCCATTGACTGGAGGGCCTCTCTTAATACCTTCAACCCAACTTTCAAAATAGCTACTGATATTCAAGGACCAATTGTTGGTTGTGACTTAGCCGTTGCCCCCAATGTATTGCTCAACCTAGAGTATGATAAATTTACGCAGTACAGCACCACGACAAACTCTGGTGATACCAATTACGGAGCCTTTTATCAAGTTGCACTCAACTTTACCTTCTAATATAAGTATGCAATATAACTGTGTGGTATGGATTAGTTTGCTAGTTACTCTTTGTTTTCTTGCATTCTACATTTTTAGATCATCTTTAAAAAAAGTGGTTATGATAAGCAACGAAGGTACTCTCTGTATTACATAAAGTACCTTTAGCTACAGCCTATGAAAGTGCGATAATTTTTTACAAATTATCGCACTTTCTGTTTTTAAAAGTTTTTCCGTCGCACGAGTCCAGCGTCAAGATCTGTTGTTGATGGTCTGGCTAGTATTGCTCATTAGCGCAACTTCATCAGCAGTTAACCTAGACTGATTATAACATAAATTAATATTTTAATTCATTTACTTTAATTAAATGTTAAATATTGTATATATAATAACAAAAAAATAATAATAATTTAAAAAACAACAAGAAAAAAGAAGGAAATAATTACTTAATGTAGAATATGTAACTCAGTAAGGTAATGATTGTCATGATTTGATGAGAGTAAGGGCAGATTGAGGGAACATAGACACTCAATTCGCGGCTCTGCTTAGGTCCATCGTGCAACTTTATCTTGCAAAAAAAAAAACCTAAGGAGAGATTTTAACATGAAAAAACAAATCGTAGCTTCCCTAGCAGCAGCCATGGTAATTAGCGCAGCTGGCACATCCTTCGCAGCAACCAATCCTTTCGTAGACGTTCCTGCAAGAAGCTGGGCTTATGATGCAGTAACCCAATTAGCAAAAGATGGTATCGTTGATGGTTACGGCGATGGCAAATTCCAAGGTGATAAAACAATCACTCGTTATGAAATGGCACAAATCGTAGCTAGAGCAATGGCTAGAGAAGACAAAGCCAATGCGAAAGACAAAGATATGATTAACAAATTGGCTGTAGAATTCGCTAGCGAATTAGAAGCTTTGAATGTTCGTGTAACTAACGTAGAAAACAGACTTGACAACGTAAAATGGGGCGGCGAGTTCCGTGAGCGTTTAGACAATGTAAAACAACAAAATACTACTACTGGTTCGAACACTACATTTACTGGCGGTAGCCAAAGCTATGTTGACATGTGGGCAACTGCGCAAATCAATCCTAACTGGATTGGTAAAGCTGAATATGAAAGTACAGAACAAGTGACCAATAGTGTAAACAATGATGGTGGCACAACTACTGTAGCTGGTGCAAAAAGTATAAGTCCTACTAGGGTATATGTTCAAGGTGGCTTCGCTGGCGGAACATTAACACTTGGTAAATTTGATCCATTTAGTGCTTATGGTTTGGTTATCGATGATAACATGACTGGTGCTCAATTCCAATTTGGTAATAAATTGCAAGCTAGAATTGCTTATGGTAAATATACAGGTGGTAGTATGGACAATAACAATAGCGATCCAGCTACAATCAATTTCTCGGCTCCTCCTACTTATGCTGTTGGTGAATTGGATCTTGCAACTAGTAAGGCTACCAATTTTAAATTCGCTTACCATAATTTAAGTAATCTTAATGTTTCTGGTGTTACATACGCAGATGGTACGAATTTGATTACTAATGGGTCAGTTTCAAATTCAATGCATATTACCGAAGCTGGTTTTGATACGAAATTAGGCAAAAATCTAGCTTTGATGGGAACTTACTCTAAGAATAACCTTAGCGTTAACGATAGTAGCTATAATGCAGACAGTACAAAAAACAGCGGTTACTTTGCGCAATTAACATATAAAGCTGCTGATTTGAAAGTGGCAGGTTCCTATGACCTATTTGCTAACTATCGCAACGTTCCAGTTCTTACTCAATTAGATTCCACTTGGGATTATGTTAGAGGTATGAAAGGTGCAGAAGTAGGTATTGAATATGTTCCTGCTGTTCAGACCAAAATTACTGCTTTCTACTTGAACGGCAAAGACTTAACTAACAATGATGGAACATTCCTGGGTGCCACTACTGCTGATCCTACTGATAAAGTTTACCGCGCTCAAGTAGAATTCTTCTTCTAGAATTCTTCCTTCGAGGCCAAGATAAAGAACCGCTGACAAGCAATTTGTCAGCGGTCCTTTTTATTGCGGTCAGGTATTGTGTTGTTGCAAACGACCGATATTGATTTGTTAAAAAGGTTTTAGAGCTAAATCAAAATAGAAAATTTGAGATTGGGTTAAGTGTGATATCTTATCTATCCTTCAAGACGCAACTGGCAGTGAAGTTCTGCTGGTTGCGGCTTATTTTTTTATGTAAAAAAATAATTAAAATCTAAAAGCAATAAATCGTTCGACAGTACATAACATTGAATAACTCTAAGAAACAGTAAATAACACAAAATGAAAATAAATAACAATAAATTACAAAAATATAATAAAGTAATAAAGAAGGAATATATTTACATATATAGAATATAATTCATTGTAAGATAATAGTTAGCATAATGTAATCCTACTAAGGGGCAGATTGAGGGAACATAGAAACTCAATGTCAGAACCTTCTTAGGTGCGTAGTGCAAGGATTGTCTTACAAAAATAAAAAAACCTAAGGAGAGATTTTAACATGAAAAAACAAGTAGTCGCTTCCCTAGCAGCAGCCATGGTACTTGGCGTAGCTGGCACTTCCTTTGCAGCAGTGTCCAATCCGTTCGTAGATGTTCCTGCGAAAAGCTGGGCTTATGATGCAGTAACCCAACTAGCAAAAGCTGGCATCGTTGATGGTTATGGCGATGGCAAATTCCAAGGTGACAAAACAATCACTCGTTATGAAATGGCACAAATCGTAGCAAGAGCAATGGCTAAAGAAGATAAAGCCGATGCTAAGCAGAAAGCCGTGATTGACAAATTAGCCGTAGAATTTGCTAGTGAATTAGAAGGCTTAAATGTTCGTGTAACCAATGTCGAAAGCAGACTAGATAACGTGAAATGGGGCGGCGAGTTCCGTGAACGTTATGATCATGCAAAACTAGATAGTGCTACTTCCGTAAATACTGGTGGTAGTCAGAGCTATGTTGATATGTGGGCAACTGCGCAAATCAATCCTAATTGGGTTGGTAAAGCTGAATATGAAAGCACAGAAGCTGGAACTAATAGTACTGGTACTCCAGCTGGTACAAAATCACTTAGTGCTACTAGAGTATATGTCGAAGGTACTGCCTTTGGTGGCAAGACAACACTTGGTAAATTCGATCCATTTAGTGAGTATGGTTTAGTTATCGATGATAACATGACGGGTGTTCAATTCCAATTTGGTAATAAATTACAAACTAGAATTGCTTATGGTAAATATGCAGGTGGTGGTCTTGATAATAACAATAGCTATGATGCTGGAATGACTTTCTCAGCTTCTCCTACTTATGCTGTTGGCGAATTTGATCTTGCTACTAGTAATGTTACCAATGTTAAATTGGCTTATCATCAGTTAAGTCAACTTAATAACTCTGGTGCTGCACTTGTGAATAATACTACTGTTTCTATTCCTAACTCAATCAATTTTGCGGAAGCTGGTTTTGACACTAAGTTAGGCAAAGATGTAGCTCTGATGGCAACTTATGCTAAATCTAATATTGATACTGATAATAGCGCCTACAGTGCAGACAGTACAAAAAACAAAGGTTACTTTGCGCAATTAACTTACAAAGCTGCTGACACTAAAGTAGCAGGTTCTTATGACCTGTTTGTTAACTATCGCAATGTTCCAGTGCTTTCTCAAATTGATTCCACTTGGGACTATGTTAGAGGTATGAAAGGCACAGAAGTAGGTTTTGAATATGTTCCTGCCCTAAATACTAAAGTTACTGCTTTCTACCTTGCAGGTAAAGACTTAGCTAATGCAGATGGTAGCTTCTTGGCTGCTGGTACTGCTGATCCTAATGACAAAGTTTACCGCGCTCAAGTAGAATTCTTCTTCTAGAATTACTCTTTCGATATAAGGACCAAGAACCGCTGACAAGTAATTGATCAGCGGTTCTTTTGGGTTCATGGGGCATAATATTATAGGGATTAGCAGGAGTTTGTCTTTTTATCACGAAATATATATTAAGTAGTATGACATACGGTATGAACAACCATGAGGAGGATACAAGTTAGATGTTGCGTAAATTTACAAGTTTATTGGTGCTGATAGTATTGATAAGCTCGAATATGGGGTTGGCTTTTGCAAATGTGGAGCCTGGTATGGCGATGGTAGATAAAGTGGTGAGTGTGGAAAAATTCTTTAATGGGGCGCAAACCACGGGAGCTCTTGTACAACGGGTTAGTAAATTGGAAAAAGATGTGTGGGGGAGCGAAGGTACAGGATCTTTGCTAAACCGGGTGGATAAGCTATATTCCTACAGTCTGGTAACTAGTAATAGTGGGCCATCATTTCTGATTAAATTAAATGCCGCAGAATGGTCTCTTACCCATGCGGTAACGGTACAACCAGCTAAAGCACGCATGGAAAATCTAGAGCGTACCATCTTAGGGGATGTATCTCCAGGATCATTAGATGATCGCTTAAACCAATTGCTGAAATTGGCATATGTAAGTGGAAAACCAGTTGTTGCTAATGTAACCTTGAATAAAGATACATTGCTGAAGGTTAAACTATTGACAGCGTTAAATACCCATACCAGTAAGAGTGGCGATGCAGTGGCTTTTGAGGTGAATGACGATATTTATGTGGATGGTAGTTTAATCATCCCTAAAGGCGTGCAAGGCATAGGAAAAGTTACGAAGGTGGAAGAAGCGAAGAATTTTGGTCGTGATGCCAAGATTGAAATTAGCTTTGATCAAGTAGGTGCCATGGATGGTTCTACCATTCGTACCATATTGGGTGACAAAGCTAGGTTGGAAAACAAATCCCTAGTCACGGCGGCAGGTGCTTCCATGGCTGGTGCCTTGGTTTTCGGTCCTATTGGTATTTTAGGGGGAGCTTTTATTCACGGTAAGGATGTTGACATTCCTGTTGGTGCAGAAATCTATATTCAAATCAAAGATACGGTCAATTTATATGGTATATAAATCATAAAAACAGTTAATATATATACAAAAGCCGTCATTAGACGGCTTTTTCTATATATTGCCCATGGCTGTTGTGCAGGAAAAGACACATTATTGTAGAATGTTAAATAGAAAGTCTATATTTTTGATAGGAGAAGCCATGTATAATAAAAAAATGATGTTGTGTGCGTCTGTATTTATGCTGATTTCAAGCATTTCATTAACTGGACAGGCTGCAGACCAACAAAGCGATAAATCAACTGACACTACGGATACCAAAATTCCAGCCAAAGTGGTAGCCAAAGCACCTATTGTCATTGATGCTGATCATCTAACTTTTAGCGATGCGACAGGTGATTTACTGGCTAGTGGCCATGTATCCATTGTGCAAAATGATAACAAGATCATCACAGAGAAGATGAAAGGCAACAGCAAACAAACGGAAGTTTGGATTGATGGCGTTGCAGATTTTCTGCAGCCGGGTACGAAATTGACTGGGACAGGGACACAATATAACTATACCCAACAGACAGGTACCATGGTCGATGTCAAAGGTAATGTGGGAAACCAGCACGTTGCAGGCCACGATGTTGACATGATGACTGGCGAGACCATCATTCATAATGGTATGGCAACGAAATGTCCAGCGAAAGTGCCAGATTATCGTATGACGGCACAGCGCATCGAAATATGGCCTGGTGATAAAATGATTGCTTATGATGCGAAATTTTGGGTAGGAAATGTAGTGCTATTTACGTTACCAAAATACCAAACATCCCTCAAAAAAAACGCAAAGGATGAAGATATCTTCCCGCGGGTTGGTTACAATACCACCGATGGTGTAAGTGTTAGGGAACATCTAGAAGATCAACTTAGCGATAAGGTTGCTGCCTATGTGGATTTAAACTATTATTCGAAAAGAGGCTTCGAACCCGACGCTGGTGTGATCGATAGAGAACCACGATATTCTGTTGGCGTAGTAACGGGGCAGTATGAAGATTCTAATAACAATTGGATTACAAAAAAACCTGAGTTTGACTTTACTTTAAACAGCCAACGCTTGGGCGCATCCCCTTTGAGCTATACCTTTAGTTCCATTTACGGTCAGTGGTATAATGGTGCGCTCACAAGTTGGCATCAGGATGACACCTTATATTTTGCTCGTGATCCCATTAACTTGAGCAAAGGTTTATCTTTGAATTTAGGAACAGGGTTTGAACACATCCATGAAAGCGTAGATGGATCAAATATCAATAGTTTCAAATATGATGCAGTATTAACCAAACAATGGTCACCAAAATTTTCAACGGGTGCCGAGTATCATTATGATAATGATATTAGTGCCATCTTTAGTTATAATGCACCAGAGTTGGCGCGTGAAACCGACCTTGATTTTACCTATAAAATTGATAATAAGAATACGATTACTGTGCGACGTAGCTATAATGCCAATACAAATACAATTTTTGATCAGGATTATACTTGGACCCGAGATCTACATTGTTGGCAGGGGACGTTCACTTTTAGGGCCAAACGAAATGAATTTGATTACAACCTAAGCACGACACGTTTTTAAAAGGGAGGTGGCATTCATTGCAGAAAAATTTGTTGAAAACAATACAGCAATTAGCAGAACGTAAAATAATGGTCATTGGCGATATGGTAGCCGATGTATATTTAGAAGGTAAAATATCCAGAATTTCTCGGGAAGCCCCTGTGTTGATCTTAGAGCATGAGGCAGAAAAAGTGGTGCCTGGTGGTGCTGCTAATGTAGTGCATAATGTAGGCACTTTAAGCGGCAGTGTATACGCCGTAGGGGTTGTGGGCGATGATTTTGCAGGACAGGAATTAACGCGGGTTCTGGGCAGTAAAGCCGCGGATACCAGCGGTTTTGTTCTAGATTGTAAGAGACCAACCATTACCAAAACACGAGTTATGGCTGGTGGGCAGGCCACGGTTCGTCAACAAGTGGTGCGAATTGATAAAGAAAGTAAGCAACCCTTAACGGCTGAAGCGGAGCAAACCCTGATGAGGCATATTAAACAGCAGATTACGGGGATGGATGGTGTAGTAATTAGCGATTATGGTAGTCATACCATTACACCAGAGATTATAAAATTGGTAATTAATACTTGCCAGCAGAGTAGTATTCCTTGTATAGTGGATTCACGGTACAATATCATGGCTTATCAGGGTGTTACCGTGGTCAAGCAAAATGAGTCAGAAGCAGCCAAGGCTGTGGGGTATGAAATTGTTGATCAAGACACGCTGCTACGGGCTGGTAACACTATTTTAGAAAAATTAGGGGCGGAGGCAGTGCTCATCACCCTCGGTCCCGATGGTATGGCTTTATTTGAAAAAACAGGTAAGTTTACCCAAATTCCTGTTACCAATAAAAGTGAAGTCTATGATGTAACTGGTGCTGGGGATACGGTAGTGTCAACCATGATTTTATCCCTGGCAGCAGGGGCATCTTATGAAGAAGCAGCACGCTTAGCCAATTTTGCTGCCGGTACAGTTGTCAAAAAATTAGGTACGGCCACAACGACCCTTGAGGAACTGAGCCAAACCATTTGTGATCATTTTGAAGACAAAGATTAAAAGGTACAGATAAAAAGAAATTTTTTGTAGGTGTAATATGAAAACAATGAATTGTAATGAGATAAAAAAGATAGCAGCCACTTTGAAAGCCACTGGTAAAACAGTGGTTTTCACCAATGGCTGTTTTGATATTCTGCATGCTGGACATGTGCGCTATTTGCAGGCTGCTAAGGAACTTGGTGACTGCCTAATTCTGGGGCTTAATAGTGATGAATCAGTGCGCAGACTCAAAGGACCCACTCGCCCCATTAACCATCAAGAGGACAGAGCGGAAGTCGTAGAAGCCCTCGCTGCCATTGACTATGTAGTGATCTTTGAAGAGACGACTGCCGAGCACTTAGTAGGGGAAATTCAGCCGTCTATCTATGTCAAAGGTGGCGATTATCAAATAAATGAGCTACCAGAGGCTGGGATAGTTGCGAGTTATGGCGGGAAAATCATTCTGATTCCCGAAGTTCCAGGTAGGTCATCGAGTAATATTATTAAAAAGATCACGACACAAGTGCCATGAATTACAAAAATATTTTAATTGTGAAATTAAGCGCCATTGGTGATGTCATACATGCTCTGCCAGTAGCTCATGCCTTGAAACAACGCTATCCAGAGGCACGTATTACTTGGGTAGTGGAAAAACCAGCCTATGAGCTATTGACTAATAATCCTGACATTGATGAAATTATTGTTTTTGATAAACCAAAGTTTAAATCCATAGCAGGTGTGTTAACTAATGGTTATCAATTGACGAAACAACTCAAGGCACACCATTTTGATGTAGCCATTGACCTGCAAGGGTTGCTGAAAAGCGCAGCCATTTCCTATTTAAGTGGTGCGCCCCAGCGTTTTGTATATTGCAATGCCCGGGAAGGCAGCCATTTGGTCGGTGAGCGGGTTTGTGGTGAACATCAAAATGGTCATGTTGTGGATCGCTATCTAGATGTAGCGGCCCATCTGGACTGTACAGTAGGGAAAGTTGTATTCCCTCTACATATTACCGAACAAGAAAGTCGAACAGCGGAAGCAATTGCCAAACAGGCTGGCTTGCAACTGACTAATCCTTATGTAGTATTGGCGCCGGGTACAAACTGGGCATCCAAATGTTGGCCCACCACTCACTTTGCCAAGCTGGCGGACAAACTATATGATGCTAATGTGATCCCTGTGCTCATTGGTGGACCAAATGATCAAAGGCTGGCACAAGAAATTATCGCCAATACCCAAGTGCCACCTATTGATCTTACTGGTAAAACATCCATGAAACAATTAGCCTATATGATCAAAGGAGCACAAGCATTTGTTGGCGGTGATACAGGGCCTATGCATTTGGCAGTCGCTGTGGGCACAAAGGTTGTGACCATGTTTGGCCCCACTGATCCCAAGCGAAATGGACCTTATGGACAACATACCGTATTGCTGGCACCGGTTCCCTGCCAGGGATGTTGGCAACACAATTGCCCTAAGAAGATGGATTGCCTGGCAACAATTGGTGTGGATGAAGTCTATAAATCAATAGCGTTAAGATAGGACAAACTATCTTTACATAGAACTGGATGGTGTAATATGGGAAAAATTGCAGTGCTGATCCTAACCTATAACGAACAAAAAAATATCAAAGAGTGCATGCAGAGTGCAGCCTTTGCTGATGACATGATAGTAATCGACTCCGGTAGTAGTGATGATACGGTGATGATTGCTCAGCAGCTAGGTGCTACCGTCGTTCATCATCCCATGACCGAGGGGTTTGCTGCCCAAAGAAATTTTGCTCAGCTACAAACAACGGCAGACTGGATCCTGTTTTTAGATGCTGACGAGAGAATTACACCGGAATTGGCTGCGGAAATTAAAAAAAAGATAAGGGTAGAACCAGGATATGCCTATGAAATTCCTAGGCGTAATATTGCTTTTGGACATTGGCTACGTTATGGTGGTTGGTATCCGGATTATACTCTGAGAATGTATCCACGTACTGCGGTCTCGTGGCACGGTATTGTGCATGAGGAAGCGCGAATGACGATCCCCAAAAGAAAAATGAGTAACCCGCTGGATCATTACACCTATACAGACTGGAATCGTTACTTTATAAAGTTTAACAGTTATACTACGCTCATGGCAAAGCAACTTCATGATAAGGGCAGACGTGCAAGTTTTGTTGATATCTTTTTTCGTCCGTGGTGGGCATTTGTCCGTACCTATCTATTGAAATTAGGCATTCTAGATGGGAAAATGGGGTTTATCATGGCTGCTTTTCATGGGTTTTATACTATGGCCAAATATGTAAAACTGTATTATTTGCAAAAGGAGTGAATTCTAAATGAAAATTGCAATTATGGAATGCATTATTACCCCTGGCGGACATGAAATAGATTATGATCGTATTCTGGTAGAAGAATTGACAGCGTTGGGACATGAAGTGGAGTTTTATGTTCCAGAAGGACATATTTTTAAATGGAACTATGGAGCCAATGTACATTATTTGCCGGGTAGCGGGGTGTCATATGCAGGCGCAAGGGGATTAAAAAAAATATGGCTGTCGGGTAAGCGCGAGGTTAACAGGCAGCGGTGGTATAAAAAAATGTATTCCTATGCCCTTGAGAAAAAGTTTGATGCACTTATATTTCCTTCCGCTACATATCGATATTTACGTGCCTTAAAGCTAAATTCTTTAAAAAAATCGCCAATACCAATTATTTTTATTATTCATGGTATGACTCCGAAAGAAGCTCCATTCTTATTTGAACAGTCTGAGCAGGTAAAACAAAATCATAACATTAGAATTGCAGTGCAAACATTTGCGAAAGACCTGTTACACACCAGTGGTGACCGATCTAATGTCTCATTTTTTTATCCTCCCAATTATATTCCACGGGATGTTTCACTAACTGAGACACAGGGTGTTCCAGAGGTATTGAAGCTAGGCTTTTTCGGGCAATATCGCAAAGAAAAAAAACTAGATGCATTTCTTGATATTTTTATGACTTGTAAATTCAAACGTCCGTTACAGATAATCGTGCAAGGGGCAACCACCACGGCGGCTGATGCAGCTGATTTTGAACGTATTATACAAAAGTATACCTGCCAATCTGAACTTATAGAATTTTGCCACCGACCTTTAATTGGAAAAGAATGGCAACAAGCGATTGCCGATGTAGATGCACTGGTTATGCCCTATGGGGCTGAACGGTACCGTTATCATACGTCAGCAATTTTGTCGACTGCGATAGGATTCTATAAACCGGTTATCATTGCTGACAACATCAATCCCGAGGTCTTAGCCGAGTATGATATTGGTGTAAGTTTTCTTACCGGCAATAATGAGTCATTAAAGCAAAACTTAGAGGCTTTTGTGAATACCTTTGACGATAAAACCAAAGTCTATCAACAAGAATTACAACGTGCTAATGATAGCTTTGCACCACAACGATTGGCAGAGCAATTGGTTCAATTGAGTAGATAACGGAAAGACGAAAGAGATAGGAATTGCTCACTTTAGGCGATGTACGATTAACGACCAGTGCAATCCCTTTATTGAAAAGAGAATATTAGGGAATAACCCTGTAATTTCAATACAACAATTAATCGTTAATGATTTTGGACTAAAGGAGATAATATGTATAAGAAAATTCTGATCAGTAATAGAGCCGGAATAGGCGATGTTATCCTAACGACCCCTGTGTTACGGGCGCTAAAAGAAAAATTTCCTAATAGTAAAATAACCTTGTTGATTACACCCAACTGCACTCAAGTCGTTAAAGGCTTGGACTTTATTGACGAAATCATTACCTACGATAAGAAGAAAGACAGTGTGTGGACAATTGTAAAACATATCAGAAAATATGATCTTGCAATTTGTTTAGACTTTAAATATCGCACTGCCGTTATGGCATTTTTTGCAGGAATTCCTATACGGGCGGGTTTAACATATAAAAGAGGGCTGTTCATGACGCATGGTGTAGAAAAAAGTTCTCAGTGGGAAAATACTTATGAAGCATGTAATTATGCTAATGTCATCAAGGACAGCACGGGTATTGAGCTTACAGGACATTTTACTAAGCTTTATGTACCGAAAGCGGATCGGACGGATACAAAGTATATTGATGATTTTTTTGCTAGTTGTGGTATAGAAAAAGAAAAGGCGCTTATCACAATAGCGCCTTTTACGTCTTGGCTCCCAAAGAATTGGCCGCTGGAGTATTACGTGGAGCTTGTAAAATTATTAATAGAACGTTATCCACATCAAATCCTGTTAGTTGGAATGGCTTCTGAGTTTGAGAAATGTGCCGAACTACAGAGTATTAGCGGCGTGACTAATGCTCTGGGGAAAACATCTTTATTACAAATGATAGAAGTGATTCGTAGGTCTCAGTTGTTTATTGGTGGCTGTAGTGCACCACTACATATGGCAGCAGCTCTACAGACTCCTTTTGTGGCATTTTATGGTGCTACATCACCGGAGCATTGGGCGCCAAGAACGCAAGGAATTACCCTGAGCCGTAGACTGGAATGTAGCCCTTGTAATGGCCCGATGATTGGCTGTGCAGAAAAAACATGTATGTATGATATTACTGTTGCAGATGCATTAGAGGCTTGTGAGAAGATGCTCGGGATCGCAACTAAAAAGAATGCAATGATGTAGTCAATAATGGGATTTATTTTGGAGGTTTAAAAACAAATTATGCAAATAATAAGTAACAAATTTTTGCGCCGTTTGCTGAACGTGTGGTCTTTATGCGGTATCGTGTTAGTAATTATTAGCGCTTTTTTATATTTAAGATGGAGTGGATTTGCTGAGCAGGGGGAGATTAACTTTGCTAGCGTTTCTTGTCTGTTGTATCAGGGGTACCCCCTATATACGGATGTAGACTTTGCTGGACGTTATAGTCTGCAGCATGGACCCATCGTATATTTACTTGCCGGTGGAATTATGAAGTTATTTGGCCCAAGTTATATAACGGCAAAAGTGTCTGGTGTTTTGGCATTTCTATCAGGCATTGGAGTTTCTTGGATCTGGTTTTCTAAAATAATTGAGAAGAAACATGCCTTTTTATTGTTAGGCTTAGAGATTTGGATGTTATTTCATTGGCATCATGTCTACCTTATTCGTCCAGATTCCATGATGCTATTGTGTATGATTGTGAGTATGTATGTGATTACCACCAAACGAAATCCCTTACTACTCATTCTTGGCCTAGCAATTCCTATGGGAATTATGGCGAATCTAAAGGTTCATGGTGTGTTATACTTTCTGCCGGTTATCGCCATCGTCTATCAGCAGCTAGGCTGGAAAAAGCTGTTTTATGCCGGTGGCCTTACCTTATTGCTCAGCGTATTACCCTTTTTAGTACCGGGAATTTCATTTAGCAACTATTTACTATGGTTATTTCAATCCTTGCATCATGGCTTTAGCTTGGAAAATTTCATACCTAAGGTTTTTGTTTTGTTAGAGCTCTGCTTACTAACGATTACAATTGGAGTAATCTGTGGTGTTAATATACGTAATTTTTACTTGCGCAATAAACATATCATCTATGCATTGCTATCTTCGTCCCTGATTATTTCGATTATTGCATCAAAAGGTGGAAGTGGTACCAATCATTTAATTCCATTTCTTCCTGTGTTTTATTATTTGATGATGCTGCTGATCTCTGAGGGTGAAAAAAACGTTGCTGGTTTGCCTCAGGCCGTGAAATCTACTGCTTGCAAAGTAAGTAGCGTAATAGTAGCCTTACTGTTAGTTATCATTACAATGAGCGGCATTAATACAGAACAATCATTGCTAACAATGATTGTAGATCGTGATAGAAGTTTGATGGTACAAGACGTAGCGTCTATTGAGAAGTTATATGCGGGTAAAACAATAGAAATTGGATACGGGGAATACAAATCCTATCGTAGGTATCGGGATCTAATTCCATTGCCCGTTTTTCATGGTAATCCACTACTAGTTGAGATAGTGGCATTGGGAGATATGCACACGGCAGGCTGGATCATGCCTGAAAAAACGATAAAAAGTTTAGAAGAAGGTACGATTCAAGTATGGCTGATTCCGATTGGTAATACTCCTTTTGGCATCGGCCATCATCTTACCAACCCACTATTTCCCGAGTCATTCCGGCAGGCTTTTTTCAACAATTATACCTTGGTTTCTAGTACAAAATTCTTTGATATTTGGGTGTATAGAGGGGCAAGGAAAGGGGGGTAAGGGATGAAATCAGTCAATAATATTCTGATCATCAATTTAATGTACATTGGTGATCTATTGTTTACAACACCCCTATTGCACGCCTTGCGTGTCGCTTTTCCTAGTGCTCATATTGCTATGTTAGCTGATGAGAAGAATAGCGGGGTCATAACCTACAATCCCAATTTATCGGAACTGATTACCATTGACAAAAAGGGTTATCACAATAAATTGCCGAATTATTTGCGATTAATTGCTGACATTCGTAAGCGCAACTTTGATCTTGTCATTAATCTTCATGCTAATGAGCGGTCATCCGCAATTGCGGCCTTTAGTGGAGCACAGAAAATTGTTGGTTTTTCGGCTAAAGGGTTTAGTTTATTTTTTGATAGTTTGGTTAAAGAACGTAGAGATATTCATCAGGCCGATGCCTATTTAGGGGTGCTACAGGCGGTCGGCGTAGATA
>Ga0224527_1000984_pt1 | contig 15770 bp, 12 predicted proteins | sample CBST0metaG_FD_179882 | JGI IMG/M metagenome (GOLD analysis project Ga0224527, IMG submission 179882) | Peat soil microbial communities from Stordalen Mire, Sweden - C.B.S.T0 | ecosystem: Environmental > Terrestrial > Soil > Wetlands > Peat | place: Sweden: Norrbotten County, Stordalen Mire... | reverse complement strand
GTTCAATATAAACAGCATCCGCAATTTCCGGATCAGTCATAATCGTCGCCGGATTTGAGTTGACCAGCACAACCGAGATTCCTTCTTCACGAAGACTCTGGCACGCTTGGGTTCCGGCATAATCGAATTCGGCAGCTTGGCCGATGATAATCGGGCCGCTGCCGATCACCATAACTTTCTTAATTGATAAATCTTTGGGCATAATTTTTTAACAGACATTCGATGTCTTCCTAGTCATTATCCACATTAGTTCAAGAGGAGCGCAAGATAACGCCGGATCATGCATTAAAAATGACATTCCGACGTATCCTAGGTGGCTCTTTAATGCTAGGTTACAAGTCCACCAGGAGGTTGATTTGTGCCATTGACGAGGTTTCATGGGCTACTACTTGCCAGATTATCCAGTCTATTCTTCTGTTTTCTTCTGGTCGATTTGCTTGGATATCCGGGGGGACGGTTCTGACGAAGCGTAGGCTTTCCGGCTCAAGATTGTCGATGTAGCGATTGGTCAAGGCAAATGTTGCTTGCAGCTGTTCCATAGCCTCGCCTTTGTCTCTGCGTACTTGTGGGCGGATTTCGTCCCACGGCAGGGACTGGCAGACATGTCCGATCCACCACCGTTCTTGCTCCGTGAGGCGAAACACGATCTGCTCGGCGGAATAGAGGTTCCTTCGCCCAAACCTTGTATCCCATTGCTCCTGTGTTAGCTCGGATAGACGATCAAGCAGCTCATAACGAAGGTCGGCTAGGTAAGGATATATGGCTTCTACTCGCATCTTGTTATCAAATCGACTCCAGCATTATTTTGATTGTCCGCCTGATGTTTTTCGCTGCATCGTAACGTTCTGTTGCATCTTGCCGTGCGGCAACAGCCATTTCTAACCGCAGTTTACCGTCGCCGATGAGTTTGGTTACAGCCTTGTCGAATGAACTCACCGATAAATCTTCGAGTAAATAGCCGGTCTTGCCGTCCTTGATTACATCGCCGGTACCGCCTGTTAGTGACAGCACCACCGGAAGCCCACAAGAAAGCGCTTCCATTCCTGCTATTGAGTAACAGTCTGCCAGTGTGGGAAGCGCAAATATGTCCGAGCTTTGGTACAGCTCCACTAATCTTGGGTCATTTGATGATAGATTATTATGTACCGTAATTCGGCTGTCGGCAATCGAAATGCTCTTTCGCGTGACAATATTGAGATGCCAGTTCGTCGCAGCTGTTTCCTTTGCCCAATCAATGAGAAGCTGCCCGCCTTTTCGATCGAAGTCACTCCCGACGAATAATATTTCGCAGTTTTGTGAATAAGACTTGCTTGCTGTCGGAGCCCAACGGGCCGTGTCGACGCCGGGTGGAATTACATGTATTTTGTTGTTCGGCACGCCATAGTCATCGGTAAGTGAATTAGCGGCCCAGTGAGACCATGGAAACAGGCCTTTGTAACTATTATATTGCTGACATCGTGAGCGATGCTTGATATTTTCTAACGAACGGAACTTGCTGGGGTACTTGCCATAAAAGTCGCCGAAATCATGCAACTGCTTGGGTGTGACATCAAGAGTAGAAAAGCACGAGTTCTCCGAAAGATAGCGATGGCGGCCAGTCATAGCAGAATGAACAGCGACAAAGGTTGCATCAAATGGTCCCTGCTTCAACCCCTGTCGAATTTCTATTGCGGCGCGCAGTCGGCTCTTTATAAAAGGTGGCACACCTGGAAGGTTTTCGATCCAGCCTCCTGGTTTATTAAAAGAAACGACTATCCAGTGAGGCTCAATACCAAGATCATGGGGAAAGTTACCTTTCCAATTTAAATACTGCGTGCGCAGGCCTACCTCTTCGGACATTATAAAGGCGAATTTCATTTTATTCGAAGGTTCTCACTCGGTATAATACCAACGGTTCATTCAGTTTCGTCCTATTCCCTTATAGTATCTTTCGGGAATTGAACCAGGCGAAGCGCTCCAGCATCGGATTGTTGTGCTCGCTTGCTATCTGTACGCATAACCGAGGATAATACCGATGATCAACTCAGCGCCAATCGAGCATGTGATCGCGCGCGACTCCCGTATTCGTGCGATCACATCGGTAAACGGCGGTCTTGCCACCGCACGCAATCAGGACTTAGCCGAGGCGGCATGCAGATAGCCTGAGCGCCGATCCTTGGCTGCCTCTTTAGGATGGTGCGACGGTATTAGCTATGCTGCCCTGTCAAGTCCTCGTCGTTCTTCTCTATGGTGGATTGGCTGTGTTTCAGCTGCAGCTTCAGGATCTAGTTTAAACTTGCTGATAAGTTCTGAAAGAGACGTGGCCACAGAGGAAAGACTCGATGCGGAAATTACGAGATTCGAAACATCCTTATGCTGTTGGTTTGTTGTTGCAGCGACTGTTGAGACCGAGGCAGAAACCTCATCTGTTGATGCAGACATTTGTTCTGCGGCGGCGCTGCTTTCTTCGACTACTGCAGCGACATCCGTCATCGAGCGGGTTACGCTGTCCGAAGCACTCTTGATTTCCTCTGTAGCGTTACAAATGTTCTGAACGCGGGACATAACCGAAGCGACCGAGTTTTGTATCTGCGTCAAAGCTGCGCCGGCTAGTTCCGCTTTATCTGTTCGAGCAGAAACGTCACTGACTCCGCTTTCCATAGCCGCTACCGCTCGCTGTGTCTGAGACTGTACCGAATCGATTAATTCCGCAATTTCTTCTGTTGCAGTTCTTGAGCGTTCTGCCAGCTTCCTGACCTCATCAGCCACAACTGCGAAGCCTCGTCCGGCTGTTCCCGCCCGAGCGGCCTCAATTGCAGCGTTGAGCGCCAGCAAATTTGTTTGATCTGCAATGTCTTCGATTGTCTGTACAATTGTGCCGATTTGTTTGGACGATACACCCAGTGTCTGTATTATCTCTGCAGAGTTGGAAATCATCTGTTGTGTAGCGTGCATTCCCGCAACTGTCTCTCGAACTGAGTGTGCGCCAAGTTCCGCCGATTGTGTAGCTTCGACGGCGGCTTGAAGGGCTGTTTCAGAATCATTAGCGACACCATGAACAGAAACTGCTAACTCCCGCACTCGGTCAGCTCCTTCGGCTATCGACTTCGCTTGCAGGCTGCTGCCTTTTGCTACTTCGCCGGCACCTTGCGCTGATTGCTCGGAAGCCAAGGCTACTTCATTCATCGTTTCGGTGATTTCTTCTGTCGCCGATCCAATGGATGTCGAAATTGTTACGAGAGTTCCGGCTTGAAGGTCCATTTGAGCTGATGTACTCTGGAGTTGCTTTACTAATACATTCAAGGCCTTTTGCGAAATCGAGAAAGATGTTATAGTCGATCCCAGGCCATCCTGCATTTCATTGAAGATCTTCGCCATGGTTCCAAATTCGTCACGGCCGCGTATCTGAAGCAGAGTTGAGCTATGTGCTGATTTGACGCTTAAGTCTCCAATTTCAAGAGCCTGCACCGATTTGCGTAATCCACTAATGTCATTAGCGTTCAGCGCTTCAAGCTTACTCGTCATTTGCGATATCGCGCCGGTTATATAACGGCTGATTAGGATGCCGGATAAGCCGCCTACTAAAATGGCCAAAAAGAGCATGCATGCCAAATCTTCCAGCGCACTATGGAAAGCCCGTCCGCCTTTTCGCGCGTACCACTGTCCGCGAGCTACGTTCCATTGCAGCATTTTATCGAGCGTATTTGTAGTAGCTAAAAAACCTGGCCGCATCGTTTTAGTAAGGACTGTGTCTGCCTTTGCAATCTGTCCGGCGTTGATCAACGGGATAAACAGAGTGTCTTGCATATTTAGGTAGCTTGTCCATGCATCGCTGAGAGACTGTGTATTGCCTGAATCAACTGAATCTGTGGTCAATTTGTGATAGCTGGAAAGAGCGATGACTGCTTTTGCATCCGTCGTACTGATATCGTGCTCGAACCCAGTTATTTCTTTTGGTGATTTTGCGAGGGCGAGCTGAAAATCTAACGTCCTGATACGGCGCGCTGCCGAATTGAAATTGGCGAGGTAATCAAGTCCATGAACATTGTTCGTCAGTACTTCCGAAGTTACCTTGGTCTGCTGAGTCATGCAATAAGCGGCTACTCCAGCGATTGCGACAGCCATCAAAAGACAGATTCCAAAGGTCACGGCCAGCTTGTGCCCAGTTTTCAGGTCGAATAGCAACTGCATAGTAACGTCACTCCATATATCTCGGATTGCTTGATGTTTGCAAGGAGACACCCTCATCAACATAAAACAGCAATCTCAAACGCTCCGATAATGCTGTAGATGATATTTGGAATAATTGGCGGGGGACGTTATGCGTAGTAATACTGATGTGTAGCTTTGAGAGCCTAAATTCGCTTTGTGTACTAATGCGCTAACCGCAATCGTAGTAGCAGAGAACCGCGTTGTAATATGGTAAGGGCAAAAGGCCCTTATCGCTAAGGCAAGAGCCCAAACCTCAGAGCAGGAAGCACGAATAGTCCATGCTTCCTGTGGGTGGATTTAAGTGTGTGACGTGAGTGTTGCGTGTGCTAGGTCTTGTTCGACCGACTCCATAGTCTCCGCATGTTTTGACCTTCTGGAGAAAGCCATGACAAACCCTACCGCCATGTAAGCCAAGTAGATATAAACGAAATACTTAGCAGGTGCGGTCAGGGGAGGACTGGTGTAGACGCTGCCGACTGCAGGGACAATTAGTAATATTACTGCAATCGAAGCGATTACTACATGCTGCGTAGTCAGCTCGCCGATCTTCTTGAGGTACATTGGAGCAGCTATCGAGATAAGGAAATATGCACCGAGGAAGCCGAAGGCACCAAACATACCCACATATCCAAAAACGTCCGCATCAGCACGGTGCCATGTTAACAGGCCGGCGACAATCGCTGACATAGCTGCAGTGACGATAATAATCGCTATGTGCGGCGTATCATTCTTATGATGCGTAAAGCTCACCGCTTGATGAAGTGCGCTGTGAGTTCCCATTTTGAACATTACCCGCGCGGCAGAGTTGAGGCATGAGAGATTGAGAGAGAAGAAACTTACCATCGCTCCTATCGACAGAGGAACTGCCATCCAGCCGGCATGGTACATACCCGCGAGTGTGTTCAAAGGGGCAGTCAGGGTGTCAAGTGTTACTTTTGAGCCCTTCATTCCGTAGACTTCCATGTAGGTTACGAAGACAAAGAACAGACCTGTCGAGACAAGGCTCCAAATTACCGCTTTCGGTATATTGACTAAAGGCGATTTTGCCTCTTCTCCAAAGGCCGTGGCCGCTTCAAAGCCAACCTGACTGAAGATGGCAACAACTACTCCAAAGCCAATCATTGAAAAGGATGTTCCTTTTAGTGTCAGCTGGGCCGTATCTATTGGAATGCCATGATGGAAGAGAACGATAAACGACAGCACTAGGATCAACGCGACAGAAGCGACCTCTAATATGAGCATAACTACTGCAGACAGAGTGACGTCCTTGTATGCACAATAAAAGGATGTTGCCATACACACTGCGCAGCTTGCTAATATGAAGCCAAGCGAATTATACGTTCCGGCATGAACTCCCATAATGCCCGCGATAACCTGTACGAAATTGGTGAACCCGGTTAAGCCGGCTAAGCCAATGAACAGGTAGGCAAACATCAGCGACCAGCCTGATATACTTCCCCAGACCGATCCCATTCCTCGAGTAACATAGGCATACATCGAGCCGGATGTGGTTTGCCGTTTTGCGAACTCGTTAAGGCACATTGCAACGAAAAGCAGCATTACCATCGCAAAAGCGTAGGCTATCCAACTGCCGGCGCCTGTTGTCGCGTACATTGTGGGGACGATTAACGCCGCTGTCATAGTAGGGGAGATAAGTGCGATCGATTGCGCAAGCACTTCCCAATAGTTAAGGACGTTAACTCTAAGTGTCGGCCTGTTGCCTGAGGCACTTATTGTTGAAGACGCAGATGTCGATTTTTGAGTTAAGCTCATTACTTCTAGCTCCTTACGGCTAATAAAACAAACTGGCAAATACAAGACGGAACGAAAGACGCTTGATCGAGCAGTTTGGTGCTCAATTCAGCGTCCACATAGACACCCGCGGCTTCGCTGCCGCTCATTTGCCTGCTGATCTTAGCAGGAGCCATTTTATAGTTCTTTTACAAATTTAATTAGCGATAACTGTTTAAGAGCGACCTCTGCGCTGCACTTGCCACCAGGATAGCGTCGACATCTTTTCCGCCTTCTGCGGCGAGGCGGTGTCCGATGGTGGCATCGAAATGAATGGAATCTCCCACGTTCAGGACGTAGGAATCGGAACCAAGAGTTACTGCCAATTTACCCGATAAAACAAATAACCACTCCTCGCCCTCGTGCCGGTAAAGCTCGCTTCCAGTTCTAGAAGCAGATATGGTAATCCTGATCGGCTGCATAACTGCTCCAGGAAATCCGTTGCTGTGCACCTGGTAGGATAGACCGTTACCCGGAGTCGCAGGAATTTGATCTCCTCTGACGATACTCACAAAAGGTGAGGACTTGCCGTCGGTTAGTAATTGCCCCAAGGAAATATTCATTGCTCGAGTAATTGAAAGAAGAGAAGCAATAGATGGGTGCCGATCACCGTCTTCTAGGCGAGAGATATATGATTTGCTTAGAGCGGAGCGGGTAGCTAATTGGTCCAGCGTCCAGTTACGCGCCAAGCGAAACGAACGTATTCGTTCGCCGATATTTGATAGCTCTGTGCTATCAACTTCCAAATTCTCAGCCGCAATAGTATCTGTAGGCATAATTGGATTATAACAAAGAGTTTCCTCTGTGTCAACACTTGTTGACACAGATGTTACTCTTTGTGTGTTTTTAGTTCTATTGGGAAAATCAGTTATCCACTACTTTCGACCGTGTCGCGGTTGAAACGATATTTTGCGGTTCGGTCGAGCCGTCCTCTACCTCAAAGAAGCCTATAACCATGCGCATCTAACAGTGGGGCTGGGTCTGTTGTAAGCAATTCCAAAAGAAGTTCGTCGTTTTGTATGATGCTGTGGTCTTCGAGTCGAAGGCCTGTTTTGTTCATTCGCTTGATAAGTGCCCGTCCCGAATCTGTAAAAAAATATACTTCTCTTGCGGCATATCCGCCTACATCATGAGCAACGATGGGAATACCTTCGTTTTGTAAATAATCCAATGTAAATCGGATATTTATTCGTGGTACACTGTCTTCAGTTTCCCGCATGCGCAGCACGTGTCCTCCGCCAAAGACCTTTGCTTCTAGATCACATTTTTGGGCGCCGTGGCTTATACAGCCGTCTATTAATAGCTTCATAGAGTTGACGCCGTAGCTTGCGCCCTGAGTATTGCCGGTGCTCGCTTTAGGAAGCATGAAGTGATTCATTCCGCCAATTCGCTGAATCGGATCCCGGAGACAGACCGCAATGCAGGATCCAAGGATGGTTCCTACAACGCCGGGAGTTCTGCTCGTCCAGATCCCCCCGATGTGAATTCGCTTTAGTGGTCGTCCATCAGATTCAAAAGGTAATTTCATTATCTTTAGGCTGCTCTGGCAGCGCTTGCCAATCTCAGAAGCTCTCCTGCTATCTTATCGAGGGGCCGAACTATGTCGACACCGCCGAAAGCTACTGCTTCTTTTGGCATGCCATACACTACACATGTAGCCTCATCCTGCGCAATTGTTTGGCCTCCAGCATCCTTAATCATCTTCATTCCGCGCGCGCCATCATCACCCATCCCGGTCAGAATCGCTGCAACAACATTCCGTCCAACATTTTCTGCGACAGACTTAAATAAAACGTCAACCGAAGGGCGGTGATTGTTCACCGGTGCGCCTTCGAATACACGTGCTTTGAACTGTGCACCGGTTCGTTCGATGGCGAGATGATAGCTGCCGGGCGCAATTATGCATCGTCCGGGACCGACAATGTCTCCGTCCTGCGCTTCAGTTACTTTTATTAGACAAAGCTTATCCATTCTTTCGGCAAAGCGTGCGGTAAATCCAGGCGGCATGTGCTGAACTATCACGATAGGAGGGCTATCGGGCGGAAGCTGCACCAGTACATCTTTGATTGCTTCCGTTCCCCCAGTGGATGCACCGATTGCAATTAACTGATGGGTAAGTCGATACCCAGTTGATGCTGGGACAGCGCTATGTTTAGCGGCCAAGGCTGCGATACCGATGTCGCGAGCGCCAGGCCTGCTGACTCTGGCCCTCGATGCTGCCTTTACCTTGGCAATAATATCGTTGGCACCCTCACCGACGCCATTGAGAATATCTACGGAAGGTTTTGAGAAGTAGTCAACGGCACCGAGTTCCAGCGCACGTAAAGTGACATCTGCTCCCTGCTGGGTTAGGGACGACACCATTACTACCGGCATCGGGTGCGCCGCCATTAGCTTTTCAAGAAATGTGAGCCCATCCATTCGAGGCATTTCGACATCCAGTGTCAATACTGAAGGTTGAAGTTCTATAATTTTCTGTCGGGCAAAATATGGGTCTGAGGCGGTACCCACAACTTCGATATCGGGATCTTTTGATAATATTTTCGTCAGTAATTGTCGAATAGCTGCACTATCGTCGACGATTAGCACCCTTACTTTTTCGTTCATTGACTTGCTTCCTGTCGGTATTCTGTTTTTCGTTCTGTACCTATCTGGTGCGATAGATCGTATGTCCTACCGCGTCGAATTCGTCTGATACGCCCAATAAGGACTCCGAATGCCCTATTATCAGATAACCTCGTGGTTTTAACAGTGCATGGTAGCGCTTGAACAGTTTTCTTTGTGTGGCTTTGTCGAAATAGATCACTACATTTCGACAAAATATGATATCAAATTTAACAGAAGGGTTAATTGGCCACGGGGTCTCAAGCAAATTAATCTGTTTGAATGTAATCACGTCCTGCAGATGCGATTTGATTTTAACAGAATTGGATTTAGCTCCGCTGCCTTTGAGGAAGCACTTCTTTCGATAATGTTCGGGGACCTGTTCAAAGCGTTCAAGATCATAAATTCCTGCACTTGCGTGATCGAGAACTTTCGTATCAATATCAGAAGCGAGCAGGCGAATATCCCAGTGATCAATATTGGAGCCAAAGGCATCCGCAAGTACCATGGCCATCGTATAAGGTTCTTCGCCAGTGGAGCACCCCGCATGCCAAACACGCAGCTTGTTCTCACCTAGCCCACTGTGCGCATGTTCGTGGATAAGTTCGGGGACAAATATATCCTTTATAAAATCGAAATGATGTGGCTCTCTGAAGAAGTCAGTCTTGTTTGTGGTGATGCAGTTGATCATTTCTCGCATTTCATCACCTGGCATATCGGCTTTGAACAGATATTCGTAATATTCGCGGAAGGTACTAAGGCGAAGATGATAAAGCCGCTTTTGGAGCCTGGATCGAAGCATCATTTTCTTTGCGTCGGTTAGGTTGATACCGCATTTTTCGTAAACCAGATCGCGTAATTGATGAAATTCAACATCTGTTATCGGTATATCTGTCGCTCTCGCGGCGTATGCCGACAGACGATCCAATGATAAAATGTCCTGTTCCAACGTCATTTCTTTATCTTTCCAGCTTTATTTAGTCGTCAGAGCTGCTGCCGATCAGTAAGAACTATGTAGAAACATTCCTCCCGTTCAATGGGTACCGGGAGGAATGAGCGGTCAGTGTTAATAGAGCACGTTCCTAGAACTCGTCAAACCCGTCTTTGTCTCGCGGCCGAAAGGTTGATCTTCGAGCCGGCGCTGCCTGGACGTTAGATGTCGACCGAGCAGGTCGCACCGGAGGTGCTGCGCTCCGCGTCGGCGGAGCCACAATCGCTGTTTTTGCGGCAGTATCTTTGCGCGCGGCCTCCATGAATGAGTTATTGACACTGAACGTGCTGACCAGGTCTTGCAGCCCCGTTGCCTGGCTTGTCATCGACTGACTTGCCGCCGCAGCCTCTTCAACAAGTGCAGCGTTTTGCTGAGTGATCTGATCCATCTGCATGATGGCCTTATTCACCTGCTCAATACCGGTGGCTTGCTCTTGCGACGCTGCGGATATTTCTGCAATGATATCTGCAACCTTCTTAACGGACAGTACTATTTCATCCAGCTGAGTGCCTGATTGGTTGACCAGGTTTGATCCTTCTCCGACCTTGATAACGCTATCCTGCACAAGCGACTTAATTTCCTTGGCCGCGGTTGCAGATCGTCCCGCTAGACTGCGGACCTCAGCGGCAACAACTGCGAAACCACGTCCCTGTTCGCCAACCCTTGCAGCTTCCACTGCGGCATTGAGCGCAAGGAGATTGGTCTGGAAGGCAATTTCGTCGATGACTGAGATGATGTCGGCGATTCTTTTGGATGCCACGTTAATCTCGTCCATTGACTTGACCGCCTTGGAGACCAATATTCCGCCTTTTTCTGCCACGCATCGGGCCTGGGCTGCCAGCTCATTTGCTTGATTTGCGTTGTCTGCGTTTTGTTTTACTGTGCTGGTCATCTCTTCCATAGAGGCAGCAGTTTCTTCAAGGCTTGATGCCTGCTCTTCTGTTCTTTGTGAAAGGTCGTCAGTTCCGGCTGAGACCTGAGCGGATGCGTTAGCAATGGTTTCAGATGACCAAACTGTCTGGGCGACAAGTGTGGACAGATGTTTAATCATGTTGGCAAACGCATTGCCAAGGGCATCTTTTTCGTCGTGTGGCTTAACTGCAACGTCAAGGTTGCCCTCGGCAATCTTGTCGGCAACATCGGCCATGACTTGCAGCGAAGCCGCCATCTCATTGAAAGTATCTCCGAGGAGCCCAAGTCCGTCCTGCTTATGGACTATGATTCGCTGAGCAACATCTCCATGTGACATTGCAACAAAGGCTGCTTTCATTCCCACTATACGGGCCTCTAAATCGCGTGCCTCTTCAATTTCTGCCTTAGCTTTTTCCTCGGCCGCTATCCGTTCTGTGATATCCTGCCACTCGCCTGAGTAGGCGATTACCTTACCTGCCTTGTCTTTGACCTGAGATACTGTCAAGGCAAGAGTCGACTCGCCGATCTTTACGTTCGCTGAATGAGGGAATATTGACTCGTCTTTCAGCTGTCGTCTTTGTATAGATGGGTTTGTGTGGAAATCGTCGATTGACCTCGTTAATAGGTCAGCCGGATCGAACTGCTGGCCATACATCATTCTGAGATCTCTGTCGAGCGACCTCAATGTTTCAGTCGACTGTCTGTTCATGTAGATGAGCTTAAGGTCGTCATCAGTAATCATGATGTTTGTCTTCGCACCGTCAAGAGCTGCCATTAGCTGCGTTATACGCACCTCTTGGGCTACCTTGTCGGTGATTCGCTCCCAGTACACTGTATAACCCGTGCTGTTGCCCTTATCGTCTTTTGTTGCGGTGACTGTGACATCACAGGTGCAGGGACCGGTACGAATGATGCAGGAATAGGGATGATTTCGTGGATCTTTTGCCTTGCGATAGTGCTCCGGCTCGTCAGTGAACAGAAAGTCTAAAGGAGACCCGATAATATCTTTGACGTGAAATGACTTCCAATCGTCGCTCCACTTGTGAAGGTTTGGCTCCATGTATTCGAGTATATCAATACTCTTCTTATTTGCATAGAGAATATTCATGTCCATGTCACAGAGGAAGGTGTTTGCTGTCGACATCTCAAGCGACTGCATCAGTTGTTTGATGCGTGCTTCCTGAGCAACTTTGTCGGTAATTCGCTCCCAATAAATTGTGTAGCCGTTGATGACACCGCGCGCATCATGAACCGGGTTTACACGAACTTCACAAGTACAGGGCCCGGTTCGGATTGTACCGAAATAAGGATGATAGCGGGGGTCTTTTGCTTTGCGATACTCGTCAGGCGCATCCGTAAAGAGAAAATCGAGCGATGAACCGACTATTTCGCTTGCATGAAATGATCTCCAATTATCGCTCCACTTGTGTAGATTGGGTTCCATCATCTCCAGAATGTCGTAACTCTTTTTGTTTGCAAAAATAATGTTCATATCCATGTCGCACAAAAAAGTATTGCTAGGAGAATCTTCGATGCCCTGCAATGCCCAATTGTCTACATTGAGTTTTTGAACTGCAGGAGTCTTATGCGAAGTTAGTGTTAACTTTGTACCTGACGCTGCTGTCGGTGTCTTACTGGTAGATGTAGTGCGCCGTGCCGGCGTGTTTTTAGGTGTTGGCTCACTAGTGAGTGGTGTCGATGTTTTGCGTGCTGCTTGTGCCATTTTAAAAAGTCGTCCTTTTAATGCTGTGAATGAGTTTCGTGATTCTGTGATTGTGATAGAAAAGTCTTCGAGCTATTAACTGCTATGCTGCCACTGCCATTGATTTCTCAAGCTCTGAGTCGCCAATGAGAACTGCCTCAATATCCAGCAATATCACCAATTTCTCGCCAACTTTCGCCAGGCCCTGAATTGATGCTGATGACATGCTGTTTCCAAAGTCCGGACTTGGCTGAATATCCTGTGCGGGGATACTCATCACTTCCGATACGCGATCAACAATCATGCCCATGACGCGGTCTTTTACGACAACAACCACGATGGCAGTGAATTGATCGTAGACAATTTCCGGTAGGTCGAACTTCCTGCGTAAGTCCAATATTGGAACCACCGTTCCACGTAGGTTGAGTACACCGACCACTTCTGGCGGAGATCCGGGAACGCGAGTTGTCGGTAGATTTCCCTTAATCTCTTGAACTCTTAGAATGTCAATCCCGTACTCCTCCGTGTCCAGTGTAAAAGTGAGGTATTGGTTGTTTTCGCCGCCCGAGCCGTCCGAATATGGCTTCCGAGCGTCTAATTCTGTCTGTAAACCGCCCATGTGTTTCCGCTCCTTCTGATCTTCTAATCCTAGTAGAAATTACCTGACATCCAAAAACGGGATCAACTATTCCCAGACCTTATTCTTTAAGCTGCCATTGCTTTCGAGGTTATTGATCGGTCTGTTCCGTGAACAAGCGAAGCGACATCAAGTATGAATGCAACCCTGCCGTCACCCATTATTGTCGCTCCCGCAATCCCATCGACTTTTTGATAGTTGTCATCTAAGCTCTTGATGACGACTTGGCTTTGACCGATAAGTTCATCAACAAAGAGGGCTGCATGCTTCTCATCATGTTCAACAATGACTAAAATTCCCTTGGTTGGATCTATCACCGGTGTTTCGATAGTGAACAGTTTATGTAAGCGTAAAATTGGGAGGATTTCGCCTCGCACGGTCACAACTTCCGCTTTACCGGCGACTAAGCACAGCGCATCCCGTTTTGGCTGAATGCTTTCGATGATGCTCGTTAGAGGGAGAATATAGGTTTCTTTGCCAACCAACACCGACAATCCTTCAAGAATTGCCATTGTCAGCGGCAGGCGGATACGAAACTTCGTACCATGTCCGGAGACGCTCGTTAGAGAGATTGAGCCTCCTAGCGACAGTACCGATCGTTTAACTATGTCCATGCCGACGCCGCGTCCCGAAATATCAGTGACCTCTTTAGCGGTAGAAAATCCTGGGAGAAAGATCAGGTTGTCTATGGCATCGTTTGACAGAACATCCCCGTCGGCAATAATGCCGCGATCTATCGCCTTCTTCAGAATGATCTCGCGATTCAAGCCCTTCCCATCATCAGTAACTTCTACAACGATGCTTCCGCCCTCGTGAAACGCATTCAGTGTAATTGTCCCGGTAGGCGACTTTCCAGCGGCTTCTCTCACGTCGGGAGTTTCAATTCCATGGTCTATACTATTGCGGACAAGATGGGTGAGGGGATCGACAATGAGATCAATGACCGTTTTATCGAGTTCCGTTTCTTCTCCAATTGTCTTAAGTTCAATGTGTTTTCCAACCGAAGCAGAGAAGTCGCGGACCAATCGTGGAAATCGGCCAAATGCATTTTTGATCGGCAGCATACGTATTGCCATGACCCGATCCTGCATTTCACGGGAGTTCCGCTCCATTTGTGCGACAGCCTGCAAAAGGGCCGGCATTTTGGCCATGGTGAAATCCTGAATAACCTCGTTCAGCATGGATTGGTTAATGACCAACTCACCAACAAGGTTAATGAGCTTATCGATTTTGTCTGTGGTCACACGCAGAGTCGCAGGTTCAGATTTTGTATTTGATCGTGATTCCGGCTGCGCTTTTACAGCAGGTGCTGTGGTTTCCACTATTGGGAGGAGCGGCGATGCAGTGACGGATAGCGCAGCTTCGCTCGTCGCTATTACTGTATTGACCACGTCAGAAACATTTGCGCTGGTCAAAGTCGGTGATTGAATAGTATCTCTGATAGGAGTGCAGGTGATTATGCTTTCATCTGCAATGAATGAAAACAAGTCGATAACTCGCTCCGTGTCGACTTCGCCCGAGAGAATTATATTCCAAGAGAGATAGCATTCTTCTGGATTTATATCGGTAATTGAAGGCAGGTTTTTCGCATCGCATGTCACACTATCAACCGTAACAAATCGGTCTAACTTGGAAATGAGCAAAATCGGATCCGCACCTTGCTGCAGAATGTTCACTCCTGGAACGATCGACAGCATGTATTTATCAGCAGGTGCAGTGTCCACTTTAATTCCTGGCGATACAGCAACAGGTTTTGCCGGCACCGCTTCTGCTGTAGATACAGCATTTGTTGCGGCTTCGATCCGCGACGATAGGACCGTGGAATCTGGAGCTTTATCCATCTCCCCCTGAGCGACAGCGACTAGCGCGCGCATATGGTCAAGAGAGGCCAGCAAAATCTCTACGATCGTTCGATCTACCGGAATCTGCCCTTTGCGGACGCGATCTAAAAGAGTCTCAAGGCCATGCGTAAACTGTGCGATAGTTGTAAGGCCCAGTGTTGCACTGCCGCCCTTTATTGAATGCGCACAACGGAATATTGTATTAAGCAGCTCAGGATCGTCAGGCGACGATTCAAGTATTAAGAGCTGTTGTTCTAGGTCGTCTAAAAGCTCATGTGCTTCTTCAAAGAATGTAGCTAAAAAGCTGCTGATGTCATCTATGGGAGTCATGAAGGCAACACTTTCTCAATAACACGCATAAGCTGCTCTGGATGGAACGGTTTTACAATCCATCCTGTCGCTCCTGCGGCTTTACCCTGTGCTTTAAGATTGTCCTGGCTTTCTGTGGTCAGCATCAGAACGGGAGTAAATTTAGTCAGCGGCTTTGTGCGAAGACTTTTGATGAATGTGAATCCATCCATGACCGGCATATTAAGGTCGGTGATTATCAAATCAAACCGCTTGGCCGATGACGTGAGCTTGTCAAGCGCATCTTGGCCATTGACGCCTTCGGTGACTTCAAATCCGGCCTGGGTTAGAGTAAAGCTAACCATCTGTCTCATTGATTTTGAATCGTCTACGACTAGTGCTTTCCGTGCCAATTTTCTACCTGTTCCTTCCGCATGTTTCTTTTGTTAAACTGGTGCACAGTTTGGTCATTTCGTACTTTAAAACGTTTGGTCTCTTTAAATCTTTGACCTGAGCCGCTTTGCGCGCAATAGGTTCAAAATAGGGTGATGTTGTCTTCTTCTTCCGCTTTGCGTTCGAAAGACACAATCTGTAAGGTGGGTGCCATTCCCGCCTTTCTTACGATAGTGTTTTCTGCAGCTTTTATAGGTTGTCTATTGATATCGTTCACAGCGCTTTTCGTCCTGATTTCTTTTGGGGACGGTACTTCGGGAGACTGGCTTGAATTGATGCTTATAGCCGGTGTACTTAATAATCTGAGCGGATTGGCCACATGTTCCAGCCGCTGGCGAAGTAAATCCTGGAATTGAAGAG